>Ga0180220_1001396_pt1 | contig 18011 bp, 18 predicted proteins | sample eDN5th37CBELigBY_FD_151335 | JGI IMG/M metagenome (GOLD analysis project Ga0180220, IMG submission 151335) | Enriched backyard soil microbial communities from Emeryville, California, USA - eDNA 5th pass 37_C BE-Lig BY (version 2) (version 2) | ecosystem: Environmental > Terrestrial > Soil >...
GTACCCGCCGTGCCGGCCTTGCTCGGTATAGACGGGCACCCCCAGCTCGCTGATCTCCAATAAATAACGGTGAGCTGTCCGGACGGATACCCCGAATTCATGGGCGACGTCCTGGGCCGTAAAATTCCGTTTGGAATTGACATACATGATGAGATCGAACAAAAGCTTGGTTTTTGACATGTACATCCTCCCCTACGAACATATTTTTTAAACTAGACAACATTTGTCATGTTAAAAGTATATGCTATGACTGGTATACGGTCAAAGGAGCAGAGAGGAGTGCAACGGATGAAAAGAGATGATCAAAGCGGGCATGAATACATCCGCATCGCAGGGGCAAGGGACAAAAATTTGAAGAACATCGACGTGTCGGTTCCGAAGAAACGGATCACGGTGTTTACCGGCGTTTCCGGTTCCGGCAAGTCGACGCTTGTTTTCGGTACGATCGCAGCGGAATCGCAGCGCCAGTTAAACGAAACTTACTCCAGTTTTGCGCGCCACCGGTTGCCCCACTACGGGCAGCCGAATGCGGATGCCATCGCCAATTTGCCGGTAGCCATCGTCATCAGCCAGAAACGGATCGGCGGGAATTCGCGTTCGACCGTCGGCACCATCACGGATATTTACTCGCTGCTGCGGTTGTTGTTTTCCCGGATCGGAAAACCTTTCGCCGGCGAAGCCGAAGTGTTTTCGTTCAACAATCCGAAAGGCATGTGCCCGAAATGCGAAGGGCTCGGGACCGCCAAAGACATCGATATCGACCAGCTCATTGACAGGGACAAATCCTTAAACGAAGGAGCCATTCGTTTCCCGACGTTCAGCCCCGGCGATTTTCGCTGGAAGCGTTACGTTTGCACGGGCTTGTTCGACAACGACAAAAAACTGAAGGATTTCACGGAGGAGGAGTGGGATACGCTGCTGTACAAGTCGGGCTTCAAACCTCCGCATCCGACCGAAGGATGGCCGCCAACCTCCACGTACGAAGGAGTTGTCCCCCGAATCGTTCGCAGCTTTCTCAGCAAAGATTCAAGGGATGCCGAGCTGTACAAGGAGGATATCGAGCGTGTGGTCAGACGAGGGACGTGCCCGGCATGCGGCGGCGCAAGATTGAATGCGGAAGTTCTGAAATGCCGGATCCAAGGGAAAAACATTGCCGACTGCACCGCGATGCAGGTCAGCGGACTCCTCGATTTTGTGGAATCGATCCATGATCCGATGGCATCGACCATCGTCGAAGCGCTCCGTTTCCGTTTGCGGCAGATGCTTTCCGTCGGTTTGGGTTATTTGACTTTGGGTCGCGAAACGGCCACCTTGTCGGGCGGGGAATCCCAGCGGATCAAGATGGTCCGCCAGCTCGGGAGCAGCTTGACCGATCTTGCGTATATTTTTGACGAGCCCAGCATCGGCTTGCATCCGCATGACGTTCACAACATCAACGAGCTCCTCAAGCAATTGAGAGACAAAGGCAATACCGTGATCATCGTCGAGCATGACCCGGACGTCATACGGATCGCGGATCATGTCATCGATATGGGGCCAAAGGCGGGCATCCATGGCGGGAACGTGGTTTACGAAGGGGACTTCGAGGGGCTGCTCGCATCGGAAACGCTGACGGGGAAATACCTGAAGGAGAAACCCGCGCTAAAAAAAGAACCCAGATGTCCTGCCGGCTGGCTATCCATTCAGGGTGCGAACCTGCATAATCTGAAAAACGTCAGCGTCCAAATTCCGAAAGGCGTAATGACCGTCGTGACGGGCGTGGCGGGGTCGGGCAAAAGCACGCTCATCAACCAGGCCCTTCCCCGATACGCACCGGATGCCGTTTATGTCAATCAGGATGCGGTGCATGCTTCCAGCCGGTCGAATATTGCGACGTTTACCGGCATGTTCGATCTCATTCGGCCCCTTTTCGCCAAACGCAACCATGCGGCCGTATCCTTATTCAGCTTCAACTCCCGAGGTGCATGCCCGGAATGCAAAGGAACGGGGATCGTGACGACCGATCTCGCGTTCATGGATTCGATCGAAACGGTATGCGAGGTTTGCGGAGGGCATCGGTTTAAAAACGAAGTGCTTTCCTATACGCTTGACGGCAAAAACATTAGCGATGTGCTGCGAATGACCGTGGAAGAAGCGGGAGCGTTTTTTGCGGAACCCGAGATTCTGGCTATTCTTGCCCGTTTGCGCGATGCGGGAGCCGCCTATTTGACGCTTGGACAGCCGCTCGATACCTTGTCGGGAGGGGAGCTGCAAAGAATCAAGCTTGCCAAAGAGATGGTAGGTCCAGGAGGCATGGTCGTCTTGGACGAGCCTTCGACGGGACTGCATATGTCGGATATCCGGCAGCTGATGCGAATGCTGGACCGCTTGACGGAGCAAGGGAGTACCGTGGTCGTCATCGAGCATCACCTGGATCTGATCTGCCGGGCCGATTGGATCATCGATTTGGGACCGGGAGCGGGGCAGGATGGAGGAGAGATCGTATTTTCGGGGAAACCGGGAGAGATCATGGCGTGCGAAGCATCGGTAACGGGAAGGTATTTAAAAAAATACCTCCAGGAAGGGTAAAGGCGCGAACGGCTCTCAGGAGCCGGGACCCAAAAGGGTCGGCCCGCATGAGAGCCTGTTCGGATCTGGCATTATCTGCCGTCGTAGCCGACACCGTGATTCAATGTTTGAAAACCGGTGCCCGAAGAAGTTGGAGCTAACGTCGTCAAGCTCAAGCTAAGCAGACCCATCACGATCATGCTCGAGAGAAAAGCCTTCTTCATCTTCAATCACTCCCATAAGGTAATTTTTTAACACAGCAGCGTATGTATCTCTTTGATGCTTCGTAGCGTGTGACCTAAAAACTTCGAATAGTGCTACGGATTTCTTGAAATGCTGGTTATCATCAATTTTATCAGAAAATATTAAAGATTGTATAGTGAAATCGATCGCCTCTTTATAGTTGTTTTTTTTGAAGTGGTAGATCGAAATCAAGTATAAAATCGACAGATAATAGGAGCGGTCGGTCGGGTTCATGTCCCCGTGATTTAACTTTTTGACGTACTCGAGCAAAGGATTCACGATCTTGTCGACGTCGAGGGCATGCTTGTTGGCGCATTCCAAAATCGTCACCAGCCCGGGCAGCGTTTCGGAAGGATATTGATGGATGAACAATGCGTACTCTTCGATGCAGGCCGTATTTCCCGACAAAATCTCGACGGTATATGAGTTTGCTCTCGCAAAAAAACTGAAATCTTCGATAATATTCGTGTTGCTTTCGCTTCCGTCCGAAAACAGGCTCAGATCCCTATACTGATCGATGCATTCCATCGCTTCTTTATAAAGTTTCTTCTTCTGATAGGCTACGCCTTTCATCAGGTTGCAATATCCCAAATAATAAACCAAAGGCCGTTCCAGGACCGGCTTGGGTTGTTCGGAATCTTCCCGGTAAGGGCCGTACACTTTATCCAGCAGCTCATCCGCCAAAATAATGAGATTGTCCCAGTTCTCAAAAGAAAAAGCCATACGAAGCATAGTCACTAATGTGTCTACGTTGGTATTCATTGCTGATGCCTCTACTCCCATATGTGTCTCCTCCCTTTATATTCCATAGGTTGAGTGTATAGATAAATTGCATGGTGGTCAATTATTTTCGTCCTCCTGGATCGGGGAGGAAAGGGGGGATTGTGGCGTTTATTGACAAAAAAAGTAGGGAGCGCCCTGTAGGAAGGCGCTCCTTTCGCGTTTATTCGACGATGCCTGCTTGGCGAACCATTTTTTTCTGTTTGAATTTGCGCAGCACCACGCCATGCGAAGGCGAAAACAGCAAAGCGATCAAAAAGATTCCCCCCGCTGCGCTGATCATGCTGCCTGCAATCGAAGCATCCAGCATGCTGGCGGCAGCGTAACCGATGACGGAGCTGGCACAGCCGATCAGAACGCTGTACGCGATCATTCGTCCCAGCTTATCCGTCAGCAGGTAAGCCGTGGCCGGCGGAACGACCAGCATGCCGACCACCAAAATGGCGCCGACGCTTTCGAAAGAAGCGACCGTGCTGACGGATACGAGCCCCATGAGCAAATAATGGAACAGGGCGACCGGGATGCCGACGGCCGCGGCCATGGCCGGGTCGAAGGAGCAGATTTTGAACTGTTTGTAAAAAGCCGTAATCAAGCCGACGGAAAGAAGAAGCGCGAAACCGACGCCCCATACCGCTTTAGGTCCGACGTCGACTCCGGCGATCTGGAGCGTATTCCATGGCACATAGGCGATTTCGCCATAAAGAACGCAGTCGAGATCGAGGTCGATATCCCTTGTGTACATGCTGACCAGAACGACCCCGGCCGCGAACAAGGCGGTAAAAACGACGCCGATCGACGCGTCGGACTGAACGCCGCTTTGATGAAACAACTGGATGAGAAATACCGTGATCAAACCTATTGCAGCGGCTCCAAGCAGCATAAGGAGGGAATCCCTCGAACCGCTAAGCAGGAAGGCGATGACGATCCCCGGCAAAACGGCATGGCTGATCGCGTCTCCGATCATGGCCATTTTGCGCAGCACGAGAAAACAGCCCACGATGCTGCATGTGCTGGCGACAAGCGCCCCGGTCAATAGGATCCAAAACGTACTCATAACGCGCTGTTCCTCCTTTCGGCCGAAACCTCGGCCTGTTCGCGGCGAACCTGGCTGCGAACCGACGCCCGAAGCAGCAGCTTGGAAAGCGCGCCGCGGCGCGGCGCCGCTGCCACGGACAACACGAAGACGGCGGTCGCGACAAGAACCGTTAACGGACCCGTAGGCAAATTATTGCCGCCCGCGCTGATGAACGTGCCGATGAGACCGCTTAATGCCCCGAACAATCCGGAAAGTACGACCATCAGCCCAAGCTTTTCCGTCCAATATCTGGCCGAGACGGCAGGCGTGATCAGAAGCGCGGACATCAGCACGACCCCGACCGCCTGAATGCCTACGACGACGGCCACGACGATCAACAACATGATCAGTTGATCCATGAACGCGACGGGGTAACCGATGCCCCGGGCAAATCCCGGATCGAAGCTGAGCAGTTTGAATTCTTTAAACAGCAGGCTGCACACGGTCACCAGCACCAGCGAAATCACGGCCATGATGATTACGTCGGAGAGCATCATGGAGGCGGCCTGACCGAACAGGAATTTATCGAGCCCGCTTTGGTTTCCGTTGCCCGAATGCTGAATCCGGGTCAGCAGGACGATGCCGATGCCAAAAAATACGGTAAGGACGATCGCAAGAGCCGAATCCTGCTTAATCCGGGTGTTGCGCGTGATAAAACCGATGCCGAAGGTGGCGATGACCCCTGCCGCGGCGGCGCCGAGCAGAAAGAGCCCGATGGATTTCGACCCGCTAAGCATAAACGCGATGCAGACGCCGGGAAGGGCCGCATGCGCCAACGCATCCCCCATCAGGGATTGTTTGCGCAAATAGGCGAAGCTGCCGATCACGCCGCTGCTTAAACCAAGGAGCATGGAGCCGAGAAGAATCCACTGGACGTTCGGGTCCAGCAACATGTTGAGAGCAGTCGACAATTGGATTACCTCCCGTTCACGATCAGCGCGGACGCGTTTTCCCGGTCCAGCATCGTTAATCTTCCGCCGTAGGTTTCCTGCAGTTTATGGGCCGTAAACGTATGTTCCGTCGGTCCGAAACCGATAAGCTGCACGTTAAGCAGCATGACCCAATCGAAATATTCCTTGACCGTGGCCAAATCGTGATGAACGACGAGCACCGTTTTTCCTTGCGTTTTCAGTTCATTCAGAAGCGTAATGATCGCTTTTTCGGTAGCCGCATCGACGCCGACGAAAGGCTCATCCATAAAGTAGAGCGTGGCATCCTGCGCAAGGGCCCTGGCCAAAAATATCCGCTGCTGCTGCCCGCCCGAAAGCTGGCTGATCTGCCGGTCGGCGTAATCGGCCATGCCAACCTTCGCCAAACATTCCATCGCCAATCTTTTTTCGGCGCCCCCGGGGCGCCTGATCCAGCCGAGATGGCCGTACCGGCCCATCATGACGACATCGAGGGCATTGGTCGGAAAGTCCCAATCGACCGATTCTCTTTGCGGGACGTAGCCGACCAGCTTGCGCTGCTTCGCGTACGGCTTCCCGTAAATGGACACTTCTCCGTGCAGGCGGGGAATGAGGCCGAGGGCCGCCTTGATCAAGGTCGATTTGCCCGCGCCGTTCGGACCGACGATGCCGATCAATTTACCTTCCGGAACTTCGAACGAAATATCGCGAAGCACCGGTTTCTTTTGATAAGCGACGGACATGCCGCTAATCGATAAAGGGCTTGTATGCATGGCTCATGCTCCTTTCTATTTCAACGCTTCCACGATCGTATCGACGTTATGACGAATCATGCCGGCGTAAGTGCCTTCAGGGGTTCCTTCTTCGCCCATCGCGTCGGAGAACAACTCTCCGCCGATGGTAAGCGAATGGCCTTTTTCCTTGGCACCCTGAATGACGGCATCGATCGCTTTGCGGGGAACGCTGGATTCGATGAACACCGCCTTGATGTTATGCTCGACCAGGTAATCGCGCAAATCGGTCACGTCTTTTGTGCCGGCTTCGGAAGCCGTGCTGATCCCCTGCAGTCCCATGACTTTCATGCCGTACGCATCCCCGAAGTAGCCGAAAGCGTCATGCGCCGTCACGAGGACGCGGCTTTGTTCCGGAATCGATGCGATTTTGTCCGCTACTTCCTTATCAAGCCGCTGCAGCTCTTGCAGGTAGGCATCGGCGTTTTTTCGGTAATCTTCCGCATGGGCCGGGTCATGCTCCGCGAGCGTATCCCTGACTGTCTCCGCCGCTATCATCCAATGTTTCACATTGAACCAGATATGCGGATCGTATTCGGTATCCATGCCGTTTTCGGCGCCGGTTCGAAGCGCGGAACGGTCAATCCGGTCCGATACCGCCACGGTCGTTTTCTTTTTGGCCATTTTTTCGAATATTTCCACCATTTTGCCTTCCAGATGGAGCCCGTTATAGAATATGATACCGGCCTGGTCCAACTTCTTGATATCCCCTTGGGAAGCCTTATACAGATGCGGGTCAACCCCGGCTTTCATCAGTCCGGTAACCGCCACATGCTCACCCCCGATTTCGCGGGCGATATCTGCAATCATGCCGATGGTTGCCGTAACTTTGATTTTACCGTCCGCTTCGGTTCCTTTTTTTCCGGGATCGTCTCCGCAGGCGGTGATCAGGGCGATGCAGCCGACAAGGAAGGCGAGCTTGAGCAGACGACGCATCCGCCTTCCCCTTTTGGAATGATTGGTTGTTAACATAGATTCATTCTCCTCCCATACGCATTCATTTTTGTCCGTGTCTCTACAAGCAAGATACGAGACTATGTTTTGTTCTATCATTTCTTTCCTAGGTAAAAATAATTTTCCTTAGGTAAACTTTTGGGGCGTAAAAAGGCTCTCCCGATCCTGAATCAGGAGAGAACAAGCTCATGGCAAGATGACCCCCTCCAAACATAAGTACTCATCATAGCTCAGATTCTAAGTATTTGTTATTTGAAAGAATTTTTCCCTGGGGCAAAATGGTTTGTTGTTATTCTACACTATAAAATTAAAGGGGTGCAACATCATTTTTTTGTTTTTTGAAACTTTTTCAGGGGATGTTAAAACATACATACAAAAAAATTTGGATAATCAAAAAAAGTTGCGCTTGTACAAAAAAAGAGGGGCGAAACCTTGAATCAAAAAATGGCTCCCATGATGATGAAGCAAGGACCAGGTACTTACGTAGTATGCGTTATGAGGCAAATTAGCGACAGAATAGGGGGGGAGATGTCTGAACTGGAGCCGACAACGCGGGGAGAGCTCATTTGGTCGGGGAGAAAATGCACCGTTTTCGGGCTTTTCGCTTTCGTTCACCCAATATTTCGTCTACGAAAAAAGGCTGGTGACCCGGCGGGGAGGTTATTCTCTTTGGTCGAAGACGAGCTGGATTTCTACAAGTTCCCGGATAAAAGTTTGGTGTAGGTTCGGTGGACCAAGGCGAATTTTTTAACTGAGGATGATGTGGAAATCCTAAAAGGAGCTTTCAATCAGCAATAGATAGGGCGAAACGGTTTATTTCGTCTATCTATTGCATCTGGGAGCTGCCGGAATCGAATGTTGCAAAATCCTGAACTAAAGAAAAGTGCCGGAAGGCGTTAACTCAGCACCTTGGACATTTCCGAAAGGCTTCCCCGCTTTGCATATTCCGTAGGGGGCATGCCGGCGAGCTTTTTGAACACGCGGCAAAAGTAGGAGGTATCGTAATAGCCCAAATAATGCGAGATGTCGGCTACCGTCATGGTTGAGGCGATCAGCAGGCCGCATGCTTCGAGGATGCGGAGCTGATGCATGTACCGGATCGGGGATAAGCCGAATACCTCTTTGAAAAGCGCCGTCACGTAGTTGGGGGATAGATCGACGAGACCTGCTAACTGTTCGATTTCGACTTGGTCTCGGTAGTGCGCAAGCAAATGTTTTTTTATCGTTTCGGCATATTTCAGCTTGCTTGGCGTTAACTCCGGTGGTTTTTCCATTTCCCGCGCAAGCATGCCGACCAATTCCTGAAAGATTCCCATGCAGATGAAGGAACGGTAGCTTTTTCCGCCTCTCATTTCCTCATGCAATTTTTCGCAGCGGTCGAAGATTTGCCGGGCATCCGGCATGCGATATTTGACGAACCTCGATTGATCCAGAAACGGGATCCCGGTCTTCGTGCCGTTATCGTAGGTAAACAGGATCGTGAATTTTTGATGGGCGGACCCCATCCAATTTCCGCCGGCTCTGCTGGTGGACTGCGGAATGAATAACACGTTATCCCGCTCGCCGATCACTTCATCGCCGTTAATGTCGTACCGGACCTTACCTTCCTTGACGATCGAAAGAACGTTGTAACGGATCGTTTCAAGCTCCGTATGCCAGTTCGGGATGTGGTTATCGAAGTTTACGCTGATCAACTGAAACAAGGTAGGCCGCCCCTTTCAACATGTTCTATACAAACCCTAACATAAAGAAAACGGCCAGTAAATGTTCCTTCCCTCGTTTTTCTTTTGTTAAAATTATAGAATTGTACAATGACGGAGACTATGGTTTTTCAAAAAATAAATAAAGCGCTTTTCTACGGCTATATATGGAAGGGTGAAAAATAAAACCATCCATATGTTGCAAGCGGAATTTGAACGGATTCCAACGCATTAAATTATAGAAATATACATGACGATTTGAGGGGGCGTGGCCTATAATTCATCTACAAACGGGGAAAGGATGGATGATATGAAAGTTTTATTGCTCGATTTGGATTCTACAAGACCGGACCATCTGGGATGTTACGGCTATCATCGGAACACCTCGCCGAACATCGACAAAATCGCCGCAGAAGGCGTCCGGTTCGATAACTATTATACTTCCGATGCGCCTTGTTTTCCGTCACGCACGGCACTCATGACAGGGAGATTCGGCATTCATAACGGCGTTGTCGGACATGGGGGGACCGCGGCGGACGTTAGGCATGAGGGCGTCGACCGGGACTTTCATGACAAACTGACGACGGAAAGTTTTCCTGCGCTGTTCCGCAGGGCAGGAATGAGGACCGCGCTCGTGAGCCCGTTCGGAGAACGGCACTCCGCATGGACGTTCTACGCCGGATTTAATGAGATCTATAATACCGGCAAATCCGGGATGGAGTCCGCCGAAGAGGTAACGCCTACCGTTTTGGATTGGCTCGAGCGCAATGCGGACCACGATGATTGGATGCTTTACGTAAACTACTGGGATCCGCATACGCCGTACCGCGCCCCGGAATCGTTCGGCAATCCGTTCGAGCATGAACCGCTTCCGGACTGGATTACCGAAGAGGTGCTTGAGGTCCACAAAAAGAAAGTGGGGCCGCACGGCGCAAACGAAATCAATATGTACAACAGCGACACGATTCCCAAATTTCCGCGCCATCCCGGGGAGATCCAATCGATGAGCGACTTGCGAAGAATGATTGACGGATATGATTGCGGAGTCCGGCATATGGACGACAACATCGGCGCCATCTTCCGGTTGATGGAACAAAAAGGAATTTTGGACGACACGGTCATCATTATTACGGCCGACCATGGGGAGAACATGGGAGAGCTTGGAATCTACGGAGAGCATGGAACCGCTGATCAGGGCACCTGCCGCATCCCGATGATCATTCGGTGGCCGGGCATGCAAAAGGGGCTTGTCGATACGGGCCTTCATTACCATCTGGACTTGCCTCCGACGGTGGCAGAGCTGCTCAACGTATCCCCGGCTCCAAGCTGGGATGGCATCAGCTATGCGGGCACGCTCACCCGCGGAGAACAAGCAGGACGCGACTTCTTGGTCGTATCGCAGTGCGCCCATGTCTGCCAGCGGAGCGTTCGCTTCGGGGACTGGCTGTATGTTCGAACCTATCATGACGGCTATCATTTATTCGACAAGGAGATGCTTTTCAATCTGGCCGAAGATCCGCATGAACAGCATAACCTTGCGCAGCAGCGCAGGGATTTGTGCAAGGAAGCCGTATATTTCCTTAATGAATGGCATGATCACATGATGGAAACGATGAAGTTCGACGTGGATCCGCTATGGACGGTTATGAAGGAAGGCGGCCCGTACCATGCCAAGGGACATTTGCCGATGTATATCGAGCGTCTTAAGAAGACGGGACGCGGGGATGCGGTAGAAGAACTGATGAGACGCCATCCGCGGGAATTCGCCTAATCAGGCGCGAGAAAACAAGTCACTTGACCGTTTTATTCGGACAAGTGACTTGTTTTTTTCACGCATGGCAGCCGGATCGCGTATACATGAACTATTAGACGATATTGACTCCGGCGCTGGCATAACCGGCCACCGTAGTGATGAGCGTGGTTCCGCTTGCCGTTGCCGAGAATACCATCAGCAGCCGGGTTTGAGGCGCTACCGGAATGTTCAGGCCGGTCGTAATGCCGTTCGAGATGGCGCCGAGGGCCAGCACTCCGGTAAGTGGGGGAGCCAGCGTTACGGAAGCTCCAGGAATGGCAGTGAATATATTGTTAGGTGTTGTCGAGCTGTAAAGCTGCGCCGTAATAGTAACGGTCGTTCCAAGCAAGCTGAGGGCTAATGTCGTGCTGAAATACGCCGCAATCGACGTGATGGTTCCTGCGCGAGGTACGGAGAAGGCAAAGTTCAGAAGCGTGCCGCCTGCTCCTGTCAGATCGATGGTCGTTCCGGTCAAAGTAATGCCGGCGATCGAATTTCCGAAGCCTACAAGGCTCGTCGTCCCGATCAAACCGCCGGCGATGGTAGTCAAGACCGCAGGAATACCAGAAGCGAACGGAATGATTGCGCCTCCTCCGGCTGCCCCTGTGACTCCCGTAGCACCTGTCGCACCCGTAGCGCCGGTTGCTCCCGTTGCCCCGGTAGCACCCGTAGCGCCGGTTGCGCCGCCTGCAGGTCCCGGCGCGCCCGTGGCACCCGTAGCACCCGTAGCACCAGTGGCGCCCGTAGCGCCGATCGGTCCGGCGAGTCCAACGGGTCCTTGCGGTCCTGCGGGCCCAATCGGTCCGACGGGCCCGATTGCGCCTACCGGTCCCGGCGCGCCAACCGGTCCCGGTGCGCCGAGAGGCCCTTGCGGTCCTTGGGGACCGACAGGCCCTCTGAATCCAACAGGTCCTCTGGGTCCTCTTTTGCCAATGGCGCCGCGGCAGCATTTCAGTTTTTTGCCATGTACGCATTTGCGTGAGATTTTTCGGATTTTAGGCTTGACGACATGCTGCTTGTTGTCTTCTTTTTTGCAATGACTCAAGTACAATCGCCTCCTTTGGGTTTGGTTTACTATACGTTTCCGCAACCTGAAAGGTATAGACGATTGACGAGGGTTAATAGCGGATTCTTTGACATTTGTCCCATCCAGCCATGTTCCGACAAGAAACAATGCCCTGCGCCGTCAGGTAAAACGGCGTTTTCTGCCTCTCGAATATCGAGGGGCTTTTGCAGTTGATTCGATGCCGTCTCCTGCTTCGCGGGCAAAGCGGGGGAAGAACCGGTTGTTTCATTGCATTTGCGTTGCATCCCTTGCCCCAATCAATCCGGTTTGCAAAACTCCTCGATCAATTGCTGCTTCACGCCGGAAACGGGATAATGCTCCGGATACGTGGAAACCATCAGCATGATGCCCTGCAGGGTAGATGAAAAATAAAGCGATCTGACCTGCGGTTGCGCCGCGCCGAGCTGTTCGAACATACGGGTTTGCACCTTAAATTGCTCCGCCATTTCCTGATTGAGGATGCGGCTGTATTTGGCCAGCACCAAATCTTCTTCCGGCTGGGTTTGCAGATGCAAATAAAAACGGAAAACTTGCGGGCGCTCGTACACGTTGTCGATGGCCCCGTCAATGATATGCATCAGTTGATCCGCAGGGCCTGTTAGGCTCGCTGCCGTCTCCATCACGGCTTTGATTTCCCGGACGCGGTGTTCAACCATCTCGGCAAGGAGCTCTTCCTTTCCCTTGTAGTAGTTATACATCAAACCTTTGGATACGCCCGCACGCTTAGCCACGTCATCGATGGAAGCGCGATGGTACCCTTTTTCAATAAAAATTTCCATGGCGGAGGTACGAATGTTTTCCTTGGCAAGCTGGCGGATCCGCTCATTGTCTTCCTGCGAACGCGGCATACGTTTCTACCTCCTTACGAACTTGTCAGAAACCGCTTGATGTGGCCGGCTATTTCTCCGCCATGGGTCAACATCATCATGTGGTCCCCGCCTTCGACCCGGATATGGCGAAACGAGGGAACCCGTTTGAACTCGTCGGCAATCAAGGAGATATCTTCCCAATCGCAAGTCCCCTCGATGAACAGCGTTTCGGCTCGAAGCTCCTCCAAACGTTCGATTGCCGGCGTTTCGGGCCAGATCAATTCGAAGCTTCGCCATTCGGTAAACACCCTTTTCATATATTGCAGGTGCATCTCGGAAAAGAAATCCCGACAGGGACCGGACATCGTTACGCGGTAAGGCGGGCCTTGCAAGGAAAATTCGGTCATCTTAACGTAATCGGGCGCGAAAGAATTGACTTCCATCATCCAGTCCGTGTACGCCTTGGAAAAGGAGAATCCGGACAGCGCAGGCGCGATCAGGATCAGCCGATCCGTCATCTCGGGGTACTTCAGCGCAAACTCCGTGGCCGCTTGCCCGCCCATCGAATGGCCGATCAGAACGGCGGAAGCAAGATTCAAATGGTCCAGCAAGCTTTTCATGTCCTCTACGATGTTCATGGGGGCATGAGGAGCGGGGGAACGCCCGGTTCCCCTTCCGTCAAACGTAATGACTTGATGGGACTCGGCAAGCGCAGGCGCGAGATTTTTCCACGTTCTAGAATCGACGCCTCCGCTGTGAATCATTAAAATCGGCGAACCTGTTTCTTTTCCCTGAACCTCATAAAACAAATCCATTTTCGTTCACCCGTCCTTCCGGAAATTTATGACTCCCAATGGCATTGTATTTTAAGACTGAATGATCAGTCAATGAAAAAACAGGAGGTTTTTTAGCGCCTTGGATGAGGTGCGTTCGTTTCTTTTGATATCGACATGATGTCGGTAAAAACGACAAAAACCGTCCGGAACGAAGCGAAAGCATTGTAATATTTTGCTAGTTGTCCTATGATGATAGTAATATTGCTTGGGAGGATCCATACAGAAATGAAGAAGTCAATCGTGTTCATGGTTTTGCTGATGCTGATACTGCCTTACCAGGGGGCATTTGCGGCAAGCGCATCCACGGCGACCGTGGAGAAGCTGTATTTCGAAAATTACAAAAGCAAGGTCAAAGAGGTAAGGGAGGCCCAAAAAGCCCTATACGCCTCGCTTTGCTCGGAATTGCCGGCTTTGACCGCCAAGGCCAAGGCTTCGGCAGCGCAGTACAACAGCCTGGTCAAAAGCAAGGCCGGCAAGGAGGCGGCGGCCCAAGCGAAAGCGGTGCGGGACCAAGACAAAAAAACGCTGCTGAGTGCCAAAAAAACCTGCATGAAGAAAGTGAACGAAGCCAAAAAACAAAGCAACCTCCAATTAAGGGAAGTGGACAAGTACAAGCGGAATCTATCCGCCATGATCAAAACGCATTTGGCCGGAAAGGATCAAATGAGAAACGACGAATTCAACAAAAAGGTCCAGGAAGGCCTCATCTACATCAACGACAAGTTGGATAATATCATTAAGGAATTGAAAGCAGCGCGCTAACGAGCCGCTCGGTTCCCGGAACCCGAAAAAAATCCTCTTTCGTCCGTATGGACGAAGAGGATTTTTTTCGGGTTATTTTGCTGTTAAATTGATATGGTCAAGGTCCGTGCTGCTGTTAAAGATGAATTCCAGTTTATAGTTGCCGCGGATGTATGTCAGTTTGGTTTGCGTCGTTTTGCCGTTTTTGAACGTTGACGTGGAACTTGGCGCGTACCAGTGCTGTTTAAGCATTTTTATGGTGATGCCTCCGATGTTGGTCTGACGCTCCACGTTGGTGCCGAAATAACGCATTTCGCGGATTTTGTTTTGTTTGTATGAGAAGGCATATCCCGGGTTCCCCATATTTGCGCCGTACAAATCGAAGGCATCCGCTGTTTTGCCGGGGAGCGCAGGCTCGCCGATCTTTTGGAAAACTTGCTGCTTGGTGCTCTTTCCGACGGTCAGACCGCTCACGGCGCCGGGAAATTGCCCTTTCAAGGCAGGCTTATAAAAGCTGTTCAAGGTTTTTAGCGCTTGCTCGGCGGCATATTGATCGGCTTGAGCGGCTGAAGCGGCGTTCGTTCGTTGAACGGGGAATATGGCATTGCTGCCTTCTGAAGCGCCCAAGCAGGCAACTCCGGCAACGGTAAAGGCCAGTACCGCTTTTTTGATCATCTGATGGATCATGGTTGTTTCCTCTCCTTTCGAGTTCTACTAAATCATAAGAGAGTCGGTAAAATTTTTGGTTACGAAGTCATGAAAATGAAATTTCAGTTTTGAAACTCGAAAAAACAAAAAAACCGTCGGCAGCTAAAAAATGGACGCGGGTCTATGCTTCCGACTGGGTTGTTGTCCAAACCGGGCTAAAGCACGAAACGTATGATAGACCAATGCATGGGAGGTGTGGTATCAGTGAGTCCGACACATGGAATCAAACCAAGCTTGAGGAAACTGCCATTTTCGGGCAATGCAAGTCATCCCAAAATAAAATTCATCATGATATGCAAAAAGAAGAAAAAAAGGGCTTTTGAGCTGAAACGCAAATTAAGGCATGCCGACCCCAAGCTTCCAAGATGCGTTACCGGCAAAAGGGTATCTCCGGAAATGCGCATTATGAACAAAAAAAAGCTACAGCATTTGACGGATAAAAGGCTCCAAAAACGCGGTACGGATAAAAATAGGCAAAAACGTTCGGCAGCCAAAATGCTTCGTAAATGCCGCGTCTTCGTGGTCAAAAAGAAAATCGTTAAACTTGTTCCAGCCGTCGATCAAGGAGGAGCAGGCCAGCCTTCTTCGAACGCAGCGGGGCTTCAAGGTCCGCAAGGAGCGGCCGGATCGCAAGGCGGGCCGGGACCATCCGTCTTGCAAAGCACGCAAGGGGGATCAGGGGCCCAAGGAGCATTGGGACTTCAAGGTCCGCCAGGTCCGCAGGGCTCTCAAGGTCCTCCGGGTCCTCAAGGTCCTCCGGGTCCTCAAGGGAATCAAGGCCCTCCAGGTCCTCAAGGGCTTCAGGGAGAGCCGGGTCCACAAGGCCTCCCCGGTCCGCAGGGGCCTCAAGGGGAGCAGGGTCCCCAGGGGCCGCCGGGAGTGAATCCGGGCGACGTTTGCTTGGAGGAAGTGACGGCGACGCTGCAGCGTCTGAACAGCCAATATATCTCGGTGTCGACAACCGGATTTACGGACAGCATTGAGGGGCGCATTTTGCGGACAGGAGAAGGCACCACGATTTTGACCGGGGTTTCCGGAACGCGCATCATTCCCATCTGTTCGATTCAATCGATCGATTACGGGCCATTTGCCTATGTTTCCAGCCCATTCAACGATACGTTTACCGTTATCAATACCGCCTCCAACACGATCATGGGTTTCATCCCGGTAGGGGACAGCCCGAACGATATCGCATTTACTCCCGACGGAACGAGAGGATACGTGCCTGTTTTCAGCGATGACGCGGTTCAAGTCATTGATCTGGCCACCAATACGGTCATTGGCCTGCCGATCCCGGTCGGAGACGGTCCGGATAGCATTGCGATCACCCCGGACGGGTCGCGCGCGTATGTCGCCAATTTCCTTGGAGATTCGGTCTCCGTCATCAATACGACCTCCAACACGGTGATCGGCTTGCCGATTCCGGTTGGCGACGGTCCCACCGCAATAGCGATCACCCCGAACGGATTGCGCGCGTACGTCGCCAATTCGTTGGCCGACAGCGTATCGGTCATCGACATCGCTTCCAATACGGTGATCGGCCCGCCGATCCCGGTTGGGGATGACCCGGTGAGCATCGCCATTACGCCGGACAGCACGCGGGCGTACGTCGTCAACTCCACGGGCGGCTCCGTCTCCGTGATCGATACAACGTCAAACACGGTCATCGCGACAATCTTGGTGGGAATGGATCCAAACGGTATCGCGATCATGCCGGACGGCTCTCGGGCCTATGTGACCAACGGCGGCGACGATACCGTTTCGATCATTCACATAGCCGCAAATATGGTGATCGCCCCGACGATTACGGTCTTGAACGGTCCTTCCGGCATTGCCATCACCCCTGACGGCACCCGTGCGTACGTGACGAACTTTGGAAGTCCGGCGATTTCCGTCATCAACACCTCTTCCCATGCAGTGAGCGAAATTCCGGTTACGAACACGGGGAATTTCGCCATTGCCATTACGCCTATAACGATATAGCGGGAGGTTTGCGCATGAAAAAAGACGAAATCAAGGCGCTGATCGAACAGGAATTGAAAGATAATCCGGGAGCTTCAAGCCTGGACATCGTGCAAAAGCTTCATATTCCTCTCAAGATCGTGGAAAATTTCCGGAAAATAATCAACAGCAAATAGACCCGTGTCTGCCCGGGCCGCGATTTGAAAAGTGGCCCGGACGTTCATTGTTGTGATACAATCCGGCTGATACAGATGATGCAAATGGAGTGAATATGATGAAGCAAAACAAATACGACGACGCCGATTTTTTCTCGGCGTACGAGCAGATGCCGCGTTCGGTGAAAGGGCTTGAAAGTGCGGGCGAATGGCATGTGCTGCAGGCGCTGATTCCCGGACTCGAAGGTAAAACCGTGCTCGATTTGGGCTGCGGATTCGGCTGGCATTGCCGATATGCAAGAGGAGAAGGGGCAAGCTCGGTGACCGGCGTTGACATCTCCGAGAAGATGCTGCAAAAGGCCCGCGACATGACGGATGACCCGGCCATCACTTATATCAAAATGCCGATTGAAGACGCGGAATTTGCGCCGGGCTCTTTCGATGTGATCATCAGTTCGCTTGCTTTTCACTACATAAGGTCGTTTGAAGATATATGCAGGAAGGCGCATGACTGGCTCAAGCCGGGCGGAACGTTTGTTTTTTCGGTCGAGCATCCGATCTTTACATCACGCCATGAACAGGATTGGCACGTGGACGAGCAGGGAAACCGGCTTCATTGGCCGGTGGATCATTATCAGGACGAGGGAATCCGGGAGACGGCGTTCCTGACGGATCATGTCGTGAAGTATCACCGCACGTTCGCGACCTATGTCAATGATCTGATCGCAGCCGGATTTGGCATTCAGGCCGTGAAGGAGCCGGGTCCGCCGAAAGAGATGCTGCATATGCCCGGGATGGAAGATGAAACCCGGAGGCCTATGTTTCTTATCGTGTCGGCGAGCAAGGCGTAATAACATTCGGCGACCGTTTTCCGCGCCAATCACCCCCGTGAGCATACCGTTGAAACTTAACGGAGCTTGCGGGTTCTTTGTTTGTCAGGATTT
>Ga0180220_1001397_pt1 | contig 17990 bp, 11 predicted proteins | sample eDN5th37CBELigBY_FD_151335 | JGI IMG/M metagenome (GOLD analysis project Ga0180220, IMG submission 151335) | Enriched backyard soil microbial communities from Emeryville, California, USA - eDNA 5th pass 37_C BE-Lig BY (version 2) (version 2) | ecosystem: Environmental > Terrestrial > Soil >...
GTCGGTGACCATCTCGGCCTGGCGCTCGAGGAAGACGCCGTGCTTCAAAAGAAAATCGAGGTCGTTCTGCGCTTTCCCGGCCTCCATCTCGCGGCGGATCTGCTTGTGGCAGCAGGGGGCGACGGCGATCAGGTCGGCCCCGGCCGCGATGCCCTTGGCAATGGCGTCGTCGGTCGCGGTGTCGCAGGCGTGAAGCGCGATCACGGCATCGGCGCCGCTTGCGTCATGATCGAGGATTGAGCCTTCGGCGAAATGCAGGCGAACAAAGCCGCTCTCGCCAGCGATGCCGTTGCACAGGTCAACAAGGCTTTTGCGGAACTCGACGCCGACCATCTCAACCTCGATGCCAGCGGTGTTGGTTAGATAATCGTAGAGCGCAAAGGTCAGGTAGCCCTTGCCCGCGCCCATATCGACGATCCGGATTGGCTTCTCGCGCCCGAAAACCTGAATCAACGGCGCAAAGATTTCCACCATCTTGTTGATCTGGCGGAACTTGTCCTGCGCGTCGTTGCGTACGCGACCGCCGGCATCGGTGATGCCCAGCCTATGGAGCCAGGGCCGGTCAGCCTCGGAAAGCAGCCTCTGCTTGGCCCGATCATGCGATGTCGGAGCGGCCGCTCGGCCGGCTACTGTCTGGCGCTTCATGCGGACCTTTTCGCCATTGCGCTCGAAGGTAAGATCATACGCTCTCGTCGAGAGCCGGGCGCTGCGGAAATAGAGCGCAAGGCCCTCGCGCAGCAGCGCCACTGCTTCTTCCAGGTCGTAATTCTTGGTGATGTCGCGCGTCTTGTAGCGCCATACGAGGCTCAGCCTCTCACCGGCCTTGAGCATGACCTTGCGGCCCTCGGCCGACTTCAGTTCGGCCTCCGGGCCGTGATAGCCGCCAAGCTTCAGCCCTATCAGGCTGCCATCGGCGAAAGCCGCGGCGAACGCATCGACGAACTCGGCGATGCGCTCTGCGGCAACAGGTGTCACGAGCGTTCCTTGGTGGTCAGGAACCGCATCTTGGGATAGTCCTGCTGCGCGCGCTGGGTCCACCAGGCGTTCTGCGCCATGAACACTGGTGCGCCGGTACGGTCTTCGGCCATGTTGGTCTTCTGGGCGGCGATGAAGCGCTTGAGCTCTTCGGGATCGTCGCTCTCGACCCACCGGGCAACCTCCAGCCCCACGCTTTCGAAGCCAATCGACACGTTATATTCCTTCTCGACCCGTGAGCCGAGCACGTCGAGCTGCAGCGCCCCGACGACGCCGACCAGATAGTCGGCCCCCACCATGCGCCGGAACACCTGCGCCACGCCTTCCTCGGCGAGATCGTTCAGCGCCTTGGAGAGCTGCTTGGCCTTGATCGCCTCGGATAGGCGTACGCGTCGAATGATTTCCGGAGCAAAATTGGGAATACCGGTGACCTTGATCGCCGCACCTTCGGTCAGGGTATCGCCGACGCTGAGCGTACCGTGATTGGGAATGCCCACGATATCACCCGCCACTGCCTCCTCGGCCAATTCCCGGTTGTGGCCGAAGAAGAACATCGGGTTGGAAATGGCGAGGTCCTTGCCCGAACGCACATTCTTGAGCTTCATGCCGCGCGTGAAGGTGCCCGAGGAAAGCCGCACGAATGCGATGCGATCGCGGTGGTTGGCATCCATATTCGCCTGCACCTTGAAGACGAACCCGGTGACCTTTTTATCGGAAGGCTGGATCGGCGCGGGTTCGGCCGGCTGTGGGCGCGGGTCCGGCGCCCACTCGCCGAGTGCACGCAGCAGTTCGGCAACGCCAAAGCCTTTGAGCGCCGAACCGAACAGCACCGGCGTCAGATGCCCGGCCTGGAAGGCTGCAAGATCAAACTCCGGCAATGCCGAGCGCGCCAGTTCGAGCGTATCGAGCGCGTTGACGAAGACCGGCTCTTCGATCAACGCGTCGTGCTCCAGCAGTTCCTCGATCTCGTCCCACTCGGCGCCCGGCTTGCCGTCGGCGCCCACGACCCGCTTCTCAACCAGGTCGAGATAGCCCTTGTAGTCGACCCCCTGCCCGACTGGCCAAAGCGCGGGCGTCAGGTCGAGCGCCAGCTTGTCGGCGATCTCGTCGAAGAGGTCGAGCGGCTCGCGGCCCTCGCGGTCGATCTTGTTGATGAAGGTGATGATGGGGATGTCGCGCAGGCGGCAGACCTCGAAGAGCTTCAAGGTCTGGCTTTCGATACCCTTGGCCGCGTCGATGACCATGATGGCCGCATCGACCGCCGTCAGCACCCGATAGGTATCTTCCGAAAAGTCCGAGTGGCCCGGTGTATCCAGCAGGTTGAAGGTGAGCCCTTGATAGTCGAAGGTCATCACCGACGAAGCAATCGAAATCCCGCGTTGCTGCTCCATCTCCATCCAGTCGGACCGGGTCGAGCGCGTTCCCGATTTGCCGCGCACCTGCCCGGCATTCTGGATTGCCCCGGCAGCCGACAGCAGGCGCTCGGTGAGCGTCGTCTTACCCGCGTCCGGGTGCGAGATGATGGCAAAGGTGCGCCGGGTGCGATACGCATCCTTGCTCGAAAGCGATGCGTCGATACGGGAAACCGGCGCGGCCGCAACCGCTTCGAGTGCGCTCATCGTCAATCAGGAACCTTGGTCTGAAGTTTTGCCGCGGGCGCGTACGCCTCAGCCGGGCAATTCGCGCGCTCATATAGGGGTTTCAGGTTTTGGCGTCAAACGGATCGCAGGGCTGGCCCCTACTCCGACACGCCAATCACACCTGATATATAGGAGCGCACTTCCTCGATCGCCATGGTCACGTCCTGTATCAGCTCGGGATCGGGAAGCTGTCCTTCGCGCAGGTCCCGTTCGGCAGCCTGGGCAAGCTCGGCCAATGCGAACGCTCCGACGCCTGCCGAGGCGCCTCGTATGGCGTGAAGGCTCATCACCAGTTCCTCGCCGGTCGTCGAGCGCTCGAGGCGTGTGAGATAGTTGGCGATCGTGGTATCGAACAGCGCCAGAACCTCGCGCTCCAGCTCCTCGTCACCCAGGCACTGCCTGGCCAGATGCACGAGGTCGATCGGACGGGCGCTTCGCGCCGCCCCGTTTTCCACAGGTTCGCCTGCACTGGCCGGATTAACCATCGGCCACTCTCCTTTGCCGCGAGGCCGGTATTCTATCGCCCGGGCCCATTCAGGCGAAGCTAGGCGCTGCCAGTGAACAGGAGATTAAGCCACACCTTTGCCTTTCTTGAACGATCTGGTTTTCCAAGACAGGCTGGTGCGGCAATTAACCTTCCGTTAAGAAAACGCTCGGTTTGGCTAAAATTGCATGTATTAATGCGCTACTACCAGCGCGCGGCGGCGTGGGTCGTGAGGGCGATGCAGGGCATTTGCATCGAATTTTACCCATCGGACACCCCATCCGGAAACGGGTGGTGAGTCATATAGCCTGCTTACGCCGCTTGGTCGTGGATCCGACGCGAGAGTTGTAAAGAGTATGGCGAAGAATTCGACACCCCACGCAAACGACCCCGCAGCGCTTGCCTTCTCGGCGGTGGAAGACGCCCTCAAGGAGTCGGTCTTCAATCTCGACACGGCCAAGGCGCCGACCGAAAAACCCGCTGCCGAAAAGAAGCCGGCAACGGAAGCCCCGCGTTCCGAGCGCCTGCGCACCGCCGACAAGTTCGCTGCCCAGGCCGGCGCAGTCGCCAATGACGACCGCTATGCGCCTTCGAAAATCCTCTATGGATTGCAGACGCGCTCTTCGAGCACGCCGACCTGGATCGCGACCATTCTTTCGGTGATCTGGCTCGCTGCCACCGGCACGGCCGGATATCTGCGCTACAACACCCAGTTCGATGACATCGCCAACTTCATCGGCACCCTCGATTTCATCGGCCTTGCCGCCCTGATGATCCTGCCGGTGCTCGGGTTCTTTGCCGTCGCGACGCTGGTGCGCCGCGCGCAGGACCTGCGCAACGCCGCCTCCTCGATCACCGAGGCCGCCATTCGCCTCGCCGAGCCTGAAGTCACGGCCGCCGATAAGGTGGCCTCCGTTGGCCAGGCCGTGCGCCGCGAGGTCAATGCCCTGGGCGATGGGCTCGAACGCGCCCTGTCGCGCGCCGGCGAACTCGAAGTGATGATCCACAACGAAGTTACCGCGCTCGAGAAGACCTATTCGGACAATGAATCGCGCATGCGCGCTTTGATCGCCGAGCTCGCCAGCCAGCGCGAGAACGTGCTGACCAACACCGAGAAGGTGCGCGAAGCCATTACCGAGAGCCATACGGGGCTCGTGTTCGACCTCGACACGATTTCCCAGCGCATCGCGGGAACCATCGTCGACAGTGGCGGCAATCTCACCAGGGCCCTCGAAACCGCCGGCAATACCCTCAACAACAGTTTCGCCGAGCGCACCGAAGCCTTCGTTTCGTTGATGGAAAATCGCACCACCGGTTTCCTGGCGGCGATCGAGGACAGCAGCGGCCGGCTCACCTCGAGCCTGGAGGAGCATTCGAGCGCGGTCACCAAGGATTTCGACGCACATACCCGCGCCCTCTCATCGGCAATCGATGATCGCATGAGCGTGCTCACCGATGCGCTCGACACCCGGGCGGTGAGCCTGACCAGCGCCATCGACGAGCGCACGCTTTCGCTCACCACCGTGCTCAATGAAAGCGGGTCGACCATCGTCAGCCAACTGCGCGAGCATGGCGACGAGGTCACCAATGCGATCGAGCAGGTCGGCACTAGGCTGACCGAGAATATCGCGGGCAGCTCGCGCGACGCCGTGAACATCTTCACCACCCTTTCCCGCCAGCTTGACGAAAGCGTTTCGATCCAGCTCAACTCGCTGGAAAGCCGCCTGCAATCGGCGCTGATCGAGATCAACGGTGCGCTCGACGAGACCGCTGACAAGGCACGCGACACCATCTCGTCGGCCGGGGCAACGTCGCTCGCCGACTTCGACTCGCGCCTCACCCACATCACCAGCAGCATCGACGAGCGTCTGCATGCGCTCGATGGCGTGGTGGGCGACAAGGGCGAAAAGCTCGTCGCGGCGCTCAGTGCCCAGACCGAGACGTTCTCGGGGCGCGCCAGCCTGCTGGAATCCGCCCTCGACGAAAAGGCCCAGCGCTTCAATGAACTCGTTGGCGAGCGCACGCTTGAAATGGACGAGATTCTCGGCAATCGCGCCCGTGAGGTTACCGCATCGCTGGCCGACAAGGCGACGCAGGTTGCGGCCGCAATCGGCAACAGCGCCACTCAGGTCACCGGCGTCATGGGCGAGCGCGCGCGCGAGATAACCGACTCGCTCGAAGGCCATACCCAGATCATCGCCGAAGCGCTCGACACCCGCACGGGTGCCCTCGACAATCTGCTGACCGAACGCACACTGCAGATCGCGCAGTCGCTCGACCGGCAGTCCGTGGCGTTCTCCGAGGCCTTCGAGGGTCGTGCTGAAAAGCTCGAAGCGACAGTCGGCGAGCGCGCCCGCGAGATTTCGGCTTCGCTCGATGGCCACACCCAGATCATCGCCGAGGCGCTCGATAGCCGCACCGGCAAGCTCGACAGCATCCTGACCGAGCGCACCCGCCATATTGCCGACTCTCTCGACCGGCAGGCCGAAGCTCTCTCCGACGCCTTCGAAAGCCGAGCCGAAAAGCTCGAGACCACGGTTGGCGAACGGGCACGCGAAATCTCGGATTCGCTCGACGGGCACACCCAGATCATCGCCGAGGCGCTCGATAGCCGCACCGGCAAGCTCGACAGCATCCTGACCGAGCGTACCCGCCACATCGCCGACTCTCTCGATCGGCAGGCTGAAGCCCTGTCCGACGCCTTCGAAGGACGCGCCGACAAGCTGGAAACCACGCTCAGCGAACGGACACGCGAGATTGCCGATTCCCTCGACGGGCATTCGCAGTTGATCGCCGATACCCTCGACAGCCGCACCGGCAAGCTCAGCGACACCCTGGCCGAGAAGGGCCGCCTGCTCGATGAGTCTCTGGCGAGCTACGATCGCATTCTGAGCGACAGCATCCGTCAGCGCAGCGATGAGCTGGGGGGCCTTCTGGCCGAGCGCACCAACGCCTTCGAAACGGCGATCACCGATCGCACGCAGGAGCTCTCGGAGACCCTCACCGAACGCACCGGCGCCTTGACCAGCCAGATCCAAGAGCAGTCGAGCGCACTCAGCGACACGCTCAACACCCACACCCATCGCCTCGCCAGCACCGTCGGCACGCACACCCAGGCTCTTTCCGACGCCCTCGGCCAGCGCACCGAACAGCTGTCAAACGTCCTTGATCAGCGCACCGAGCGGCTATCGAGCGCCATCGAACAGCGCACCGAATTGCTGTCGAACACCATCGAGCAGCGCACCGAACACCTGTCAGACACCATCGAAGAGCGCACCGAGAAGCTTTCCGAAACTCTGGGCCGCCGCACCGACGAACTCGCACGCACGTTCGAGGAAAAGACCATCGTTCTCGGCCAGACCATCGAAGAGCAGGGCACTGCGGCGAGCGCGCGTATCGAAGGCTCACTGCAGGGCGTGACCAGCACCATGACCGAGCGGGTCGAGGCTCTTTCGGCGACGATCGACAGCCGGGTTCACCAGATCAACGACAATCTCGGTCGCGGTATCGACGATGCGCTGGTGCGTATCAACGATGCGGAAAGCGGCGTCATCAGCCGTATCGAGGGGGCTTCCACCACCGTTGGCGAGAGCGCGCGGCAGGCCGCGGACATCATCGAGACGGGCATCAATTCGGCCCGCCAGGCGATCGCGGAGATGGTCGATCAGCGCCTCGGCACCCTGCCCGAAGCCATCACGGCGCGGGCGGACATCACCGCCGACCGGCTGGCTGCCCTCAACGCCTCGATAAACACCTCGATCACGCAATCCATGACCGACCTCGAGGCCGGGGCCGACCGCATCGAGGAAACCATTACCTCGCGCCTGACTCACGCGTCGCACGCCATCGTAGCGGACGTGAACATGTCTGCCGACCGCATGGATTCCGCCGTTCGTACGGCCCTGCAGCAGATCCAGGCAGCCGCTACCAGCATCGACGAGCTCGTCTCGGTCAAGGCTACCGGCAAGGCCGACCAGATCGCTACTCAGCTTTCGGAAGTCAATCGCTCGGTCAACGAGCAGACCAACGCCTTTGCCGCTCTGGTTTCGGAGAAATCCGAGCAGCTCCAGGGCGCGCTTGCCAACCACGGCAATATCCTGCGCGATTCGCTCACCGAGACCGCGCGCGATGCCGAAGAGATCATGTCCGCCTCGACATCGCGCATCAACAGCGAGGTCTCCGAAGCGCTCAATAAACTCAACGACTCCAACCTGCTGTTGCAGCGCGTTCTCGACGCTTCAACCACCAACCTGGCGAACCTGGAGTCGAGCATCGCCCAGCAGACCGCCAGCTATTCGGCGACCGTGCGCGACGCCATCGGCCAGACCGAGGAAGCAGGCCAGCTCGTCAGCCAACACGTCAATGCGCTGCAGAACACCATCCGCGGGATGGTCGGTGAGTTCGGCTCGGTGCTCGGCCGGCTCGACGCCGAAACGGTCAGCATCACCGAAGCTGCCGACCGGCTTTCGAATTCGGGCAACTTCGCGCTCGAAACGCTCGAGGAACGCCGCGGCGCCATGGAGGCCCTCGCCTCCTCCTTCACCGCACGCGCCGACGATATAGACAACCGCATGCGTGTGTTTGCCCAGTCGATCGCAGACACCATCAACGACACCGAACGACGCCTGATCGGCGCCCGCCGCTCGATGGACGATGCGCTGACCGCCACCACCTCGGGGGTCACCGAAGCGATCGAGACCGCCACCAGCACGGTCAACCGTTCGCTGGCCGAAACGAGCGAACGCGTCAACGAAATGCTGACCGCGACCGGCAACCAGGTCGACAGCGCCATGCTGCGCGCCAGCGATACCGCCGCATCGGCGATGCGCCAGAATGCCAATGTCGTCAACGACGCACTGGCCCAGACTGCCGAGCGCGTCAATTCGGCGCTCTCGGAGACGTCCGGACGCGTGTCCGAAGTGCTCTCGATCACCAGTTCGACGCTTTCGGACACGATCAATGAGAGCACCGCGTCGGTCCGCGGCGCGATTGCCACCCATACCGGGGACTTGCGCCGTACCCTCGAAACGACAAGCGAAGAGGTCATCGGCCGGATCGGCTCCTTCCAGGAAGCAGCCGAGGGTGAAGGCGAGCGGGTCAACCAGACCGTGCGCCAGGCCCAGCAGGCGATGGCCGCAGAGATCCAGCGCGCACTCGAGGACGCCACCAACCGCTTCAACGAGACTGCGCGGGCCATGCGCGACACGGCTCGTGAAGTGGGCAGCGAACTCGAAGCGACCCGCTCCGAACTTGCCCGCGGCGTTACCGAACTGCCCGAGGAAACCCGCGCCAGTGCCGCCGCGATGCGCCGCGTCGTCGCCGAGCAGATCGAAGCGCTGAGTGAACTCAACGCGATCGTGCGCTCGCAGCCCGCGACCCGCGATCTCAACGATCGTGCACCCTCGCCCTCGCCCGCACCGGCCCCGCGCCAGGAGATCGCGCGGCCTGCCCCGCGCAGCGAGCCAGCGCGTTCGAGCGTGAGCTACCGCGACGAGGCACCTGCTGCGACTACCACACCCGCCCAATCCCTCGCGGAAGAAGGCAGTGGCTGGCTACGTGACGTCCTACGCAACGCCACCGCCAAGCAGGCAGGCGTGCAGCCCAGCAACCTCTCGGGCCTAACCGAAGACATTGCCCGCTCGATCGACAATGCCGCGCTTGCCGATGCCTGGACCCGCTATCAGGCCGGAGAGTCGAACGTCTTCTCGCGCCGGATCTATACGCTCTCCGGGCAGAGCACCTACGACGAGGTGCGCAAGCGCCTGCAGCGCGACCCGGAATTCGCCCGCACCGCCCAGGCTTATATGAGCGAGTTCGAGCAACTTCTGCGCCGCGCCGCCGCCGGCCCGCGCGCCGCCGCCGAAACCCGCGACCACCTGCTCTCGGACCGTGGCAAAGTCTATACAACCCTTGCGCATGCAAGCGGCCGGCTGAACTGATAAATCAATGGTCAACGTGAAAATGGCCCCGGCTAATTCTAGCCGGGGCCATTTTTCTTTCCGGGGTTGGGAAACGCCCTAGGAGGCGGCGCGCCGAAGTCGGAATCGCCTCGGCTCACCAGCCTTCATCTCGGTCCATTTGATCAGTTCGAAACTGCCGTCCTCGTTCTCTACGGCAGCCGTGCAGCTTTCCACCCAGTCACCGGTGTTGATGTAGTGGATGCCGAGCCGATCATGCATGTCGGCGAAGTGAATGTGCCCGCATATAACACCGTCGACCCCCGACTCGCGCGCCTCATGCACCAACGCTTCCTCGTACCGGCCAATGATGCTGACAGCATTCTTGACGCGCTGCTTGGCCCAGGCGGAAAGCGACCAGTATTGCAGCCCGAGCCGCCGGCGTACCCAATTGATCGCGATATTGACGCGCAGAGCCGCGTTATAAGCCCAGTCCCCGACATGGGCGAGCCATTTGGCATTCATGACCACGACGTCGAACTGATCGCCATGAATCACGAGATAGGTCTTGCCCTGCGCCGTGGTGTGGACAGTGCGATCGACAAACTCGACCTCACCGAAATAGGTACCGAGATATTCGCGCAGGAACTCGTCGTGGTTTCCGGGCAGATAGACGATCCTGGTACCGGCATTGGCCTTGTCGAGCAGCACCTGCACCAGCACGTTGTATTCGCTGGGCCAGTGCCAGGACTTGGCCAGCCGCCAGCCATCGATGATATCGCCGACGAGATAGATCGTCTCGGTTTCGGTGTTGCGCAGGAACTCAGTGAGCTGCACGACACGGATTGGCCGCATGCCCAGATGCACATCGGAAATGAACAGCGCTCGCACGCGCCGCATCTCGCGGGTTTCCGTCATAGGCCGATTGCCGCCCTGCCCTCTTCCAACGCCGCGCCCATCCATGACGACACGGCCTTCAGTCTATAGGCCCGAGCAAGGCAGCGAGACAACCCTGGCGGCCACCTTGGGGCGATAAGCCTGTTAGTTGATCCGGCGCTTGAGCGCCACGACACGCCCGTAGCTCTCTTCGATGCGCGCGGCAAAGGCAGGATCCGCTTCCGCCTCGGCAACCAGTATTGCCCGGATTTCATCGGCAAGCGAAGCGCGAGGATTGGAGGTGTTGGAGAAGAGCAGAATGTCCATGCCAGCACGCACGGCGCTCGTAACCGTTTCCTCCAGTGAGAAATGTTCGCGGATGGCGCCCATTTCGAGATCGTCGCTTATCACCACGCCCCTGAACCCGAGCTCGTTGCGTAGAACACCGGTGATCCACTCCGGTGTCAGGCTTGCGGGCAGGCCCTCGACACCGCCCGAGTAGTCGGCGTGATAAAGATGCCCCACCATCACCATTTCGTCATAACCCGCCGCGATCAGCGCCCGATACGGTTCGAGCTCGCTCTGCTGCCAGGTTCCAGTGATATCGACGAACCCCTCGTGGCTGTCGGCTGTCGATGAGCCATGGCCCGGGAAATGCTTGAGGGAAGTAAGGAGCCCCGCCGAGCGATGCGCCTCGATGAAGGCGGCATCGTAGGCCGTCACCGCCCCCGGATCGGATGAGAATGCACGGCCATAGCGCGCAATGATCTGGTTGTTCGGGTTGAGATTGAGGTCGGCAACGGGACCGAAATTGACGTTGAACCCAAGCGCGGCAATGCGCTGGGCAAGGTCGGCATAGATCGCTTCAGCCGCCTGCGGACTGTTGCTCGCGGCGATCGTCGCGGCATTGGGCAGTTCAGAAAATCCAACCTCACCCGTCAGCCGCTCTACCGAGCCACCCTCCTGGTCGAGCGTGATGAAGGGCGGCAGGTCGGGAGAAGCAGCGCGGAAAGCGGCATTCATTTCCTTGACTGCATCGAGGCTGGCGACGTTGGTCCTCAGATACATGACTCCGCCGATCTCCCCGGCAGCGATCTCATCGCGCACGGCTTCGACCGAAGCATCTCCTGCGCTGTCGCCCTGAAACCCGACAAGGATCATCTGCCCCGCCATCTCCTCGAGGCTTTGTGCATGAGCCGGCAGGCACCCGGCCAGTGCAACGGTGATGGCCAACAGGGAGATCATGAATCGGTGCATCTGCAGCTCATGGGATTGCGGAAGTCCACCTGCCCTTGTTCACGAGTAACATGGCGAGATTGGGAATCACTATTCCAGCACATGCTGTGCGCGCAGCCGTAACGGCGCCGTTAACCGCGCCAGCGCCTGTCGCTTCGGCATCATCCACACCTCTGCTAAGATTCGATTTCACTATGGGAGTTGCAATGGACGAGACCGCATCACTCGCCGAAGGCATACCGGCGACGGAACAGTCGGCCGCGCCCGGTGCTTCGCCCCTGCGGCCGGGGTCTTATCGCGACATCGACCTTGTCCATGCCCGCTTGATGGAGGCGATCGACACGTCGCCGTTCTACATCCCCGAGTTCAAGGCCTACGAGAAAAGCCGGCTGACGAAGGACCATCTGGCCGCGCTGATCGAAGCCGATCCACGCCACCTTTTTATCGCAATGCGCAACAGCCAGCCCGCAGGCTTCATGATCAGCGGCCCGGAACTGGGCACGCTCTGGCTCTATTGGTCGTATCTCTTTCCCGAGCATCGTCGTTCGAGCCTCGGCGTCGCGGCGATGCGCGCCTTCGTGGCACAATGGGAGAACGGTCGGTTCCACAAGATCTCGACCTATACCAAGCCGGGTAACGAGGTCGCCGAAGCCATCATGAAGCGCTTCGGCTTCAAGCGAACCGCGGTTCTCGAGAACCATATGTTCGGCGAAGACTACCTGCTTTATGAGCGCCCCCTGACCAAGGCCCTAGCTGGCTATGACCTTGGTATTCGCGGCGGCGTGGTGGGTCGCCTGCGTCGGCGTATCAAACGGCTTGTTGCGCGCTGATCACTCCGCAACCGCCTCGGCGGGGTGCCGCCAACGCTGGAAGATGGATACGTCCATCCCCGCCGTTCTCAACGCTGTCCACCATAGCGCTCCTGACCACAGGGCGATGGCGGCCAGTGCCGCGACAGCCGCGCCCGTAAGCCCGAACATGGGGACCAGCACGAAATTGCCGCCGATCAGCGTAGCGACGCCGAGCGCCACTGCAGGAAGGCTTGCATAGGGGCGGTCGTGAATGGAAAGCACCATCGAAGCGGGCCCCAATAGCGAGCGCACGACCAACGCCAGGCAAAGAACGGCGAGCGGCACCGCTCCTGCAAGGAAGGTTGGGCCGAACAGCATCAGCGCAAACGGTCCAAGCACCAGCACGGCAAGGAACAACACGATCGAAATTACACCCGCGACGAGGTTGGCTTCCCCGATCTTGCGGTTGAAACCGGCCCGGTCGCTGCGCGCCTCGCTTTCGAACATCTCTGGCATGGTGACCGCATAGATGGCGGCAACGCCGAAGGAAACGAGCGAGAATACGCGTGTGCAGACGCCAAAGATCGCAAGCTCCTCGCGAGACAAAAGGCTGGAAAGCAGCAGCAGGTCGATATCGAAGAAGAAGTCCGATGCGAATGAGATCAACACCCAAGGCACCGCAAATCGCCACCAACGCCGCGGCTCTCCTGCCCTGAGTTCGCTCGTATCCTCGACCTTGCCAGCAGCAGCGACGACGAAGCAAAAGTGGACGAGCGAGACGGTCACATAACCGAGTGCGATCAGCCACAGCATGGTGGTGAACGCCGCATCCGGATCGCTCATGCTCATCGCTGCCAGGAACCCGCCGATGACGACCATTGGCCTGAACATTGTGTCAGCGAGAAAGCCCGCCAGCGGGCGCTTCAAACCCACCAGCACAGCGCCGTTTACGAAGACCATAGTAGTGCCGAAAGCAAGCAGGCAGACGGGCAGGAAATGTAACGAAACCGTACTTTCACCAAGTCCCACGAAGCCCAACAGCGGATAGCCGAACACAAGCAGCACGGCGAGGATGGCGAGCACATGACCATACGTTCGTGTGAGAAAGGCAACCAGCTGCCGGCGGTTACCACGGGCGCGATATTCAGCGGCGAAATAGGTGCCGATATTTTGAAAGCCCAGCGGCATCACCACGGCAACGAGATTGACCGTCGCGACAATGACCAGGTATTCGCCCAGAATATGCGCGCCCCACACGCGGGCGATCAGCGCCTGAACGAGAAAAATCAGGCCTGCGCCGATGAGGCGCGCCGCAAAAATGACGCTCGATTGCGACGCGAGGCGCCTGTAGAGACTCATCGCGCGTCAGTCCTCGCCCCCGGGCTTTCGCTCCTGGTCTGGTCTGGCCTTAGGATTGCGCCAGGCGTCGAAATGGCGCCTTGCATGCTGATACGCATCCCGGGCGGCAAAAGCGCCCACCCCCATCGCAAAGGCAACCGGATTCGATGCATAGTTGGCAACCGGCGGCACCGGCTCGATTACTCCGGCATCCCCAACCATGCCCTTCTTGAACTGATGCAGTCCCTGATAACCGTCGGTCCCGCCGAGGTCGTACCAGCGGGCACGTGTATTGTCGCGCAGCCAGCGAATGATATGCCAATGCATGAAATAGCCGGCGCGTAGCGGCAACGCCTTGTCGTTGGTCGCGCCATAGAGATAGACCGCGCGCTCACCCGCCTTGAAGATCACTGCGCCGGCCACGACCTCATCCTCGTGCCGCACGAAGAACAACTCCGGACGCAGTTCCGCCGGCTCCATCGTCATCAGCCTATCGACCGAATCATAGGCCGAATGGTCGGAAAACTGCTTGCGAGTAGTCATGGCCCCGTAAAGGGCGTGGAATTCACCCATGCGCGAAAAGTCGGCGTGCTCGAACGAGAGCCCTGCCTTTTCGGATTTGTTGAGGTGATAGCGCCACTTCTGATGAAGGCTCTTGCGCTGGGCCGCATCGTCGAGGCGCAGATTGACGATATAGCGGTCCGGAAACAGGAGTTGCGATCCGCGCCGAAAGCCGCGATCGATCAGGTACCGATAGCGGGCATTCCGCGGCTCTACCGAAGCATGGGCCAGAACCGAAAGCATCATTCCGCGGCGATCGGCATAATCGGCAATGAGGGCATCGATCATCCCGGCATAAATCGCCCCGGCATCGTGCCGATCGGATTTTCGCAGAATCGGCCCCCATTTGGAGACCGCGATGGCCCCGAGATTGAGCGGCAGGCGCTGGATCATCACCAACACACCCCCAACAATCTCACCGTCCTGCCGGAAGATGATTGGCTCCTGCACGACGCCGGGCCAGCGAGTGACAGCGAAAGCGTAGAGCTGCTCCTGGCAGACTTCATCGAATGCGGAAACGGTCGCGTCCCACGCCTGGCCGGAAACAAGCTCGCTGGTCAGACCCGTGGCACCGCTGGCGGCGCGGGAGCCTGCTTCGATGGCATTTGGCAGGTGATCGGCAATGACGGACATCGCTGGTTCATCCGTAACGAGAAAGAGTATGCCGGACCCTATCCCTCGCGGATGACTGAAATCCTATAGCATCGCCGAAAATGCCGCAAAGTGCGGCAAGTGGTTACCAAAGGGCTCTCACATGCCGAGCCGCGCAGTTCGCTGCCGTGCTTGCGGTCTCAGGACGCAGCCGGCGCGTGCGGTCCCGAATAGACGAGTGGGATATGCGGCAGCGTATAGCCGAGCAGTTGATCGGCACCTTCATAGATCATCCTGGCCGCCACATAGAGAATGATCACCAGACCGATCCATGCGATCCAGCGGTGCCTGTTGAGCAGGCGCGCAATGAACGCCGAAGCAATGCCCATCAGCGCGACCGAGAGGATCAAGCCGAAGATAAGCACTTCCGGATGGTGCTGGGCGGCACCTGCGACAGCCAGAACGTTATCGAGCGACATCGAAACGTCGGCGACAATGATTTGCGTGACTGCCTGGCGTAGTGTCTTGCGCGGCGCACCTTCCCCGACGGTGCCGCTGGCATTGAGATCCTGGCCGGTCACCGCCTCGGCCGCTGCAAGGTGCTCGGAAGAAGGCACGCGCAGCTCTTCATACATCTTCCAGCATACCCAAAGCAGCAACAGGCCGCCGGCGAGCAGCAGGCCGGTAAACGCGAGGAGCTGAGTAGTGACCAGCGCAAAGCCAATGCGCATGACGGTTGCCACGGCAATACCGATGAGAATCGCACGTCCGCGCATGCCTTTGGGGAGGCCGGCGGCCGCCAGGCCGATGACGACGGCGTTGTCCCCTGCCAGTACCAGGTCGATCATGATGACCTGCAGGAAGGACGAGATGAAGCTGGCGTCTATGCCGAAAGGCATCGGTTCCTCCGGAAAGGTTGGGCCAGGGGGCTATAGAGCGCTGTCAGCCTATTGAGAAGCCCAAAAGGAGATAGCTGCGTCGAAAGCACCCGCCTTGGGACACCACGGAGGGATATTCGGGAAAACCCTTTGGTGGGTGCACAAGGACTCGAACCTTGGACCCGCTGATTAAGAGTCAGCTGCTCTACCATCTGAGCTATGCACCCACGGAGCCAAAAGGCCCGGGCACCAAAGTGGCGCCTCTCTATCAAAGGGATTTCAGCATGTCCAGCACCTAAAAGCATTGTGCGGTACTGGCAGCGATTACCGCCAGTGTCGGTTCAGTTGAGAGTTCGTCGCGTACCCGGCCTGGCCTTGCACTGCCCCCGCGCCGGGAGCTTTCAGACTCCCAGCTCCATCTTGGAGCATTCAGCGCATGATGCAAGGTCAAGCTGGATCAGCGCGACAGCCTTTCTCGCCGAAAGGCGGCAAAATCCAGCACGTTGCTGGAACCTTGCGACTGACGGTGATGGAAGTCGTCCATCAGCCCGATCGTCCTCTCGATGATATGGCGGAGCTGGCGCGAGCGGTTGTCTTCACCCTGCAGGATCGTTGCCGCCTGCTCGAGGTGGTCGCGTGCAAGTAGATAGGTCGGGGGCATACCCAATCTCCATAGCGGTTATAGTGAATCGCGCGTTTATTGCGCGACTAAGAGGGTGGTCCCCCATACTTGCGCGAACCTTGCCGGCATTGGCGCAACTTGCTTCAAATTGCACCAATCGAGGAACACCCGCCAAAGGCCCGCAGCGGCTCGGCTTACGCGAGCACAAGAGTAAAAGTGCCCTGTGTATAACCGCTTGGCATGCGCTCGGCCGCCTCAGCAATTGTGTTTGAAGCTTGGCAAAGGCGCATTATTAGAGGCACACCTTCGGGAGGAGTCATGACCAGACCACGCCTAGCCAGCCTCGCCGCCGGCCTGCCGGCCACCGTTCCGTTCGTGGGGCCGGAGGCGATCGAGCGGAAGCTGGGAAAACCGTTCCGGGCGCGGCTCGGCGCCAATGAGAGCGGATTTGGCCCATCGCCCAAGGTGTTGGCCGCCATGACGGCGGCCGGCGCCGAAAGCTGGAAGTACGGTGACCCCGAAATTCATGATCTTCGGGGTGCGATCGCTGCTCACCTCGGTGTTGGTCTGGAGCAGGTCGCCGTTGGCGAAGGTGTCGATGCCTTGCTGGGTCTGGCGGCTCGCCTCTATATCGAGCCGGGAGCGCCGGTCGTTACCTCGATTGGAGGATACCCCACCTTCGACTTTCATGTCGTCGGCTATGGGGGCCGCGAGGTTAAAGTGCCCTATGCGGCCGACCGGGAGGACCTCGCCGGCCTGCTGAACGCGGTCAGGCGCGAGAAGTCGCGGCTGGTCTATCTCGCCAATCCGGACAATCCGATGGGCACCTGGTGGAGCGCGGCAGAGGTGACGGCGTTTATCGACGCCCTGCCGGCAGAAACAATGCTCATCCTCGATGAGGCCTATGGCGAACTTGCGCCTGAAGGCACCCTGCCCCCGATCCATCCGCTACGCCCAAACGCGCTACGCATGCGCACCTTCTCGAAGGCCTATGGCATGGCCGGTGTGCGGGTCGGCTATGTCATCGGCCAGGCTGAAGCGATTGCGCCTTTCGACCGGGTACGCAATCATTTCAGCGTCAGCCGCATCGCGCAGGCAGGCGCTATCGCTGCACTGGCGGACCAGGCTTATCTGGCTGACGTGACCGCCCGTATCGAAGCGGCGCGCGAACGGCTGTATCGCATTGCGCAGGCCAACGGGTTCGAACCGATACCCTCGGCGACCAATTTCGTGGCCGTGGACTGCAAGCGTGACGGCGCCTTCGCCAAGGCGGTGCTCGATGCCCTTGCCACACGCGGCGTCTTCGTTCGCAAGCCCATGGTGCCGGTTCTCGATCGTTGCATCCGCATCAGCGTGGGTCCTGACGATGAACTCGACGTCCTCGAAGCCGAACTCCCGCAGGCGATTGCCGAGGCGCGAAGGGTCACTGCTGCTGCTTAATCGCGATCCGCGCGACAAGGCCACGATGATTGGACCCCATCGGGTCCGCCATGGCTGCCACCTGCTCGACGGTCGCGGGCGAGCGCGTAAAGACATTGTCGATCGGCACGCCGAAATCACCCGCCTCGGTCGGCCAGGTGGTAGGGTAACTGGGGGCATGCACCAGGTCTGCATTTGTTGCCAGTCGCTGAAGCGTGCGCGACCAGGGTGCAGCGTTGAAATCGCCCGCCACCACCACCGGACCAGTGAGCTGCTCCAGATAGCGTGCCAGCGTAAACGCCTCGCCTTCAGCGGCAAAATCGAAATAGGGCTTCGTCATATGCACGGCCACGAGATTGACCGGCTGCCCGGCAATCTCAGTGGTGGCGAAAATCGTGCGATTGGGCGAGAACTCGCTTAGGCTGTGGATCGCGATATCGTTGAGCGGCGTCTTCGAGAGCATGATCAGGTCGCAGGTAGCCTGTCGCACGCACCCGGCGTGGTAAGGATAGACCTCGTTCAGCCGCTGCAGTTCGCCATAGATCGGGGCCGCTTCGAGCAGGTAAACGACGTCGGGCGAGCGCGACAGGATCATGTCCGCGATCGCCGCGCCATTATTGTTGTAGATGAGAATATTGAAGCTCATCAGGTCGAACGTGGCGAGCGTCTGCCCTTCGGCGAG
>Ga0180220_1001398_pt1 | contig 17988 bp, 19 predicted proteins | sample eDN5th37CBELigBY_FD_151335 | JGI IMG/M metagenome (GOLD analysis project Ga0180220, IMG submission 151335) | Enriched backyard soil microbial communities from Emeryville, California, USA - eDNA 5th pass 37_C BE-Lig BY (version 2) (version 2) | ecosystem: Environmental > Terrestrial > Soil >...
CTGCCCACCGGATGCCGGAGCAATCGATCGGAACCACGCCCCCACTAGCCCTGGCCTTAGCCCCAGCCCTCGCCCTATGCGGTTCCACCGACCAGACCCTCCTCAATCGCTGCCGCTGAGCACCTTCCCGGCGTACCCGTTGTCGGGGTTCCGCCCCTGTCGGAGCAGACGGTCGACGGTCCCCGGTCCGCGGTTGTACGCGGTCAGCGCAAGCCGCACGTTGCCGTCGTACTTGTCGATCAGATAGCGGAGATAACGGAAACCCACCCGCAGGTTGGTTTCGGTCTTCATGAGGTCGCTCCGGCTGGTGCCCGGTGGAGGGCAGCACCTGCGTGTAGCCAACGGCGCCAACGCGCGACACGGCGGTGCGGCGGAAGCCCGACTCGACGCGCACCAGCCCGAAGGCCACCTGCGGGTCGATGTCCTCCTCCACCGCTGCGCGGTGGATCTCTTCGGCGAGCTCCTGGCTCACGGCGTACGCGCGATGGCGCTCGCGGAGGCGCTGCACCACGCTGGCGCGTTCGCGTTCGAGCGCCTTCACGCGCCACGCCGCAGCCGCCAGGGAGCCGTCTCGGTACGTCACCGGTGTCGCGGTTTCGGGCAGCCCGGACGCCATAGCCGACGGGACCAGGCCACCCCGCAGGATCACGACGCCGCCCGGCGCCATGAGTGCCGCTGAAATCGTAAACATCAGGATCGGCCGCCGCGCACTCTCGCACAGCGCCCGAACCTCGGGAACGATACGCTGCATCGCGTAGTCCTCTGGCTTCGGGTTCTGTTGTTCGGCGGCCCGCAGTGCGGGCTCAGCGCGCCATCCATGACCTGCCGGCGCGCTCGCAGGCAATATCTCGAAATATACCCACGCGCCCGCATGGACGGAAGTGCTTGCGCCGATTGGACTTAGATGGATCCACCCCGGTGGCCTCCAAAGAGGGCCGGGGCGGGCGGGCGGATCAGGTGAGTACGACGGGGACCGCCGCGCCGAGCTGGAGCTGCACCTGGATGCTCAACTGCCGCCCGCCGTTTTCGCTGACGGCAAGGATGGTGATGCTGGGACTGTTCGGTGAGGCGACGACGAAGCGCTCGGTGCCGCCGGCCGCGACGGTGCCCAGGAGCCGGGCGCCGCTGCCGTCGTCGAATCGCACGATCATCGGTTCGTTGAACGTGTTGCGCACATCGACCATGTAGACGGGGCCGGGCTCGGTCTGGATGGTGAGCGGACGGCAGGCGCTGCCGGTGACGATGGCGGCAAGGGCGATGGCGGCAAGGGCTGCCGCGCGGCGGGCCTGTTGCATGGTCACCGGTTCATTCGAACACGACGGTGCGCGCTGTCTCCGGAGTGGGCGGCTTGCCGGTCATCAGCTCGATCATAGCGCCCATCTCCTTCCCGATACGCTCCGCCCGGTCGTACAGGGTCAGGACGTGCGCGTAGTCGAAATACGCGACGACTGCATCCTCCGCGCCCACGTAGTTCTCGAGGATGGTCCGGTCCATGTCTTCCCGGAGCTGCTCGAGGATGGCGCCGAGCGCGCGGAGTATCTGCTGCTGTTCGGCGAGGGTGTGGATATCGATGTCGCCCTCGAGGCGAGGGAGGAGAGCCTCGACGTCCGCGATCGCTTCGGCAGGCGCGATCACGCCGGCGCCGCTCCCGCCCTGCTCACCCGAGAGGAGTCGACGAGCGCCGGCGTTGGCGGCTGCGAGCTCTTCGAATTCACAGTGCAGGATCATTTGGCACCTCGGCGTCGAGCCGGGACGGCCCGGATGGTGAATCGACGCTTCGGTCGACAAGGGTGCAAGGCGCGTTCCGGGTCGTCCCCTCTCCGAATATGTGTACACCACCCGCGGCCGGAAAGGTCATCGATGCGCCCGCCGGTGCGTACCGCACGCGGCGCGCGCCGGACGCTATGCGCCGCGTTCCTGCACGATCCAGTCGGCGAGCAGGATACCGGCGATGATGTCGTACGCGGTGTGCGCAATCATCGACGGCAGCACGCTGCCGGTGATGACGAAGGGCACGGCGAGGACGAAGCCGAGCGCGGAGGCCCGGAGCGCGCCGGTCGTCCCCTGATACGAGTGGATGGCGCCGAACGCGACGGAGGAGATGGCCGCGGCCACCCAGACCGAACCGGTCACCAGGGCAATGGCCGGGATCAGGAATGCGCGGTACGCCAGCTCTTCGCCGACCCCTGCGGAGAGGGAGAGCATTGCGAACCAGCGCTTCTCCGCGGAGGTCCGGGGGAGCACGTGCCGCAAGAGCGCGTTCTCGGAAAGGCGCAGCGTGCGGCCGAGAGCGAGCGCGCCGAGCGCCACGAATGTGGCGGCGACGCTCCAGAGCCCGAGCCTCGCGGCGCCGGGGAACACGAGGCCCATGTCGCTGCGGGAGAATCCGCTCAGTGCGCCAGCGGAGCCGGAAAGCCCCGCGAGCAGCCAGATCCCGATGGCCGAGCTGAAATAGATCGCGTGGCGGGGAGGAAGCAGCTCCGGTATGTCGCCGAGCCGTGCCTGGCCGAGGAATATGAAGGGGAGTGCAACCACCAGGAACGCCGTCATGATGCGTGCGGGGAGGGGAATCGCGCCGGCGAGCGCGATGATGGCGCCGCAGCCGACGACCGCGGCGCCGAGGCGGCGGATCATGTGCGGAGAGTGGTGGCGGCGGGGCGGCGCCCGCCTCCGTGCGTCATTGCGTGGACAGCGTCCACCGGCGCCCCAGTATCAGGTTGGCGACGGCCGGCGCGACGTACGCCACGGCCGACCCGAGCGTCAGACCCACGATCATGTCCGTCGCATAGTGGAACCCACCGTACACCGCTCCGACGCTCAAACCGAGGGCGATCGCGGCGAGGAGCGGCACCAGTCGGGGCAGGAAGCGCGCCGCGACCACGACCTGCGCGATGGCGACCGCCGCGTGGGAGGACGGGAACGCCGCACCCTGACTGGAACCGCGCTCGAGAACCCAGTGGGCGACATCGAACATCAGCCCCTGCGCGACCTCCGGCACCGGCGTGCTGTTCAGGTATCTCGGACCCTGGACCGGGAAGTAGATGAAGAGCAGGTAGTGCACGAAGAAGACGAGCATTACCGTGAACACCGCTTCCCGGAACTCCGCGAAGCGGTCGTTCACCAGGAGGAGCAGCGGTGGGGCGTAGATCACGACGTAGTACGCGAGATACGACGCATGCAGCAGCTCGGAGAGCCATGGCAGCGGAAGTGCACCGGCGAGCGTCTGGCTGGGCTGCCCGCCGAACAGCGCCGAATCCAGGCGCATGATCAGGTCGTCGAAGTACGTGCCGCCGTACACTGATTGGTTGAGCGCTGGAAGCTCGCCGTAGAACAGGGGGAGCAGGAGCAGCGGGTACCCGGCGCTGAGGTACGCAACGGCGATGTGCGTCCAGTCGCGCGGCGGGTTTGCGGCTCTACCCGAGGCAGTCGGAAGCCCCGAGTTGTCGAACAACGTGCGCGCGCCGGCCCACAGTGCGAGCACGGCGCAGACCATGTGCACGAAGGCGAAGAGCTTCCAGGCCGCCGGTCGCTCGGGGAAGAGCAGCGCCAGGCCGGAAAGCAGGGAATACGCGGAGATGAGCCGGTGCGTTGACGCTGCGCTTCCGATCGCGGCCGCGAGTCCGGCGCCATCGGTTCTGTCTATCGGGGAATGCGGGAGCGCGCGTGCGCTACCGGACAAGCCTTCTTTCATATATGCGGTAAGTCTTGTAGGCCCTTCCACCCATCCGTTCCAGCGCGCGGCACATCTCGAGGTTGTCCTCGAGGATCCAGGAACATTCGGCCTGTTTGTAGCCCGCCGCGGCGGCATCCACCCACGTGCGCGTATAGAGCATCGCGTCGATGCCGAGTCTACGGTACCCCGTCTTCACGCCGAGCGTGAGCACGCGCATCCTGTCGATATTTCGCCGGTGCCACAGGATCTTCAGCAGCCCGGTAGGGAAAAGGCGTCCGTTCGCGTATCGGATCGCCTGATTGAAGTCCGGCAATGCCAGCAGGAATGCCACCGCCTCGCCGTCCACCTCCGCGAAGAGGCAGAATCTGGGGTCGAGAACGGGGCGGAGCTGTTTAGCCATGTACTCGAATTCGGCGTCGGTCATGGGGATGAAGCCCCAGTTCTTCTCCCACGCCGAATTGTAGATGTCCTTCACGCGCTCCAGCTCGTCCGAAAACTGGCGCATGTCGAGCGCGCGCACCGTAACGCCACGGCGTCGTTCGAACCGTTCCATGGCGCCGGCCAGGCGCGCCGGCAGCGCCGGATCGTCCAGCAGGAACGCCAGCACGTCCTTCGCCTTGGTGTAGCCGCGGGCCTCGAGCAGTGTCGAGTAGTAGGGCGGATTGTGCGTCATCATGATCGTCGGCGGGTACTCGAACCCGTCGACCAGCAGCCCCCACTCCTCGTTGCTGGAGAAATTCATGGGACCGCGGCACACGTCGATTTCGCGCTCTGCCAGCCACGCCTCGACGGCGTCGAGCAGAGCCGACGCGACACCCGCGTCTTCCACGCTCTCGAAAAAGCCGAAAAAGCCGGCGCGCTCGTCGTGGAACTCGTTGTGCCGGTGGTTGATGCCGGCCACGACGCGGCCCACGGTGCGGCCGCCCCGTCGCGCGACGAAATATTCGACTTCAGCGTGCGCATGGAACGGGTGCTTCCGCCTGTCGAGGAGCGCGCGCTGATCGGCCAGGAGCGGCGGTACCCACACCCGGTCCCTGGCGTAGATCCGCCAGGGCAGCATCAGAAAGTCCTTCAGATCCCGTCGCCGGCGGACCGGCGTGACCTCGACGGGCCCGGCACTCGTGCCGCCGGGCCTTGCGGCAACCACACGACCCGGGCGCACGCCCGAACCCTTCATCGCATGGCCATGCTGCGGCCGACGCGCGTGAACGCGTCGAGCACGAAATCGATGTGGTCGTCGGTGTGAGTGGCCATCAGCGAGATGCGGAGGCGGCAGGAGTTCTCCGGTACTGCCGGAGGCGTGACGGGGTTGGTGAATACGCCGGCGTCGTACAGCTCTTTCCAGAACACCAGCATCCGGTCGAGGTCGCCGATCTGCACCGGGATCACCGGCGTTTCACTCCGGCCGATGTCGAAACCCAGCTCGCGCAGTCCCTGCTGCATGCGCCAGGTGTTCCGCCAGAGCGCCTCCCGCCGTTCCGGCTCTTCACGGATCACCTCGAGCGCGGCGAGCACCGCCGCCACCGCCGATGGCGGCATGCTGGCGCTGAAGATGAGCGACCTCGCCTTGTGCTTGAGGTAGTGGATGACCGACTCGGGTCCGGCGATCACGCCGCCGATCGAGGCGAGCGACTTCGAGAACGTCGCCATGGTGAGCGCGACCCGGTCCTGCAAACCGAAGTGCTCCGCGGTGCCGCCGCCATGAGCGCCCAGAACGCCGATCCCGTGGGCGTCATCGACCATGACCTCGGCGCCGTACTTCTCGGCCAGGACCACGATGGACGGCAGGTCGGCGATGTCGCCTTCCATCGAGAAGATGCCGTCTGTCACGATCAGCTTCCCCGCGTCGGCGGGAGCCTGGGCGAGGTGACGCTCGAGCGACTCGAGATCGCCGTGCGGGTAGCGCAGTACCGTGCCGCTGGACAGCCGTGCGCCATCGACGATGCTCGCATGGTTCAGCTTGTCCAGGAGCAGAACGTCGCCACGGCCAATGAGAGCGGAGATCGTCCCGAGGTTGGTCTGGAATCCGGTGCTGAAGACGAGTGCCGATTCCTGCCCCATGAGCTGTGCGAGCCGCTCCTCCAGCTCCTCGTGCAGGTCGAGCGTGCCGTTCAGGAACCGGCTGCCGGTACAGCTCGAGCCGTAGCGCTTGAGCGCCCGCTCCGCGGCCTCGATCACCTTGGGATGGTGCGTCAGGCCCAGGTAGTTGTTGGACCCGACCATGACCTTCCGCTCACCCCGTATGACGACCTCGGTGTCGTATGAGGCTTCGATCGGCAGGAAATATGGGTAGTAGCCGGCCGCCTGAACCTCGCGGGCCTGCGTGAATCGATGGCACTTGTCGAACAGTGACATAGTCGATCTTCACTCCTTCACAGCCTTCGCAGGCGCGAGCGCCACCCGGCCGCTAGAGCCAGCCTTCCGCCCTGTACCACTGGGCGGTATCGGCCAACCCCCGGTCGAGTGGTATGCCGGCGCGGAAGCCCAGGTCGAGCCACGCGCGTTCCGTCTCACACAACCATCCCGGCGCGAGCAGCTCCAACGCCTTGTCGCGGTTGAAGATGCTTGCGCGATTCCGCAATCTGTCCGCCCACTCACTGAACGCGGCGGCGGCGTGTACCGACCATGCCGGCACATTCACCGTCCGGACCCGGCGACCGACTGCCTCGCCGATGAGCGCTGCGACCTGGCGCCAGGTGTACGCCTGGGGCTCGGCGATGTGATAGACCCCGACCGCGTTCGGCAGGATCGCGCTCCGCACCAGTGCATCGGCGAGATCCGTAACGTGAACGAGCTGAACCGGTCGCTCGGGGCCTGCCGGGATCGGCACGATCCCGCGGGCCGCCATGCGGAAGAAGGTCAGCATGTCGCGGTCGCGCGGGCCATACACCGCGGGTGCTCGCAGGACGGCGATTTCGAATTCGCCGTCCGCCTCTGCGCAAATCCGCTCACCCTCGAGCTTGCTACGACCATACGCCGTGAGCGGCCGCGGTGTGTCATCGCCGGTCACCGGGCGATGCGCGGCGGGCCCCACGGCCGCGAGCGAGCTCAGGTACACGAGCCGGCGGGGCGAGCGATCCGCGTGCCGCATTGCGGCGATCAGCGCCCTCGTCCCGGCGGCGTTCGCGCCGTGGTACTCGTCAGCGGAGCGAGCCCGCGTTACGGCGGCCATGTGGACGACGACATCGACGCCGGCGACCGCGCGTTCGAGCGCGGCGATGTCGGCGAGCGTGCCCAGCACGGGTTCGATGCCCCGGGCTGCCAGTGCTGCCGCCTTGTCGGGCGTCCGCACGAGCGCGCGTATGTGCGCGCCGGTGCTCGTGAGAGCATCTAGCAGGTGCGACCCGACGAACCCGGTGGCGCCGGTAACGAGAACCGACGGTGCCTCGCTCACCCGGCGCTCCATGGCCATGCCCGCAGGATCGACGCGCCCGCCATCACGACGTGCCCGGGTTGTGAACCATCCCACAAGGCGCCCACTAAGGTGCCGAGACTGCCGGAAAAAGGCAATCCTCGCACGCCCGGACGGCCGCCGTTTCGTGCTTGCCGGAGCCGGTCCCCGGCGACAAGTTACCGACTCGGATGCGCGATCGAGGATCCCGGGGCATGGAACGGCTGGCCGACGCGGAGATCTGGCGAGGACTCGCGGGACTTCCCGGCAGGACGAAGTCGGGCAAAGATTTCCGAACGGCGTACCACTTCTCCCTGTCGCCGAGTCCATGGTGTTCGTGAGCTGAACCCAGTCACCCGGTACGCTGCTCCGCTGGTCACCGTTCGGACGTCGGCGTCCGCTACGACCGTGTAGTCCCGGGACTCGCGATACACTGCGTGGGCGGGCGAACGGCCGGTACGCTGCCCGGCCAGGGCCAAAGCGGCCGCAAGTGGCGGCCGGGCGGCAAGCTAGGTACGCGGCGGGAGCGGGTCAAGACCGGAGCGCGGCAATAGCGCTCGACCGGCCCGGCGATGCCGTAGCAACGCGGCAATGGTCTGAGACGACGGAACTTCCACGAGGAGCAGGCATGGCAAAGCGGTGGGCATTGATTCTGGGAGCATCCAGCGGGTTCGGCGAAGCGTCCGCGAAAGCACTGGCGGCGGCCGGCCACCCGATCTTCGGCGTTCACATGGACCGCCGCGCGACGCTCCCCCACGTCGAGGAGGTGGTCCGGGACATCGAACGGGCTGGCGTGCAGGCGAAGTTCTTCAACATCAACGCCGTCGATGAGGAAAAGCGGGAGGCCGCGCTGGATGAGATGCAGAGCATGCTCGGCGACGGCGACGACATCGGGATCCTGCTCCACTCACTCGCGTTCGGGACGCTTCGACCGTACATCGGCGAGGGCGCGCTCACGCCTGCACAGATGGACATGACGTTGCGCGTCATGGCCCATTCGCTCGTCGACTGGACGCAGGCGCTGATCAGCCGGAATCTGATGGGGCACGGGGGCAGGATCTTCGCCATGACGTCATCTGGCTCCCTGCGCGTGATACCCAGCTACGGCGCGGTCAGCGCGGCCAAGGCGGCGCTCGAGTCGCACTGCCGGCAGCTCGCCGCGGAGCTCGCCCCGCTCGGGATCACCGTCAACGCCCTGCGCGGCGGTGTCACGGACACGCCCGCACTGCGCAAGATCCCCGGCCACGAGAATCTCATCGAGGCGGCACAGCGGCGGAACCCGTCCGGCCGCCTGACCACGCCGGAGGACGTGGCGGCGGCGCTCGTCGCGCTGAGCCGGCCCGAGACCCGGTGGGTCACCGGCAACGTGATCAACGTCGACGGCGGCGAGGATATCGTCGGATAGCTACGCGGATAGCGCGTTCTCGATCGCGTCGAGGGCGAAGTCGAGCTGGTCGCGGGTGATGGTCAACGGCGGCGTGACGGCTAGCACGTTCGCCGCCGGGCCCTCCGCGAGGAGGATCACGCCCTGACGCAGGGCGTCGCGGACCACGCGCGCGGCGGTTTCCGTGGCCGGCCGCTCCGGCTCTCCGGGTGCCACGAGCTCGACACCGAGCATGAGGCCCACGCCGCGCGTATCTCCTACCACGTCGAACCGATCGCGCCAGGAACGCAACCGCGCTTCGACATACTCCCCCAATTCGGCGGCGCGCGCGACCAGCCCGTTCCGCTCGATCTCCTCTAGCTGCGCCAGCGCCGCGGCGCAGGCAATCGGGTTTCCGAGGAACGTGCTGGTGTGGATGGCCTCGCCCGTGGAAGGTGGCCATGCGTCCATGACGGACGGCGAGCCAATGAGTGCGCTGAACGGGAGTGCGCCGGTCAGCGCTTTCCCCACCACGAGCAGGTCCGGCACGACGCCAGCGTGTTCGAGCGCGAACCAGCGGCCCGTCCTGCCGAAGCCCGTGTAGACCTCGTCGAAAACCAGGACGATCCGCTCGCCGTCGCACAACTCCCGCAACCCCTGCAGGAACGCCGGCGAGGGGACCAGGATCCCGCCCCGGCCCTGGATCGGCTCCACGATGATGGCGCCGATCGGCGCTTCGCTGGATTCTGCGTCGCGCAGCAGCTCTCTCACCCTGGCCAGCGACCCGGCGGCCGCGACGTCGGGATCGGGCGACGGCGCGGGATAGGGAGCGAAGCGGACACCACCGTAGAGCTGTGGAGAGAACGGCTTGCGGAATTCCGCGCGCCAGGTCGCGGCCAACGCGCCGTAGGTGAGGCCGTGGTACGCGCCGGTGAACGCCAGGATCCCCGGCCTGCCGGTCCGGAGCATTGCGGTCTTGAGCGCGGCTTCGACGGCTTCCGCGCCGGAGCTGGCGAGGATCGTGACACCCAGCGGATCGGGGGCAACGGCCGCGAGTCGCTCGAGCAGCTCGACCTTGACGCGCGTCGGGTACACGTCGCCCAGACCGTGCGGCAGCGTTGCCGCCTGGCGCGCAATGGCGTCGGTGACACGCGGGTTCGCGTGCCCCGCCGCGGCAACGCTGAATCCCGCCGTCAGGTCGATGTAGATGTTGCCGTCCGCGTCGCGGACGTTCGCGCCCCTCGCCGCCTCCCAGAAGATCGGCGGCGATTCGCTCCCGGAGATGTTGCGGCATTCGACGGCGGCGATGCGGCGAGCCAGCGCTCGGGACGCGGGGCCCGGGACTGGACCGCTCATGCTCGGCAGCTGCCGACCGAACTCGTTGCTCACCACTCCGCTCCGCCTGTCGAACGCTGGACCACGCCTTGCACCATCGAAGATGTGAGGGGACACCCCGGACGCGTGCCGAGCGATGGGCGCCCGGACCCCCGGCTCGATCTCCGAAAGATGGGAGGGCGGATGCCTGGACGCGAGATGGAGGGTGACAACCGCTACCGACGGGTCAGAGCCCGGAAAGCGCGGAAGACAGGGAAACGCGCGAGCGAAATCGGGGCGACGCTCGGGGCATCCAAACAGCGGAAGCACCTGTCCGAAGAGCCGCACGCGGTCAAGGTGCGCACCATACGCGAGGGCAAGCAGAAGGTGATCCGCGAAAACTCGCCGGAACCCCGCCCCGGAAGCCGCGACTGAGAGGCGACCTCCGGTGGCGCGCCGAGACTCTCACGCGATTCTCCCGACCGCGGCACTTCCCGCGCTGGTCCTGGTCGCGACAACCCTCGCCGGGGGCTGCGGATCGCCGCCGGCGCGTGAGAACGAGGCGATGCCGGCGTCGGAGCAAAGCGCTCCGGCCGGCGCATCGGTCGTGGACGCGCTCGCTGCCGGCACGATTGCCGATCCGGCCCAGGCGGCCATGCCGCAGGAGATCCACTACGACCTGACCGCTTACGACTGGTACAGGCGAGGCGAGCCCCTCGTCCACCAGTCGCGCCCATACCGCCCCGTCGGACCACCGGTGCCCACACCGGAGCAGCCGCTCGAGCTCGCCGGCCGCTACGGCGGCGTCACCTACTACATCGTCTCCGGTACGGCACAGCCGCAGGATACCCTGTACGTCCCCGTGTTCGAAGGCTACTGGCTGCGGTTCGCCGTCCAGTAAACCCGCGCCCGAGCCCGCTCCCGATCACCGCAGCAGCGGTTGAGGCCAGGCGCATTGTAAATCCCGGGTCGCTGCCCCGGGCTCCAACGAGCCCTGGAGCATCCCCCGGGATGACGGAAACATGCGGTTGTTCCGGAGAAAGACCACCGCCCCCGTGGAAGCCCGTGCGGGAACCCGGATGTATTCGCGCCCTCGCGGGGGCCCGCGCACGCGGAAACGGCAGCAGGTGACGACTGTAGCCCGGGCCCTCGCACCGTACCCATTAGCCCTAGCCTTAGCCCTAGCCCCAGCCCTATTTCGTCCTATGCCGTTCCGTGCCACTCCTTTTCGGCGTGTCCGGCGCGGTGGTTCTCCAGGCGGGCGAGTACGAAGAGCAGGTCGGAGAGGCGGTTGAGATAGATGATGATGTCGGGCTCGACCGGGTCTACTGCCGCGAGCGCTACGACTCGCCGCTCGGCGCGCCGGCAGACCGTTCGAGCGAGGTGGAGCGTCGCGCCGCCGGCGCTTCCACCGGGAAGGATGAACGAACGGAGCTCCGGCAGCGCCGCTCCTCCCTCGTCGATCCACTTCTCGAGGGTGGCGATGCGATCCGCGGGGAAATCAGGCAGTTGCGGCCGCCGCCGCCCGGGCTGCTGCTCCGGCGCGGCCAGATGCGCGCCGATCACGAAGAGATCCGGCTGGATCGACTCCAGCCTGTCGCGTACCGCCGGGTCGGCGACGAAAGTCAGCGCCACGCCGAGGACAGCGTTCAGCTCGTCGACCTCGCCGTACGCCTCCACGCGGGGATGCGACTTGGGAACGCGGCCACCGCCGAGCAGCCCGGTCTCGCCGCGATCCCCCGTTTTAGTATAGATCCGCATCCCGCCACCCGCTCACAGAAAAACGACTGTCCGAATTGCATCCAGCGACGCGGGGTCGCGGGCACCGCAGGGAAGCCTGCGCTCGCCACGACCCCGTCACCGAGCGCTGAAAACTGAACACCGAAAACAGAAATACTTCGCTACGCCCACCCCTCGAGCCAGCGCCGCTCGAGTTTCGTGGTACCCGGCACGGCGACAGGCGGCACCTCGAGGGGGCCGAACCGGATCTCGGGTGGCATGAGGTCCTGATCGGCGGCGAGCATCTGGTCCCACGTCACCTCGGCGCCGGTGTACGCCGCCTCGCGCCCCATGATCGCCGTCAGGGTGGACTCGGCGACCTGCCTCAGCTCGTTGATCGGCTGGCCTGCGCGGATGCTCGCCACGAGGTCCGCGTGCTCCTGGACGTACGCGTTGGGATCATCACCGTCGTACTCGTAGACCAGCGTGCCATCCAGCCGCTCGATCCGGGTCTCGGCGTTGGTACGGCCGTTGGTGCCGAAGAAGCGCTCGCCCACGAACCCGGCGGTGCCGTCGACCTGGCGGGCCATGCTCATGATGTGGACGCCATTCGGATACTCGAAGTCGACGGCGAAATGGTCGTAGATGTGCCCGAACTCTGGCGCCGTCCTCGACTGCCGGCCGCCCATCCCCACCGCGCGGATCGGGTGTGTCCCCATGACCCAGTTGGCCACGTCGATGTTGTGGACGTGCTGCTCGACAATGTGGTCGCCGGAGAGCCAGGTGAAGTACAGCCAGTTCCGGATCTGCCACTCCGTGTCGGACCATTCGGGCCGTGGCGCGTTGTGCCAGAGTCCCGCCTGGTTCCAGTAGACCTGACCACCGGTGATCTCGCCGATGGCGCCGTCGTGGATCCGCTCGATCACGGCGCGGTAGCTCAGGTCGTGGCGCCGCTGGGTACCGGCCACGATGGCGAGACCCTTCTGGAGCGCCAGCTCGTACGAGGCGAGGACGGAGCGCACGCCGGCGGCGTCGACGGCGACAGGCTTCTCCGTAAAGATGTGCTTGCCGGCCTCGACCGCGGCGGCGATGTGGAGCGGCCGGAAGCCGGGCGGCGTCGCCAGGATCACCAGGTCGATGTCCTGCTCGAGAACCCGCTGGTACGCGTCGAAGCCGGTGAAGACCGAGTCTTCCGTCACCCTGAACTTCGAGGCGAAGTCCTCGTCGCGCTGGGCTACCTGGTTGAGGTTCCGGAGCGCCTGCTCGAGCCGGTCGGGGAAGAGGTCGCCGATGGCGACGATCTCGACGTCCGTGTTCGCGCGGCAGTGGTCGCGGATCGCGCCGCTCCCCCGCCCGCCGCAGCCGATCACGCCCACGCGGATCACGTCTGCGCGGCGAGTCCCGCTGGCCATCAGGCCGCCGGGAAGGACGAGCGCAGCCGTCGCCGCGGCGGCCGTCGTGTGCACGAATTCGCGGCGCGTGAAGTGGCGCCCGGCATTCGCTTTCATGCTCAACCTCCGGTTCCGGGTAACGGTCCGGGCTCCCGCACGACGCGGAAGCCGACGAACGGTCCATCCGAGAGCCACCAGCGGCTGCTCGGGAGCTGCGGGTCCCGCTCGGTCCACGAGGGGTCCTGTTCTGCGCGTGCGCCGGCCGCGACTTCGGCCTGCGGGCTCCGGAACGAACCGCCCCGCGTCACGGGCGAGCCATCGTCCGAGACTACCCATTCGGCGACATTGCCGAAGAGGTCGTAGAGTCCAAGCGCATCCGGTTCGCGGTCGGCGACGGCGTGCGTCCTGCCGCCCGCGTTCCCCGCGTGCCAGGCGATCTCATCCGCCCGCTCCGCGGACATGGGCAGGCCGCCCGCGGCCAGCGTCGCCGCGTGCAGCCACTCCGCTTCCGTCGGCAACCGGTATCTGTGACCGGTCACCAGCGACAGCCACTCGCAGAAGGCTTCGGCGGCGGCGAGGGTCACGCTCATGGCGGGGAAGCCGGCGTGACCCCAGCCGTAGTCGGGCGTACCGTACGGCCTCGACGGGCGAGCCACGGCGTCCGCAGCCGGATCGACCGGCTCCGTCGCCAGCGACAGCGAGAAGATGTCGTACGCGTCCCAGGTGATCTCCGTCGCGCCGAACCAGAGCGGGCCGACTTCGACGGAAGTCGTCCCTGCAGGGCCGGTGACCTCGACTGTGCCACCGGGGACGGGTATCATCTCGAAGGAGACTCCCGTTCCCGGTATCGTCTCCCTGTACGGCGCCATGTCGGCGAGTCCCTGGCCCTGGCCGGTCGTCTGCGCCGACGCGACCGGAACGGCCGCGAAGAGCGCCGTCCAGACCATGGCCACGAGTCGCCAGTCGAATGTTTTCACTCCCGCGATTCGCACCGATCCGATCACTCCTGTCGACCGCTACACTTCTGGCGGCCCTTCTCTCTTCCTGCGCCACGTCGCCGCGGCCGGCGCCGGCGCGCTTCGAGTTCGTCGACATCCACATGGGGATGGATGTACGGCTGGTCCTCCACGCCGCCACTCAGCCCCGGGCAAACGCGGCCGCGGATGCCGCGTTCCGTCGGATCGCCGAGCTGGACGCCCTGCTGAGCGATTACCAGCCGGACAGCGAGGTACGTCGGCTCGAGGGGCGTCCGGGCGAGTGGATCCCCGTCAGCACCGACCTGTTCCGCGTCCTCACTGTTGCGCTCGATGTCGCGCGCGCCACCGACGGCGCGTTCGATCCCACCGCAGGTCCGGTCATCCGGCTGTGGCGCGATGCCCGACGGACCGGCGTCGCCCCCACCCCGGCCGAGATCGCCGCCGCTCTCGAAAACGTCGGCTGGAACCGCCTGGAGCTGGACAGTGCGCGCCAGTCGATCCGCTATGACGCGTCCGGATTCCAGCTCGATCTCGGCGGTGTGGCCAAGGGCTACATCCTCCAGCAGGCGCTGGCGACGCTGCGCAACCAGGGCGTCGCGAGCGCCATGGTCGAAGCCGGTGGCGACATCGTCGTCGGCGACTCGCCGCCGGGCCGCCCGGGCTGGCGGATCGCTACACCACTGGCCCCGCCCGGAATCGCGGAACGCGCGGCCAGTCTCAGCAACGCAGCCCTCGCCACCTCCGGCCCGACGGCGCAATCATTCGTCATCGACGGCGAACGCCGCTCCCACATCGTCGATCCCGGGAGCGGGCAGGCGCTGACCAGCCGCTGGGTCGGCACAGTCATCCACCCCGATGCGGCAGTCGCGGATGCGCTGGCGACGGCGTTGTCGGTCCTCGGCGAGGAGGGACCGGCGAAGCTCGGCGTCCATTTTCCCGATGCCGTCCTCTCGGTCCTACCCGCCCCGCCGGGGCTGCCGTGACCGGACGGCACAGGTGCTAGGGCTAAGGCTAAGGCTGAGGCTAGGGCTAATAGGTTCGCGGTGCAGTTGCCGGCGCGGTTGTAATCTGCCCCTGGCGGCCGGTTGGTGCGTCGCCGGAAGCCTCACCTCGCCAGCGGTCTGCCGTTCCGTCGGAGCATGCCCCCGCCCGGCAACGGGGCATTGACGGCGAATGCGCGGGGCCCGGCGAATTAGCCCTAGCCCTAGCCTTAGCCCCAGCCCTCGCCCTATGTCGTTCCTGGCCTATGCCGTCCTAAACCGTCGCGTGGACCGAGCACGCCTCGATGGCCTCCCTCAGCCCTTCTCGCGGGTCTTTCGTCGGAATGAACTCCTGGCCGACGTAGCCCTCATAGCCGATGTCGACGAGCGCCTGCATGATCGGGCCGAAGCGCAGCTCCTGCCCGTCGTCGAGCTCGCGGCGGCCCGGCACGCCGGCGACGTGCACGTGTCCAATGAGGTCGTTGCCGTACTCACGAATGCGGCTGATCACGTCGCCGTTCATGATCTGGACGTGGTACACGTCGAACAGGAGTTTCACGCGGGGTGAGCCCACGGCCCGTATGATGTCGGCGCAGTAGTCGATGTCGTCGCCCTGGTAACCGGGGTGTCCACGCCAGTCGTCGCCGCTGACCCGCGTGTTCAGGTGCTCCAGCACGATGGTCACGCCTTTCCGCTCCGCTTCCAGCGCCACCAGCTGGAGCCCGCGGATCGTGTTCGCGGCACCCTCGTCGGGCGGGATCTCCCCGCTGTTCGGATCCTCCGCGTCGCGGTACCCGAATCCGGTGAAAGCAATGACCGCAGGCACGCCCGCCTGCGCGCATTCGTCGATGCGGCGAAGCGTACGGGCGATGACCTCGTCGTGGTATTTCGGATTGTTCAGCCCCTTCATGAAGGGCGGATCGGGCATCCCGTTGGGCGACAGCACGCTGATCAGCCCGTACTTCGCCATCGTGGGCCAGTGCTCCGGCCCCGCCAGGTCGAGCCCCACGCAGCCCAGGTCGCACGCGACCTGGCACAACGTGTCCAGGTCCCAGCGTTCGCCGAAGAGCATGTACGGCCATGTGGTGATTGCGTGCCTGATGCGGTCACTCGATTCGGGCATACCGGACCTCGTGTGGCATGGAATGGGCGCGGTCTCCAGCCGTGACGGCGCGCATGCACGCCGACGGAAAAGCAGCCGCACTGCTGATGATGAATTGCGAAAGGGTATGATACCCACCCTCGCCGCGAGATGCCAGACGTCCCGGGGCGGGCGCGCTCTGGACAAACGGTTGGCCGCGATCTAACCTTCCCGCATACCTGTCGATCGTGAATGGACGTGCTGCAACCCCTCACGCATAGGGAGGCAGACATGGCGAGACGTGTGTCGTCGATGGCGGCGCTCCTGCTCGCAGCCGCTGCGCTCGTGGCTCCGCCACTGACGCTCCCGGCCAGTGCCGTACAGGCCGGCGCCGAGTCGGATGCCGCGGATGGAACGCGCAAGGTGGTCTTCATCGCGGGGCGGCGCAGCCACGGCTACGGCGCCCACGAGCACTTCGCGGGCTCCACGCTGCTGGCGAACCTCCTGAACGAGAACCACCCCGGGATCGAAGCCGTGGTCTACCGCAACGGCTGGCCGGAAGACCCGACCGCGTTCGACGGCGCGGACGCCGTGGTCATCTATGCCGATGGTGGCGGGGGTCATCCGGCGCTTCAGCATCTGGAAACGCTGGGCGCACTGATGGACCGCGGTGTCGGTCTGGTGCTGCTGCACTACGCGGTCGAGGTCCCGGCGGAAGCCGCCGGGCGCGAGTTCCTCGACTGGGCCGGCGGCTACTTCGAGATCAACTGGTCGGTGAACCCCCACTGGGTCATGCAGATCACCGAGTTCCCGGACCACCCGGTCACCCGCGGCATCCGGCCGTTCACCATCGACGACGAGTGGTACTACCACATGCGCTTCCGGGACGGCATGGAGGGGGTCCAGCCGATTCTCACCACGCTGCCGCCCGAGAGCTCGCTGAGTCGTCCCGACGGGACACACAGCGGCAACCCGGACGTGCGCGCCGCGGTGCTCGAGCGCCGCGAGCCGCAGCACATGGCGTGGGTCTTCGAGCGCGAGGATGGCGGCCGCGCCTTCGGCTTCACCGGCGGCCACTGGCACTGGAACTGGGGTCACCCCATGCAGCGCAAGCTGGTCCTCAACGCCATCGCCTGGGCCGCCGGCGCGGAGATACCCGCCGACGGCGTCGACCCGGGGAACGTGACCTGGGCGGATCTCGAAGCCAACCAGGACTACGAGAAGCCGCAGAACTTCGATCCCGCTCCGTGGCTGCCGGTGCTGGAAGGGCCGTAGGAGAATCGAGCCGCGCCCGCGCCTGTGGCGGAGGCAGAAATCGGCGAGCCGGCGTTATCAACGCCGGCGCCGTCCGCCGGCTTCGCTCGCGTGAATCGGCGGTCGCCTCTCACGCGGCCGCCACCCTGCGGCCGCCCGCGTCCCCAGGCAGCGCAGGGCTGGCGCCCCGCCCCCCTTGCCACTTCCCGGATGACTCTGCAGTTTTCGCGCGCAGTATTTCGTTCGGCGCCCGGTGATGGGCCAGTGGAGGAAACGGAAGTATGACGTACGTCATTGCCGAACCGTGCATCGGCGTGAAAGACGCGAGCTGCGTCGAAGTGTGCCCGGTCGACTGCATATACGAGGGCGAGGACCAGTACTACATCCACCCTGACGAGTGCATCGACTGTGGTGCGTGCGAGCCCGAGTGCCCGGTGACGGCGATTTTCCCGGACACCGACGTGCCCGCGGAGTGGACGAGCTATATCGAAAAGAACCGCGTACATTTCGAGTAAGCGGTCCCTTCGATTCACTCACATCACGATCTACCGCGGTGACCGCGGCTGAACGCCTCCGGAATATCAGTTCTGGAGGCGTTGCAGCGCTGCGCGTGCCGCGGTCTGCACGTTTCCGTCCTCATCTTCGAGCGCGGCCCGCAGCACGGCTTCAGCGGCGGCCGCGTCCGGTCCAATTTCACCGAGCGATTCCGCCGCGCGGAACCTGACCTGCCAGGAGTCATCGCCGGCGACCGCCTCCCCGAGCGCGGCAACGATCTCGGGGGTCGTCGGCCGAACCTCGCGAAGCGTGCGCGCGAGCTGAGCCCGTACCGCCTCGTTTTCGTGGCT
>Ga0180220_1001400_pt1 | contig 17984 bp, 15 predicted proteins | sample eDN5th37CBELigBY_FD_151335 | JGI IMG/M metagenome (GOLD analysis project Ga0180220, IMG submission 151335) | Enriched backyard soil microbial communities from Emeryville, California, USA - eDNA 5th pass 37_C BE-Lig BY (version 2) (version 2) | ecosystem: Environmental > Terrestrial > Soil >...
GGCGCGGTCGAACGCCGCGAACCCGGAGCCGGTGGCCTTCCGGTCGACATCGACGACCTCGACCCCGGAGGCGGCCCCGGTCGGCACGCCGATGTTGGCTCCCGGCCAGCGCCGCCACCACCCGGCGACCAGCCGGGCATCCGCGGTCGCGTCGTGGAAGCCGTGCTCGACCAGCGGGCGCTTGCCGCCTGGCACGCACGGGAACACCGGCACCCCGGCGGCCGCGAATCGGGCCGCAGCCTCCGGCAACGACAGGCCGGCGACGGCGGCGAACAGTTCGGCGGCGCCCATCACAGACTCCTGACCGCCGGCTCGTGCACGCGCGTCGGATGCGGGAGGTCCGCCGCGACCGAGGGAGCCCGCTCAGGGCGCACCGTCCGCTCGGCGTCGCGATCCAGTCCAGGCGGGTCGCCGGCCCCGAGCTGCACCGTGTCCAGCGCATCGAGGATCGTCACTGCCGCCCTGCGCACCCGCTCGCCAGTGGCCTGCACGACCTCGGCCGGTTCCTTGTCCTTCACGGTGCCGGCCCAGCCGGAGACGTAGGGGATCGTGTAAGCAGCGGTGTCCATGCCGTGTGCGGCGCCGATCATCAGCGCGACCGACTCGGCCTCGACCTCGCCGATCCCGCGATGCTTCACGGCGTCCGGGTTGTCCGGGCCGTGCAGCCTCACATGCGCCAACTCATGGGCGAGGGTCTTCACCTGCGCCGCGTCGTCCATGTTCATGCGCACCGCGACCGTGCGCGCCGCGTAGTACGTCAGACCGTTCGCGCCCTGGATCAGGCCCTCGTGCTCGACGCGCAGAACCCGGTAGCCCTCGGCCTCGACCAGCGCAGTCAGCCCGTCCCACAGCCCGGCCGGAGCCTCACCTTCCAGCAGCGCCGGGCGCGGACGTTCCGGCACCGGGACTCCATCGGTCTGCGAGACATCCCAGACGTAGGCCGGCTTCGCACCAACCATGCGGGAGCGCACGACTTCGCCCGGCTTCGGCTTCTCGAACCGGCCCAGGCGCCGCCAGGATTCCGCATCCTGCGGTGTCGTAGTGGCGAACCGGCCGGTGACCGGCGCCATGATCTGATACCCCGGCTGACCCTTGGAGACCTGCCGACCGAGCGTCTGCCATTGCTTGTAGCCAGCGACGTAGGTCGGCTCCGGGTCCGGGACGCGGCCTTGCTCGAAGGCGTTGAGGTGCTGCGACCAGATCAGCAGCGTGTTCCCGAACGACCGCGACCGGAACCGCGCCCCAAACTCGAGCGCACGCCGCCAGTCATCCCCGGAGACAAGCTGATCGACCGCACTGGTCAGGCGTTCGTGCAGGGAGTCGAGCTTCGCATCACGCGCCGCTTGCGCCCCCTCGTCCATCGCCATCGCTGACCTCCTCCCGACAGGGCTCCGCATGAGGCGGTGGCCCTTGCGACCATGAGGTGCGCCGGGAGGATCAGGAGGACGAGACGGACGGAACGGAGGTGGCGGCCGTCAGGTTCTCCGATGAACCCAACGAGTCCCTACCGGACTATCAGCCTGCTGGCGACCGCGGGTGGACACTGCGGCGATGGTGTCCTTATCGACTACAGGAATGTCCCGATCCCGGTCAGCTTCGTGTGGTGACCCGGACTTGGGCTCGGTACTGCTGCGGTGTAACTCCGACGCACTGACGAAATGCCTCTGCGGCACGGCTTCGGCTCGACCAACCAACCGCACGCCCGGCCGCCCCGACGCTTAGCTCCCCATCGCGCAGCAGTTCGGCCATCCGCTCCACCCGCAGCATGGTCAAGTACGCGAGCGGCGTCTTGCCGTATGCCTCCACGAACACGCGCGAGAGTTGCTTTTGTGAAAGGTGAACCTGTTCCGCCAGCGTGCCGAGAGTCCACGGCGCGCCCGGCGACTCCCGCAGCAGGTCCCGTGCCTGAGCCGCCTCGACGCGCAGCGGTAGAAACTGTCGCAGGCGCGGCGCGGCCGGGATGATCCGGGCGCGTTGACTCTCTGATGTCCGTATAGGAGGAGGCGTCGTCTGGACGAACGGGATCAGGACATCGAGGACGGCGAAGACCAGTGATTGCATACGGTAGAACCGGTCTGGGCCAGGGCCGTCGAGGCTCAGCGCAGTGAGCTCGTCCAGCCACGGCATCAACAGACTCGCACGGTCATCGCCAAGACGAAGAACCTGTGCTGGCACGCTGTAGACCTGATCCAGGAAGTCGTCGGCGTCCAGCCGGTCGGCCAGCAGCGCGGCGTGCTGCCAGAACACCTGGTCGACGAGGTAGTCGCGATCTAAGTAGAGGGTCGTCAGCGTGGTCCATCCCTCGGGTTCGTACCCGCACAACGTGTGAGAGTTGAGGGTGATGACATCGCCAAGAGCCACGGGCCGCGCGCCGAATTCACTGAACACGATCGCGGAACCTGATCGGACCACGGCCACCGTCACACAGTCGTAGGCGACAGGGGTGACCGGCCGGTCAAACGTGCGGCTCCGAGCAACAATCGGAACATACGGCTCCGGAGCAACGGAGCGCCGATCCGTACTCGACATCCCGATCGCTGTCGCTCTGTATGACCGTGTATCCGCTACAAGTTCAGTGCGTCGCGCGGGCTCGTCGCCCGGCAATGCAGAAGCGCAAGGGCGGTTGCCTATAGCCGCCTACCGGCGGACAGGCCGCGGCGGACCCCCCGGCGGTCGGCGAATCGACGGTTGGATAGCGTGTCCACGGCGCGCGCCACGGCGCGTTGCGTGATGTCGGTGTCGTCATGGCTTCGTCGGGGAGACCGCCGGTTGATCTTGACTGGCCCGCCGTGATCGATGTGCAGTGATCGCGAGCATGATGGCTGCGGCGAGGGCGACGGCGCCCAGTACGGCCGCCCAGGTGAATGTGCTGGCGTAGGCGTCCGCTAGGTTCAAGCCCGCTCCTTGGACGTGCGCTTGCAGGACGACAGCGAGGGTCGTGACGCCGATTGAGCCGCCGAGTTGTTGCAGGACGCTGACGACGCCGGTCGCGCGGGGTATCTCGGCGCGGACTAGGGTGCTGTAGGCAGCGGCGGTGGCTGGTGTTAACGAGGCTCCGATGCCCAAGCCGCGAATCAGAAGCACGACGGCCAGCCAGCCATAGTTGGTGCCCTCGGTCACAAACATCAACGGGATAGTGGCGACGGTGACCAGGGTCAGCCCGGTGACGGCAACGATGCCGCCGCCATGACGATCGGTGAGTCGGCCCGCCAACGGCATTGCCAGCGCGGCGCCGAGACCTTGCGGAGCGACAAGCAGACCGGCGACAAGTGGTGAGGCTCCACGCGCAAGCTGATAGTAGAGCGGCATGACAAACAGCCCGCCGTAAAGCGCAGCGCCAGTGAAGAAGAGCGTCGCCGCGGCGGCGGCGAACGGTGGTCGGCCGAACAGGCGGACATCAACGAGCGGCTGTCGTGCTCGTCGGGCGTGGGTGGCGAATCCGATCACCAGGACGATGCCGGCGGCGATAGGCGCCCAAGCAACCGGAGCACCAAGTCCGCCATGCGACTGGACCTCGGATAGTCCGAACACGATGCCAGCCAGTCCCGGTGCCAGCATGGCTAGCCCGAGCCAGTCCAGGCTCGGCTTTGTGGCCTCAGTCGGATTACTGGGCAGGAGGCGGACGGCCAGCAACAGCGCGACGGCACCGAGCACGACGTTGATGTAGAAGATCCAGCGCCACGAGGTCTCATCGACCAACACCCCGCCGATGACCGGCCCAAGCACCGGGACGAGCAGCATCGGCACGCCGACGACTGACATCACCCGTCCCATTCGCGCAGGACCCGCGGTGCTCGCAATCAGGCCGATCCCGACGGGCATGATGAGCCCGCCGCCGATGCCTTGCAACACGCGGAACGCGATCAAGGCGCCGATCGACCACGATGCGCCGCACAACGCCGAACCGAGTACGAACACGAACACCACGCCCAGCCAGACCCGGCGGGCGCCGAATCGCTCCGTTGACCACCCGGCGAGCGGGATCACCACCGCCAGGGTGAGCAGGTAGGCGGTGGACACCCACTGGATCGTGGCCAGTGGGGCATGCAGTTCACGAGCGATCGCGTCCAGGGCGACGTTGACGATCGTGGTGTCCAGCAGGGCCATGCCCAGCCCGACGACGACTGCAGCGGCGACCACCCAGACTTCGCGCGGCACCCCAGCCTCTGACGCTGCGACGGTCGGTTGCGGATTCGGCGTGTTCTCGCTGTTCGTCATGCGGCCACCTTCAGATAATTCTCCATACGGTGGATAGTATCCACTTGTTGGGGGATTGCGCTACCCTGGATTCGTGACCGCAGCTCGCCGCTCAGCGGCTTCCCCGGACGAACCGACCAGTGCGCAAACGACCGAGGGACCCACGCGCCGGCGGCGGCCCGAAGAACGCAGACGTGACGCCGACCGCACTCGCGGCGAGTTGGTTCAAGCCGCGTTCGATGAGTTCGCCGCCCGTGGATACGCCGGAGCTCGGGTACAGGACATCGCTGCCCGCACCGGCGTGGACAAGCAGCTCATCAGCTACTACTTCGACGGCAAGGATGGCCTCTACCAGGAGGTGCTGCACACCCAATTCGCCCGCGACGCGGCCGTCAGCGACCCGAACCTGCCATTGGAGGACAACGCGGCCCGCTACGTCCGACACGCCCTGGCCGACCCGCGCCTTACTCGGCTTCTATTGTGGGCCGGCTTGTCCGAAGACCCAGACCACCCGGCGACTCTCCCTCCGGCCAGCCTCGACCTGACCAGCATGATCGCCCGCCAGCAGCGCGGAGAGATACCCGACGATCTCGACCCCGCGGTCGTACTGCTTGTCATGATCGGCGCCGTCACCGCTGCCGTCGCCCTCCCGCAGGTGATCCGGGCGATCTTTGACCTCGACCCCAAGGGCCCAGACTTCGAGAACCACTACGCCGAACAGTTGCGTGCCCTCCTCGCTCACCTACGTGACCGCCAACCCGGCCAATCGGCCCCCCGCGGGCGACTAGCCATGACTAATCCACAACCTGACCGCTACCACCGGGACAGCGTGTTTACCACCGCCGAACTCGCGTACATGAGCACGCAACGACTGGCTCGGCTGGCGACGGTCGACTCCCACGGCCTGCCGCAAAACTCGCCCGTCGGGCTGCACTACAACCCCGCCACTGACACCATCGACGTCATCGGATGGAATCTGGCCGCTAGCCGGAAGTACCGCAATGTGGTCAGCAACCGAAACGTCGCGCTCGTGGTCGATGACATGCCCGTCGAAGGAGCACCACGTGGCATCGAAATCCGCGGACGCGCCGACACATTGCCCGACACAGACCCCACCACCGGCGGGCGCACGATCATCCGTGTCCACCCTGACCGCATCGTTAGCTGGGGACTCACCAAGCTGGACGACCCCACGCGCGAGCCCAGCTTCCCCGCCAGCCGTGTTGCGCGCCGTCACCACCACTGAGACCTCAAGCCATCGACCACACCGCACACAGTCGGCACTTTAGAAGCCGGCCGGTCCGCCCTCTGAAAGCGTGCCGCCGCCAAGGCGACGCACAGCCGCCGCCGCTTGTTTTGGCAGGACTCCATTACCGAGCGCGGTGAGTTGTTGAGCGTGGGTGAGGCCGAGTGCGGAATCAGTGACCCAGCCCTCGGTCAGACCCATGAGCCACTCCACGAATGCGGGCGCTGGGCGAGGCCCTGTACCTTCGTTCAGGATCGCGGGAGCGGGCGCCGCCCTGCCGGTGATGCGTTCCCATCGGGCGATGGCTGCGGCGTAGCGTCCCCAGCCTCGAAGAACTCCTCGATCAGCACGAACGTCGCTTCCGGCGAGGGCCCACGCCCGTGTTTGGTCACTAGGTCGATCACCTGATGGCTCAGCGCGATTGTTCCGCGCCGTGCCTTCACCTGATCCAGTGCCTCCCCGCCGCGTGCGGAGTCCGAGGCCAGCGGTGTTCGGAACAGCGGCGTGGGCGAGGATGAAAATGCGGAATCGGGGATGTGGTGCGCCGATGGTGGAAGCGGGTAGGCCGATCCATCGTGCGTTGTACCGGAGGTCGGCCAGGTCTCCGAGTACGGCGCCAAGCGCCCGTAGAGGTCGAGTTGGCTGGTCTCCCAGACCCCACGGGTCGAGTTCCAGACCGCGAAGGGCTGCGCCCGCACGGGTTGCGGGCTCGGGGTTGCGTCGTTCATCGTCATCTCCTTGCTCGGTTGCGCGTCGGGCGGGTGCGGAGAGCAGCCCGCGCACGTTCTCGATAACGACCCACTCGGGTTGCAACGCCTCGATGGCGGTCGCCATGTGTGCCCATAGGCCGGAGCGGGTTCCGGGCGCGAGGCCGGCGCGTTTGCCGACCGTGGAAACGTCCTGACAAGGGAACCCGCCACACAGGACATCGACGGGCTCGACCGTGCTCCAGTCGATGGCGGTGATGTCGCCGAGGTTGGGGGCGTCGGGCCAGTGGTGGGCGAAGACGCGCGCGACGGGTTCGTTGATCTCTGAGAACCAGATTGTGCGGGCGTCGAAGGCTTCCTCGACGGCGAGGTCGAGTCCGCCGTAGCCGGAGAACAGCGAACCGACCCGCAGACGGTGGTCGTCGGGCTCGTTGTTCGGCTCGCGCATGAGGACTCCGGCTGATCGGTGATCCCCGGCCGGCGTCTCCTCGACGCGATGCCAGGCTGGTCACCTGCCAGGTGCTCGACCGGCCTCCACGCTCCGGCCTCGCTCCCGCCGTGAGGCCTCACCGGGGCCCTTTCCTCCGACTGCTTCTGAGCCACCACGCCTCTTGCAGATCGAGGTCGACCACCCTTGGGGCGGCCTCTCGCTCACCTCCCCGATGAGCGAGAGGAGGCGCGGCGGTGACGGTTTCGATGCGCGTCATGTCGGCGGGTGATGGCTACAAGTACCTGCTGCGCACGGTCGCTGCGGGCGATGGTGACAGGTCGCTCTCGACCCCGTTGACGAGGTACTACAACGCCGAGGGCACGCCGCCCGGACGGTGGCTCGGCGCCGGTGTTGCTGGCCTCGGCGGCGGGCAGATCGTGGAGGGCGATCAGGTCTCCGAAGCCCAGCTCCAGCTCCTTGTAGGCATGGGCCGCGACCCGATCACTGGCACGCCGATGGGCCGCGCCTACCCCGAATACCAGCCCGCCGCAGAACGGGTCGCTGAGCGTGTCGCGGACCTCGACCCCGCGCTCGGTCCGGTCGCTCGTGCGGAGGCGGTCGCCGCGATCCAGGTCGAGGAGGCCGAGCGCGGGACGCGCCGAGCGGTTGCGGGATACGACTTCACGTTCTCGATCCCGAAGTCCGCGTCCGTGCTCTGGGCGGTCGCGGACGCGGGCACGCAAGCCTTGATCGGGCAGGCGCATCACGCGGCGGTTGCGGAGGTGGTTGCGTACATGGAGCGGGAGGTTGCAGCCACCCGCACGGGCGCAACCGGACGCGACGGGGCGGTTGCACAGGTAGACGTTCACGGGCTGATCGCAACCGGGTACGACCACTACGACAGCCGCGCGGGCGATCCCCACTTGCACACGCACGTCGTCATCTCGAACAAGGTGCAGACCGTCCTCGACGGCAAATGGCGCTCCCTCGACGGGCGGCCGATGCACGCGGCAACGGTGGCCTTGTCGGAGCTGCACGAGGCGGTGTTCGCCGACCACCTGACCCGCATGTTCGGCGTCGAGTGGGAGGCCCGCGACATGGGCCGCGATCGGAACCCGGCCTGGGCGATCGCCGGGGTGCCGGAGGAGCTGGTGGCCGAGTTCTCCACCCGGTCGCAGCACATCGAGGTGGAGACCGATCGCCTCATCGACCGCTACGTCACCGAACACGGGCGGCGCCCGTCGCCGGCGACGATCATGAAGCTCCGCGCCCAAGCCACCCTCACCACGCGGCCGGAGAAGGAGGTTCACTCGCTCGCGGACCTCACCGCGGACTGGCGGCATCGCGCCAGTGAGGTGCTTGAAGCCGACGCGACCTCGTGGGCGCGCACGGTCGCGGCGAACGAGGAGCCGCTGCTGCTGCGCGCAGACGACATCCCGTTGGATGTGATCGCCTCGCTCGGGCAGAGCGTGGTCGAGACGGTCGGTGAGAAGCGCTCCACCTGGCGGCGGTGGAACCTGACCGCCGAGGCGGCCCGGCTAACGATGGGCTACAGGTTCGCCAGCACCGAGGATCGAGAGGCCGTCGTCGGCCTCGTCGTGGACGCCGCCGAGGCCGCATCGCTGCGGCTGACCCCGCCCGAGCTCGCCTCCAGCCCTGCGGTCTTCCAGCGGGCGGACGGGACAAGCGTGTTCCGGCCGAAGCACTCGACCGTGTTCTCCTCCGAGGTGCTGCTGGCGGCCGAAGACCGCCTCCTCGAGCGCGCCCGCACCACCACCGGCCCAACCGTCCCGCTCGCGGTGGTCGAGCGGATCGCTAGGCGGCCCGACCGAAAGGGACAGACGCTCGGCGACGACCAAGCGGACGCGTTGGCGAAGATCGCCGTCTCCGGCCGCATCGTCGATGTCCTGGTCGGCCCAGCCGGCGCGGGCAAGACCACCGCCATGTCGGCGCTCCGCCGGGCATGGGAGCACGAGCACGGAGAGGGCTCGGTGGTCGGGCTCGCACCGTCCGCGGTCGCCGCGCAGGTGCTGGCCGATGACCTCGGCATCCAGACCGAGAACACCGCGAAGTGGTGGGAGGTCCACGAACGCACCGGCGCTACCTTCCAGGCCGGGCAGCTCGTCATCGTGGACGAGGCATCCCTGGCCGGCACGCTCTCCCTCGACCGCATCACGGCGCTTGCCGCCGAGGCCGGGGCGAAGGTGCTGCTCGTCGGGGACTACGCCCAGCTCCAGTCCCCAACAGCTTCTGGTGCGTTCTCGCTGCTCGTCCACGACCGCGACGACGCCCCCGAGCTGGTCGACATCCACAGGTTCACGAACCCGTGGGAGAAGACCGCCTCCCTCGGTCTGCGGCACGGACGCACCGAGGTCATCGACACCTACATGAAGCACGGCCGCGTGACCGGCGGAGACACCGAGGCGATGATCGACGCCGCCTACGCCGCCTGGCGGACCGACCGCCTCACAGGACGCGCGAGCGTGCTGGTCACCGACTCCAACGAGTCCGTCCTCGCGCTCAACCAGCGCGCCCGGACCGACCTGATCCTCGACGGCACCGTGAACGCGCTGCGCGAGGTCGAGCTACGCGACGGCACCAGGGCCGCGGCCGGGGATTCGGTCATCACCCGGCACAACGACCGCCGCCTGCGCGCCGGGCGCGGCTGGGTCCGCAACGGCGACCGATGGACGGTCACCGAAGTCCGCGACGACGGCTCCCTCACCCTCCGCCGCGCAACCCGCAAGTGGGGCGGATCAGTCGTGCTCCCGGCCGACTACGTGGCCGAACACCTCGACCTCGGCTACGCCGTCACCTCCTACCGAGCACAGGGCATCACCGTCGACAGGTCGCACGTCCTGGTCGACGCGGCCATGACGCGGGAGAACCTGTACGTCGCACTCACCCGCGGCCGGAACGCGAACCTCGCCTACGTCGCCATCGACACTCCCGACCCTGCACATGACGGGCCGCACCCCGGCGACAACATCGAAGCCACCGCCCGATCGGTGCTGTTCGGGGTTCTGCAGCACGTCGGCGCCGAGCTCTCCGCCCACGAAACGATCACCGCCGAGCAAGAGGCATGGGCGAACATCGGTCAGCTCGCCGCCGAGTACGAGACCATCGCCGCCGCAGCACAACACGACCGCTGGGCGAGCCTCGTCCACGCATCCGGGCTCACCGACGAGGAAGCGGAAGCCGCGATCAGCTCCCCGGCGTTCGGTGCGCTGACTGCCGAGATGCGCCGGGCCGAAGCCAACCACCACGACATCGACGTGCTGCTGCCCCGCCTCGTCCGCTCCCGCGGGTTCACCGACGCCGACGACATCGCCGCCGTCCTCCACTACCGCGTCGCCAAAGCCACCGAGCGGCCCGCCGGGTCTGGGCGCGCCCGCATAGCGCCGCAACTCATCGCCGGCCTCATCCCCGAAGCAACCGGCACCATGACCTCCGAGCTCCGGCAGGCGCTCACCGAACGCCGCGACCTCATCGAAGCCCGCGCCACCACGCTCCTCGACACCGCGCTCACCGAGGGCCAGACCTGGACGACGGCACTCGGGGCCAAGCCGAAGCAGACCCGCGCCGCCGCCGCGTGGCGGCAGGTCGCCCGCGCGGTCGCCGCCTACCGCGATCGCTACAACATCACCGACGCCTCGCCGCTCGGAGCACCAGCCGAAAGCGACGCGCAGAAGGTCGATGCCGCTCGCGCGCGCGCCGCGCTCGACCGGGCGCAGAACATCACCAGTGTTGAACAGCGCGAGCGGACACGTACCCATCATGCGGGACCTGAGTGGACCGGACCGGCGCTCTAGCGGACACCGACTCTCCATCGATAGACCTGCGCGAACGCCTTGATGTCTTTCGAGTCGACGCCTTTGATCTTCGGCAAAACGTTGGTTGTCGATCCGACAAGCTCGGTTTCCAGGTAGACGATCTCGCGTTCGGTTAGCACGGGGACGTTGATCTCGAACGCATCGTCTCCCGTTCGGATGAACGTCAGGTCGTCGAACCGGCACGTATCGATCGTGCGATCGAGAGCCGTGCTGGTGACGATTCCTCCCCAAGTGAGCATCTTGGCGTCGTCCGCGTACTCGAAGTTGAAGAGCTGGCGGAATGGCAGACCGTGAGCCTGTCGACCTGCGGCGTGTGCGGTTGCTTGGAGGATGCCTCTTTCTACCCGTGTCGGCCCCCAGCCAGCCATGTCCTTTTCTTCGAGCCCGTCGGCGACAAGGTTGCCGAGCTTGGCGCGAAGGCTCGGCAGGCGCTCGGGGATCGGCACTCCCGTTGTAGCGCCGTTGACGGTCACGAGCACGATGCTTCCGGGCTGGCTTGAACGAACTACGTAGTCGACATCGCGCAGGATGTCGGTAGTCAGAACGTCGGTGTAGTCGAGCCAGGTGATCGCCAGCCTGGTCCAATCGACTTGAGGAAGCTCATCTCGGGCCTCGCCCATAAGGAGCCGAATGCTGTTGTACGGCTTGTTGAAATCGAGTCGGTGCTGCATGTTCGTATCGCGTTCGATACTCGTCATCTGAGGTATCCCGAGACCGCGGTGAAATTCAACGAAGTCGATGAATTCCAGTCCGCCGAATCCGACGTACTGAAATTGGTCGAGCGACGTGATCGCCGTGAGCCGTCGACACGCATCGACGATCATCCGTCGCTGGGCAGCCTTGGCTGGCCGGAACTCATACTGCCTGGCCATCAGTCGATTTCTTGCTCGTAGAAGTAGTCAAAGGTCCGGCGGCCCACCTCCGAGCCACTCGACGCCCCGAGCGCTTCCGCAACCTCCTTGTATCGCTCGGGTTCGACGGCATACTGGATGCGCTGGATCTTGGGTGCCGCGGGGACGTAAGGCTTGGGCGGCGGCGACGCAGGCGCGATCATCTGGGACGACATTGTCCAGAACGAAGGCGCAACCAGTCGTCGACGCGCTGATTGACGAGTTGCCGGCGGCGCGAACGAGGAAGCCGGCCGTGTCCGCGGAAGATGCGATCGACGTTCCCGAAGCAGAAGCGGGCTAAACCGGCCCCCGCGTTCAGTTCGTGATCGCTTCGCTGTCCGCGCCCAGGTGCTGCTCGACGGCGGTAGCGATCTCCTCGGGACGAAGGTGGCTCCAGTACCGAAGCACAGTCCATCCGGCCTCCGAGAGAGTGTGGGTTGTCTCGGCGTCCCGCGCGACGTTCGCAGCGATCTTCGGTGTCCAGTAGTCGCGGTTGGACTTTGACGCCACGTAGTGTTCCGGACACCCGTGCCAGTAGCAGCCGTCGATGAACACTGCGACCTGCTTGCGCGTGAACACGATGTCGGCAGTCCGACGCAACGATGGCAGCGGACGCGCGTTCACTCGATAGCGCAGTCCCCGAGCATGCAGGAGACGTCGCACAGCGAGTTCGGGCTTCGTGTCCCGCGACCGATTGCCACGCATGACCTTCGCGGAGCGCGGGCTGGTGGCCCATGAGTCTGCTCCCATGCCTCCACGCTACGTCGAGCTCTTACGAATGTCGCCGACAGGTTCTACCCTGAAAGGGAGGCAGATTCCTCCTTGATCTGGCGTCCTCTCGGACAGGCCCTCAGGCCACTCCCTACGCACTGTCTCGTCACTTGACCGTGCAATGAGAGGACAGCGCGCAATGATCCGCCTGCTCTGGGCTCTAAGCGTCCGCATCCGCTACTTCCTGCGGCGCTACATGCCCACCGACATCCTGCTCGACCTGATCCGCACCCGCCGAGGACTCAAGTGGGGCATCCCCGCCATGCTCCTGGCCGTGCCCTACCTGCTCGCCGCGAGCATCTGCACCAACCTCATCGCCGCCGGCGGCCCTGGCTGGCTCAACCTCCTCGTGCTCCTGTTCATCTGGAATGCGATGAAGTTCTTCATCATGGCGCCGGTCAGCTTCGTCCTTCTGGCTCGCGTCCGCATTAAGGAGGCCGCGCCCCGCCGCAACGCGCGGCGCAAGGAAGACGCGATGGAGTCTGTCGGCGACTTGGAAGCAAGCGTGGTCTTATGTCCGCCGCGATCTACGCCCGCACCACCGATCCGAACCCCGCCGCACGGCGTCATGCGAGCAATTGCCCGCTACGACACTGAGCGCATCAAGAGCATCACACGCTGACCGGGGGGCGGCGGCCGCGGGGGCGAATCTCGATTCCTTCCGCGGCCACCGCCCTTCTTACTGCCTGCTGGCTGACGCCGAACTGCAGCCCGACCTCCATGAGCGTCAGTCCGCTCTCGTACAGACGCACGGCTTCGGGTGTGTCCGCTGCTGCGAGTCCTCGCTGGCGCAGCGGTACCGAGCGACGGACCAGGTGTGCGGCCGCCGTCCTCGTGTAGATGCCGAACTTCCTGCTGACCTCAGCGATGCTCAGTCCCTCGCCGTACAAGGCGACGAGTTCGTCCACCTGGGTGGCGCTCAGAAAAGTTTGAGTCTTCCCAACTGAACGGATCAGCCGACCCCGGTCATCGGTGATCGAGGGCTCCAACGGCCTCTCGCTACGCTTGTAGGCACCGCGAGACAGGCGGGAAGCCACGGTTTTCAGGGCCGGGGAAAAGTTCTCAAACTCTCTACGAAGGTGCGCTTTGCCGGTGTGTGGAGCCGGTGGCCCGGACCGGGCTGCTGCTGCCACCACCAGGTGGCAGCCTCCGGGGCTCGAATCGCGGCTCCGGAGGTAACCCACTCAGCGCGCCGCAGCAAGATCCTCGGCGAGGAAATCGAGCAGAACCCGATTGAACTCCTCGGTGTGGCTCACCGGGATACCGTGGGGCCCACCGGAGATGACGTGCAGGCGGCTGTTGGGCAGCGCCGCGTGGGTACGTTCACCGCAGTTCTGCAGCGGGGTCGTCGCGTCGGCGTCGCCGTGGATGACCAGCGCGGGTACGGTCACCCGCGGAAGATCCTCACGAAAGTCGGTGTTGGAGAACGCCGCCATGCATGCCAGCGCCGCGTTCTTGCTGGCCTGTCCGCACATGTCGAGGACCTGCTGCAGCGCGTCCTCGGAGATGGTCAGGACGCCATCGGCCGAGAACACCCCCGTCATCATCTCGCGGTAGAACGCGTCGGAGTTCGTCGTCAGCGCCGCGGCCATCTGCGCGGCCTGCGTCTTGCTCAGCGGGCCCTCGGGGTTGTCCGCGGTGTTCAGCATGTACGGGGTCACCGGCGCGGCCAACACCACGCTGCGCAACCGCTCGGTGCCCTTGCGCGCGCAGTAGGCAGCGACCTCACCGGTGCCCATCGAGAACCCGACCAGGGTCGCGTCACGTACGTCGAGTTCATCCAGCACCGCCGCGAGGTCGTCGGACAACGCTTCGTACGTGTAACCCACAAGGGAGGTGTCGCTGCGTCCGAAGCCGCGGCGGTCATAGGTGATCACGCGGTGGCCCGCGGCCGTCAGGGCCTCGACCTGCGCACCCCAGGATTCACCGGTCAGCGGCCAGCCGTGGACCAGCACCACCGGACGGCCGGCACCGCCGGTGTCCTCGACGTGCAGTTCGATCGACCGGAGCAGGCCACGGTAGGCCGTGATGGCAGCCACAGATCCTCCAACAGTATTTCAGGGGTTTACCAGTCTGTACCCGGCGAGAACTCGCCGAAACTCACCTCGAACCCAGGGACGCCTGAAGACGCCGGCGTCCGTCCCGAATCACGAAGAGCGACAATGTATCTGATGTGGACACGCGTGAAATCACCGCCCGTGTCCTCGATCACGTCGATCCGGCGCGCCCGACGGGGCACATCGCTGCCTCTCACCTCCCGCTCGTGCGGAACATTCACCCGTCTACGTGGGATTACTGACGTGTCGGAGCCGTCGTGGCACAGTCGATGGCGTGCCATCTCCCGCGTACTGGAATCACAACACCGCATACCACCCGTGGTTGCGGCGGATCGCCGCGCAACACCGCGGCGACGTCCTGGACGTGGGATGCGGTGACGGCCTGCTCGCGCAGCGGCTCGCGCCGGTCTCACGGTCGGTGACCGCGATCGAACCGGATCCCCAGACACTGCAACGTGCCTGGGTCCGTCTTGCGCACCTGCCCAATGTGACTGTGGCCCAGAACGATTTCGACACCTTCGACCCGGGGACCCACCGCTTCGACGTCGTCACCATGGTGGCGACCCTGCACCACATGGACCTGCGTGCCGCGTTGACCAAAGCGCGAGAACTGCTCACCCCGACCGGCGAGATCGCGGTGGTGGGGCTGTCTGCCAACAAGACCCTGCGGGACTGGGCGTGGTCGGGATTGTGCCTGCCTGTGGTGCGGCTGGGATCGTTCTGTCACCGCGAGACCCGCGACATCGGGGTGCCGGTGGCCGAACCGGCCGAGAATCTCGACGAGATCCGGCGGGTCGCCGCGGACGTGCTGCCGGGCGCGACGATCCGGCGGGCCCTGTACTACCGCTACCTGCTGCGCTGGCAGCCCGCGAACTAAGCTGGCCGCCGTGGCCGATTCCGTACTGGTCGAAACGTCCGACCGCATCGCTGTGATCACTGTCAACGATCCCGATCGCCGCAATGCGGTGACGTTCGAGATGTCCGCGGCGCTGCGCAGTGCCGTCGAGGCGGCCGAGGCCGATCCCGATGTGCACGCGGTGGTGGTGACCGGCGCGGGCAAGGCGTTCTGCGCGGGCGCGGACCTGGCCGCCCTCGGCACGGCGACCGAGGACGGGCTTCGCAAGATCTACGACGGCTTCCTGGCCGTCGCCCACTGCACACTGCCCACCATTGCCGCGGTGAACGGCGCCGCGGTCGGGGCTGGGCTCAATCTGGCGCTGGCGGCCGACGTGCGCATCGCCGGTCCGCACGCGCTGTTCGATCCGCGCTTCCAGAAGCTGGGGATCCACCCGGGCGGCGGCGCCACCTGGATGCTGCAGCGCGCCGCCGGGCCCGAGGTCGCGCGTGCGGCGCTGCTCTTCGGGATGCGGTTCGACGCCGAGGCCGCGGTTCGTCACGGCCTCGCGCTCACCGTGGCCGACGATCCCCTCGCCGCGGCCAGGGAACTGGCCTCAGGGCCGGCGAGCGCACCGCGCGAGGTCGTGCTGGCCACCAAGGCGTCCATGCGGGCGACCGCGAACCCCGGCGTGATCGACACCGATCAGCACCGCGCGGCCGTCGACATCGAACTGGGCCCGCAGGCCCGCTCGATCGAATCACCCGAGTTCGCCGCGCGTCTCGCCGCCCGGCGCAAGTGACCTCAGAGATCGAGGAGAGCCAGGTCGGGTTCCTCGATCAGCCCGCGTAGTTCGCCGAGGAACGCCGCGGCCTGGGCCCCGTCGGCGATGCGGTGGTCGAACACGCAGGTGAGCGACATCGTCGGGCGGGCCACGACGGCTCCGTCGACCACGACGGGCCGCTCCCGCAGCGAGCCCATGCCGAGGATCGCGGCCTCGGGGTAGTTGATCACCGGAACGCCGTCGTCGACGCCGAGCGCGCCGAAGTTCGACACCGTGAACGTCGACCCCGTCAGTTCGGCAGGCGACAGCGTGCCCGCGCGGGCGCTTTCGACGAGCCGGGCCACCGTGACCGCGAGTTGCCGCGTGGTCATGCCCTGCGCATCGCGCACCACTGGCACCAGCAGACCGCGCGGCGCGGCGACACCGATCCCCAGGTGCACCGCCGAGTGTTGATGGATCTGCGGGCCGCCGGTGGTCTCCATCCACGTCGCGTTGAGCACCTCGTGACGACGCAACGCGACGGTCAGCAGGCGCAGCGTCAGCACGAACGGCGTGACGGGCAGGTCGGGTTCGGCGTCGCGGATGCGGTCGCGCAGCCGCAGCAGCGCGGTGCAGTCGACGTCAACGCGTGCGTGTGCATCGGGGATCTCGCGGCGCGACAACGCCATTCGCCGCGCCATCTCGGCCTGCACGCCGCGCACGTCGCGGGTCTGCGACGGCTGAGCCGTGCCGGCGCTGTACGCCGCCGGGGATCTGCCCGCCGCGGCCAGCACGTCGTCGCGCGTGATGATGCCGTCTGGCCCGGATCCCGCACCCAACGCACCCAGGTCGACGCCGAGATCGGCGGCCAGTTTGCGCACGGGCGGCTTGGCACGCGCTCGCGGACCGTGCGTGCGGCGGCGGCTGGCATCCATCGAGTCGTCGGCGCCATACCCCACGAGCACCGACTTGCGTTGTGGAACTTCACCGTTCATCGGCTGCGCCTCGACCGGCTCGTCGGAGGACGTGGCGATACGCACCAGCAACGACCCGACGGCAAGGGTGTCCCCCGCCGCGCCGCCGAGCGCTTCCACCTTGCCTGCATACGGGCTGGGGATCTCGACCTCGGCCTTGTTGGTCTCGACCGTGCACAGCGTCTGGTTCAACTCGACGGTGTCGCCGACGTCGACGTTCCAGCTGGTGATGGTCGCGTCCTGGAGGCCCTCACCGAGATCGGGCACCAGGAAGTCCCGGGTGCTCACGGCTGCTCCATCGCGCGTTCGACGCAGTCGAGCAGTCGGTCCACGCCGGGCAGCCACAGCTTCTCGAGCCGGGCCGGTGGGTAGGGCGTGTCGAACCCGGTGGCCCGCATCACGGGAGCCTCAAGGTCGTAGAACAGCTCCTCGGAGATCCGTGCGGCCAGTTCGGCGCCGAAACCCAGTGTGCGTGGGCCTTCGTGCATCACCACGGCGCGACCGGTGCGCCGCACCGAATCCGCGACGGTGTCGAAGTCGAGCGGGTTGAGCGATCGCAGGTCGACCACTTCCATGCTCCAGCCGCGGTCCTCGGCGAGTTCGGCCGCCGACAGTGCGGTGGCGACCAGCCCGCCGTAGGTGATCACGGTGACGTCGGATCCGTTGCGCCGCACCGCGGCCCGGCCGATGGGCAGCGCCGGCGTGGTGGTGTCGACGGCCTCGCGGGCCCAGTAGCGGCGTTTGGGCTCCAGATAGATCACCGGGTCGGGGCTGCTGATCGATTCGCGCAGCAGCCAGTACGCGTCCGACGGCGTGGACGGCACGACGACCTTGAGGCCCGCGGTGTGCAGCCAGTAGGTCTCAGTGGATTCCGAATGGTGCTCGACGGCCCCGATCCCGCCGAACGACGGGATGCGCACCGTCACCGGCATGTCGATGTCGCCGTGGGTCCGCATCCGGTATTTCGCGAGATGGCTGGCGATCTGGTCGAACGCCGGGTAGCTGAAGCCGTCGAACTGGATCTCCGGGACCGGGACGAAACCACGTATCGCGAAACCCACGGCGATGCCGATGATCGCCGATTCGGCGAGCGGGGTGTCGAAACACCGTTCGGCGCCGAAGGTTTCGGTGAGCCCGTCGGTCACCCGGAACACACCGCCGAGCGTCGCGACGTCCTCCCCGAAGACCAGGACGCGCTCGTCGGCGGCCATCGCGTCGCGCAGCGCACGGTTGATCGCCTGCACCATGGTGAGTTCGGTGACTGCCGGGACGGGAGCCTGG
>Ga0180220_1001401_pt1 | contig 17967 bp, 20 predicted proteins | sample eDN5th37CBELigBY_FD_151335 | JGI IMG/M metagenome (GOLD analysis project Ga0180220, IMG submission 151335) | Enriched backyard soil microbial communities from Emeryville, California, USA - eDNA 5th pass 37_C BE-Lig BY (version 2) (version 2) | ecosystem: Environmental > Terrestrial > Soil >...
CTTGATTGCCGCGTGAAGCCGGTTGGCCGCCGCCTGCGAAAGTGTCCCGCTGTACGCGTATACGATTGTCCACGTCCTGCACGCCGATGCAGTCGTCAGCGCAATCCTCTATTGCGTGTTTGGCGTAACGGTCGTTGACAGTGCCCTGCAGGGTAACCTTGCCGTCGGACACCTCCACGGAAACCTCACTGACATCGTATCCGCTGCGGCTGAGGTGTTCGCAAACGTCTTCACGTATGCGCTCGTCGGAACGTTTGTAGTCTTTCGGCATGCTTCTTTGCATTCCATAGCGGCGCTCTTGCTGCGTGCCCTGAAGACCCGGGGTCCTGACATTCCGCCAGTTGGGCTGGCCCACGCCAACAGAACCGAAATCATCGTCCCGATCGTAACCTTGGCGTTGGCGGTCGTACCCGCCGGGTTCGCCATACTCCCGGCTTCGGCCGAACTGTTCTTCGCCGCCAAAGCCGCCTCTTTCCCGGGACCCCATTGGTCGGCCATAGCTGCCACGTTGGCCGTAGTCGTGACCACCGCCTTGTCCCTGGCCAAACGAGGACTGACGCCCGTAGTCGTCGTCGCGGTCAAAGCCTGGCTGCCGACTTCTCTGATAATCGTTGCGCATGCTGCTCTCCTTGCCTTTAAAGGGTTTCAGAACATTTCCGAAGAAAGCCTTACGGACCTGTTTTGAGCAATGATCGCAGCAAAAAATGTACCCTCGGCGCCTAATCTGCCTGCCGCTCGTGCTTGGTGCGGCTCCACAGGACGTCGGGCCGGCCGGCGGCGCGGTTCAGCGCCCTGGCCAGGATGAAACACAGGTCGGACAGGCGGTTGAGATATTGCTTGAGCGGCTCATTCGCGACGCCGGCTTCCGCCGCTTCCATCGCAATGACCGAACGTTCGGCCCGCCGGCACACAGTGCGGGCCACATGCGCCAGAGCCGCCGCGCGCGTGCCTCCAGGCAGAATGAATTCCCGCAACGCGCCTAGCTCCGCATTGTGCCGCGCCACCGCTTCATCAAGAAACAGCACGTGTTCATCCAGGACGGCCACGTGGCCCGGGATGCAAAGCTCGGCTCCCAGATCGAACAGATCGTTCTGTACGCGCGCCAAGAGGGCGTCGATGCCGGCGGGCAGGGCCTCGGCGCGCAGCAGGCCCAGCATGCTGTTCAATTCATCGACGTCGCCTAGGGCGGCGATGCGCGGGGCGTCTTTGGGGACGCGGCTGCCATCGCCAAGGCCCGTCATGCCTTGGTCGCCCGTGCGTGTGGTGATTTTTGACAGACGTGTCGCCATTATCGTGAGGTCCTTTTGCCGGCGCCCTGCGCCATGGGAAAGAATTCGCCGGGCGTACACCCGAACTGCGCTTTGAACGCTGCAATGTAAGCCGAAACGCTACCATAGCCGCAATCGAAAGCCACGTCGGTGACGGACTGCCCCCGCTCGAGCAGGGGCAATGAGTGCATCAGCCGCAGCCGCTGCCGCCACTGGCGATATCCGAGCCCCGTCTCGTGCACGAACAGGCGGCTGAGCGTCTTGCGCGACACAGACAGGCTGCGGGCCCAATCGTCCAGCGCATCGTCGGCGCCGGGCCGCGCCTGCAAGGCCTGGCAGATCGCCAGTACACGCGGCTCGGAAGGCCAGGGCAAGGACAGCGTAGTGGCGGGCGCCGCGGCCAAGCGGTCCAGCAGCACGGAGGCAAGCCGTCCTTCGGGCCCTTCGAGCGCATAGTCTTCGGGCAGCGCGCTGAACTCGCGGATCAACTCCCGCAACAGATCACTGACTTCCAGCACAAAGCACGCGTCGCTGCTCCGGGACACCGCCTGCGGGTCGACATAAAGACTGCGTATCTGTGTCTCCCGCGAGGCATAGACCTGGTGAGGGACCCCGGCGGGAACCCAGATGGCGCGATGCGGCAAGGCGACGAAGCGCCCTTTTTCCGTAGCCACCTCGAGCACGCCGCGCACGGCATACGAAACCTGTATCCATGGATGGCTGTGGCGATAGCCGATGACCCGATTGGACAGCGACTCCACATGCCCATAAAGCGGGCGCGGAAGCCGGTTCAGGCCGGCCAGGTCGGTGTCCTCGATGGAATGCTCCATATCGCTTCCGCTTGGCGTACGCAACGCCCTACAAGCCTCACATGTCCTTTTACCTACATTATACCGCTCATTAGCGTTAGCGGGAAGTTCCGGGCTAAGGTAAGGTGCGTCCATGAACCGACTCCGCCTGCTTTTCGACAACTTCACCCTTTTATTGATCGCCGTGGTGGTCGCCGCGACGCTCGCGCCGGCGCATGGCGTCGGCGCCGTGATATTCGGCTGGATCACCGACCTGGCCATCGCCCTGCTCTTCTTCCTGCACGGCGCGAAACTGTCGCGCCAGGCCATCATCGCCGGCGCCACGCATTGGCGGCTGCACCTGCTGGTCTTCGCCTTCACCTTCGTGATGTTTCCGCTGCTGGCGCTGCTTCTGAAGCCGGCGCTGGAACCGGCGCTGGGCGCGGCGCTGTATGTCGGCGTGATGTATCTGTGCTGCCTGCCGGGAACGGTGCAATCGGCCATCGCCTTCACCTCGCTGGCGCGCGGCAACGTCCCCGCGGCGGTATGCAGCGCCTCGGCCTCGAGCATCATCGGCATCGTGCTTACTCCGCTCCTGCTGAAGTGGATGCTGGGTTCGAGCCCCGGCGCGTCTTCGACCCTGGACGCCATCCTGCACATCAGCGTGCAATTACTGCTGCCCTTTCTGGCCGGCCACCTGGCCAGGCCCTGGATCGGACGATGGATAGACCGCAACCAGCACTGGCTGCGCAATGTGGACCAGAGCTCCATTCTGCTGGTCGTCTATACCGCCTTCAGCGCCTCGGTCATCGGCGGCTTGTGGCGCGCCGTGCCTCCCCCGGCGCTGCTCGCGCTTACCCTCGTGTGCTGCGCCCTGCTCGCGCTCGTGCTGTTCATCACCACCTGGACCTCGCGAAAACTGGGCTTCAACACCCAGGACGAAATCACCATCGTCTTCTGCGGTTCGAAGAAGAGCATGGCGACCGGGGTGCCCATGGCGCAAGTGCTGTTCTCGGCCGGCGCCGTCGGCCCCGCCCTGCTCCCGCTCATGGTTTTTCATCAGATCCAGCTCATGGTATGCGCCGTGCTGGCGCAGCGATATCGACAGCGCGGCCAGGCGGGCGAGGCGCTCGAAGCCGGGTGAAAAGGCCCGTCTCGCTGTCTACAGGATACGGCAGGCCTCGTCGAAATCCAGCCGCGGCAAGCGCGGGAACAGTCCAGCGGGGTCGCCGTGGCCGAGATTGCACAGAAAATTGGTCCTGACCGCTGTGCCGGCCCAGAACTCGCGGTCGACGCCCGCCGCGTCGAACCCGGACATCGGCCCGCAGTCGAGCCCGATACAGCGGGCGGCAAGGATGAAATAGCCGCCCTGCAGGCTCGAGTTCTGAAATGCGGCTCGCTCGGTCCGCGCGCTGTTCCGTGGATCGGAGAACAACGCATGCATGGCGGGACTATGAGCGAACAATCTGGGCAGGTGGCGGTGGAACTCGGTGTCGTAGCCGATGATGGCCGTCACGGGAGCGGCCATGCTTTTTTCGACATTGCCGCTGGACAGATAAGGCTTCAGCCTGGCTTTGGCGTCCGGAGAACGCAGGAACAGAACGCGCATGGGCGCACAGTTGGCGGAAGTGGGCCCCCATTTCGCCAGCTCGTACAAGCGATGCAGCTGCCCGTCCGAAACGGGTTCGTCCGTCCAGGCATTGTGGGTGCGCGCAGTGCGAAACAATGTATCCAGTATCGAGTCGGGAATCATGCTGTTCAGGGTTCGGTCAAAACATCGAGCGCGACATTGAAGATCAGCCCGTTGCGGTGGGCCAACTCGTCCAGTATGGTGAAGTGATTGCGCCGGGGACAAACGACTTGTCCCGCATGAACGCCGGCCCAGCGCTCGGCGACTATCGCCGCCTGCTGATGAAAGCCCTGATTCTCATCGCTTCCAATGGCCGTCAGAAGCCGCGAGCGTGGATGAGGGCTGAGCAAGGCCGGGCTTGTTTCCGCCGCGGCATCGCGCGCCATCCCGCTTACAGCGGTCACCGAAGGCACATCCAGCAAGGGGGCGAGGTCGTACAGCCCGCTGACGCTGATGACGGCGGTCACCGGCTGCGCCGTGGCAAGATCAGGATCGAAATGCGACCAGTCCGTCGCCAGCAGCAGCGTGGCCAGATGGCCGCCTGCGGAATGGCCGCAGGCGTACAGGCGCCCGCGCTCGCCTTGCCAGCCGGCGCGGTGCCGATACAGCCACGCCGCAGCCGCCCTTACCTGGTTCGCCATCGTACCGATCGAAGCTTGCGGGTGAAGCGCATAGTTGACCGCAGCGACGGCGTAGCCGGCCTCGACGAATGCGGGAGCGATCCATGACGCATCGGATTTATCCAGCGAGCTCCAGTAGCCGCCATGGACGTACATGAGCGTGGCCGCGGCGGTTCCCTGCGGCAGGAAGAGGTCGAGCCTCTCCATGGCATGCGGCCCGTATGGAATGTCGAGCCGGCAATTGCCGCGCTGCCCGCATTGCGCGCGATACGTTGCCGAATCGCGCGCCCAGCGTTCGAATATGCGGAGATAGTCGGGCGTAGCGGCGCGCGCGTTGTAAAGCGCCTCACTGCCTGCCCCCTCAATCCGCCTGTGCGTGCGCACCCGTGTGCTCCTTCGATGCCAGCATCGCGATCCGGCTCACCACGGCCTCGACCTCGGCGCGCGCCTGTTCGGTCAACGGCATGATGGGCGGGCGAGCGGGACCGGCGCCGCGGCCGGCCAGCGCCATGGCCTCCTTGATGACCACGGGAAAAGATCCCAGTGCCCAGGCGGCCCGCAGCGGAGCAAAAATATTCGAGATGCGCAGCGCCGCGTCGTGGTCGCCCGATCGGCAAGCTTCGTACATGGCCACCATCAATTCGGGAAACACATTGGCCGCGGGCGAGATGGTTCCTTGGGCGCCGTGGCGCATCATGGCCAGTGCAATGGTGTCGCGACCGGAGAACAGCAGCGCCGGCCTCGGAGCCAGAAGCTGGAACTCGATGGACTGAGTAAGGTCGCCGGCCGAATCCTTGATGCCTGCGATGTTCTCAGCGGCACTCATGCAGCGCGCCAGGGTCCTCGGCAGAACGTTCACACTGGTACGGGGCGGATTGTTGTACAGCATCACCGGAAGACGGGTCGCCCTGGCCACCGACGTGTAATGCTCGATCAGTTCCTCCTGGCTGGGCTGCACGAAATACGGCGTGATGATCAATGCCAGGTCCGCTCCCATGGATTCGGCCGCCCTGGTCAGCTCGATCGCCTGCCGAGTCGTCACCCCTCCGGTTCCCGCGTATACCGGCACCCGTCCGTCCGTGGCCTCAATGGTTTTTTCGAGCAGCAGCAAATGCTCTTCCATGTCGAGGGAGAAGAATTCGCCCTGGCTGCCGGCCACCGAGATGCCGTGCACGCCCGCTGCAATATAGCCCTCGATCAGTTCCGGGATTCTGTCCGCATCGAGTTCATGATTGCTTTTGAAAGGCGTTGCCATGGCCGGCATGACGCCGTGAAATTTCGATATGTCCATCTTGTCTCCGTTGTGTTGAAAGGGAAGCCCTTCAATCGACTCCCATGATCTGTCCCAGCCGGGCGACATAGCGCCCGAACTCGACTGATTCCTTGCTGGCCCGGGGGTCTCTTGGCCGCGGCAGATCTATCCTGATGTCCTCGATGATGTGCCCGGGGTGTTCGGACATGACCAGTATCCGGTCCGACAGGAATACCGCCTCTGCAATGCTGTGCGTGATCAGCAGCACCGTCTGGCGCATCTCCTGCCATAGGCGCAGCAATTCGACGTTCAGTTGGTCGCGAGTCAACGCGTCCAGCGCGCCGAAAGGCTCATCGAGCAGCAGCACCTTGGGCCGTGTGACCAGGATCTGGCCCAGCGCCGCCCGCTGCCGCATTCCGCCCGAGAGCTGATGCGGGTAGCTGTGGCGGAACTTTTCCAGCTTGAGCACCGGAAGCAGCGCGTCGACGCGCGCGTCCAGTTCTTTTCTGGGCAGATTGCGCACCTCGGCGGCGAGCCGTATGTTGGCTTCCACGGTGTCCCACGGCAGCATGTTGTGGGTCTGGAACACCACTCCGACGTCGTCCGACATGTCGCGATGGGACTGGCGGTGCCCGAAGATGCGCACCTCTCCGCCCTCGTCCGGGTCCAGAAGGCCCGAAACGACCCGCAACAGCGTGCTCTTCCCGCAGCCGCTCGGGCCGAGAATGGACACGAACTCGCCCCGCGGCACCGTGAAACTGACCTCTTGCAAGGCCTGGACCCTGACGTGGCTGTCAAAGGTCTTTCCCACCTTGTCAACATGGATGGCAGCCTGTGCGCTCGGGTCTGCATGATCGACTTTCACAGATGCCTTCCTTTATTTCTTGGCGCCCACCCAGCCGCCTTCCGAGATGTCGAAGATGATGCCGTCGGGGTCGCGGAACTTCATCTCGTAATAGAGACTGCTCTTGTCGTGCGGGAGATCGAGGAAAAAGGTTCCACCATTGGCCTCGATAACCTGCCTCTGCTCGTCGACGTCGTCGACCCAGAAACCGAAATGGTGCGTGCCCACCCAGTCTTTGCCGCGCTCCAGGCCTGCGGCTTCGTCGGTTTTGTACTTGAGCAGCGCAAGGCACACTATCCCATCGGAAAGATATACGCCGTCGGCAATGGGCGAATACGTTGGTTCGACAATTTCCATGTCGAAGACCTTGCTGTAGAACTGCGCTGCCTTCTCGGGATCGGAAACAGCCAGTGCGATGTGTCGCAGCTTTGCCATGATGTCGCCTCCTTGAGCGAATGAGTTGTATGCGTAATGAAATCTCGGCGGTCGGGCCGTCAAAGCCCGCGCCACCATACCCGCTTGGCGATCAGCTCGATGACCAGATAAAGCAGAGCGGCCAAAGCCGAGACCGTGATCAGCGCCGCAAAAAGATAATCGGTGCGGGCATTGGCCGTCGTGTTCAGGATGAGATGCCCCAGGCCGTGCTCCGAGCCGACGAACTCGCCCACGATGGCGCCGATCACGGCCAGCGGCATGGCTTGCTTGCAGCCGTCCATGATGGAAGGCAGGGCGGAAGGGACATACAGGCGCCTGAACATCACCCAGCCCGGCGCGCGTATGGCCCGAAAGTGTTCGATCAGGTTGAAAGGGGTGGCGGCCAGGCCCCCCATCGTCGCAATGACGACCGGAAAGAAGGCAAACAGGAACGCCATCAGTATCTTCGAGATGTCTCCATATCCGAACCAGATGATCATGAGCGGCGCGAGCGCGATCTTGGGTATGCCCTGGAAGACGACGATGAAGGGATAGATCGTGCGCCTGACGAAGGACCACGAGTGGATGATGGCGCCAAGGACCACCCCGGCCGCCACGGCGCACACGAAACCGGCCAGGACTTCCCGGGTAGTGATCCAGGACTGCAGCAGAAGATTGGCCTTGTTGTCCCACATGCTTTTAAGCACGCTGGACAAAGTGGGCAGCAAGTAAGGCTTGATGTTGAACAGATCGACGGCAAGCTCCCACAAGACGGCGAATACGACGAACACCATCAAGGGGTCGACATAAGCGCGCCAGCGAGTCCGCCGCCTCGGCGATCGTTGCATGAAAGTCTCCTGAGATTATTGTTATGGTGGCGACGGGCCCTGCCCGGCGCCGTGCGCTGTACGCGCGACTTCGCAAGGCCGTCAATCGGTCTTTGCCGGCCCCCAGTCCGGAGGCGGCACGACGAACCGCCTGAACTCCCATTGATCGAAGGCATGTATATCGTTGGGCCATACGCGCGGGGTGTGGGGCTGCTCGGGCGTGACCTGCACCATTTCCGCGTAGAACTCGCAATAATTGCCGTCGGGGTCCTCGAACACGAGAAACAGGTTTTCGCCCGGCCCGTGCTTTCCCACGCCTCTGACGATGGGCACCTCGTGCTCCTGCAGGTATTTCGCCGCGGCCTCGATTTCCTCGAGAGACCCCAGTTGATACGAAAAGTGCTCGAGGCCGGGACGGCCGGGCCGATACGTATGCTCGTGCAGCGGATGGCCCGGCGGTATCTGCGCCAGCGCCAGATCGTGGTGATCGGCGCTGCAGCGCAGAAAGGCCATCTGGTCCTCGATGTAGTCCGACACCTCCAGACCCACCATCTTGGTGTAGAACTCGACCGATTTGCGCAGATCGCGTACGTTCAGCACCACGTGCCCGATGCGCCGCGGCTTGGGACGGTTCGACATGACGCCTCCGTTACTTCAGCAATGCGTTGGTATAGACATCGTCGACGTTGACCTTGCCTTCGAGGTCGAACGCCTTGTCCACGAACTGGACGGTGGAGCGCATGCGATCCGGCTTTATATAGCCCAGCCCCTGCTCCTTCGCGCTCTGGTCCACGATCAGGGTGTTCATTTCCTTGATCTGCTGCAGGGCGACGTCCGGGTCGACCACGGGGAACATCTTGACCATTATCTGCGCGGCCTGCTCCGGGCTCTTCAACGCAAATTCGAATCCGGCATACGCGCCGCGCAGGAATTTCCGGACCAGCTCGGGATTCTTCTCGATGAGTTCCTCGCGCGTGGCAAAGCCGCTGCCGTAGGCGTCGAGGCCGAAATCCGCATAGTCGATCCAGCCGAGTTCGACGCCCGCCTGCGCCGCCCTCCTTTGGATCACGGCCCGATTGCTGGCCAGCCAGCACTCGGCCAAGTCGATGCGCCCCTCGACCAGCGAAGCGTCGATGACGGCGGGGTCCATGCGCAGCAGGCGGATGAAGTCGCGCGGCTTGCCGTTGAGCTCCAGCCACGCGGGCACGACGCTCTGCACCGGCGAGGCCGAACCGCCTCCCATGGACAGCCCGCTCAGGTCGTTCAGCTCTTTGATGGAGTGCCGCTTCTTGTCGAAACAGATGCCGGCCGGCCACCGGGTGTTCATGGCGCCCACCATGCGGATGTGCCCGCCATTGGCGCGGTTCAATATGAGGCTGACCGGATCGACATACCCGAACTCGTACTGCCCCTGGTCCAGCTCGTTGGCCGTGCGGTTTCCACCGTAGCCGCGCACGATGTTGACGTCGAGGCCTTCCTTCTCGAACAGCCCCTGGTCCTGTGCCACGATGACGCCGATGGAGCTGCCTTGCGGCAGCCATGCCATGTTGTAGGTCACCTTCTCGAGCGCCACGGCCGGCGCGCAGGAAAATGCCAACGCGACACATAAGGCGAAGCCTCTCGCGATGGAGTTCAGTCTGGTTTTGTCGGTGCGCATTGCTTGTCTCCGTTATGGTTGTCACTGCATGCGTGGCGCCGGATCCGGCCCCTTTCACTTCAACAACGGTGCTGCCTGCTCATCCTACAGCGCTTCGGCCTTGACTTCGTTGGACAATTTGCCGATGCCCTCTATGCTTGCGACCAGCCGGTCGCCCGATTTCAGATAAATGCCCCGGCCCATGCCCACACCCGTCGGGGTGCCGGTGGCCACGACATCGCCAGGTTCCAGCGTGACGATAGTGGACAGATAAGAGATCTGCTCTCTGACGGTCCAGATCATATTGGCCGTGGTGTCTTCCTGCATGGGTTCGCCATTGACGTCAAGGCGCATTCGGACCGCCTGAGGTTCGGGAATCTGCCACGCCGGAACGATCCAGGGCCCGATCGGCGCAAAAGTGTCATGGCACTTGCCTTGGAACCAGTCGTGCTTGAACGGGTAGTCGGAGCGCACGTTCAAGTCGCGCGCCGATATGTCGTTGATGACCGTGTAGCCGGCGACATGGCTCAAGGCATCTTCCACCGGGATGCGGCGGCCCCGCTTGCCGATGACCGCCGCGAGCTCGATCTCCCAATCCAGCATCCGGGTTTCGGGCGGCATCAGGATCGTATCCCCGTCTCCTATCACGGTGTTGGAAAGCTTCAGGAACATATAGGGCTTGCTTTGCGCCTTGGCGGCCAGTTCGGTACCCATTTCGCTGGCATGCTCGGCGTAGTTCGATGCCGCGCAAAAAATGCGCTGGGGAACGTAAGGCGGCGCAATGCGCGCGGCATCGGGAACCGGCTTCAAACCCCCTTCCTGCGCCCGACCTTCGGCGAGAGGCGCCGCGGCCTTGAGCCATGCCTGCGCTTCCTGCCAGTCGCCCAGCATCGCCCGGACACCCTCCGGCGCAAGCCACTCCTGCTTGGCCGGAGGCGCTCCGGCCTTGACGACCTGCTGCAGGTCGTACAGTTTCTCGCCCAAGGCGAGCGCGGGTTTCAAGCCGGCTCCGTCGTCATAGGTACCAAATCCCATCCAACTCATCGTCCCACTCCTCTGTCTTGTTTGTGTACTCAAACTTCATAACTTGTATACAAGAATATTTTATTGAATTCCGCAAGTCAATAACTGTCGACGAATTTAAGGGAAAACCATATCTGTGAAAACGCCGCTCCCCGGCGCAACAAAAGCACGTGCGCGTTGCGCAGGCCTGCGCCCACTTGCCGCTCGACGAAAAACGCCCTGGCAGGCGCCGCTGCCCGAATAGGGGCGACAGCCTGTCAGGGCGTCCGGAACGTCGTCATGCCGCCGTCACGGCCGACGCGCAGCGCGACACGGGCGTATGCGGCTTCAGCCGTGCTCGAAATGCTGCAACACGTTCATCGCGGAATTGGCGGCGTGGCTGTACATGGCTCGTGCGGCTGCTTCGGCGTCTTGCGACAGCAGGGCGTCGACCAGCTCGTCGTGTTCTTTATTGGATTTTTCGATGCGATTGTCGGAGACGAAGAAGCCCTGGGCGCGGAACGGCGCCAGGCGCTGGCGTATTCCCAGGGCCATCTCTTGCAGGACGTTATTATGGGCGCCCGCGTAAATGAGTTTGTGCAGTTCGTCGTTCAGTCGCGAATAAGCCTTGGTATCCTTGTCTGCGGCGGCTTGGCGGGCCTCGTGGTGCGTGCGCTCTATCCTCTTGCGCTCGGCGGGAACCGCCCGCAGGGCGCACAGCTTGGCGCACAACGCTTCAACCTCGCCGGCCGCCTCGAACAGCTCGTCGAGTTCCGACGGCTTGATCGTCGCGGCGGAAAAACCTCGCCTTGGCATGTAATGCACCAGGCGCGTCACGGCCAGCTGGCGCAAAGCGTCGCGCACCGGGCTGCGCGAGACGCCGAAACGGGTCGCGATGGATTGCTCGTCAAGCCGGGCACCCGGCAGGATGCGGCGCAGGACGATTTCTTCGGCGAGCTGGTCGGCGATAGTTTGCGAGAGGGTTTTGCCGTTTTCCATGTTCATTTGACCCCGGACGTTGGTGCGCATGATGACGCGTTAAGTCGAATGGATCTACGAATCCATAATTTGTCTACAGTTTTTCATTATCCCATACAATCTCGGCTTCAAGCCATACGCACGACGCCAACCACCCTTGCGCTCGGCGTCTTCGTTAAAAAACACGCTATCCATGTTCACCGCCACCGCAGTCTTTTTTCTTACCCTCGTCCTTGTCGTCTGGCAGCCCCGGGGCCTGGGCATAGGCTGGAGCGCCCTGATCGGCGCGGGGCTGGCGCTGGCGACAGGGGTGGTTCATCTTGCGGACATACCCGCGGTATGGGCAATAGTCTGGAACGCCACGGCCACTTTCATCGCCATCATCGTGATCAGCCTTTTGCTGGACGAGGCCGGCTTTTTCAAATGGGCGGCCCTGCATGTGGCGCGCTGGGGCCGGGGACGGGCGCGGCGCCTTTTCATGGCCATCGTCCTGCTGGGCGCGGTGGTGTCCGCTTTCTTCGCCAATGACGGCGCAGCCCTCATCCTGACCCCCATCGTCATGGCCATGCTGGTGACCCTTGGCCTGAGCCCGGCAGCCACCCTGGCTTTCATCATGGCGGCGGGGTTCGTCGCCGATACCGCCAGCCTGCCCTTCATCGTGTCCAATCTGGTCAACATCGTGTCGGCCGATTTCTTCGGCATCGGCTTCGGCCGCTATGCGTCGGTCATGGTGCCGGTGAACGTAGTCTCGGTGGCGGCCACCTTGCTGGTGCTGGTGGCTTATTTCCGCGGCAGCCTGCCGGCCGTGTATGACAAGACGCGGCTGCGCGCCCCGGCAAGCGCCATCCGCGATCCGAACACTTTCCGTGCCGGCTGGCTGGTGCTTGCGCTGCTGCTGGTGGGCCTCTTCGGGCTGGAGCCGCTGGGCGTGCCGGTCAGCGCCGTGGCTTCGGCCGCGGCCTTTGCGCTGTGGGTCGTGGCCCGGTCCAGCCGCGTCATCGACACGCGCAAGGTGCTGCGCGAAGCGCCCTGGCAGATCGTCGTGTTTTCGCTGGCGATGTATCTGGTGGTGTATGGCCTGCGCAACCAGGGCCTGACAGACCATCTGGCGGCTTTGCTGGATGCCTGCGCAAAGCACGGCGTATGGGCGGCCGCCTTCGGCACGGGCCTCTTGACCGCCCTGCTCTCCTCCGTCATGAACAACCTCCCCACTGTGCTGATCGGCGCCCTGTCCATCGATGCGAGCCAGGCCGGCGGTCTCGTCAAGGAAGCCATGATCTACGCCAATGTGATCGGCAGCGACCTGGGCCCCAAGATCACTCCGATAGGCAGCCTGGCCACCCTGCTCTGGCTGCACGTGCTGGCGGGCAAGGGCATGATGATTTCGTGGGGCTATTACTTCCGGGTCGGCGTGGTGTTGACTCTGCCGGTATTGCTGCTGGCCTTGGCCGCGCTGGCGTTGCGGCTCAGCCTGATGGGCTGATGGCCGCCCATCTATTGGCACGGGCCGGGGGCGCGGCTATAGTGGACGGTGATCCGGCGCTCCGTTCGGCATCCAGCACGCCGGAAGTCAACCCAAAAAGGAGAATCCGAATGAGCGACTCCAGCAAAGATCTGGCCAGACATTCCACGACCGGCTCGGGCGCACCGGCGCGAAGCGATCGCAATACTTTGTCGGTGGGCGCCGACGGCCCCCTGCTGCTGCACGACGTGCACTTTCTGGAGCAGATGGCGCACTTCAACCGCGAGAAAGTTCCCGAGCGACAGCCGCATGCCAAAGGCGCCGGCGCTTTCGGCGTGTTCGAAACCACCGAGGACGTCTCGGCCTACACCAAGGCCGCGCTCTTTCAAAAAGGCTGTAAGACCGAAATGCTGGCCCGCTTTTCCACGGTGGCCGGCGAAGCGGGAAGCCCCGATACCTGGCGCGACGTGCGCGGTTTCTCGCTGAAGTTCTACACCACCGAAGGCAATTACGACCTGGTGGGCAACAACACGCCGATCTTCTTCGTGCGCGATCCGATGAAGTTTCCCCACTTCATACGCAGCCAGAAGCGCCTGCCCGACTCGGGCCTGCGCGACAACCACATGCAGTGGGACTTCTGGACCAACAACCCCGAAAGCGCGCATCAGGTCACTTATCTGATGGGCGAACGCGGCCTGCCCCGCACCTGGCGGCACATGAACGGCTACGGTTCGCACACGTATATGTGGATCAATGCCAAGGGCGAGAAGTTCTGGGTCAAATATCATTTCCACACGCAGCAGGGCATGGCGTTTTTCAGCAACGAAGAAGCGGCCGAAATGGCCGGCAAGGACGCCGACTTCCATCGCCGCGACCTCTTCGATGCCATCGCGCGCGAAGAATTCCCCAAATGGGTGCTGTCGGTGCAGGTCATGCCCTATGCCGACGCCAAGACCTACCGCTTCAATCCCTTCGATCTCACCAAGACCTGGTCGCACAAGGACTACCCGCTCATTCCGGTGGGCACCATGACGCTCAACCGCAACCCCGACAACTTCTTCGCCCAGATCGAACAGGCGGCGTTCTCGCCGGGCAATACGGTGCCGGGCATCGGCCTGTCGCCCGACAAGATGCTGCTGGGCCGCGCCTTCGCCTATGCCGATGCGCAGCGCAACCGCATCGGCGCCAACTTCCACCAGTTGCCGGTCAACCAGCCCAAGGTGCCGGTCAATACCTATATGTTCGATGGCCACATGGCTTACCACCACAGCGGCAATGCGCCGGTGTACGCCGCCAACAGCGGCGGCCGGCCCTGGGCCGACGACACCGGCCCCGTGCCCGATGGCTGGGAGTCCGACGGCGACATGGTGCGTTCGGCCTATACGCTGCATGCCGAAGACGATGATTTCAGCCAGCCCGGCACTCTCGTCCGCGAAGTATTCAGCGACGAACAGCGCGACAAACTGGTCGACCAGGTGGCCGGAAGCCTGCTTGGCGGGGTGCGCAGCCCCGTGCTCGAGCGGGCCATCGAATACTGGAAGAACATCGACGCCGATGTGGGCCGACGCATCGAAGAACATGTGTTTTCAGGCCGCGGCGACGACCCCGCCGCCGGCATGGGCGATGCCTGACATGCATCGTTAGAGAAGCATCGCTAGGGCGACGGCACCCGGACCCGGGCGCCCGGCGACGCCTTTGGTCCGGCCTTGTACGGCCGGACCAAAGGCTTTTTTATTACGGGAATCGCGCGGATGGCGTACGCCGTCGCAAGCGGTGCTTCAGAGCGCCGGCGTGGACGCGCGCCCATCGCCGAGCGCCTTCAGCACGTTGGCGCCGGTGCGCTCCACATGAGAGCGCAGCAGTTCGCAGGCTTCGTCGGCGCGGCGCTCGAGCGTGGCGGTGCAGATGTCGACGTGCTCTTGGCGCACGTCGCGGTCGATGGGGTTGTCGGACAAGAAAATGCGGCGGTAACGATCGTTGAGATCGTGCAGGGTTTCACAGAAGTGCAGCAGCAGCGGCATGCCGCAGGCCGATATCAGGCGCCGGTGAAAGACGCTGTGAAACTGCTCCCACTGGCTGACGCCCTGGGCGTCGACGCGCCCGCGCTCGATCTTGTTGAGCCGGTGCAAAGCGGCCAGCACCTCGCCTTCCCATACGTCGTCCCCGTTCTTGATGGCTTCGCGCAAGGCGTAGCTTTCGAACTGCACGCGCAGGCGGATCACTTCATCGAGATTGTTCTGGGACACGGGCACGACCCGATAGCCGCGCTGGTCTTCAGTGGCCACGAAGCCTTCGGCGCACAGGCGGGACAAGGCCTCGCGCAGCGGGCTGAGACTGACGCCGAACATGCTGCGCAATTCGTCCAGCCGCAGTTTGGCGCCGGGCGCGAAGTCGCCATGGGCAATGCGTTCGCGCAGCATGGCGGCAATGCTGCTGGCAAGAGTGGGTGTGGAGTCGGCCTTGTTCATGGATTTGTCTGTCGCCCGGGAAAGCCCCCGATTGACAGCGATTATAAACCCAACTACATTAAATCGATATTATTATCCTAAATCGAAATTTAAAAGGAATATCGATGGGCATCCAGGATACGGACCGCACTTTGCCGTCCAATCGCATGGTGTTTGAACTGCGTCGTGATCGGCAGCGCTACCAGCAGTTCCAGCAAGACATCGAAGCTTCGATGGAACACTACGGCTTGACCGAGCCCGAGCGGCAGGCATGGCGCAATATGGACATCGCCGGCCTGGCCGGCATGGGCGTGCACCCCTATTTTCTTCCCCAGATCAGCCGCCTGTTCAAAGGCGGCGGCTACAACCACAACAACAGCGATGCCGCGCGACTGTACGCCGAAAAAATGGGCATCCAGCAAGAGGACAAATAATCATGGCAAAGCTCGTTGCAACACTGGGCATTGCCCACGCGCCCGGCGTTACCGGCTGGATAGACCGCGCCCCGCAAGAACAGCAGGAAGCGGTGCTGGCCGGGTATAAGGAATTCCACCGCCGCATGCAGGAACTCAAGCCGGACGTGGTCATCGGCGTGGCCAACGACCACCTGCTCAACTTCCCCATGGAGAACGTGCCCGACTTCTGCGTGGGCATCGGCGACCACTGGCAGGGCCCGGCGCCCTGGTTCAAAGACTGGCTCAATGTGCCCGACTACCAGATCAAGGGCCATCGCGAACTGGGCCGCGCGCTGGTGCGCGAATCGGCCAAGGCCGGCATCAACCACGCTTTCGCCGAAGAGCTGCTGTTCGACGACAACTGGTCGGTGCCGCTCATGTTCCTGTTTCCGCAGTACGATGTGCGCTTCGTGCCGATGCACATGAACTGCATCGTGCCTCCCGTTCCCGGCGCTTCGCACTGCCTCGACGTAGGCGCGCAAATCGCGCGCATCGTCGAGAACTTTCCCTCCGACGAACGCGTGGTTCTCATGACCACGGGCGGTCTCTCGCACGACCCGGGCGGGCTGGATTACTTCACCGTGCACGAAGAATTCGACCGCTGGTTCATGCAGCTGCTCGAAACGGGCGATCTGGACAAGGTCCGCAAAGAGGCCACTTTCGAAAAGCTGCTTACCGGCGGCGACGGCGGCGCGGGCGAGCTGCTGGCATGGCTGGTGGCCATGGGCGCGGCGGCCGAGCTGGGCAATGCCAAGGCCGAAAGCGTCTTCTATGTGCCGTCGGTTCCCATGCGCTGCGGCATGGGCGGCTCGTACTGGGCGCTGCAGGAGGCTGCATGAACACAGCTCAAACCGTGCAAGACGGGCCTTTATGCGAGGCTCTGCGGCCCGAGTCCGCGGCGCTGCTGGTCATCGACATGCAGAACGACTTCTGCGCGCCCGGCGGCTACATCGACAAAGTCATGGGCAAGGACGTCAACGCTGCCGCGGGCATTTGCGACAATCTGTCGCGCTTGCTGCGGGCGGCCCGCAGCCACAAGGTGCCGGTGCTGTGGATCGGCGCCGACTATTCCCATGACCGCATTCCGGCCTCGATGCTGCGCAAGCTTCGCCAGCGGGGCATCACGGCGGTGTGTTGCGAGCCGGGCACCTGGGGCGCCGACTGGTTCTGCGTCAGTCCCGAACGGGGCGAGCCGGTCGTCATCAAGCATAATTACAGCGGCTTTTCAGGCACGCAACTCGAGCAGGAACTGCGCGCCCGCAACGTGGAAACGTTGGTGCTGACCGGGGTGCAAACGCAGATCTGCGTCGAGTCCACAGCCCGCGAGGGCCATTCGCTGGGCTTTACCTGCGTGGTGCCCAAGGACGCAGTCGCCTCCCATACGGCCAATCTTCACGAGGCCAGCCTGATGAACATGCAGTTCCTGTTCGGCGAGGTGTGCACGACGCAAGATGTGGTGTCGGCCTGGTCGCAGGCGCCCTCTCCTATTTCTTCCAACTGATAAAGAGTCTGTCAAATGCTACCCAAACGAATCAACGTCGACGTGGTCCGCGAATCCATCGGTGAATACAGCGACACCAAGAAAACCGCGGAGGAACGCGGCAAGATCTATGAAGAGCTGTTGGGCTTCGTACCGCCGCGCATCGAAGCGCGCATGAACGTCACGGGCGCGCTCGATCCGAAGATGGTCGACCTTCAGGAGCAGATGCGCGAACATGCGATGTATCCGGAAAGCTTCGATGTGAAGACGACGCAGCTGATGCTGTTCGGCATGCTGCTCATTACGCTCAGCGATGCGGCGATTCTGCACGGCATGGCGGCGCGGCGCGCGGGGGCCACCTGGAAGGAGATGCAGGACGTGGTCAATCTCACCTTTCTGTTCCGCGGGCTTTCGGCGGCGAACCGGGGCGCGGAGATTCTGGCCAATATCGCTGAGCGCGAGGCGGCTCAAGGGGACAAGGCGAAGTAATCTTATTGGGCTTGGCCTCCTAGTAGTTCAATGTTCGAATGCTGTCTGATTTTAGAGAGAGCATTCTGGCGACAGCGAGTGTCTGGATTGCGTATCGGACACTCGTTTTGTTTTTGGCGAGTCGTTGTTGTTGTGATGTGGTGGGACCATGTTTGAGTTCTTGAAGCGGCATGGGGCCGGTTGATATTTTGGGCGCCGCTCGCTGCGGCCCGGCTTTGCCGGGCTTCCCTCCTACCCTATCATTTTCGGGGCGCCCGCAATGGAATGGACGCCCCTACTCGTAACGGCATCGATGTGCCAAAGTGGAGGTGTTGTTCTACCACTTAAACCGAGAGGAGCGTCCACCATGAAGATTACAACCATCGGCATCGACTT
>Ga0180220_1001402_pt1 | contig 17967 bp, 12 predicted proteins | sample eDN5th37CBELigBY_FD_151335 | JGI IMG/M metagenome (GOLD analysis project Ga0180220, IMG submission 151335) | Enriched backyard soil microbial communities from Emeryville, California, USA - eDNA 5th pass 37_C BE-Lig BY (version 2) (version 2) | ecosystem: Environmental > Terrestrial > Soil >...
GCCCATGAGGTTCACGAAACGGAGCTTCGGCAGGGCGGCCGCGAACTCCCGTTCGCGGGCCGGGTTCCAGCTTGTCGAGTTGAAATCCAAGCCTATGCGCGCGGCCCCGAAGCCACGCCTCTCCAGTTCTTCCGCCATAACACGCTCGGGCCTTGCGGTGTCGGTGAAGCCCACCACGTCGGCGATCCAGCCGCCCTCGCGGCAGGGCGCCTCGTCCAGCGCGCGCAGGACGAACCAGGGGGCCCCGTCGCGCGGCAGGAAGATGGCGCGGTACATGGTCTCCGACACCGTATAGCCCGACAGCCAGGCGAGGCTTTCGCCACTGTCGAGGATCATCAGGTCGCAGCCTTCCTGCGCCATCAAGGCGCGGGCGCGATCCACCCGCCAAGCATATTCGCCGGGAATGGCGTCAGGCATTGTCGTCCACGCCGCAGATCTCGAGGATGGTGAGCATGTACACCTTGATCATGTCGATGTAGTCGACGATATCGACGCGCTCGTCGGGCATGGTGTTGTAGCGGCCGCCGCAACCGCACACGATGCCTTCCATGCCGCCCAGTTCGTAGAGATGGCCTGCGTCCGAGCCGTAGAAGCGTGTCGGCATGATGGCCCCGGTCGGCTGGGCTTCGCCGCGAACCTCCCTGTAGGCCGTGTTGATCGCCTTGACGATCCTGCTGTCGCGGCTGACTTCAAAGGGCGGCATCAGCGAGATGCCGTTCCTGTCTACTGTCGACAGTTCCGCCTTGAGGCCGGGGAAGGCGGCTTCGAGCGCATCGAGTTCCTTGCGCATGTCGGCCAGCACGCCTTCGCGCGTCTGGCCCGGCGCGTAGCGGGCCGACCCCTTCAGGCGCACGAAATCCGCGACTTGCGGCGGACGCCACTCTTCCAGGTCACGGCCGAGGGCGCCATGGACGACGCCGACATGGCAGCGGTTGACATTGGCGTGGTCGGGGCTCAGAGCCCCCGAGAAGGTCATGGCGTTCAGCCGCGGAATGAGCACGCAGGCGGCGCCGATCGCATCGACGGCCTCCTCCTTCTTCGACAGGTGGCGGGTGTCGCCCGTCAACTCGATGGAGAAGGTGAGCGCCGCCGCATGCATGGTCACGGCCGCCAAGTCGCTCGGTTCGCAATTGACGAAATAATCGGCTTTCAAGCCTTCCTGCAGCAGGGCCTCGGTGCCGACACCGCCCTGCAATTCGCCAACGACGAAGGTCAGGATGACGTCGCCCTTGAGCTTGACGCCGGCTTCCTTGAGCGTCTTGACGGCGCAGAAATAGGCCGCGTCGGAAGCCTTCATGTTGGAGACGCCGATGCCGTAGATGAACTTGTCGTCGACGAGTCCGCCCCAGGGATCCACGGTCCAGCCCTCGGTCACAGGATTGGTGTCGAGATGGCCGTTGAAGATCAGGCTGTTGCCGCCGCCGGTCCCCTTGAACGTCCCGACCGCGTTAGCGCGACCCTTGTCGCCGAAGGGACGAAGCTCGGCATCGATGCCGATCGCCTTCATCTCCTCGACCATGCGGCGCACGAGGACACCCTCGCCCTCGGTCTCCGAATAGGTTTTGTGGCGCACCATCATCGACACAATGTCGAGGCAAGCCTTCTCATCCACGCGTGCAAGCAGCGCCTTTCGGTCCATGTCAGTCTCCTGGAAGCGGGGCGCATGGCCCCTTGATCTCATGCGGTCGGGGTCAGTGAAGCGGGAGGGGTCACGGCAGCCACCAGTTCACGGGTGTAGGGTGCCCTGTCGGGAGAGGTGATCGCCTGCGTCGGCACCACCTCGACCAGATCGCCGCGATACATGACCGCGATACGGTGGGCGATCTGCCGGACCAGATTGATGTCATGGGTGATGAAGATGTAGGCGACGCCGGTCTGCTGGTGGAGATCCATCAACAGCTCGATTACCGATGCCTGCACCGAGACGTCCAGGGCCGAGGTGATCTCGTCGCAGATCACCAGCCGCGGGCTCGAAAGGAATGCGCGGGCAATCGCGACGCGTTGTTTCTCGCCGCCCGAAAGCTGGTGGGGGAAACGATCGATGTAGCTTGCCGGCAGCCGCACGCGGTCCAGCATCTCCTCGATCTGGCGCTGCACCGGCACCCCTTCCCGACCTCCATAAAGCTTGAGCGGCCGCACGAGAATTTCCGAGATGCGCTGGCGCGGATTGAGCGAGGCGTCGGGATGCTGGAAAATGATCTGGACTTCGCGGCGATAGGCGCGATCCATGTCGCCAAGCCCGCGTATGGGCCTGCCGTCGAATTCGATCAAGCCGTCGAAGCGGTTGAGACCGGTCATCGCCTTGGCAAGCGTCGACTTGCCGGAGCCGGATTCGCCGACGATGCCGAGCACCTCGCCGGGCTTGATGTCGAGCGTCACGGCACGGTTGCCGATCACGGGCGTGAAATCGCGGCGAAGCAGGCTGTCGAGCAGCGATCTGCGGCCATAGTTCACGCTGACGTCGCGGACCCTGACCAACGGTTCGGCCTGCGGCGGATCGCCCTTCAGCAGCCGCCGTTCAGGCCTCGGCACAGCGCCGATCAGCGCGCGCGTATAGGGGTGCTTGGGTGCGCGGAAGAGAGGTTCGGTTTCGCCTTCCTCGACAATCTCCCCCTTCTGCAGCACCGCCACGCGGCCGGCGGTGCGTGCCACGATGGCCAGATCGTGCGAAATATAGAGCGAGGCCACGCCGGTTTCGGCCTGAAGCTGGGCGAAGAGGTCGAGGATCTGACGAGAGGTGATGACGTCCAGCGCAGTCGTCGGCTCGTCGAAGATGATGAGTTCAGGGTTGCAGGCGAAGGCCGTGGCGATGACGACGCGCTGCTTTTCGCCGCCCGAAACCTCGTGCGGCAGGCGATGCATCATCTCCACCGGGAACTTCAGGCCGACATGGGCCAGCCTTTCCTCGCCGGCCTTCCAGGCCTGCGCACGGCTCAGCCCCTGATGGCGGATCAGCACCTCGGTAAGCTGCTCGCCGAGCTTCAGCGTCGGATTCAGCGAGGTCGAAGGGTCCTGAAAGACCATGCTGATGCGGCGGCCGCGCAGATCGGCAAGCTGGCGCGCGGATTGCGAACGCAGGTCGGTGGAACCGAGATGGATCGTTCCGGCGTTCTCGACCGCGTTCGGCGCCAGATAGCGCATGATCGCCGAGGCCATGGAACTCTTGCCGGAACCGGATTCGCCGACGAGGCCGAGAATCTCGCCGCGCCCGATGGTCAGGTTGATGTTCTTGAGCACGCTCAGGCGCTCGGAGCCGACGCGATAGTCGAGCGAATAGTCGCGGACGGAAAGAACGGGTGTCTGGTTTTCGGTCATGCTCGTCTCTCAGGTCCGCGGGTTGAGCGCGTCGCGCAGCCCGTCGCCAAGCAGATTGAAGCCGATGGCGGTGACGGCGATGATCGCGCTCGGCCAGATCAGGATCCACGGGCTTCGATGCAGATATTGCCGGGCTTCCGACACCATCAGACCCCAGTCGGCGGCCGGCGGCTGCGCGCCGAGGCCGAGGAAGCTCAGCGTCGCGAACAGCATCACGGCGAAGGAAACCCGGATGGTCAGTTCGACTACGATGGGGGCGACGACATTGGGCAGCATTTCGCGCAGCACGATGTAGCCGCTGCCCTCGCCGCGCGCGATGGCGGCCGAGACATAATCCTGCTTGCGCACGGTGAGCGCGACGGCACGGGTGATGCGGGCCATGCCCGGCATGAAGGCGACCGCGACCGCTAGAAGCGCATTCGCCCCGCCGGCGCCAAGAAGCGAAACCACCAGCAGCGCCAGCAGCAATGAGGGGATCGCCATCACGGCATCGATCGTGCGCATGATGAACTCATCCCAGCGCCCGCCCAGATAGGCCGAGGCGGTGCCGACCACGGCTCCCAGCAGCGTGCCGAGCACGGTCGCCAGCAGCGCCATCGTGACGGTAGAGCGGGCACCCGAAAGAATGCGGCTCAGAATATCGCGGCCATACTGGTCGGTTCCCAGCAGATACTCCCCGCCCGGCGGCTTATAGCGGGCAAGCGCGGCCATGGCGTCCGGGTCATGCGGTGCGAACCAGCCGCCGGTCACCGCGGCGAAGAGGACGAGCACGACGATGATCGAGCCGAGCAGTCCTTGCGGCGTCATCAGCAGGCGTCGAAGGAAATCAGTCATACTGGATCCTCTTATCGAGCCACGCATACATGAGGTCGGCGGCGAAGTTCACGATGCAGTAGGTGGCCGCCATGATCAGCACGCCGGCCTGGATGACGGGCAGGTCGCGCGCCTGGATCGCCGCCATCAGCGCACGGCCGATGCCGGGTATGGAAAATATCTCCTCGACCACGATGACCCCGCCCAGCAGATAGCCCACGTCGAGCGCGACGATGGTGATCGTCGGCAGCAGCGCATTGCGCAGGCCGTGGCGAAACAGGATACGCGAGCGGCTGAGGCCCTTGAGATGGGCGGCGCGGATATAGTCGGTGTGCAGGACATCCACGAGCTCCGAGCGCACCATCCGCGAGACGTGGGCGATCATGATGATCGAGACGACGGCGACCGGGAGGACGAGGTGGCGCAGGCCTCCGGCCAGATCCTGGCTCAAGGGGACGTAGCCCGCAGGCGGCAGGATGCCCCACCAGTCGGCGATGAACAGGACCGCCAGCGTCGCCGTCACGAATTCCGGCAGCGCGACGCCGATATAGGACAGGAAGCTGACCAAAAGATCGGTCAGCTTTCCGCGCCGGATCGCGGCAAGGATGCCGGCCGGCAAGGCCAGCACCAACATGAAGGCCAGCGAGAACACAGCCAGCATGAGCGACGTCCCCAGGGCGGAGAACAGCGCCGGCCCGACCTGCTGGCCGGTGCGCAGGGAGGTTCCGAAGTCGCCCTGGAGGACGCCGCCGATCCAGCGCAGATATTGCAGCCAGACCGGGTCGTTGAGGCCCATGCTGTTGCGCAACGCCTCGAGCGCGTCGGCGGTGGCGTTTTCGCCCAGCATCATCACCGCAGCGTCGGCCGGGAGCACCTGGGTGATCCCGAAGACCAGCAGCGAAACCACCAGCAAGGTATAGAAGATTAGCGCGACGCGCTTGAGAATGTAACTCGCGGACAATGCAGTGTTCCGTTGGTTGTCCCGTCAGCGAGCCCGGCCCCGCAAGGGCCGGGCGGCGGCAGGTTCAGGAGGCCCGGGTCGGCGAGTTCGCATCCAGCCATGCAAAGTCGAGGCGGAAGACCGAGGCACGGGGATGGATGGCATAGTCATGCATCCATGCGCGCTTGGCGCCGAGCACGTCGAAGAAGGCGGGAATCAGCGAAGGCACGTCCTCGAACATCAGTTCCTGCGCCTTGGTGTAGATCTCGGTGCGCTTGTCCGCATCGAGAATGCCGCGGGCTTCCTCTATCAGGGCATCGAACTGCTTGTTGTTCCAGCGCGTCTCGTTCCACGCCGCATCCGAAGTGAACAGCAGCTTGAAGATACCGTCCGGCGTCGGCTGCATGTTGTAGAAGCCGATGTAGAAGGCACCCTTGGTCCATACCTGGTCCAGATAGGTAGCATGGGGCATGGTGCGGACATTGATCGTCACCCCGATTTCCTTCGCCATTTCGCGCAGCGCGATGGCGAGCTGGGTGCGGATCGCCGGGCGATCCGATGCGATCAGTTCGGCCTCGAAGCCGTCCGGCATGCCGGCCTCGGCCAGCAGGCGCTTGGCTTCTTCTAGATTGGCCTCGCGCTGCGGCAGGGCCTTGAAGAAGGCGTAGGATTCATTGAGCGGCGTGTCGTTGCCCTTGATGCCGTACCCCTCTGTCATGAAATCGACCATGGCGTCGCGGTCGATGCACAGGGCCAGCGCACGGCGCACGCGCGCATCGTTGAACGGGGCGATATCCGTCCCGAAGTTCACGTTGCAGAACTGGCCAGATGCCGCGCGCAACGCATCAATGCCGTCCTCTCCCTCAAGGCGCATGAAATCGTTGGGCTCGACCGTCGCCACGAGATCGATGTCGCCGGCGATCAGCGAGGACACCTGCGCGCCGAGATCGGGGAAGACGCGCAGTTCGACACGGTCCACATGCGGGCGGGCGGAATCGTAATAATCGGGGTTGCGCTCGACGACGACCAGACGGTCGGGCTCATAGGACACCAGCTTGAAGGGGCCCGTGCCATTCGCCTCGAGGCGCAGGCTCTCGAAATTATTGGCGATGACCGAAGCAGGCACGATGCGGGCGTTGTTGTAGGCCAGCGCAACGGGAAGGTCGGCATAGGGTGTCGACAGGATGAATTTCACCGTCAGTGGGTCCACTGCCTCGATCTTCTCGATCGGGCCGACATTGTTGCGGGCAGGCGACGCGAAATCCGGGTTCAGGATCGCCTCGAAGCTGGCCACCACGTCAGCCGACGTGCAGGCCGCGCCGTCATGGAACTTGAGATTGTCGCGCAGCTTGAAGGTCCATTCGGTCAGCGTCTCGTTGGCATCCCATTCCGTGGCCAGGTCGGGCTCGGCCTGCATGCTCACGCTCAGACGGGTAAGGCCGGAATAGAGCAGTTCGGCAGCCAGATATTCGGGGTTCACCCGGCTCAGCAGCGGATGAAGGACACTCACGGCCTGGTCGATTGCGACACGTAGGGTACCGCCCCTTTCAGGAGCAGCCTGCGCCAGTGCGATATCGGGCGCATAAGCGTTCAGCGCCATCACGGCGGCCGTCGAAAGCAGGAAAGTACGTCGGTTGAGGCTCAAGTTGGTTTCTCCCTAGGTTTGTGCTCAGAGATCCGGGTTCAGCTCTGGTTCGAAGCCCGCCGACAGATAGGTCAGGATGGTTTTCGCCAGGGCGGCCAGATCGTTCCTGGTGGTATGCTCCTCGGCCCCGTGGGCGTTGGACGAAGGGCGGATCAGACCGCCTAGGATGATTTCCTGCGCCACACCGGCCTGCTGAACATAGCCGGAATCCGAGGCGCTTGCCGCGCCCCACTTGCTGAAGTCGCCGGGGGCATAGCCGAACCCTTCCTGTACCGCCCTGATCCAGCGGGGATAATGCGGCCCCTCCGGATCGGCGGTCGGGGTCAGGTGGCCGACAAGGTCGAGGCGCAGCCCGGCGCCTGATGGCGCAGCCGCCTTGATGGCGTTCTCGATTTCCGCCCGCACCTGGACGAAATCCTCCTCCGGCGCATAACGCCGCGACACCTGGAAGACGAAACGATCGGGCACCTGGCCGCCGCAGGTGCCGCCATTGGCGACGGTGATCGATATCTGTGCCGCGAGGGGCGCCGCCCCGGGAGCGGCAGGCAGCGCGGAAACCCGCTTCGAAACCGCCGGGCGCAGATCCTGCACCGCCTGCATCATCGGCAGCGCCGCCTCGATCGCGTTGACCCCGCGCCCGGCCCGGTTGCCGTCGGCGGCGTGGACGGCATGTCCTTCCACCGTGACCTGGAGATTGAAACTGCCGAAGCAGCCGCCCCAGATACGTGGCGTGGCCGAGCCATTGAAATTCAGCAGATGTCCGCCGATCTCGCCCTGCTCGGCAAGATAGCGGATGCCGGGGTAAAGGCCGCCCTCTTCGTCGGTGCACAACAGGAACCGCGGGCGATAGGCCAGTTCCAGCCCGGCCTGCCTGGCGCAGCGCACGGCATGAATGGCTGCGGCGATCGCCCCCTTCATGTCGGCGGCGCCAAGTCCGTAGAGAACACCGTCTTCTTCGGTCAGGCGAAAGGGGTTCCGCTTCCAGCCGCGCGCGGCGCAGACCGTATCGATATGGAAATAGAGCGAGCAGACTGGCTTCTCTCCGGCCATATCCGCCACGAGATTGACGCGCGCCCCCGAGGCCGGCCCGCCTTCGACCCTCCAGAGATCTTCGGGAACGACGACGCGGCGGGTCTCGAATCCCAGGGGAGCGAGCATCTCCTCCATGAGCGCGGCGAAGCCGTCATAGCCCTCGCCCGGCGGGAACGTCGTGTCGACGGCGATCATCCGGCCAAGCTCGGCCACGGACGTGTCGAGTCCAGCGTCGACTTGCGCCAACGCTTGCGAATGGACGGCGTCGAACTGGCGCGCTCCGGCTTCGAGGGTCACAGGTCGGTCTCCCAAAAACGACTGTCTCGATATTAAACTATAAACTATATAGAAATAGCAACAGCTTTGTTGAGCGCCATTGGCAGCCCGACGCCGGACGGCTAGACTCGAACCGATTTTTTCGACCATGCGGGGCCGTATTTGTCTGATCTTTCAATGCACTCGCCCATCTATCGTGCAGTTGCGTCACAGATTGCCGACCGAATCGCTTCCGGCACCTGGCCGGCGGGAACGGTGCTGCCTGCGGAAACGGCGCTGGCGCAGGAATTCCGTGTTTCGGTCGGAACGGTTCGTCGTGCCCTGGGAGAATTGACCGCCGAAGGATCGCTGGTGCGGCGGCGCAAGACCGGCACGGTGGTCACCGGGCGTTCGCCAAAGCACAATCTGCGCTTCTACTTCCACTATTTTCGCCTGCACAAGCGCACCGGCGAAATGCAGAATTCGATTCCGCGCATCCTTGCCGTGACCCGTCGCACCGCCACTTCGCACGAGGCGCAGACGCTGGGGATCGGCGCGGAGGAGGACGTCGTCCACATTCACCGCGTGCGCGAGGTCGAAGGCCGCCCGGTCATGCATGAGGAAGTCGTGATCCCGGCGGTGCTGATCCCGGATTTTTCGCTGGAGAAAGAAAAAATACCGGAACGCCTCTACCCGATGTTCTGGCACCGATACGGGATCAAGATTTCAGCCATCCGCGAGATGATCGAGGCGGAACTAGCCACCGAACAGGACTGCCGGTTCTTGGACCTGAGCGCGCCTGCAGCGGTCCTGGTGATCAATGAAGTGGCCTATGACGAGCAGGCCCGGCCCATTTTGATGAACAGCCACCGGGCGACAACAGCAAACGACGTCTATATCAACGAGATTCAATAGGACCGCTTCCTTCAGCGGCTGGCCGGGCACATTTTGAGGGCGGCAGTCATAAAAATCTCAAATGTGAGGCTTTTCATAGTTCCAGCGCCCGTATCCGGCGGATGATCCGGCGCTTCCTCGGTCCCGGGCCGGGGAGCGTCCAGGGAAAACCGAGGTGGAACATGCGAATTACCGTCAAGCCCGCAAAGCGGGAGGGCATGCCGAAACGAATTTTCGAAAGCGAGCTGACCAGCAGCGATTTCGACGGGGCCAACGGCAGGGAGGTGATCATCTCCGTCACCGCCGGCCCGATCTATCAGAAGGCGCGTTATCAGGACCGGTCGCAATATCGCTACGACATCGTGCTGACCGCAAAGGAAATCGCCGCCATAGCCGGCGCGATGAACTATGTCGCCTCCGCCGGCTAGGGCCGGTCGCAGCCGGTTTCATTGCCGAACGCGGCGGCTTGTCTCCATGGCCCTTTGTCTGGCAATGTGACGGAGCGCGGGGAAGGCGGCGCCTGTCATGGACAGAAAGAGTTTTTTCGCCGACAAGATCGTGTGGCTGGATGCGCACCGGCCGGCCTCCAAGCGTGCGAGCCTCACCAAGCAGGGCGTCGCGGCCGCGGCGGCCGGCACCGTCGACCGCAGCTTCTCCGACCGCGATCTCTTCGAGCTCCTGTTCCACAATTGCACCGCCGAAAAGATGCCGGCCGGCCGCCACCTGTTCCTGCAAGAGGACCGCTCCGACCGCGTGTTCGGCCTCATCGACGGCTCGGTCGAGATTTCCATCTATTCCATCGACGGCCAGAAGCTGGTGGCCAATGTCGAAACGGCGCCGAACATCATCGGCGAGATCGGCGCGCTCGACGGCGGCCTGCGCACCGCGACCGCGATCTGCCGCACCGATTGCATCATCGTCTCACTGGAGCGGCAGCAATTGCTGCGCCGCATCGAGGACAGCCCCCTGCTGGCGCGCTCGATGCTGCGCCTGGTGTGCCGGCGCGTGCGCTGGGTCAGCGAGTCGCTGGGCGACCAGGCCTTCCTGAACATCGAGGCGCGGCTCGCCAAGCGGCTGCTGCTGCTCGACCATATCCTGGCCGACCCCGCCGGCTGGATCGCCATCTCGCAGAGCGAGATCGGCGAGTTCCTCGGCGCCACGCGCGAGTCGGTCAACAAGCTCCTCACAGGCTGGCGAAGCCGCTCGCTCATCGACGTGCGGCGCGGCCACATCAAGGTCACCAATGCGCGCGTCCTGCGCAAGCTCGCCGCCGACGACGACGATACTTTCTAGGCGAATTGATAACCCCACCCCTTACCCCTCCCGCAAGGGGGAGAACAACGTCGCTTCCGTCACGTCGTCATCCCGGCCAAGGGAACGTCGGCGACCGCGAGCCGGGATCCATGCCGGTCGGATGGCGATCAGCCGCTGTCCGGAATGACGATGAAGTATTTGCCGGAAGCAGATCAGGTCCGCAGAGGGGATGAGAGACGTCTCCGCAAAATGATCCGAAATCAATCCAGTCTCGACAGCATGTAGCGCAGGGCGGACCGGCTCGGCAGGAAGAAATAGCCGCCGCCGCGCGTGGTGACGAAGGACGGCATGCCGTTCAGCGCAATCGCCCCTTCCCATGTCGGGATGGCGAAGCGCCCGACCGGATCGCCCGCCTCGTCCACCATCTGGTTGCCGATCAGCGGGTCCTTCTCGCCGCGCAGCCCATGGAAATTGCCGGCCGCCATCCAGGTCTGCTGGATGAACTCGTACTGGCGCTCGATCGAGGCGTTGACGCACATGAACAGCAGGCCCTTCTCGGTCCCGGCATCTGCGGCCGCTGCCGAATAGGTGCGCCCCACGCGCAGGATGCGGTGCCGCCTGGTGATGCGTATCTGCGTGTCGAGATCGGTGTTGAGCGAAGCGCGCGGATTGGAGCGGCGCACATGCGCGCCGAGCGGGCATCTCAGGCCCTGCGGGTCCTCGGCGCCGAAGGTGAAGTCGTTGTCGGGCGAGCGCCCTGCCGGCTTTTCCGGGTTCTGGATCAGGGAGGAGCCGTCCTTCCAGCGGCCGACGATGCGGGCGGCCACCCAGTCCGGCGTCACCGGCTTGCCGGTCAGGTCCGAGACGTCTCCGGCCGCGTGGCGGCAATAGTCCTCGAAGCGCTCGACATGCTGCCAGAGCTGGCGCACGACCATGAAGCTGCCGTTGCGGCCGAAATCGTGCAGCGGCGCCTTCCCTGCGGTGATGCTGCCATCGGTCCCGATCGCCCGCAGGATGCCGAGCGGATCGGCCCTGCCCGGCACGGTCGGGCTCGGCGGGTAAAAGCCGTGCTCGTCCCGGTAGCCGAACAGGAACTCGCCGGCATTGACGAGGTGCATGGAATGCACCGGAACACAGGCCTCGCGGCCGGTTCCCCGGATGACCGGCTGCGAGATTCCGTCCGCAAAACCGAACTGGTCGTGCGCCTTGCGCTTGCAGCCATCGGCCGCCTCGGCGCGGGCGCCGATGACGGTGAGGTCGAGGCTGTGCACGATCGGGATGCCCGTATCCCGGGACGCCGCCTCCAGCATCGCGACCATCCCGTCCAGCACTTGCGGGCTTTCGGCATAACAATTGACGACGGCATCGACCGGATTGCCCTGCGAGCCCCAGAGCCATTCGCCGGGATCGTTCGGCCCGCCATCGTCGAGCACGCGGCTGCGATAGGGACTCGACATGCCCTGCCTGAAGGCGAGCGGAAAGCTTTCCAGCGGATCGTCGCCGCCAGCTTCGTCCAGCCCCAGACGCCGGAGACCGTCCGGCCCGAACAGCGCGATCATGGCGCTGTGGGCCGGCGGCGCATCGCCGAAGGAGAGCTTCGCCACGATGCGGCCGAGCCATTCCCGCCGCCCGGCGACATCCGTATCCGGCGGGATGTGGAACGCCAGCATCCGGCCGTGCGACAGGCGGCCCATCGGCCCGAACACGATCGACTGGATCTCGCCCTGCTCCAGCATCTCCTCCGGCACGGCGTCGGGCAGCAGCAGGCGTTGCAGCCGGTTGAGCCGGGTCCAGGGCTGGCGCTCGGTGGAGGAGAACAGGCTGATCCAGTCGCGCGCCTCGCTCAGCCGCGCCGAGCACAGGCCCTGCCGGATCAGCGCATTCTTGCGGATATGGGTGGTCGAGAGATGCGGATAGGCGCTGTACCAGAAGCCGGTCGGCACCTGCTGGGCGCGCGCCCAGCGCTTGAAGCGGTCGCCGTCGCGCGCGCCGTGGAAGAACAGGAAGCGCGTCGGCGGAAAGCCTTCGGTGTTGCTCCACACGCCGGTCAGGCCCTTGGACGCCTTGGTGATGAAGTCCTCCAGATAGCTTTCCCAGCTGCCGCCGTAATTGCTGAAGAATGCCAGCCTGTCGGTGCCCGGAATGCAGACCCAGCGCGCGAAATGGATGGTGCCGATGCTGGACAGGAAGCCGGGCCGGAAGATGTGGGTCGCGGCAATGGAGATCACATAGAAGGTGAACCGCAGCAGCATGCGCCGGAACACCCCGGGCTTCAGCGTGGACACCGCCGTCATGTGGTTCTGCAAACCGCGATCCTCGCGCTGCTGCAATTCGACCAGGCGATCCAGCGAAATGGATTGGGTCGAGGCGACCGACGCCTGCTCGATGCGGCGCAGCCAGATCAGCATGAGGCCGAGGGTGAAAGAAAGCGTCGTCAGGATACCGAGGCCGGACAGCACGAAGGCGGTGCCCGCGCGCAGCAGGAAATGCGGCCAGGCCACCGTGGGATAGAAAAGCAGATAATAGGTCAGCGCCCAGCACAGCGCATAGACCGTGCCGACCGTGAGGTAGACGGGGCGGGCCAGAAGCGTGCGCCGAAAGGCGCTCCACGCGCCCTTGGGCGGATCGTCCAGCATGCTGGGAGCGGGCAGGAATGCCCACTGGAACGATGGATCGGCCCGCAGCCTTGCCCGCACCTCGTGCAGCACGGCAGCGGCATCGTTGCCCGGTCGGGCGGAAAGCTCCTCCACCATCCGCATCGCCGTCTTGGCCAGCTGGTCCTCGCGCAGGATGCGCTCGACGCTGTGGCCGGGCGTACCGCCGAAAACCAGCCCGTTCAGGCTGCCGAATATGGGCGACACGTCCGGCGCGTGCCGCTCCATGAACGCCACCGGATCGTTGCCGACCGGATCGGCCGAGAACTCGAGGAGTATCTGCCCGGTCCGGTCGCCCAGCGCCCTGTCGAAGGCGGCGAGAACCGCGTGCCTGTCTCCGTCTCCCGACATTTCCAGTATCAGATGATTGGCAGGCATTCCATCCTCGGTCGCGCCGGTCTCGATGACCGACATCGAGGCGAAATGAACGGTGCCGACGCCATCCAATGCCTTGCGCACCTCGGCAGTCGACGGATTGCCCAGCGCATCGAGCCGCACCTGGACCGTTTCCCTGGGCGTCCCGGCCTTCACCGGCACCATCACCGTGACCATGGATTGCAGGCCCACGGGGTCGAACTGGACCATCAGCCGGTCGGGATAGGGACCGAGCCGCACGAGCTTGCCTTTCCTGCCGCCGGCGCGGCGGAAACCCTGCCGGGAGAACAGGGCGCGGAAGCATTCGGCCGTCTGTACGCGCGCCAGCGCGGCGCCGATGCATTTGTGGATGCCATGGCCGAAGACCAGCGTTTCGCGATCCGGCCGCTCCGGCCTGAAACGGTGCGGCTGTTCCACCGCGCGGGTATCGAACATGGCCGAGCGCGTCGCCGGCCAGATGACCGTATCGGCCCTGACCGTATAGGGTTTGCCCTTGCCGCCCCCGATCTGGCGTTCTTCCCGCGCATAGCGCCACGGGCTGATCCAGATCGGCTTGAAGCGCATCGCCTCGACGATCGCCCGGTCGAGCCGCGCGTCGTCCCCGGCGGCGACGGCCGCCGCCACCTCATCGAAGATCTCGCGGCGCGACAGCACCACATCGAGGCAGTTGCCGCCGCCCAGCAGCGTAGTCGGCCCGAAGCCGGTGATCATGCCCATCATGATCGCATGGACGTCGCCCCGCCCGATGCGCCCCTCCAGCATCGCGCCGACCAGCCGGTCGAGTGGCCTGTCGCGCGGCGCGCCCTCGCCGAGAACCGCGTCGATGGACCGGTCGATAGCGGCGCGCATGTTGCGCGAGGCGGCGACGGCCAGTTCCCGCACCGTGCGGCTGGCCGTCGCATCACCGAAGAACAGGGTGCTGAGCGCGATGTTCCAGTCGGCGAACTCGCCCTCATCATCGACCTCGATGCCGTAATAGTCGCGGCAGATCGCCGAGGAGACGACGCGGAACAGGTCGCCGGCCGCGTTGAGCTGCGTGTCCGCCGCCGCCACGATCTCCCTGGCGCGCCGCGCCGCGATCGGCCGCACGCGCTCCTCCACCTCGCCGGGCGGAAAGGCGCCGAGCACCACAGACTTCAGGCGCCGGTACTCTTCCCCGTCCGTCATGCCGAGGATGAAATTCGTCCCGCCGGCGAACTCGACCATCTCCGGCCCGTAGGGCGTCTCGAAATCGGCCTGCCGCTCCAGCACCTCGCGGACGTCGGCGTTGCGCGTCAGGAGCACGAAGCGGCCGCAACGGAAACGCGGCAGAAACGTCCTGAACAAGCCGAGCCACCAGTCGGGATGCTCGAACAGATAGCCGACCGCCCGCGCGATCAGCCCCTTCGAGCGCAGGCGCCGGATATCGAAGGGCGGAACCCCGGCGTCGACGGGAAGCTCGGCCTGCGCCTTCGCCAGGCCCTGGAAGTATTTCGGGCTGCACTTGAACACCATGGACCGCCCCTTCGAGCCGCTGTCCCAGCAATCCACCTTTCGTCACGTCGTCTCTGTGAAGCACCTCACACAAAGGGCATCACCTTGCTGTGCGCTGGCCGGCTCAGGCGTCGGCGAGCTGGAAATTCTCGATCATGCCTTCGTTGACCGCCTTGTCGCGGAAGGGAATCCATTCGATCCATTTGCGCTCGAAATCGGGATGGCGGGCATGGAACAGGCGCGCCTCCTGCCGCGCGTCCGCAAGGCGCCCGAGGCGCGCCAGCGCACCGGCCTTGAGATAGCTGGCATAGAAATAGTTCGGGGCAAGCGACAGCGAGCGGTCGGCCGCCTCGACCACCGCCGGCCAGTTGCGGGCGATGGTGTGGGCCGCCGCCAGTTCCCCGAGATTATGGAAGAGATAAGTCTCGAAAGGGCTGAGCCGGATTGCCTCGGTCAGGTGGCGGATGGCCTCTCCCGGTTCCAGCAGCAGCCCCCTGGCGCTGCCCAGCCCCGTATGCGCCAGCGAGAAGCTGGGATTGATGTCGATGGCCTGCCGGCACAGGTCGATGGCCGATTGCGGCCGGGCCTCCAGGATCTCGACGAAACCGAGATAGCAGTAGGGGCGCGCGTCGAGGCTGTCCATCAGCAGCGAGCGCCGCGCATAATTGGCGACGATCCTGAGTTCGTCGCGGTCGGCGAAGTTCAGCCAGGCCTTCCACAGATGCCACCAGGCCAGCTCGTTGAGCACGGCGCTCGAATTGGGGTCCTCGTCATAGGCCTGCCGGAAATATTCGAAGGCGCGCGCCGTGTCGTCCGAGGAACGCCGCTGCATGTGCCAACGGCCGCGCCGCACCAGTTGCCAGGTCGACAGCGATTCCGGCGGAACCTGGAAGGTGCGAACCTGCTCGACCCGGTCGACCTCGCGCTCCAGCCGCGAGACGATCTCGCCGCCCAGGTCCCGTTGCAGGCGCTGCACCTCCTTGAGGCCGCGCTCATAGCGCCCCGCCCAGATGACGCGCGAATTGGAACTGTCGGCCAGCGACGCGCTGAGGGCGATCCGCTCGGCATCGCCCGACACCGAGCCGGAGACGATGTAGCGCGCCCCCAGAAGCAGACCGATGGCAGCGGTGGTGAGCGCGGGATCGCGGAACTGGAAGCTGGAATCCCTGGCGATGACGGGGACCGAGCGCGTGTTGGCGACGCCCAGCAGGATGTCGTCGGCGATGCCGTCGCACAGATAGGCCAGCGTCGGGTCGCCGGTCAGGTTCTGGAACGGCAGCACGGCAAGCGCCGGCAGCTCGTCGGTGCTGCCCGAGGCGGGCGGCGGTCCGCGCCCGGCGCGCAGGTCCATCAGCGGGCGCGGGGCGACGTTGCGGCCACCCGGCTCCGACACGAAGACCCGCACCGGCATGGCGATGTTCTTGAGGTGCAACGGCCCGAGATCGGTGAAATGCAGGTCGAATTGCCGGTTGAGCTGGGAATGGGCCGTATCGGCCAGCGCCACGCCGCCATAGGGCGAGAATTCCTGCACCCGGGCCGCGATATTGACCGTGTCGCCGAAAACGCCATCGTCGCGGATCATAACCGGCCCGGCGCTGATGCCGGTGCGGAACGGCATGGCCCGCTCCGGCCCGGCGGCCGCGTTCGCCTCGCCGATAGCCTCCTGGAAGCGCAGCACCGCGCCGAGCGCGACGATCGGATTGCCGAACACCGCCATGATGCAGTCGCCGGCCGTGCCGAAGATGTTGCCGCCGGCGCGCTCGACGGTCGCGACGATCAGCTCGCGCCGCTCGTCGAGCAGCCTGAGCGCCGCCTCGTCATCGATGTGCATCAGCCTGGAAAAACCGACGGCATCGGCCGAAACGACGGTCGCGATCTGGCGCGGATGGCGATGTTCACGCATGGACCAAGCCCGTCCCCCAAGCCTGTCCTGAAGTTCCATGCATGACTTTGGCCGAAGATACCGGCCGGGGCAATATCCTCTTGCAACCGGAAAGCAGACGGGACCGCTTTCAAAGCGGCCAGGGAGGCCTTTTGCGTCGGTTGCAAACCACGCCGATGGATGCGTTCGGCAGCGCACGACGGGGCAACAAGCCCGAAGGCGAACCGATCGATCACGATGTCTGAAGGAGTTGAATGGCGCGCCCGAAAGGATTCGAACCTCTGACCCCCAGATTCGTAGTCTGGTGCTCTATCCAGCTGAGCTACGGGCGCGCAGTGGGCCGTTTTGGGCGGCCCGGCGTCCGGCTTTCGGGGCCGGCCGCGAACGTGCCGCTTCACTAGCGACTGAATTCCGGAAATGCAAGCCGGCATTTGAAAGTTTCTTCATGCCGTCCACCGGACCCCGGTCGCCGCCGGCCGTCAGCCGTGCTGACGCAGGCCGTCCGACGCGCGTCCGAAGGGCAGAGGCCTGTCGGCGATAGTCACCGCGAAGGTGGTGTTGCCGCTGTCGCTGGCCACCAGCTCCAGCGTGCCGCCATGGGCGCGCACCAGTTCCTGCGCGATGGCGAGACCAAGCCCGGTGCCACCCTGCCGCGCGGCACCCCGGAAGGCCGAGAACAGGTTTTCCCGCGCCCTTGCCGGCAGGCCGGGGCCGGTGTCGCTCACCACGATGCGGCACACGCTTCCCTGCCGTTCGGCCGAAACCGTGAAGCGCCGCACGGTCACCTTGTCCGGCTCCGCCAGCATGGCCTGCACCGCATTGCGGGTCAGGTTGGTCAGCACGCGGAAGAGTTGGTCCGGATCGGCGTCGATCTCGAATTCAGGCGGCACCGCATTGACGAAGTCGATGGTGCTGTCGGCGCCGGCGATGTCGCGCAGATCCTCCACCAGCGGATTGAGCCGCACCAGCCTGCGCGCCGGCGGCGCTTCCTGGGTGCGGCCATAGGCGAGCACGCCTTCCGAATAGGAAACGGCACGGTCCAGCGCGCGCAGCAGCCGGGGCGCGAAGGACTGCACGGTGGGGTCCTTCGACATGGCGAGCCGGTCCGAGATGAGCTGGGCCGAGGCCAGCATGTTGCGCATGTCGTGGTTGATCTTGGAAACGGCGAGGCCGAGATCGGCCAGGTGCCGGCGCTCGGCCAGCATCTTCTGCAGCCTTTCCTGCATGCGCGAAAGTTCGCGCTCGGCAAAGCCGATCTCGTCGGCGCGCTCGATGGGGCTGATGATGCGCGTCGGGTCTTCCGGCGCCTGCGAGAAGGCCAGCATGGAGCGGGTGAGCCGGCGCATCGGCCGCACCATGACGCGGTCCATGGCCGCATAGACCAGCATGGCGGCGAACACCGAGATCAGCAGCGACAGAAAGGCGACGTTGCGCG
>Ga0180220_1001404_pt1 | contig 17954 bp, 11 predicted proteins | sample eDN5th37CBELigBY_FD_151335 | JGI IMG/M metagenome (GOLD analysis project Ga0180220, IMG submission 151335) | Enriched backyard soil microbial communities from Emeryville, California, USA - eDNA 5th pass 37_C BE-Lig BY (version 2) (version 2) | ecosystem: Environmental > Terrestrial > Soil >...
TCATGCCGGAGCCCGCCGTCCAGAACGACATGATCATCAGCGCGTACAGCGCGTAGTCCGGGCTCATGAGCCATGCCGGGCCTTTGATGCCGAACCAGGACAGCACGTAGTTGAACAGGCCGATCGATGGATTGAAAATCCAGTACCACAGCAGCGACATCGCGACGCCGGAGACCATGCTGGGAAAATACATGGCGGTGCGGAAAAAACCGCGAAACGGTATTTTCTGGTTCAGCAGCAGCGCAAAACCGAGCGCCAGAAGCAGTTGGACCGGCACGCTGATGAACGTATACCGCACCGTCACCACGACCGATTTCCAAAACAGATCGTTATGCAGCATCTCGGTGTAATTGGCGAGTCCGACAAATTTCGGCGGGTGGATGATGTCGTAATCCGTGAAGCTGTAATAAAGCGATGACAGAATCGGATACAAGGCGAACACCAGGAACCCGATCAGCCATGGAGAAATGAAGAGGTACATGTACAAGGTCTGCCGCCGGCTTTCGCGGTGAGTCACGGAAACACCAACCTTTCTTTTGAATTAAAATTATAACGCTTTAACTTTTGGAATAAACTTTACTTGATTGTGTTAGGTTTTACACGGGTAATACACTACAAAAGTTAAAGTGCTTTAATTTTTGATGCGGCCCGATGACCTTATCATAGATGATGGTTTTCCAATTATCAACACTTTTTTTGCTGCCGCTGTAAGCGCTGCGGGCAGGTGTTGTCCTCGCATGCTCCAAAAGGCCGCAGCGGCGCGATTTTTCATGGTTTTTCCAAGCAACCGTTTTCCTGAAAATTGTTCGAATGAAATTTGGATGAAAGGAATGTAATCTCATGAAAAGTGTGCTAACATACCATTGTTTTCATTTATTTTACTTTTAGGAAGCAAGGTGATTTCTGACTTATGACCGCACATTCGATGGATTTACAAGAACGGTCAGAATCCACACGTCTCAGCCTTGTGCGTTTAACCTGGCCCATCTTTCTGGAACTGTTTTTGTTCATGCTGATGGGGACCGTGGATACGTTTATGCTCAGTTCGGTTTCGGATGACGCCGTATCCGGGGTAGGGGCAGCCAACCAGATCATGTCGATCGCCATTTTGGTGCTCGAAGTGATCGGAACCGGGGCCTCCATCGTCGTCGCCCAATATTTGGGGTCCAGGAAAAAGCTTGAAGCCGCGCAGGTCACGGGAAACGCGCTGACGCTGAACCTTGCGGTCGGGCTGATCCTGAGCGTCGTGTTTATCGCGTTCGGAGGTTTCATGCTGCGGCTGCTCAACGTGCAAGGGGATATATTTGAATATGCGCACTCGTATATGAGAATCGTCGGGGGCGGGATTTTCCTGCAGGCGCTGATCAACGCGCTGGCCGCTACGATTCGCACGCACGGTTTCACGAAAGAAACGATGGTCGTTTCGTTTTTGATGAACCTCATCCATGTCGGCGGCAACTACGTGCTGATATTCGGGCACTTCGGTTTTCCCGCGCTGGGCGTGGAAGGGGCCGCGATATCGACGGTATTCAGCCGGTTCATTTGTTTCGGCATGTTTTTGTGGCTGCTGTACCGGATCATGGAGGTGCGGGTCGAGTGGCGGTTTTACGTCCGCTTATCCAGGGACTACGTCCGCAAAATTCTCGGCATCGGCATTCCCTCCGCGTTTGAAAGCATCGTCTACCAGAGCTGCCAGCTCGTTTTTACGATGTACGCGACTTACCTGGGGGCGGAAGCGATGGCCACGCGCCAGTACGCCAACAACATTTCGATGTACATTTATTTGTTCAGCATGGCGATCGGCATGGGGACGGCCATCATCGTCGGCCATTACGTCGGCTCGCGCCGCAACCAGGACGCCTACGCGCGGGTGTTTCAAAGCGTCAAATGGGCGCTGGCCGCGACCGTGGTCATCGATCTTGTCGTGATCGCGTTTCGCACCCCGCTGATGAGCCTGTTCACCGACAACCTGGCGATCATCCGCATGGGGGCCCAGGTCATCCTGCTCAGCATCGTGCTGGAGACGGGGCGGACGGTGAACATCGTCATCATCAACTCGCTCCGCGCGTCCGGCGACGCCCGCTTCCCGGTATACATGGGGCTGATTTCGATGGTCTGCATGTCGCTGCCGCTCGGTTATTTCCTGGTGTTCCGCCTGCATCTCGGCCTGGCCGGCGTGTGGCTGGCGATTGCGGCCGACGAGTGGACGCGCGCCGTCATCATGTTTTTCCGCTGGAAAAGCCGGGCTTGGGAGCGGCATGCGCTCGTACCGCCCGCGGAGCAGGAACCGGCGCCTGCGGCGACGCCGACGACGGGGTAACGGCGGAATACGGACGAACGGAAGATGGTTTGCTTTCCCGGGTTGCGGAAACCAAACCTTCAGTATATAATGTGTATAAAATAGTTACAGTTAGACGGCAGGAAATCCTGCCTTTCTTTTTGGATTATTCTGTGCATAAAAAAGTATCAGTTAGTCGAACCTAAGCATACCACTTTGAGGAGGATGACAAATGAAAGTTGAAGTATGGTCCGATTTTGCCTGCCCGTTCTGCTACATCGGAAAACGCCGTTTCGAAGCGGCGCTGGAAGGCTTCGAGCATAAAAACGAAGTGGAAGTAGTGTTCCGCAGCTTCGAGCTTGATCCAAGCGCGCCGCGCGATAACGACAAAGACATGCACGCGATTTTGGCGTCCAAGTACGGCATGAGCTACGAACGCGCCAAAGAGATGAACGACAACATGACCGAGCAGGCGAAAACGGTGGGGCTGACGTACCGCTTCGATACGATGAAGCCTACCAATATGCTGGATGCGCATCGTTTGACGCATTGGGCGGGCGAGTTCGGCAAACGCTACGAGATGACGGAGCGGCTCTTCAAAGCTTACTTTACGGATTCGGAGCATTTGGGAGACCGCGAGGTCCTTGCGCGCCTGGCCGGCGAGATCGGACTGGACGCGAAGGCTGCGGCCGACATGCTCGAAAGCGAAGCCTATAAAACGGAAGTCCGCGAGGATGAGGGCCAAGCGTCGAAGCTCGGCATCACCGGCGTGCCGTTTTTCGTCGTGAACCAAAAATACGGCATTTCCGGCGCCCAGCCCGAGGAAGTGTTCGCGAACGCGCTGAACGAAATATGGAAGGAAGACCACCCGCTGAAGATGGTGGGCGGTTCCGACGATTTGGCGTGCCAGGACGGTTCCTGCGCGCTGCCGGCGGACAACAAATAATAGGGGTTAAAAAATAGAAAAGGAAGCGGGTCCCGCATGCTTCAGTGAAGCTGCCGGCCCGCCTTCTTTTTTTTTGCATGCGAAAAGGACGGTTCAATGGATCGTTTTGGTCATCGCTTTGATCAGTTCGAAGCCGATGTCGTCGACGTGGTTTTTTCGCGGACGCAAAAAGGAAAACGGCCCCAGCGCCAAGCTGCCGTTGTTCGCCAGCACGATCACCGCCATGTTTTTCTCCTTATGGAAACCGATAAAGCTGCTCGATCCGTACGTGCCGCCGTTATGCCAATGCACGCTGTCGTGGTAAACGCCGGTTCGGATCATCCAGCCCATGCCGGCTTCGCCGCCGCGGCCGAGCCGGTGTCTCGGCTTCTGGGTCTCCTTCATGGCCGCCGTCACGGATGCGGCTCCCATGCCGACGTTGGCTTTGACGAACTGCAGCAGGTCCCGGACCGTGGTCCGCAGCCCGCCGGCCCCCGCCAACACGCCAAGATCCCAGTGGGGGACGGATTTGCCATTGGCCGTATATACGGGCAGGAGCCTTTGCTGCTGATCCGGACGAAGGAGGAATGCCGTATCTTCCATAAACAAAGGCGCGCATATTTCTTCGCGAACGAGCTCCTCGAGGCTTTGGCCCGTGCAGCGGGTCAAGATGTATCCGAGAAGCCCCGCCCCCAGATTGGAATATTCGAATTTTCCCGGAGCCTGCGGTTTGCAGGCCCGCAAATCCTGGAGCAGATGTTCTTCCGCGTAGTGCTCGTAAGGATTCAGTTTGTTTCCGATGACGGCTTTCAAGCCCGCGGGCAGCTGGGGAAGTCCGGAAGTATGCGTTCCCAGCTGTTCCAGGGTGATGCGGCTGACCTCATGGTTCGAGGCGCATTCAGGTATGTATGTTCCGACGGTGTCTGCCAAGCCGAGCTTGCCGCGCCGTTCCAGAATGAACAGAAGCGTATTCGTAAAAGCCTTGGTTAGGGATCCGGCTTCGTATATGGCGGAAGCATAATCGAAGCCCGGGGATTGCCCGTGCCCCCAGCAGTACTGGTTGCCTTGTTCCAAAATGCCGATCGTGACGGTCAGCGGGGACCTTTTGCCAAAATGTTTTCGGACCAGCTCCTCGGCCAGCCTTGCAATGGGATGGTCGGTTGTGATCATCGTTGGCACCTCCATATCCATATAGACGTTCATTTGAAGGGATAGTTGCCTGAAGCTTGGCTTTTTTGCTTTTTCAGCGCGTAAAAAATCGACGGCCAAAATTCGACGAATTCGCCCCATTTTTCGAAAAAAAACCGAAAAACATTCAAAAAACCTAATATTCGACGGCCGGATGGCCGATATGTGAGGTATGATGTGTTTATGTCAATACAGAATTGGAGGGAATTAACATTGCAGAAGAAGCTTCGGAAGATGCTTGTCATGATGCTTGTGCTCGTATTGTGCATGGCATATTCAGGGGTCGGCATGGCTGCGAACACCGCTGCCGATTTGACTAAGCTGGTTCTATCGAAATCCCAGATTACGCTGGAGATCGGCGATTCGGCATCCGTGACGGCGACGGGCGTTTATAAGGACAATTCAACCGAAAATGTGACGATAAAAGCAAATTGGAGCAGCAAAAACAACGCGGTGGCCACCGTATACAACGGCACGATTACCGCCGTAGGCGAAGGAACGTCGACCGTTTCTGTCGTATACGGCAGCGAAACCGAGTCGGTTCAGGTCAACGTGACGAAAAAGGTCAAGGCGCTCACGAAAGACGTGCAAAAGCTTGACCTGAAAATGGGCGAAAGCCCGACCATCCATCTGACGGCAACCTATACGGACAATTCCACGGACACGGACGCTTCGAACAAAGCCGAGTGGACGGTGGACGACGGCAACGTCGTTTCGGTCGTTAACGGCAAGGTGACGCCGATCGGCCCGGGAACGGCGACGATCACGGCGGCTTACGGCAGACAATCGGTAACCGTCCCGGTCAGCGTGGAAGTCGTAAAACGATTAGACCCAAGCACGACGCAAGTGTCGATGCTGCTCAGCGAAAACAAACCGGTTCAAATAAAGCTGAAAGCTACATATCCCGACGGCAACGTGCAGAACGACGTATCGGCGCAAGCCGAGTGGTCCACCAGCAACGCGGAGGTAGCGGACGTCATTAAGGGCGAAATTACCGCTTACGGCCCGGGAACGGCGACCATTACGGCCAAATACGGCACGCAGACCGCGACCATCCAGGTGGACGTCGACAAGGCGATCCGTCTGCAGGCCAGCGAGCAGAACATCTTCCTGCATGCCAAGGAGTCGCTGCCGGCTCCGATCAAGCTGGAAGCCGTATATCCGGATAAAGGCGCGGTGGACGTGACGAAAGACGCAACGTGGACATCCAGCAACGAGCAAGTGGTGTTCGTGAAGCAGGGAGCGGTGACGGCGAATTCGCCGGGAACGGCTGTCATTACGGCCAAATACGGCGATAAAAGCGTGACGATCAACGTGGACGTCGACGTGCCTCGCCATTTGGATATGGTCGAGGACGTGGCTTTGAGCCTGTCCGGAAACAAAACGCATCAGCTTGAGCTGAAGGCAACGTACGCCAACGGCCAAACGGAAATGGTACAAAACAAAGCGCAGTGGAAATCCAGCAAGGAAGATGTCGTATATGTTTCGAACGGGCTTTTGACGGCCTATAAAAAAGGCGAAGCGGACATTACGGCGACTTACGCTGGCGTTAGCGTGACGACCCATGTCGCGGTAGACATGCCTCTGAAGGTCGAGCTTTCCTCGAAAAAGGTCTCGTTGAAAGTGAACGGAACGTACCAGGCAAGCATCGTGCTGGATTACGGCGCCAACAAACCTGCGGAGCAGGTCACGGATAAAGTCGAATGGAGCTCCAGCAAGGAAGAGATCGCCAAAGTGGACGAAAACGGCGTCGTTACGGGCGTCGGCACCGGTACCGCCACGATCACGGCGAAATATGAAGGCAAAACGTATACGATGACCGTAGAGGTGGGGCTCGTCAGCGAGCTGACCTCCCTGCAAAGCCTGATCATCCTGTCCGCCGGCGATAAGAAGAAAATCGATTTGACGGCCGTGGACGATCCGGAATCGCCGGACGGCTTGAACAAGAGAGCAACCTGGAAGTCGAGCAGCCCTTCGGTAGCCAGCGTGGACAGCGAGGGCGTCGTGACGGGCTTGAAGAGCGGGAAAGCGACGATTACGGCGGAATACGGCGGCAAGAAGGCTACCGTGCAGGTTGAAGTCGACGTCATTTCCAAAATCGATGCCAGCGCTGATTTCCTCTTCTTGAAAACGGCCGGCAGCGCGAAGGACAAAACCGCAAACGTGGCCGTAACGGTAACGTTCAGCGACGGTTCCGCCAAGGACGTCAGCAGCAAAGCGGAATGGAAAACCTCGAACTATAAAGTGGCCACTGTCGTAAACGGCAAAATAACGGCGGTCGGCAGCGGCAAAACGACGATTACGGCCAAATACGCCAATAAAACCGTCCGTATTCCTGTGGAAGTGGACGTCCTGAAATATTTGCAAACGAACGAAGTGAGCCTGAACATGAGCGTTGGCCAAACCTTCAATCTGACCGCAACCGCCACGTACAGCGACGGAAGCGAATCGGACGTATCGAAACCTGCGCTCTGGAAATCCTCGCGCATCCTGACCGCAACGGTGAAGGACGGCGTGGTGAAGGCGACGGGCAAAGGGAAAGCCACGATTACCGTTTCGTTCGGCGGCAAGTCGACGAAAGTGGTCGTAAACGTGAAATAAATTAACGGCATAAAATTTATAGATCATTAATTCATATGCCTCATTTGAATGCACGAACGGGCGGCGCAAAAAAACATTTTGCGCCGCCCGTTCTTTTATTCCACGCGTTCCACGTCAAACACCGGGACATTGATCGGCTGATTCAGCGGGTCGCCGCCGGGGATGACGTCTTCGAATTGATTGAACATTCCGACGACGGTTATGCTCGTTCCCTCGTTGAACATGTAATCGCCGCGCAGCTTGATGTAAGAAGCGCCCACCTGCGCCAGCGCCTGGCCTTCTCCGCCGTAGACGATATAGCAGGCGAAGCTTACCTTTTCGTTTTCATGCGCAAGCAGATCGGCTCCGTCGATGTCGGCGTAATCCTTTTGGAAGCCCGCGAACTGGTAGCTGTCCCCTTGCCGCGTATAGACCGCCTCTTGCGAGGCGGACGCACTTCCGTCTTCGCCGACGCCCGCTGGGTTCGTCACAAGCAGCGAACGGTCGGGCTGCACCGCGTAACCGTCGGCTTCGAAGAAAAACAACGGCGTCATTTGGCTGCCGTGAACTTCGTATGCCGCATACAGCGCTTTTCGCGAGGCGGATTCGCCTTCGACGAGAAGGACCGGCGCCGTTTTCGTGCTGAGCGATTCCTCGACCGAAACGTTCCGGATGGCGACGTCGCCCGGAAATTCGCGTGTGCTCGCCGCCTGCACCGTCTCGTCCGCATTCATGACCGCAAAATAAATGGCGTTGCCGTCATCCGAGCCGATGGCATAAGCGCTGCCGCCAAACCGGCTGCCCCCGCCGCCGACATGGCTGAAATTGGCCGTCTGGCCGACGAGCTGCAGCAGACGGAGCGGGTCATGAGCGGTCCAGGCCAGCCTTGCCTTTTTCACTTCATCCGATGTGTCCCGGTAGGCGGATAACGCCTCATAAAGGGCAATGGCCCCTTCGTAGTCGTTGTTTTTGATTTTCCGCTGCGCCGAGGTCAGCCATTTTCGGATTTGCCGATCGATTTCCTTCAGCAGGCTGGATTTGATTCCGGCGCTTTGCACGTAAGACTCGTAGGTTTTGGCGTGAAGCGCGTAATTGGCCGGCTGGTCTCCGTCCACATCCTTTTTCAGAATCATCCGGGAGAGCTCTTCCGTTTTGCTTTTGACCCATGGCGCCTGGATCTTCCGCCCTTCATACTCATCCATCAGCGTTTGCGAATAATCCAGCAGCTGGGCGAATTTTCCGCCCCCGGCGAGCCGGGACATCAGCTTTTCGTCGAAATCTTTGAATTTGGCGCCAAGCTGCTTGGTTTTTTCGTCTGCCCCGCCGTAAAACGCTTCGGGAATCGCCTGCAGGTTCCATTTTGCGCCGGCTTCGTCCGTGAGCCCTTGATTCAGCTGCTGCTCCAGCTGGCCGTAAAACAAGCCCTTGAACTCTTTGAAATAACGCGTGATATCGTCCGAAATGCCGTAGCCCGCCGAAATTTTGGGGTAAACGGCCGCAAACCGTTTGTCCGCGCTCATGAACTTGTTCCGGGCGTCCTGGAATTCGCCGTAAACCTGAAGAAAGCCGGCAAAATCCTGGCTGGAACCCGTCCGTTCCACGCGCCCGTCCAGGCGGGCCAGCGTGGCTTTCATCTCCGTAACCGGCGCGAGCTCGTTCAGGCGTTTGGCGATCAACGCTTCTTTGTAATGAAAGGATCGGTTGTTGGCCGCCTTCCGGTACCACTCCTCCGCTTGTATGAGGTTGTTTTCCCGATAGTAACGCTCCGCCTCGTCGACCCATGCCATTTTGCGCTTCATGTCGATCCCTTTGAACGCGATCAGGACCAGCATGGCGATGCAAAGCAAGATGAGAATATGCCTCAAGGTCAGCACTTGTTTTATTTTCATTTGTGGACGGCCCCCCAAGCTCCCTCTAAATTTCTCCTGATCATATTCCGATATTAATAGAATGTAGCATTTTTCGAATGTACGTCAAATGGCAAGCATTTCGACAGGTTAATTTGATATCGAGGAGATATGTATCATGAACGGCAAACCGAATCCGAATATGAAAACTAGAGGCTGGCTGAAAAATCTTTTGACCGCCCGCTCTGAAACCGCATCCGAGACTGCGGCGGCCGAAATTCAGGCAATAACCGAAAACGAGGCTGAACCTGCCGTCCCGGCTTCGTCCGACGCGGAACTTTCGCTGCTGGACCAGGACAAAGCGGCTTTGGACCTCATCGTTGCCGTCGAAAACATGCTGAATGACCGCCAGCTGACCGCGTTCAGATTGAAAGACCACGAAGAGCAGCTGCAAAACGCTTATGATACCATCAATCGACTGAAAAACGAGCTGAGCAAAAAAGAACACGCGATTCTCGAAAAGGAAAAGGAGTTCCGGAACCTCGAGGACAAGCTGACGCAAAAACAAATGAGCTACGACCAGCTGCTTGAAGACTATAAAGAATACCAAAACTCCGCAAGCTCCGGCATGGAAAATTTGAAGTACCAGCTGGAAAAGGAACGGAACAAATACGCGAAACTCAACGAGGAGTTCAGCCAATACCAGCATGAAAGCGTGAGAAAAACCAAGGAACTCGACGAAAAAATCCGGGATCTGGAGAGCGAAAACCAGAAGGTGGAAAGCCAATACCAAAAGGTGCTGGAAGAGAAAAACCATCTGCTGCAGACCATTTCCGATTTTACCGCACGCATGAATTTCTCGCTGACCCCTCCAACGGAATAACGGCAACGGGAGGTTTACCATGCAGCAACCCTATTTGACGAAGTGGCTTGAGATCCGGTCCATTGAAGAGTTGGAATCCGGCGATTTTTTGATGCAGGTGGACTTCGTCTGCGATCAGACGACCGCGATGGTTTGGAAAGTAGACTCCTTTACGGGACCGCGGATTCGCCAAGTGTTGACGGAAACCGAGGACACTGATATGAAATTCAGGCTGTCTTTTGCGAGCGAACGCAGCTCTCTGGATCAACAACGGTACGGCCAAATTACCAGGTACGGCAGAAACGCCGTGCGGAAAGTGAAATTCGCTTGTTCAGAGACGTTTGCGGAACAGCTTGCCGTGCTGAAGCGGATCGGCGATGCCGGAGAATTGGAGGGAGCGTCTTTCATCGCTCCAAGTCTTGACGGGAGTAATAGCAGCAGAATCGAGCCCGATCCCAAGCCCGATCCGAAACCTGCCAAGTCCGCAGTGGGTGCCAAAAAAATCGCAAGCGTGGGCGCCGCTTTGCTGGTCCTTATTCTTTTATTTTATTTCTCTTTTTCCAAATCTTCACTCATGGATGAAAAGGCACTGGCCAATACAGACGGGACGGCCCTGGCGGAAGGCGTTGCCGCGGAGGACAAATCCGCGCAGGGGGAACGTTTGACCGCGCAAACCGAAAGGGAATCCTGGGTAAAAACGGCCGCTGCCGCCGCTGCCATTCCCGCAGCTTCCGAGCCGCCCGTCCCGCTCAAGCCGCAATTTCAGGCGCCGGCAGCGGTCAGCTTGGATAAGCCGGTCAATTTCGGCATTTCGAAGGAGTCCGTCGCGATCACCTTTGATGACGGCCCTTCCAAATACACCAAAGAGATCGTCGATATTCTGGAGCGTTACAACGCCGGGGGGACGTTTTTTTTCGTCGGAACCCAGGTCCGAAAGTTTCCCGAAGCGGTAAAATACGCTTCCGACCATGGCTTTGCGATCGGCAACCACTCCATGACGCATGCCAATCTGCAGAAGTTGCCCGCGGAGCGGCAGCAGGCGGAAATTTTGCAGACAAACAAGCTCATCAAGGACATTACCTCAAAGCCTGTCGCGCTATTCAGGCCACCCTACGGCTCCATGAACGGGCATACCCGAAAAGCGGCGGAAGGCGCCAACATGAAAATCGTGTTGTGGAACCGCGATCCGGAAGATTGGAAAAGCAAAAACAGCCCGCAGCACGTTCTCAATTACATTGAGCATGCCCAGGCGGGGGGATCGGTCATCCTTCTGCATGAATCCGAAAAAACGGTCCGTCTCCTCCCGCAACTGATTAAATATTTGCAAAAGCAGCAGATTCCGATCGTAAATTTGGAATAGCCTTGCCCCAAGCTGCTTTGTTCATCCCCTAAATATTTCATATTTTTAACCATATGATAAACCCGAAAAGGCCTGCTCCATTTTGAGCGGGCCTTTTTCAAATATAACCGGGGCTTTATTTTGCGGCGTTTTGCGGACGAATCCGAAAATTGCGCAGGGTTTGCGGCGGTTTTATCGTCATATAATAACGGCCCCTTTAATAGAATTTGGACACATGCTCTAATCCCAGTTCTGGAATTCGGGGTCCCAACGGTATTTTTCGTTATAGAGGGCCGACACCTCGTTGCGAAGGCCGTTCCACGTTTGATCGGGATTGCGCCGTACCAGCCGGTATAAGCGAAGAAACCGGTCTTTCGGAAGATGGCGGACGTAACGAAGAATAAAATCCGGGTACGCATCCACGTAGGTTTTCATCCGGACGGCCGCGCCGGCGACAAGCGCCATGATTCGGACGCCGTTCTTCATATCGAGGATTTCGCGTTCGTACCGCAGCACGTACCGGATGGCTTGATGTTTGATCAGTTCGCGTTTGATTTTGGCCAGCTCGCCGATGTATTCAGCCAGGGCGGGTTCGAAATCGCTGATCATAAGCGGTTCGAGCGTCAGATCCATGTCTTTGCGGAGCGCAAACGACTGAAGGAGCATGATTTGCTGCAAGCGGATCCGGTCATTATGTACGATCGTCGCCATTTCCCGCAAAATTTCGTAGCCGAGCTGCTCATCGTCTTTAATGGCGGCCGAAGCCGTCGTCAAATTCGTATAAATGCCTTCGATGATCCGGCGTTGGCTGCTTCGCAGCAGCCTTTCGAGCTGCCTCCGGGTTTCGGGCTCGATCATTTTCCGCTGAAACCACCAAAGCAGGCCCGTCAGCAGGATGCCGCCCGCCAGGCAGAGGATGATCTGCAGGAGGGTTTGGCTGAATAGCACGGCCGCAAGGGTGATGAGCAGGGCGATCAGACGCTCGTTTTGCATGGAACGTTTGGCTTGGATGCGAGCCTGCTGCATGACCGGAATCAGCGCTTCCCGGCCGCAATTTGCGCATCGGTCTTCCCATAGCACCGTAAAAAAACGGCAATGTTTGCAAATTCTTAACTTTTCGTAGGCATATCTCGTCTTATGATAAGGGCGTAGGATCAGCGGCTTTTTCTTGGCCATCATGCGCGATCCCCCCGCGGGTTGGCGATTTCCAGGAGCGTTTCATCGATATCCTCGGGCGTAGGAGCTTTCTTTTGTCGATGGAAGTACACGGCGATTTTGATGACGATAAAAAGAAACAAAATGCCGAGGCATCCGTATGCAATCATAATCCGCACTCCTTTCGGGGTTCAAAAACGATGAGTTCAATTGTTTGCGGGACTTAAGTCCTATACGCAGCGCAGCGGCTGCTCTCATTGAACTTTGCCGGCTTTAATTATATCATATTATAAAAGTATTGGGAGTTTTTAGTCGCCTTATGGCGGTTCCGCTGCTAGATTTGGAAAACCGGGGATTTCGTTTATTACGTAATTTTATCGTTTCTTAAGCATTTTTTAAGACTTTTTTCCTAAAGTAGAAGGAAGGCTTATGAAATCCCACAATTCACTAGAGAAGGAGTATCGAAAGTCTATGCTTCATAAAAATAAAATAGCACTCTGTCTTCTGCTGGTAGGTTTGCTGGTCATGCTGCCGGTTTGGAGCCCCCGGGTTTCGGCCGCCGCCGCGCAGCCGTCTTCCCATATCGACGCGGTGCTGGTCCTCGACGCAAGCAACTCGATGAAAACAAGCGATCCGAACGAGGTCAGCGGCGAAGCGATGAAGATGTTCATCGACATGCTCCAGGCGCAAGGGGACAAGGTGGGGATCGTCTCCTATACCGACAAGATCCAGCGGGAAAAAGCGCTGCTTACCATCCAATCGGATGCCGACAAAAACGACTTGAAGCAATTCATCGACCAAATCGACCGCGGCGCCTATACGGATATATCCGTCGGGGTGAAGGAAGCGGTCAAGGTGCTGAAGCAGGGCGCCGATCCGGGCCATGAGCCGATGATCGTCGTGCTGGCGGACGGCAACAACGCGCTCGACCCGAAATCGGGCCGCACGCAGGCGCAGGCCGACCAGGAGCTGAACCAATCGGTGCAGGAGGCGAAGGCCGGGGGCATCCCGATTTATACGATCGGCCTCAATGCGGACGGCAAGCTGAACAAAGACGCGCTTTCCAAGCTCTCGGACCAGACCGGGGGCAAGTCTTTTTCGACCAGTTCGGCCGACGATCTGCCGCAGATTTTGAGCGAAATTTTTGCCAGCCACCAAAAGCTGAAAATCGTGCCGGTCAGTTCGATCACGGCAAACGGCAGCTATCAGGAAGTCGTCGTCAACGTGCCGAACGCGAACGTCCTGGAAGCGAACATCTCCCTGATGTCCGGCAAGCCGGTGGACGTCCAATTATCCGATCCGTCGGGGAAAGACGTGCCGGTACCGTCGGCAAACGTGCAGCGCTCCACATCGAAGACGTATTCCCTGATCAAGCTCCTCAAACCGGAGCAGGGCGATTGGAAGCTGCGGGTCAAGGGCGTTCCCAAAGATAAAATCGACATCAACCTCATTTTCAACTACGATCTTGAGCTGGCCATGGAGCCGCTGAAATCGGCCTCCGTCAAAAAAGGCGATACGGTCGACATCAACGCCTACCTCGTCAGCAACGGACAAAAGCTGAACAATAACGGGCTTTATAAGGACATGACCGCCAAACTTCTTGTCAAGGATCTCGATACCGGGGATACGAAAGAGGTGGAGCTTGCCAATCAAGGCGACCATTTCGAAGGTTCCTACAAGGTGGAGGCGAAACATCAATACGAACTGAAGGTTCGCGCCGAGGACAAAAGCTTTTACCGGGAATCGAAGCCGGTGACCATCAGCGCCAAAGCCGCCGGCGCCGGAAGCGGCGGGGCCCCGGGCGCGGACAAGGCAGACAAGAAACCATTTCCGGTGTGGCCCGTAGTGATAGGCATCGCCGTCCTGGCCGCGCTGGCCGCTGCCGCCTACTTCGTCATGGGCGCGGTCCGGAAAGCGAATAAAGGATTCGTCGGGCAGATGGTCGTGGAGATCCGCGACGAAAACACCGGCGAAAAAACGTATCCGCAATACAAAAAGCTGACCGCCTTCAAAGGCAAATTCAATCTGCACCAGCTGCTCCAGCTTGCGCCGGAGTTGAAGGAAACGGAAAAAGTCATGTTTATGCCGGGCAAAAACGACCGGCTTGTGCTGAAAAACAACTCCGCTTGTACCGTCGAGAAATCGGGGCGCGCGGTGAACGCCGCGCAGGGTACCGAGCTGAAAAGCGGCGACCGTCTCAGCATATCGCTTCCGCAGGTGGATAAGACGATTTTGATCGAATATTTGGTGTGATGTTGAACGAATGAAACGCAAGCAACAATAGACGAACCTTGAGAAGCACTCAGGAGGGGAAAAGATGAAACCGGTAGTTAGAGAACACATCCAGCAGCTTGACGTATCGCTTGGCGGAGGAATCGTCAGCGAGAAAATCCGGGTCGATACGATCGACAATCCGATTCTCATTATTGGCCTTGGAGGCACGGGGATCGACGCGCTATTGCGCCTGAAATACCAGATCAACCGCCGCTTCAAGCTGCCGGAGGATCCGCTGTCCAAGAAAAAAATGGAGAAGCCGTCCAACGTGGAGTTTTTGGCTTTCGAAACGAACGAACAGGACCGGAACAAACGCTATAAAGGGGTGGGACTCGATTCGATCAACGAATTCGTCCTGCTTTCCAACGCCGAAATCGGCGGGCTGCTGCAGAACCGCAGCATTTTGGAGCCGTACATCACGGATTGGCTGTCCCCGGAGCTCAGCATCACCGACGGCATGAACGGCGCTGCCGGCGTGCGCCAGGCGGGACGCCTGCTGTTGTTCACGAAAATCAACCAGGTGGTTCAAGCCATCGACAAAAAGATCAAAACGCTCTCCGTCGGCACCAGCAAAAAGCTGATGGTGTTCCTGCTGACGGGGCTCTCCGGCGGAACGGGCAGCGGCTGCTTCCTGGACATCGCCTACATCGTGCGCGGCATTATCGAACGCGATTACGGCTCCGCGGGGATCGACCGCGTCAACACGCTCGGCTACCTGTTTACGCCTGACGTGAACCTGTCGAACAAAAGCCTGAGCGAGCATACGCGGGAATACATCAAGAAAAACGGCTACGCCGCCTTGAAGGAGCTCGACTACTGGATGAACGTCGACGCCCGCGGCGAACGCTTCAAGCAGCAGTACGGCAACATTTTGACCGTCAACTCGCCGCTGCCGCCGTTTAACCTGTGCCATCTCATTTCCGCGACGAACACCGAAGGCAAGCTGCTGGAAAACGCGTACGATTACTGCATGAACGTCACCGCCGAGAACATCACGAACTTCATGGCCAGCGAAGAAAAGCAGTCCGGCGAAGAATTCGCGATCCACGACTACATCAGCAACATCCGGACCAACATCGCGCAGATGAACAAGATGTATCCGGCCAACTACGATTACAACATTATCGGCGCATCGTCCGCGGTGCTGCCGATCGAGGAAATGACGACGTACCTGGCGTACCGCCTCTTCGGCAAAATGGAATCGATGTTCGAAAAGGCGCCGAGCCAGGAGGACGTGGAGAAGTTCGCGCGCAAGCTGGGCATCGACCTCGACACGATGGTCAAAACGTTCGAATCCCGCGTGCCCGAGCCGCTGCCGGGTTACCAGAACAGCGAACGCCTGAGCTATACGAACGTCGTGAAAAACCAGGTCATCAATATGGATACCGAGCTGGAGCAGACGTTCCTGGCCCGTGCCCGCGAAGAATACATCAAAGCGAAAAAACAGCTGCCCGGCGAAATCGTGCAGCAGTTCAGCGACCAGGTGCGCCGCATCTTCCTGCATCCGCAGCAAGGCCCGTTTTACGTATCGCGCCTGCTGTACACGGAGAAGGGATTCTGCCTCCTGAAGATGCTGCTGTCCTACATCGAGACGCTGCGGGAGAATTTGACCCGCATTCCGCGCGACATCGAGGCGGCCAGGGAGCAGGCGAACGAACGGCTGGGCGATGCGAAAAGCGCTTTTGTCTCCAAGGAGAAAAAGAAAAACGTCTACATCGAAGCGAAAATCAACGAGTACTGGCTGATGGCGGACGTCGAGCGCACCGAGCAGATGATCGAGTTTTACGAGGATCTGTATGAGCTATTGAACCAGGAAAACAACCGCATTTATAACGTCTATACCGAGATTTTGAACGCCCTGAACGCCATTTTCGCCAAAAACGGGGACATTCTCCTGAACGGCGAAGAGCAGCTGGATCATAAAGGCAACAAAACGTACTACTGGAATATCGTCAGCGTGCCGGACATCTCCAAGGTCATCAACCGGATGATGGAGCAGAAGGACGTCGAGGATCTGATCCGCGATTTCACCCAAGAGCTGCTGGAGCATTCCGACCGGTGGATCAAAGAGCAGGAAATCGATATCGTCAGCTCCATTTCCGACTTCCTGACGGAAAAATTCGGGGATCTGATCACGAAGTCGATGGAGGATTTCCTGGTGATGAAGTTCGGGCAGGAGGAATCCATCGAAAAATTCGTCGAGCGCAAAATCGCCAGCAAGCTGGACGAGGAGGCCGTGCCGGTTTTCCATTTGAGCAACAGCGCGGGCAACTTGTATTTCCCTTCCTGGGGCTTCGTGTCGGTGCCGGTGCAGGCGCCGAGCATCCTGAAAGGAATTCGCAACTACCAGAGCAACTCGATCGGCAAATCGAATTTCACGGTGAAGGAAAGCGAAGTGAAAAACCGGATTTTCTGGCTGAACACGAAAAACGGCGTGCCGCTGTTCGTGTATACGCCGCTGAAGGTATACGAGGAAAGCTACGAACGAACCATCCTCGACAAAGAGGGCATCGGTCGCCATCTGGTGCAAACCGACCGCGCCAATTGGACGTACCTGCCGTCCCCGATCCCGGAAAAATCATGGGGCGAAACCTACGTCAATCCGCGGGTTCAAAGCTATAACGCCCGCGTCCGGGCGGAATTCGGCCGGGCTCTTGGGTACAAAATCATCGTGGAAAAAGGCGTCGACCAAAACACGAGCAACCGCTTCGCAGTGGTCTATACGAAGCCGTTTGATCTGGATCAGCTCCTTCGCGCTTACGACATGCAGCTTGGCGCGGCCAAGCCGAATCTCGGCGAAGTGAAGCGTGCCGCCACCGAACTGAAGCGGCTGCTTGAAGACGGGCTGGAGCAGGAAAACGTCAAGGATATTTTCGGCAGCATCAACGAAGAGCTGGCGAAGGAGAACCTGATCCGCTCGCCGGAGCAGATTGCGCGCGTTCGGGCGGAATTGGCGAAATATGAGGCGATTCAATCCAAGCTGAAAGAACTGGAGGCCGTCATCAACAAAAACCAGGACGAGGAAAAATGGCTCGACCAGTTTATCGAAGCGATGTATACCGGCACGATCTGCAAAAAAGGGGCGCTGTACGTCTATGACCGCGATCCGGAAGAGGAAGCGTGGGAGCCGTTCGCGAACCTGATGAAAAGCGTCAATTATGTGGAATACGAGGTTTACAAGCATTTCCGCGGGCTGGATGAGCGAAGCCGGAGCACGCTGCTGCGCAAATCCTCCCGCCGCGATCAAGAGCTGACGGCTTCTGAGGACATTTCAGGGCTGCTCGTCAAGCTGGATGATCTGTTCGGGGTATTCCTCGACGCGCGCGAGCGTCTGGAATACGAGAAGGTGGAGCTGGCCGACGGGGAAGAACGCTATCAGTTCTACAAGCAGGTCGCTTCCAAATTAAACGATATCCGCAGAAGGTTGAAATCATGATGGAGCGGGTATTGGAACGGTTCGCCGCAGGTTATGCCGCCGATCAGGATAAGCTGTCGGGCAAAGGGGA
>Ga0180220_1001406_pt1 | contig 17932 bp, 20 predicted proteins | sample eDN5th37CBELigBY_FD_151335 | JGI IMG/M metagenome (GOLD analysis project Ga0180220, IMG submission 151335) | Enriched backyard soil microbial communities from Emeryville, California, USA - eDNA 5th pass 37_C BE-Lig BY (version 2) (version 2) | ecosystem: Environmental > Terrestrial > Soil >...
TTCGGGTGCAACGTCGTGAACGGGTAGTCGGCCACCTTCGGCTTCGCTGCGGAAACGGCCCGGATCAAGGTGGACTTGCCGGCGTTCGGCAGACCCAGCAACCCGACATCGGCCATGACCCGCAGCTCCAGGCGCAACTCGCGCTTCTCGCCGGGCAGGCCCGGCATCGCCTTGCGCGGGGCGCGGTTCGTGCTGCTCTTGAAGCGGGTGTTGCCCCAGCCGCCCTTGCCGCCCTTCGCGACGAGCAGGCGCTGGCCGGGCGTCGTCAGGTCGCCGAGCTCCTCCTGGGTATCAACGTCCGTCACGACCGTGCCGATCGGCACCGGCACCTCCAGGTCCCGTCCGCCTGCGCCCGTGCAATCCCGGCTGGAGCCTGGGGTGCCGTTCGGCGCCTTGAAGGTGCGGTGATAGCGGAAGTCCGCGAGCGTATTGATGCCTTGCGTGCCGACCAGATAGACGTCCGCGCCCTTGCCCCCGTCCCCGCCATCCGGGCCTCCGAAGGGAATGAATTTCTCGCGGCGGAAGCTGACCGCGCCACGGCCACCGTGGCCGGCCTGAACCTTGATCGCGGCTTCGTCGACGAATCGCATGGCTGGCCTCTTGCGGGCAAAAAAAGCCCCGGACGAGCCGGGGCTTCTCGTGCCATGGAGATTGGCAAAAGCTACTCGGTGACGACACTCACGAAGGTGCGCTGCTCGAGTCCCTTCTTGCGGAACTGCACGCGCCCTGGCGCCTTCGCGAACAGGGTATGGTCCGTGCCGATGCCGACGTTGTCGCCCGGGCGGTACACCGTGCCGCGCTGTCTCACCAGGATATTGCCGGCCAGCACCTGCTGGCCGCCGAACTTCTTCACGCCAAGCCGTTTGGACTCTGAATCGCGGCCGTTCTTGGTACTGCCGCCTGCCTTTTTGTGTGCCATGACACTGGTCTCCGAAATCTGAGGGATCGCAGCCCGGGCTGCGGAAACGTCCGGTCGATCTTCCCGTCTATCAGGCGCCGACGATACTGGTGATCTTCACTTCCGTGTAGGGCTGGCGGTGCGTGCCCTGACGCAGGTAGTGCTTGCGGCGGCGAAATTTGACGATGCGCACCTTGTCGCCCTTGCCGTGCGCCTGCACGGTCGCGACGACCTTGCTGCCGCTGAGCAGCGGCGAGCCCACCTGGACCTGGTCGCCCTGGCCGACCAACAGCACCTGATCGAACTCCACGTTCGCACCGGCTTCGGCGGCGAGCTTCTCGACGCGCAGAACCGATCCTTCGCTGACGCGATACTGCTTTCCACCGGTGGTAATGACGGCGTACATGATCTTTCGGAACTCCAGCAGCCGGGAGGACCCCCGGCGGAAAAGGGCGTGAAGTGTACGGACTCGGCGCCGCAGGGGCAAGGAGGCGGTCCCCGAGCCCGCTTTTCCAGGCCAAAACGGGGCGGACGTCCGGGAGCGACGCGGGCTCCTGGCGCCTGGCGCGCCTGTTCGGGCAAGGCCGAGCGGGCGACACCTTCCCTTCGAAACTGCGCCAGTCGAGCCCATTGTCGCCGATTCGGCTACCATTCGCCGTCCTTTTGTCTCCCATTCGATACATGAGCTTCGAGTCCGTCAAAGCACTGGTCGAAGGCGACCTGCGGCAGGTCGACTGCGTCATCCGAGAGCGCCTCGCCAGCGACGTCGTCCTGATCAATCAGGTGGCCGAGTACATCATCGGTAGCGGCGGCAAGCGACTGCGCCCGCTGGTCGTCGTCATCGCGGCGAAGGCCTGCGGCTGCCCGGACCAGCGGCATACCGAGGCGGCCGCCGTCATCGAGTTCATCCACACCGCGACCCTGCTGCACGACGACGTCGTGGACGGCTCCACGCTGCGCCGTGGCCGGGACACCGCCAACGAGATCTGGGGAAACGAGGCGAGCGTGCTCGTCGGCGATTACGTCTACTCGCGCGCGTTCGAAATGATGGTGGCATTGGGCGAGATGCGCATCATGGACGTCATGGCCGGCGCGACGAACAAGATCGCCGAAGGCGAAGTCCTACAGCTCATGAACGCCAACGACCCCGACACGACGGAGGAGCGCTACTTCGAGGTCATCTATCGCAAGACCGCGAAGCTGTTCGAGTCCGGGACCCAGGTCGCCGCGATCCTGTCCGGCGCGAGCCCGGCCCAGGAGGCCGCGATGGCGCGTTACGGCCGGCACCTGGGCACGGCGTTCCAGCTCATCGACGACGTGCTCGACTACCGCTCCGACCGCAACCGGCTCGGCAAGAACCAGGGCGACGACCTGGCCGAGGGCAAACCGACCCTGCCTCTTATATATGCGCTGAGGACCGGTAGCCCCGAGCAGCGCCGGGTCATCCGCTCCGGCCTGGAGCAAGGCAGCGTCGCCGAGCTGGCTGCGATCACCGATGCAATTGAATCGACCGGGGGCCTTGCGTACACTGCGCGCCTCGCGCGACGGGAGGCCGCTTCCGCCATCGAGGCGCTCTCCGAACTGCCGGACACGGCATACCGGGATGCGCTGCGCGAGCTCGCAGATTTCGCGGTGGATCGCACTTATTGACCGTCAGATTCGATAGTCAGGTCGGTTCGATCCTTGCCGACGGCCGCTTCAGCCGGCTGTCCGCCCGCCAAGGATTCGGGGTGTAGCTCAGCCTGGTAGAGCGCTACGTTCGGGACGTATAGGTCGCAGGTTCAAATCCTGTCACCCCGACCACGTGAACCGGTGGCTAAAAGAGCCGCCGGCTGGAAGGCGCAATGCGCCCATAAGCTCCCGTCTTCCTTTCGGGATAGCTGAATCCGGTCCGGAATAAGGGATCGGAGGATAACCCGGGCCTCCTCACACGCTTGCGGGTCTCCATGCAGGCCAAGGGCAATTCGCTCCTCGCAGAGTTCCGCGGCCCGTGGAATGGTGGACAGCACACGAGCCACTTCTGCACCTTCCCGAAATCCTGCGACTAGCTGGCGACGCTTGGCCTCGGCTCGCTCGATCGCGGCCTGCAGTTCGTCCGCCGCCATGTCAGGGTCGCCGTCCCGCAATCGACGCCGCAATCTCTCCAACCGTGAATCAAGGTCCTTTAGCTCCTGGGGCGCTTCTCTGGATTTAGCCGCCTGTTCTCTCAGAAGGCTTGCCAAATGATTTTGCATCTCCGAAATCATCGCGGCGACACGTGCGGGTTCGCGCAGCTGATCCCGAACGCGCTGCAACACCACCGCCTCAGCAGTGTCTCGTCGAACACGGATATCGTTCGCACACGCGCGCCCGTTCATGTAGCTAGAGCAAACGTATTTCTCTCGATCGCCTAGCACATAGTTCGAACCACAACTCTCGCAGTACATCAGACCGCTGAGCAGATACTTGGCCTTTCCGCCCGTCCTCAGCCGCTTGTCTGGATTCGCACGAGATCGAAATCGCTCCTGGACCTGCTCGAACAGCTCGTCAGAAATGATCCTCAGCGCTTCATCACGATGACTCACCCACTCATCTCGCGACCTCCGGCGCCGCTTGTACTTTCCGGAATCCGGGTCTCGCAGAAACTGCGACACGTTCCAGCGCACCAGTCCCGTATAGAGAGGATTCATGAGGATCACACGTACAGCGGAACCCACCCATCCGCGGCAGCGGCGAACCTGACGCTTCCAGGTAGATCCAGGGCTAGGGATTCCGCGCTCGTTCAATGAGCGCGCGATCGAGAAATGTGAGAAGCCACGAGCGTAGCTTTCAAAAATCTCGCGGACTATGTCGGCCTGCTCGGGATCCAGCTCCAACACCGTCCCAATCCGAGCAGGATTCCCATACGCATCATTCTGCGACGGATCCAAAATTGGTTTCAGCCGATAACCATAAGGTCGACCGCCGCACCAGTAGTTTTTCATTGCCTGGCCGGTCAGGCCACGATGCACTTGCTCGCGCAGCTCATCTAGGCGCATCTCGTTGATCAAGTTCTTCACGCCGCGGTGGATCTTGCGCGTTGCAGCCTTCGTCTCGGAGTCGTAGCCGTCCGTCACAGCGATGATGCGAATGCCGAGAAACTCAAGGCGCCGAATGACACGTTCACTCTCAACTTGGTCGCGTGAGAGCCTGCTTAGATCATCGATCAGCAGAATGTCGATCTCTCCACGTGATGCCGCCGCGAGCATCGCCTGATACTGAGGACGATTGCAATCTGCACCACTCATTGCCTCGTCGGCATAAGTCTCGGAGATGCTCCACCCTTCCGAATCAGCTCTTCGTCTGCAGTTTCTAAATTGATCCTCGATACTAGCCGCGCGCTGCTGGTCTGAACTGTATCGCGCGTACAGCGCAACTCTGCGGCGAGATCCAGAGTACTGAGCGGCCTTCACTGTTTTCTACTAACCAATGGGATCATCCTGCATCCGCTACACCTCGAAACTCAGACCGGGCCTTCGCAGTCTCCCGGCAGGCAGCTGAGCCGCGCGGCTCTCGCGCCCTTGAGCTTCTTCCTGCATGAGCTTCGCAAAATACGCTCTCGCGGCGGCTCGTGCATAGACGCGAGCTAGCTCGTCCAGTAACTGTGAGGATGGTGAGTTCTTTCGCGAGTCGTCGAACTCGAGAACCGCGCCGATCATGATCAGCCCCAGCGTCGTTCGGAGCGCTTAGGGACGCGTTGTCACGAATACGATTTTTGGCCATCGGCGTACAGAACTCACTACCCTGTTTCGCGCAAAATTCGGCCGATACTCTCTCGCGCACCTCGTACCGCTTGGCGAAGGAAGCGATGAAGCGTGGATTGCCGGTCTGCGCCGCAAATGAAGGTTCTGCTGCCACAGAGTTTCGCCGAGAAAACGGCGAAACCCCAAGATGGGGAGGCGCGGTGAGGTTGTTCACGACTCTTGGTGCGGCGCGAGCCACCGGATCAGCTCCCAGATGGCCTCACGCGCGATCTACCTGCCTGTGCCACGCTCGCACACTCCGATGCGATCTTCTCCAGCTCCTCCGCTGAGGTATCAATCAGTTCGCAAATCGCCTCGAACGCGGGAATCATGTATTCCGAATCGTCGACAGCCAGCAATGTGGCAGTGGCGAACTTGCAGCACTCGACGATCGACATCGCCTTGAAAAGTTGATCGCGCTGCGCCTGTACTCGCGCGGCAAGTGACGCAGGACTGTCGAGCGGTTGGGTTCGCGCATCATCCCTGCCAAGCTGCGATCCTCCGCCGCTGTCGAGGCGGCCGAGAACCCGGAATGAATTGGCTGCTGCTTGCTTGTCATTGCGCGTGCTCTCTGAACTGGATCGCAGGATCTCGGCCGCCGATGTGAATCGCACCGGCGCGAAGCCTGACGTGACAATGCTCTTTTCGGCGCGCTGGCTCTTGAACGGCTCGGCGGTAACTTGCGCAAGCGCGCGACCACGCAACAGGCACGGCCCTCGACAGACGACTCCGTGGTCATTCCTCGGCGCCTCGCGCAACTGCGTGTCGATGAACGACAGCACGGCGCAACAGAACACCGCGATGTTGAGCACCTTCCAGTTTGCGCAGGTTCCTCCAAGCCTCCGGCAGGCCAGCCGTCCAAGATCACACGACATCAATCGAGGTGATCCGCATGAAGGGACGATGTGTCTTTAAGGCTGCGATACTGGCCTGCGCCTCATGCAATACGTGTATCTCTCATGCCGGGGAGAGTCAGTTCTACGGTCTGCTTCGATCTCGTGACCTCACCGCCTTTGGGTTCCTGCGTCTCGACATGCGACCTGCTTACGCGTTGTCGATTGAAAAGCGCACGTGGGCGATCGAGACGGAGCTCGGTTACCAGAACACGTGGGCGCTGAGTAAAGAGGTGGAGAAATACTTGAAGTCGCTGGAGGCCACTGGAAGGCGCAACCTTGGTCCCGAAGAGGTACAGGCGATCCGCGATTTGCCAGGCGAGAACTATCTGTTGGATCTCGAATCAGCGTCACTCGACGTAACGTTTCACTACAAGCTTGCCGACGCATGGACGGCCTATCTGATTCTCAGTGCAGTTTCGTACCATGGTGGCTTTCTCGACAGCACGATCGAGGGCTTCCACGACACATTCGGATTCAGTTCGTTCGGTCGTCCTGCGGCAAGGAAGAACGACGTGAATCTCATCTACGACCTGAAGTCGTCGCAACTCGCAAGCTTTGGTGCGCCGACCGATGGCGGATTCATGGACCCGACGATTGGAGTGCGCTACGCCGGCTTTCAATTACCGGAACACTGGGCCTTGTCCGTTGAGGCGGCAGCCAAGATTCCTGTCGATGGAACGCGACAGCTCTTGTCTACGGGCAAGGTCGACTACGGCGTCCAGGCGTCCTTGCAGCGTCGTGGCGCAAACCACGCGCTCTATCTGGACGCCGCTGCCGTCTCTTACGGCGGCGCCGAATTCCCGGTGCCGCAAGATGCGCAGGTCATTCCCACGCTGATCGTCGGGTATGAATATCGCCTAACAGAGCTGACCCACGTCAACGTGCAAGCCTATGTCAGTAAGAGCGTGTACTCCGACGATCAGACGGATTTAGATGAATTGACAAGCGAGAAGTATCAATACAGCGTCGGATTGCGTCAACGGATCAATCAATTCCTGCTCACATTCGGTTTTACGGAGAACGTGCAGAACGTGAACAATACGCCGGACATCGGGTTTCAGTTGGGCGTCGCGTATATCCCGCACGCCGTTCAATGACCGTAGGGTGACCGGGCTTAGGCACGGCAGCGAGCCTGGCTGCGGGAGCCCTCGCCTACTCTGCGAACGGCGAGTCGAACAGCAGATCGACCGCAGAGCGGCGTGTATATCCCGGAACGAAGCGTTCGCCGAAATCGCGCGCGAAGTTGTCGTAGGTCGATGCCCTGCGTTCTTGCACGATGCGGCACACATCACGCGTGAACTGGCTCTTCATCTGCAGGCGAGGAAAGGCATCGACGATTTCGTCGATCTGCGATTGCGGCAGCGTTTCGTAGCCCCACCCGCCCCAATCCAAGCCGATGCCGGTCGTGCAGAGAGCCACCTCCGGCTCCTTGTGAAGTCCGATGGACGGTGTGGAGTTCAGTGCGACGCCATCCCAGATCAACTGCGCGCGTGGCTCTGACATGCCTTGCTTGCGAGCGAACTCGCGTGCAGCGTTGGCACCCTCGACTTCAAATCTGAGAGGTCCAGTGAAGGCCGGCATGAGTCCCAGGTCGTGCAGCAAGGTGGCCACCGCAAGCACCTCTGGGTCATGCGATGAATTTTTCGCCTGCGCTATCGCTTCCGCGAAAAGCCAGGAGCGCATTGAGTGATTGAACAGGTACGGTTTCGAGTTCTCGCGCGCCATATCGATGGCTCTCGACACCAACGGCGTATCGGGCACAGTCACGCCAGCGAGGACGCGAGTGGCAACGACAACTCGACCCGGAACGGCAATGGCGCTCATCTTTCCTACTCCTCGGACTCGATTGTGAACGTGATGCATGCACAGAGGTAATGGCTGTGTTCGTCGATGCATCCTGATGCGCCACGACTCCCCGCGTCTTGGCGATGTCTCGCTTCTTTTGAACACGCACCACATGGCCGTCGAACGTGAGCGGCCGGTTGAAGTGAACGGTGGTTCTTGCGCCGAGCACATCCCGATCCAACTGTCGCCTCAAAACGTCAAGAGCCAGAGAGTCGTTCTCTGTAACGATCGCGAACAATCCTGTGCGTTCACGGAGGCAATATGAGCGACCAGACCGAACATTCGATGTCTACGAAGGTCTACACGACCATTGATGGCCGCGCAGTCATCGAGCAACCCCATGGATCCGTCGTGTTGTTCTCCGCAGAACAGATTCTGACCGTCATCAAAGAATTGCATGCTAGCTACGACTACTGCGCTGCGTGGAAAGAGCCGAGCGGGACAGCACCATGAGCAGACCAATCCGCGTCCTACTACAAACGACCATCGAGTACACCGCGAACGATTGGCATATCGGACGCTTTTCGATGCTGCGCGACTATCTGACTTCGCTGAAGCACACTGACGGCAGTCCTCTGTTCCATGTAACGACAAGGGATCGCGATCCGATCGACGCAGCGGATTCCGTTCTGTCCACGCTCGAGCATGCGGACTTCGACGAACTCTGGCTGTTTGCCGTTGACACGGGCAACGGCCTCCACACAGACGACCTCGCGGGGATACTGCGATTTTGGGAGCGCGGCGGTGGGCTCATGATTGCCCGTGATCATATGGATCTTGGCTGTTCCATCTGTTCACTGGGTTCGGTAGGCGCGGCGAATGTCTTTCACACCCACAATGCAGCGAGTCCGGTGCCTCCGCCCGATGACCGCGGCACGCCGTACATTCTTTGGCCGAACTTCCACTCTGGTGCCAACGGAGATTTCCAGCGGGTGCTGGCCGAACTCCCGGTGCATCCCATCATGCGCGATTCCAACTCCCAGAATGGAGCGGTGATGTACCTGCCCGCACATCCGCACGAAGGCGCGGTAGCGCCTCCGCCGCTAAGATTGGATGCGCGTGTCATTGCCACGGGCAGCAGCCTGGCAAGTGGACAGCGCTTCAACATCGCGGTGGCTTTCGAACGGTCGAACGATCACGGGCCCGCATTGACCCAGTCGACGTTTCACCACTTCGCTGACTACAATTGGGACCCGCGCCGTGGCAGCCCCGACTTCGTCACAGAGACACCGGGCGGCAACCTGGTCACCACACCTGATGCGATGGCTTCCGTCCATTGCTACGTGCGCAATGCGGCGTTGTGGCTCGCCGGAAGGCTCTGAGGTAGACGAGCCACTTGGGCTCCACGGAAGGACGGTGAGTCGCCATGCGCTGAAGCAACGTCGCCGCATCTGAGTCCGTCAGGAATAGCGATCGATTGTTGGTGCTCAATAGACCACGGTCCACAGCGGTATCCAGGAACTCGAGCAGCGCGTCATAGTACCGATTCACGTTTAAGAGACCGCAAGGCTTCGGGTGCAGCGCGAGTTGCGCCCAGGTAAGGACCTCAAAGAACTCCTCGAGCGTACCCAGTCCTCCGGGTAACGCAATGAAGCCATCGGACATGTCTGCCATTACGCGCTTGCGTTCGTGCATCGACATCGTGACCTTCAGTGCTGACAATCCCCTGTGCGCGACTTCCTTGGCGATCAGAAACTGAGGCATGACGCCGACAACGGTCCCTCCGAACTGAAAGGTTGCGTCCGCCACAGCGCCCATGAGCCCCACGCTCGCTCCTCCGTAAACCAGCCCGTAGCCTTGAACGGCCAGCGTAGCGCCGAGATTGCGCGCGGTCTGCGCGAATTCCTCGTCGAAGCCGATGCTCGAACCTGCGAAGACACAAATGGTCCTTCGGGTCATCTCGTAACTCACAGCTCACTCCCGAAAGGGAGAGTCGAGCAACCTGTCAACCGTTGACGGCGCCTCATAGCCAGGCACAAAGCGCTCGCCGAAGTCTCGCGCGAAATTGTCGTACGTCGATGCCGGGTGCGATTCGACGATGTCACTGAAAGCATCTATGAATCGCTCCTTCATGCTCAATCTCGGATAGGCATCGACGATCGCGGCGATCTAGGATGGCGGAAGCGCGGCATAGCCTCGTCCGCTCCAATCCAGCCAAACCCCGGCAGCGCACAGCGCCACTTCGGGTTCCTTGTACAGTCCAATGGACGGCGTCGAGCTGAGAGCGATGCTGTCCCAGACCAGTTGTGCGCGGCGCCTGCTCATCCCCGCCGCAGACGCAAACTCGCGTGCAGTGTTGGCTCCCTCCACTTCGAAGCGCAGCCCGTCAGCGAATGCCACTGACAATCCTAGGTCGTGCAACACAGTGGCGACCGCCAGAACCTCCGCATCATGACTCGTATTTCTGGCTCGAGCGATGACGGTAGCAAACAGCCACGATCGCATGGCGTGGTTGAACAGGTACGGCTCGCACTGCTCGTGCGCATGCATCACAGCGTGTGCGATCAGCGGTGTGTAGGGTACGACGATCCCAGCAATCACCGGCGCCGCGGCGTTCAGGTACAGGACCTGCTCGACCGAACTCATTTCAATGCCCTCGTTCGATGACTGACGACGATTCTCATCGACGGCAGCGTCAGATGTTTGAATAACCCGCGCATCACCGTAACGGAATCGACACGGAGAGAAGAGAATGGGTGCGTTCAAGTCGCGAGCGAATTCAGCAATCCCTGTGGCGTCATTTCATCTAACAATGCGGGCTAACGCCCAATCAGGAACGTCGTATGAGTGTCGCTGTCCTTCAATTCGTCAACGAAGACGACGAAGTCGAGTCGATCTCAACAAGGCTCGCCGCATGGTACGACGCGCATTCAACAGTACGCCGTCTGTGGGCCATCAAGGATGGCCGCAGTCTTACCGTGTGTGTCGCTCTCGAGCCCACGTCCGATGGCGATGATTCGCTGCCGATATGGCTCGCGATGAATCACGAATGGAGCATCGATCTGCAATCGATGATTCCGCGCGAAGTGCAGTTGCAGTTCGTTACACAGGACGTTCTGCCGTCCTCTTACGTCACCGGCGATGCAGTGATCGTTGCAGAAATCGATTGGCGTGAATCGTGGATCTACTCCTGACCTATCTTCTACCGAGGACTACCATGTCGATTCGTAAGCGCATTGCTGCCGCCGTCGCCGTCGCGTTGAGTGCCGTGACCCCTGTTTCGGGACACGCTTCCGAGGACGTTGCTGTCAACGAGCTCGTGACGAAGCCGCTTCAGGAATTTCCAGGAAAGGAAGTCCTGATGATCACGGTGACGTACGCCCCGGGTGCAGCCGATCCAGTGCATCGTCACGATGCCCACGGCTTCATTTACGTCCTAGAGGGTTCGATCGTCATGCAGGTCAAGGGTGGCAAGGAGGTCACTCTATCCCCGGGAGACACCTTCTATGAAGGACCCCACGACCTGCACATCATCGGCAGGAACGCGAGCAAGACAGTTCCGGCGAGGTTCCTCGTCGTGCTTCTGAAGAACACCGGTGCACCCGTGTTCACGGTCGAGTAGCCTCAATCGCTGCACTCCGTACTGGTCACAACAGTTGAATGGGGTATGGGAGAACGCCGTGCACACCGAACGACAGAAAGAACACGATCTGCAACTGGAAAGGGATGATGAATGGTTGGATGAGGCGCTTCGTGAGACCTTTCCAGCCAGTGATCCCATCCCCTCTGTACACCGAGAGCCGCAACCAGGTAAGCGCCGCGGCGAAAACCCGCCGAAGCGCACAGGGACCGGATCCGCCGACGACTGATGCAATGCTACGCCACCGCGCCCCGAGCAGTGTGAGGCGCAGGTCAGACTTCGCGTTCAGTCTGCGGATCAGCGATTCGTGCGTTGATGCTCCAGGTGCTCAGCGACGAACCAGCTTTGCTGTTCATTACCGCGCACAACTCTGCCAACGATCAGGTCATTGGTACCGTCGTCCTGAGTATCCTCTGCAGCCCGCGCGAGCTCACGCCCTTCACCAAGAATCATACGGTGCCCCTCCACGAGTCGTTCCAGTTGGCGCGTCACCGACTCCCTCCCGCGCGGCGCACGCGCAATCCGTGACTCCTGAACAACGTCTGCCGCGAGCGCCAGGCAGACGCCCCCGAGCATCTGGATGCGTTCGGCAAGCTCATCGGCGATCGCCGCCTGCTCTTCGGCGTGCTTGTCGTAGAGAAGATGCAGTTGATAGAAAGTGACACCATGCGTCTGCCAATGCGCCTTCTTGTACAAGTCGCGCAATGCCAGCGTATGTGCAAGCAAGCGGTTCAGCGCCGCTACACTTTTGTGCCGGACCTCGGCACTCAAGCCAATGGCGACGGAAAGCAGGTGCCCAAACGGCTGAACGATCTCCTCAGCCCTCTCATTGGAAATGTCTTCGCTCATCAGTATCTCCTCGACAGTCATGAAGATCAGGAAAGTGGAACTGCGCCGTGGCCAGCGATATTCGACGAGCGCAGTCAGACCAGCGTGAAACCGCCATCGATGTTGAATACCTGGCCGGTGACCCAGTCGGCGTCCCGGCTGGCGAGCGCAACGATCCAGCGCGCCACATCCTCCGGTACGCCTCTGCGACCCAGCGGGATCGTGTCCCGCTCCTGCGCTTTCACCGCTTCGGCTTGCTCGTGCGAAAGACCCATGCGTTCTTTGAGAAAGTCACTTTCCACCGGACCGGAAGCGACCGCGTTGACCCTGACGCTCTGTGGCGCGAGCTCCAGAGCCCAGCAGCGCGTCAGATGTTCGAGCGCGGCTTTGCTCGCACAATAATCGGCAAGCCCCGCGACCGCCTTCGTTGCGAGGCTGCTCGAGATGTTGACGATCGATCCGCGTGACTTGATCAGATGCGGCACGGCGGCAGCCGCCAGTAATGTTGGTCCTACCGTGTTGACTGCATAGACCGCATTGACGTGCTCTGCTGTGGTCTCTGCCAATGGCATCGGCACGCCTGCGCCCGCGTTGTTGACCAGGACGTCCAACCTTCCCCACAACTCGATCGCTTTGGCGACGGTGCGTTGGGCGTCCACGGGGTTGCTGACGTCCGCCGCCAACCACTCGATGCGTGCCTCCACACGTGCGATCTCCTCGAGTCTCGCGGCGCGCCGCCCGGTGATAAGGACGTGCGCGCCCTCCACGGCGAACGTTCTCGCCGCTGCCAATCCGATTCCGGCTCCGCCGCCGGTGATGATCACGACCATGTCCTTGACGCTCATTGTTCGCATCCTCGATCTGATGAATGACATGACACGGCAGTCGTGGGCACGCCGAGCGCGCGTGTCGCGCGAGCAATTACGTTGCGGGTGAGCCGCAGTGGCCAGAAAATCCAACGCAGCAGACGATCCACTTGATAACTCCGCTGCTCGGCGTGCACGCACCATTCGCAGAAGTGCTCGCAGTTGTTGCTGAGCACGCGATAGCGGTTTTCGCCGATCCGAGACAGGGCGCGCTGAGCAATCTCGGCGCCGCTGAAACAGGACGTTGCCTCAATCAGAACCCGAAGCGGATGCCCGCGCGTGAACCGCTCTATCGAGACAGTTTCGATGGGCCCGATGCGCAGACCGTGCTCGAAACCACGGTAGTGCGCCACGAGACCATTACCCAGGTAGATGCCGTGATGAATGTAGAAGATGCGAGGCGTCACCACGTGCGCGCCGAGCTGCAACATCGACTCGGCTCTACCCACGTGGCAGGCGCGAACTGCTCCTCGTCCTTCTCTACCGCTCACTGCCGTTCTCCGCATTCAATGCGCTTCTGGCAACCTCAGACGCTTTCGATCGGTTCGCCGATGCGAGCGCGCCGCCAGGCTCTCGGACTCTCGCCAACAACCCTGCGGAATAACCTGCTCAGGTGTGCCTGGTCCGCGAGCCCGCAATCGAGTGCGATCGCACTCAAGGGGGCATCCGTCGACAACATGAGACCTTGTGCTCGCTCGATCCGCCGACGAATCACGTACTCGTGCGGCGGTTCGCCGAAACTGTTGCGAAAGGCGCGGCCGAAGTGCGATGCGTTCAATCGCGCGACTGCGGCGAGGTCCTCGTTCCTAATCGTCCGATCAAGATGTGCATCCACGTAGTTGGCAACCTTGCGGATCTGCCACGGCGCCAGCCCGCCGCGCGCCTGGTCTTTGTCAGGCGCTGTTGTTTCACCCATTCCTCGCAGCATCTCTGCGGCCCGTCGGAGACTGTCCTCAGCAGTGCTGCGCTCGTTGTCCAGTGCACTCCTGACGGCACTGCACAGCTCGGACATTGCCGTTCTGACCGCTCGCACTGAAAACCCGTGCTTCGCCAGCGGATCCGCCTGCTCAACAATGTCCTCCACTCGCTGGATGGCGCTCCACGATTCATCACCCGGCGATGGATCAGTGTCGGCAGCCGGCGATCTGCTGTGTTGTCGTTGGTGACCGGCTTCGGCATCACAGACCGGTGGAACCAGTCCTGAAAGCGTCACCGGAAGGGATAGGTTGTCCATGAGTCACTCCAGAAATGTCGATCTCGTCGAGGGGCAGTCTTGGCAGTGAGCGCGGCCTCTCCAACTCTGGAGAGGCCGTATCGCTACCAGTCAGCTGCGAAGGAACGCCAACAAATCCGCGTTGATTTGATCCTGATGTGTCACGGTCAGACCGTGCGGCGCACCGGGGTAGTAGATGGCCTTGACGTTCTTGAGGATTCGCTCTGCCTTTCTTGCAGAGTCATGGACGGGAACGATCTGATCGTCTTCACCGTGCATGAGCAGTGTTGGGACATCGATCTTCTTCAAGTCATCCGTGAAATCGGTTTCGGAAAACGCCTTGATGCATTCATAAGCATTCTTGAGGCCGACCTGCATGCTCCACAGCCAGAACTGATCGAGCGTGCCCTGAGAGACTTTCGCGCCTTCACGGTTCGCGCCAAAGAACGGGATAGCGAACTCCTTGTAGAACTGCGAACGATCGTTCGCGAGGGAGGTACGCAACCCATCGAAGACCTCGAGAGCAATCCCTTCTGGATTCGCGGCGGTCTTCAGCATGATCGGAGGCACCGCACCGATCAGTACGGCCTTCGCCACGCGCTTTGATCCGTGACGCGCGATGTAGCGCACGACCTCGCCTCCGCCGGTTGAATGTCCGACCATGGTGATGTTCTTGAGATCGAGCGTTTCGATGACGGCCGCGAGATCGTCGGCGTAGCCGTTCATGTCGTTGTTGGAGGAAGCTTGCTCCGAGCGACCGTGACCGCGACGGTCATGCGCGATCACGCGGAAGCCTTGCTGCGCGAGGAACTGCATTTGTCCGTCCCACGCGTCGGCATTGAGCGGCCAGCCGTGCGAGAAGGTGACGACTGGACCACGGCCCCAGTCCTTGTAGTAGATCTGGGTGCCGTCTTTGGCGGTAATCATGTTCACGGGATGGTTTCCTCTGGATTGGGAAGTAGATGCGGAGTTTTTCCGCGAGGGCTCTGCCAGAGCGGCCACGGGTGCGACAGCACCTGCGGCAACGATGGCTGCGGCGAGGACGTCGCGACGGGTGGTCGTGACTTCCGAGGGCGGTGAGTTCATCAAGCTGTCTCCGTGGTGGTTGAGATCGATCGCTCTGCGTGCGACAGACTCTCCCACCGCCGGGCGGCGGCCCCAAGTTCAGCGGTGTTAAGCCGCGCTAAGCGGTCGCCAGATCGATTCCGTGCCGCACCAAAGGTTGTTTTTGCCGGCGGTCTGCGTATTCTTGACTCCGACTTTAGATGTCGGAGTCCCAGGACTCCGAGTCAGCTAACGACGGTCCCCTGAGGCTACTGGTCATGACCAGTCTGGATTTCCAGATCGCATCGTTCGGTCCCTTCCGGCTGTCTGCCAGCACTCGCCAGCTTTTGCGCGATGGCGTTCCTCTCGTCTTGGGCGATCGTGCTTTCGACATCCTCGCGGTCCTGGTTGAGAACGCGGGCCAGATCGTCAGCCAGAAGGAGTTGATGGCGCGCGTTTGGCGCGATCTCATCGTCACTCCCGGCAATCTGCGTGTTCATATGACCGCGCTGCGCAAGGCGCTCGATGACGGGCAAGCCCGCTACATCCGGAACGTAACTGGCCAGGGGTATTGCTTCGTGGCGCCGGTGACGTACACCAGTCCTCAGGATTCAGTGCCCCGCGCCACGACGTCTGCCCACGCACACGCGCTGCCGCTTGCATTGCGTCGAATGATCGGTCGCGACGAAACCGTTCGCACCATTGCAGCCGACCTGCGTACAGATCGCTTCGTCACCATCGTCGGGCCGGGCGGGATGGGAAAGACCACGGTGGCCGTGTCCGTCGCACATGCGATGCTGGACGAGTTCGACGATGCAGCGTTTTTTGTCGACCTCGGCGCGCTCGCTGATCCGGCGCTGGTCACCGCAACTGTCGCCTCCACGTTGGGCGTATCGGTTCAATCAGCCGATCCGCTGCCCGCCCTGATGAGCTTTCTGCAGACAAAGCGCGTACTGATCGTCCTGGACAATTGCGAGCATGTGATCGATGCGGCCGCGTCGTTAGCAGAGGCGATGTTCAATGGTGCGACCGATGCGCACATCCTCGCTACCAGCCGTGAAGCGTTGCGAGTGGAGGGTGAGCATGCGCACTGGCTCCACCCCCTGTCGTTTCCCGCGCCCAATGAGCGCCTGAGCGCCACGGAGGCTCTGTCCTTTGCGGCGGTCAAACTTTTCGTCGATCGCGCTCTGGCAAGCGATTCTCGCTTCGAGCTCACCGACGAAAACGCATCAGTTGTTTCAGAAATCTGTGGCCATGTCGATGGCATCGCGTTGGCAATCGAAATCGTCGCGGGGCGTGTCGGCACCTACGGACTGACGGGAACAGCTGACCTTCTGAAAAAACAGCTCGGTTTGCAATGGCAAGGGCGCCGTACGTCCCTGCCCAGGCATCAGACGCTGCAGAGTCTGATCGATTGGAGTTTCAGCCTGCTCTCGTCACCGGAACAGCAGGTGTTACGCCGACTGTCGATGTTCGTCGGCAGGTTCGACGTGGATTCGGCGCAGGCAGTCGCCTCAGATACCGGAATGCATCCCGGGGAAGTCGCGCACGTGATCGATCAGCTGATTGCGAAGTCACTCGTGTCATCCGTGACGACGCCTGAAGGTTCAACGTGCTACCGACTCCTGGAAACCACGCGGCTGTACGCAGCTGAAAAACTGGCAAGGAGTGGGGATGCAGATGCGGTCGCCGAGCGGCATGCGCGGTATTTTTTGAACGTACTACTTGCGGAATCGGATAGCCCGACCCCGCCGCCTTTGCGGCATGATCACTTGGGCAATCTACGCGCGGCGCTCGAGTGGTGCTTCTGCGCGCAGCGCCACCCTGACCTGGGGATCGCCCTCGCCGCAGCCATCGCACCGCTCCTCTTGAATCTCTCGCTGTGGAACGAGTGCCGCAGATGGAGCGAGTCGGCGCTGACGCTCCTGCCAGACGCCATGAAGGGCCACAAGTGCGAGCTGGTGTTGCAGGAAGCGCGCTCAATGTCCTTGTTGATGACAGCGGCCGCCGATGCGCGTACTGCCATCGACCGCGGCCTGCAGATCGCGCGAGATCTCGGCGAGGCGCAGATTCGCTTCCGACTGCTCGCCGCGCTGCATGTCTATCTGCTGCGCATGACTGACTTCAAAGCGGGTCTCATCGTCGCCGAGGAGATGGATGCCGTCGCCAGAGAGTCCAATGATATTTCACGCCGGGCGATCGCCGATTGGATGCTGGGCTCGTCGCACTTCGTTCTCGGCAATCCGCTCGAGGCAAAGCAGCACTTCGAAGAGGGATTCGCTCTGCCACTGGAAGCCGGCAACCGCCAACAACTCGCCGGAATGTATTTCCGCACGCGGGCGCTCTATGGCCTGGCGCGGGTCCTGTGGCTCTGCGGCTATCCCGATCGCGCTCTGCGACCGGCCCGACAAGGCATTGATGAGGCGGCGGCAACCGATTCCCCTGTCAATGTCAGCTACTCGCTAATCTACAACTGCTACGTGTTCCTCTGGTGCGGTGAACTCGACGCTGCGCAGGAAATGATCGAGAAGGTCATGATGCAACCTCATTGGGATGGCCGCCTGATTTGGTTCCATGTCGAGGCGCTTGCGCTGAAGGGCGAGCTGCTCGTACGTCGCGGCCACCTCGACGAGGGAATCACGCTTCTACGACGTGCGCTCGCGGACATGCATGCTGCCAGCCAGAAGCATCTCATGCTGACCGTGACCGCATGCTGGCTGGCCGAAGCACTGGCCGGAATCGGACAACTCGGCGAGTCATTGGAGATCATCGACGACGCCGTTGCGCATTCGCCCAGCGGCGAAGCATCGTGGATGGCGCCTGAACTGCTGCGCGTCCGAGGCCGTGTTCTTCTGTCTATGGAGAAACTGCAGGAGGCCGAGCAATCCCTTCTGCACTCGCTCGCGCTGGCGCGGCGCCAGGGCGCCAGGGGTTGGGAACTGCGCACGGCAACAACGCTCTCGCAGCTCTACTCGGCGCAGCAGCGTGACACCGAAGCCCA
>Ga0180220_1001408_pt1 | contig 17909 bp, 14 predicted proteins | sample eDN5th37CBELigBY_FD_151335 | JGI IMG/M metagenome (GOLD analysis project Ga0180220, IMG submission 151335) | Enriched backyard soil microbial communities from Emeryville, California, USA - eDNA 5th pass 37_C BE-Lig BY (version 2) (version 2) | ecosystem: Environmental > Terrestrial > Soil >...
AGGAATTCTCAAGGCGGTCGAGGATGTCAACGAGCGCCAGAAGCGCCTGCTCCTCGACCACCTGGACGACCGCCTCGGGCGCGACCTGTCCGGCGTGACCGTTGCAGTGTGGGGCCTGTCCTTCAAGCCCGAAACAGATGACATGCGCGAGGCGCCCTCCATCGAGGTCGTCAACGGACTGGTCGAGCGAGGCGCGGCCGTGCGCGCGCACGACCCGGTCGCCATGGACGCGGCACGTGCCGTGTTCGGTGATCGCATCATGTATGTGGACGTGAACTACGATGCTCTCCCGGGCGCGAGCGCGCTGCTCATCCTGACGGACTGGAAGCAGTACCGGAGCCCGGCGTTCAATCGGATGAAGGCATTGCTGCAGCGACCGCTGGTGCTGGATGGGCGGAACCTGTACGACCCGGTGCGGATGGGGGAGATGGGGTTTGAGTATGTGAGTGTGGGGCGGCGGGCTGCAGACCCCGCCGTTCACGCGATGTAGGTCCGCCGGGCTGGACCCGGTTCATTGGGCGGATCGACCGACGAGTAGTCACCGCTACGTTGTAGGCTCTCCCGTCAAGGTCGAGTGGCCCTTTGTTGATTCCTTACCGAGGTAAACCTTGTCGCTATTAGCGAGAATCAAGCTAGCCGTCAGGAGGGGGCGCGTTGTCCAGTCGCATCGCGCTGCGTGACAACATTCGGGTGGGATTCAGGGCGGGCATTGCTCGGATTGCCGGCGCTAATGGGACGGCACAGCTCGTTGCTCTATTGGCCTCGCCGGTCCTCACCCGCCTCTTTACACCCGAAGATTTCGGCTTGTACGGAATCTTCTTGTCCGTAGTCGGGCCGGCGAGCGTTCTTGCAACACTTCGATTCGAGGACGCAATACCGCTGCCGGAAGGCGATGAAGCGGCGAGCGCGCTCGTCGTGTTAGGTTGCATGACAGCAATCGCGAGCGGCGTGGCTGCTGCGTGTATTACATACGCCACATTTCAGCTTCAAGGACACCGAGGATACGCCACTCACGTAGCGTTCATAGCTGGCATAGCAGTCGCAGGCTCAGGTGTCACTGCGTCGCTCATTAGCTGGGCTGTAAGAGAGCGTGCGTACACGAAAATCGCACATTCCGCCTTGACGAAGTCCGTCTTTCAGACCACGGGGCACATTGCGTTGGGGCTCGCGGGGCTGGGAGCTGTTGGTCTTGCGGGCGGTAAGGCGCTTGAGAAGACCATGGGCATCGCTGCGGTGGGGCGCCTCTACTGGCAGACTGGTCGGGGGGTCCTCCGCGGCGTTGGTCCGCGTCACCTAATGCGCGTTGCATCGTCGTACTCACAGTTCCCGATATATGGGATTCCAGCACAAGCCCTGACCTCTGGGTCACAGTTCCTACCGCCGCTGATTCTTGCAACGGCGTACGGGCCTATGTCGGCCGGCATGTTTGTACTTGCCATCCGCGTGCTAGTGACGCCGCTGATGACCGTGGGGGGCGCCATCGGCCAAGCGTATATGGGAGTGGCTCCAGACCTCTTCCGATCTGCTCCCCACCGCCTCTTGAGACTGTTTGACAAGGTGGCGATTGTCCTCCTCCTGTCAGGGATCATCCTGGTCGGCGTCATGGTGATCGGAGGCGGAGCGCTGTTCTCATTCGTTTTTGGCGACCAGTGGGCGAGTGCCGCATCTACCGTCCAACTGATCGGGCTGGCAATTGCGGCGAAGGTGACAACAGGTGCTCTGAGTAGGACGCTTCACCTCGTTAATCGGTTGCCGACCAAGCTTGGGTTCGATGCGCTGGCATTTCTCCTAGGGGTTGGCGGCCTGGCCCTGGCCGCGGCGTTGGGGGCTAGCGAGCACGTCGCGCTTGGCGTCTACGGCGGAGTCCTCTTCGCTCACCACATGCTCTATCTGTTCATGTTGCGGCGCGTTATTCGCAAGTCAGCTGATGAAGTCCGATAGGATTTGGAATCAGTCCAGTTCGAATATGAGAGTACTGCTCGTTCAAAGGGCCATCAGCCATTACCGGAGGGGGTTCTACGAAGCGCTCGGCAAGGAGGTAGATCTCACGGTTCTGCACACTCGACCGACGTCTGATAGGTCTTCAACATTCTGCGAGATGTTTACTTCGCAGGTGGATTTCGGTCCGGTACAGTGGCAGCGGCGCGTGCTGGGGCGAATTCATCGCTACGATGTTGCTGTGTTTCCCTTCAATGTTCGGTCGATTACTGCGGTCGCCGCACCTCTGCTTTCGCGATCGGTTCCTATCGTGTACTGGGGATTAGGTGACGGTGCCAGCCCAATCGCAAACCGTGTCCGGCGGCTCTTATTGAGGAGGGCGAGTGCGCTAATTCTCTACAGCGAGCGTGCCCGGCGAGCGTATCTGGCACGCGGTGTTCCGGCCAGTATGCTGTTCGTCGCTCCGAACAGCATGCTTGTGCCTGACACGGTGTTCAACGGTGATCCGAACCGGCGTACCAGTTTCCTAGTGATAGGTACTCTGGACGCCCGAAAGCGGATCGACAAAGTCGTGCGGGCGTTCGCAGAAGCGCAACCGGAGTTGCCAGACAATATCCTGCTCGAGGTTGTCGGAGACGGACCTGAACTCTCCTCGTTGACTCAGTTGGCGGAGAGACTCGGAATCGCACCGCGAGTGCGTTTTCACGGGCGGATGACTCGAGGCCCTGGTCTATCGGCCGTATTCGCACGGGCGCTGGCAGCTGTTTCGCCCAACCAGGCGGGGCTGAGCGTTATGCACACCGCTGCCAACGGTATACCGTTCATCACGCGGTCGGATGCGATCACCGGCGGTGAGATTGAGTTTATTGTCGATGGGGAGACCGGCTTTCTGTATACCGAGGATCAGGATCTCGCGCGAATCATGGTACAGCTCGCGAATGATAGACGGCGGAGCGTAACTGTGGGTCAACAAGCGCGCGACCACTACCATACTCGTCATAGCGTGCGGCAAATGGTCGACGGCTTTAAGGCGGCTCTTGAATACGCGGCGGCAAGAGGGCCGTGATGCGCTTGACGGCTTTCCATTGCACCATCAACCGCACATCGCTGCGGATAACGTGTGGCCACAAGGAGTTCGCAACCTTTGCCCGCCACATGCTCGCGGCACATGAGAGCCCAGCAGGGACCGAAGTGGATGTGTCGGTACATGTGTCGGTGCGGTCAGGACTTCCAGATCTGGTCCGGTCCGCACGGGGCGCGACTCTTCAGCCTGACCGCAGCGCTGGTGTCGCAATCGACAAGACAGTCTGGTACAACGGCGACACGACGTGGCATCACGACAGGCAGAAGACCGTTCGCATGCTCCATCGTGCTTCCGCACCCCACCTCGAGGTGACCGCCCAGTACAGGCCACGGTTGGATAGGTCGATACGAGCCAGCGTCAATCCAGACGTCCGGTTTAACACATACCAGCAGGCCTTGCGCCTCTTTGTTTTCCACCCGCTCTTCCTTTGGGAGGAGCTCAATCACGGTTACCGCCCGCTCCATGCCGGTGTCGTCGGCAACGGCCGAAGGGCGGTGGTGCTTGCAGGACTAAGTGGTGTAGGCAAGTCCACGTTGTCGCTGTACCTGGCGTCCTTACCGGGCTGGAGTCTTGTCTCGGACAACTATGCATTGGTTTCCGGTTCAGATGTCGTTGGCATCCAGGAGCCCGTACGTATCGATGCGCGTACACGAGCTCTCGTCGGTAATAAGCGCCTCGCGCGGGTACTTGACAGCCGCGCTGTCGACGGCGGGCGCCGCCGCCATGCATATCCGATCGCGAGCGGTGGCCGTAACAGGGTCACTGCAACTGACTTGATCTTCGTCACGCTGGGGCCGCGGTTCGCGCTACGGCGGCTCTCAACGGACAGAATGATGGACTTGCTCGTTCGCAGTGAGAATTTTCTGGGCGAGTTCTATTCGTATGCCGAGTTGGCTCTGCCACACTCGATTTTGCCGGTTCGCGACCGCTGTGCAATGCGCCGAGAGTTTGTGAATGCTGTACCGTCGTACCTATGCACGATAGCGCGGTCCGAGCCACTGGACGTCACTGTCAACAGATTGGCGGATGAACTTCAGCTTCTATGATCTCGTGGATGTTCGGCTTGAGCCATCGCTCCGCTCACTCGGCAAGTACTTTGAGCAGGAGTTCGGAGCTTTTCGGAAACCGGCGGACAAGCCGCCGAAGAGCATCATCGAGTTCAGACCGTTAAGTCCCAACGAGGGGCCGTCTGCGGGCTTCGATGCCTCTGTCGGTGGCATGATGTATAAGCGTGGTGATGTTTACTACATCAACGATGGGCGGGATAGGTATGCGGAGTGGATAGAGCCGCAGGCAGGCGGTGATCATGTCGTGATTCGGATCGATCCGCAGTTCAAGCCCTATCGCGCATACTACTACGTAGTGCTGCCGCTGCTGAAGCTGTTTTTCAACCGCAATGGATGTACGTTCATTCACTCGGCGGCTGTCGAGATGGATGGTAAGCGGTACGCGTTATGTGGGTGGGGTGGCACCGGGAAGACAAACACCCTTCTTAGGCTGATCGAGCGTGGGGCCGTGTATCTGAGCGACGACCTCACGGTTATCGATAGACAAGGTAATCTTTATCCGTTTCCGCGTTCGATCAACGTCTATCACTACAACCTTGAGGGCGTTCCCGGGTTGGCCCGGAGGATGACGCGACGTCAACGGATGCGCGCCCGTATTGCGTCGATCGGAGGCGCTCTGGCATCTAGCATTCTCCCGCGCCATCGCTATTTCGTCACAATCGCGCAGAAGAAGCTGTCGGGTAGCAGCATTCCCAGCTCGTGGGTCAACGCGGGATCACAGTCCGTGGCAGGTAAGCCCGCAGCGGTAGTAGCGCTGCTATATAGCGGTGCGCCTCGTAGCAGCCCCGCTAGTGTCGAGTGTACCGAAACGGAGGACATCGCTGCGGCCTGCCTTGCGAACATCATGTATGAGTTTCAGTCAATTCAGGCGCTCTATAGCATGTACGGCTTCCTCGCGGGCGCGCGGCCAGCCGTGATGGTTGGGGGCGAGGACTTTGCTATCATTCGCGAGTTTCTAGCGAACTCACGCATCGCGAAGGTGTCGGTCCCGCCAGGCCATGCTGTCGAACCAGTTGACCTTATGCAGCTTGGATGAACTGGCTAACGCATTGGCCGCTCCGACCCTGCGTATACCCGAGTCATTGGCGAGGCGGTTAATACGGCAGGTTCCTAAAGGAGTGCCGTTTGTGAAGGGGCGCTCTACTGCCGCGTGTTCCTTTAAGGCTGATGCGGTGACGGCTACCCAGTCCGTTTCCGTGAGCGCATTGGCCGGCAGCCGCAAATGACGGCGCGACTGTAAGTGTGCCATATGAGACGGCCGACAATGTTTTCGCGTCCCGACGGACCCGTGTGCGTTGACGGCGAGGCGCAGTTCAGGTGGAGGGCGGCAATAGTGCGGGTGCCGGCGGAAAGAAGTTTCTAAGAATATTCGCGTGGATAATTGATGCGGGTTTTTGTTAATGCAGTTGCGTTGCGTGATGCGGGCGGCCGGAGCGTCGCTCTCAACTTTCTGCGCGCTGTCGGCGCCGCAGGCACGGACCATAGCTACTACGTAGTAGCCCCCCCTGGACGGGGGTATGAGAGCGTAGCGCAAGATAACGTCCTGATCGATATCCTCCCGAAGCGTGCGGGCGATGTTCTGGCACGTCCGTTGGTCGATCGGGTGTGGCTCCCGCGTCTTGTTGATAAGGTGCGACCGGACGTGGTTTTCAGCATGGGAAACCTTCCTGTTCCCACTACTGCGGTGCCGCAGCTGGTCCTCTTTCATTGGCCGTACGCTATTTACCCTGAGAGTCCCGCCTGGCGACGAATGGATCGGCGGAGCCGGTGGTTGCGGAAGCTGCGGCTGCGCGCATTCGTGCGCGGCCTGCGGTACGCAACTGCATTCGCGGCACAGACTCGTACGGCGAAGCGGAGACTTGGAGATATCTATGCTGTTAGCAACGTGTGTGTCGTGCCGAATGCGGTGTCCATCACGCCGATAGCGGCGCGGTTGGACAACGTGGTCAAACGCCAGTCGCCTGATGAACGATTGCTGCTGTGCCTTAGCCGGTATTACCCGCACAAGAACATCGAGGCATTGGTGGAGGTCGCCAGGATCGTCCGGCATCGAGGCGAGCCTTTCCGGTTCATCATCACGATTGACGAGTCACAGCATAAGGCTGCAGGGGAATTGCTGCGACGGGTGGCGAGAGAGGGGCTTGGCGGTATCATCCGCAACATCGGACAGGTTTCGATGGAGACAGTACCAAGCCTCTATCGGTCGGTTGATGGAATGATACTGCCAACGCTGTTGGAGTCGTTCTCGGGTACCTACGTGGAAGCGATGCATTACGGCGTTCCAGTGTTTACGTCAGATCTCGACTTTGCCCGTGACGTTTGCGGAGGGGCGGCCTTCTATTTCGATCCGTTGGATCCTGATTCCATTCATCGGGCGCTTGTTACAGCATTCCACGACGCCTCCCTAATTGATCGGGCCGTCGCTGAGGGGAAGCGTGCTGTAGCGCGTATGCCGGACTGGAATGCAGTTGCCGCGGCGTACGTCCGAGCTCTGACCCGAGTGGCGGGCGGGCTCCCTGTCGACGACTAGAGAAGTTGGTCTCTGCATCGCGACGTTTGAGCCACCCAAGGTCGGTTGGGTGCCTCTGCACGCACGGCTAAGCCGACCGGTCTACGGGTTGGTGGTCGTCGGCAGTGTTTGGTCAATGCGCAGAGCACTTTCGAGCTCTGCCTCAAGGGAACGAAATGGCGCCCTGGGTGGGCGACAAGCGGGTTAAGGCCGTTCAGGTTGATGGCATCGTAGTGATCTCTCGCCAGCGTCGTATCTGCCATCGTGAGAAGGCGGCGGTGACGTTTCACCTTGCCTGGTTGACAGGATGGGAAACCCTGCGAATGCCGAGCTTAGTAGAGGGCAGCAAGCCCGCTCAGCCGAGTGCGTGCCTGCCAACTGTCTACACGGAGCGAGCCACTGTCCCAGCGGATCGGACAATACGGGGCATGCTTACGCGATAGTTATTTGAAATGCTGAGCGCAATCTTTCTTGCCATACCAGTTATCACCGCTGGCTTGATGCTGTCGATGGGAATCGACATGCGCCGGAACTACCTGCTTTGGGGAGTTCTAGGCCTCATCTCCCTGTTGTTTTTTTGGGTGCCAGCGTTGGTTCATGGCGAGAGCGGCTTCGAGAGTATTTCCTTCCAACCCTCCACACTTGGCCCGGTGGAGGACGTTGAGCTGGTTTTGACCGTTCTCACATATCAAACGGCATTCCTTCTGCTGGTGCTCGTCGGCTACTGCCTGCGCGCACCTCGTACGTCCATCGTGCCGTATGCAGGATCTGTACGCACGGGGGACCTCGAGCTCATTGTCATAGTGTGCGGGGTGATCAGCTTGCTTGGGTCCGCCGGAAATGTCGTCTTTTCCGGGATGACGCTGGATCAGCTTCGTTCCTCAAGTAGGTTCGACTATTGGGAGACAAAATGGGCGTTGCCGTTCCTGTTGAGCAGCTATATGCAGTCGCTGGTGGCAGTTTCGATGTATCTGTTTCACTACGTGAGGAGGCGTATTGCCAGATTGGTCGCCGTCGCAGCGGTTGGGGCTCTGTTTTACGTGGATATGACGATCTTCGGGTCGCGATCTACGTTCATGGGAGCGGCCGCCGCGTACGCAATGGGCTTGATCAATTACAATCGAACCACGAGTGGCAACGTGCGTTTAGGGAGAGTCTTCCTGCTTGGGTCTCTGCTCCTCCACGTTGCTGTGGTATGGCAGCATGTTCGCTATCAGATGCGATCGTTTCGGTCGGTAGGTGATTGGATCGAGGCGGCCGTGGATGTTAAGGGTGCGTATACGCTATCGCTCGTAGGCGGAGATCTGTCATACTTTTTTAATGCTGCGGTAGTGTCGTTCTCTGTGGTTCCTTCACACTTCGATTTTTTGTATGGAGCCACCTACCTCCGCGTGCTCCTGTTTTTCGTGCCCAGTTCCCTTGTTTGGATTAAACCGGAGGAGACCCAGCGAGTATTCGCGCGTATGATCAATAGCGGATCGTATGAGGCTGGCGCTACTTTTCCTCCCTCAATGATCGGCGACAGCTTTATCAACCTCGGGTATGCGGGCGTGATTGTAGCACTCGCGTTTGGAATGCTACTTCGAAGTTGGCAGGCATCGCTGGATGGCAACCTTGGTATCAACAAGATCACCGTCGGGTCGGCCGGCTTCGTCTTTTTGTTTCTGTACCTGAGAGGGACATTCAATGGTATGTATACCATGCTATTTGTATGGATTGTCCTGCATGTCATGATAGCAGCCATTCGCATACTGACGGGTGCGCCTCGGCGGCTGCAGGCTCCCGGCGTGCGTGCCGAGGGAACGGCACAGAGCGCTTGGCAGTTGCGACCATAGAGGATGAGGTCTTGGGTAATCGGGCTTCGTTCTAACCCGAATGGTTGTCATACGCTGGGGACGCGGCCTGACTATCATGTGACTGCCCAGCCGTTGGTAGATATTCCGCGCTTGTTCGATGGCCGTCTCGCGCCGTTAGGGGATGGTCGCTTCTATCGTGGGTGCTGTCGCCTTCGCGGCATACAACGCAGTAATGTTGGTCCCCGCGCGGGCCGGGGAATCCGATGGCGTGACCTACCGCACACGTTCACTGACATACCTAACAATATCGAATGAAACAGGTATTACAGCACGTCCGGTCCGGGCGGCTCGAGGTGGCTGACGTCCCCGAACCAGCAGGCAGGGCGGGGGCGGTGACCGTCCGAAACGTTGCCTCGCTTATCAGTGCGGGCACTGAAAAGCTCATGATCAGCTTCGCCGGTAAGTCGGTGATTGGAAAGGCGCGAGAGCGACCCGATCTGGTAAAGCAGGTCATGGACAAAGTCAAAAAGGATGGCTTGATGCCGACCGTGCAGACGGTGATGGCCCGCTTGGACCAACCACTGCCGTTGGGGTATTCGTGCGCTGGAACAGTGGAGAGTGTCGGCCGGGGTGCGGAGGAGTTCGCTGTAGGGGACCGCGTTGCCTGTGCGGGCGCCGGGTACGCGTCGCACGCGGATGTCGTTTGCGTGCCGAGAAACCTTGTGGTCAGGGTGCCGGATAACGTGAGCATGGAGGACGCCGCTTACGTCACGGTCGGCGCAATAGCGCTCCAGGGCATTCGAGTCGCGGATTTGCGACTGGGTGAATCCGTGGCCGTCATCGGGCTCGGTCTCCTTGGCCAGCTCACGACGCAGATCCTGAAGGCTGGAGGATGTCGGGTGGTCGGCATTGATATCGACGATGCCAAGTTATCCTTAGCGCGAGAGCTTGGTGCCGACATAGCAGTCGCCCGTTCTGACGACGTCGGATCGGCTGTCGCGAACTTCACTGGCGGGACTGGGGTTGACGCCGTGATCATTACCGCGGCAACAGAGAGTAACGACCCGATTGAACTGGCTGGTGAGATCTGTCGTGACCGCGGGGTCGTGTCCATGGTAGGCGCTGTAAAGATGGACATTCCGCGAAAGGCCTTCTACGAGAAGGAACTGCAGCTTCGGTTGTCTAGATCTTACGGTCCGGGACGGTACGACACGCAATATGAAGAGAAGGGTATCGACTACCCAATCGGGTATGTACGTTGGACCGAGCGGCGGAATATGGAGGAGTTTCTGCGGCTCGTGTCATTGGGGTATGTCACGCCGGAAAGGCTCACGACTCACCGGTATCCGATAGAGGAAGCAGAGCGCGCTTATGCGCTGGTTAAGGGTGAGGATAGGCAGCCGTTCGTGGGTGTCTTGCTCAAATACGGAGGGAGTACAACGACGGGATCGAATCGCTCGGTCCAATTGCGGCCAAGGGTGGTTCAGGCGGACAAAGTTGGAGTGGGTTTCGTGGGCGCAGGCAATTTCGCGAAGGCGGTGCTGTTGCCACGGTTTCGTGCAGCTAGAGATGCTACTTTGATCGCGGTATGCACAGGTAGTGGAATGAACGCCAAATCAACAGGCGAAAGGTTCGGATTCAACTACTGCACGACGGACGCGGGGCAACTGCTGCGAGACCCTTCGATCGACGCTGTCGTGATTGCAACCAGGCATGGTTCTCATGCCCGGTTCGCTGCTGACTTTTTGCGCGCCGGGAAGGCTGTGTTCGTAGAGAAGCCCCTCGCCCTAAATCCCGCAGAACTCCAGGAGGTGCTAGAAGCGCACGCTGAGAGCGGGCAGGTGCTCACCGTCGGCTTCAACCGCCGGTTTTCTCCACTCGTGGCTACGATGAAGGAGTTCTTCGCGACGGGACAGCCGCTTGCAATTCAGTATCGTATCAACGCAGGTGCGATCCCGGGGGATTCCTGGGTTCACGATACACAGGACGGTGGCGGCAGGATCGTGGGGGAGGTGTGCCACTTCATTGACCTAGTGCAGTACATGACGGACGATGATCTAGTGGAGGTGTTCGCCTACTCACTAGGGGGGACATCGGCAGCGCTGATGGACACAGTTACGATCAGCTTGAAGTACCGAGGCGGAAGCATAGCCAGCATCAACTATTTTTCGACCGGCGACAAGTCTGTCCCTAAGGAGATGGTCGAAGTCTACGGTGGTGGTGGTATCGCCGTACTAACTGACTTTCGTGAGCTCACCCTGACGCGTGACGGGAGGAAGAAGAGAATTAGGCGTGCGTCTCAGGAAAAGGGGTTTGACGAAGAGGTGGCGGCGTTCCTGAGGTCGGTCAGGCTAGGCGGTGACGCTCCTATTCCACTCACCTCGTTAGTTGCGACGACTCGTGCGACATTTGCGATCACCGACGCGCTGCGCACCGGCCGACCTGTGATTGTAGCGTGAGCAGCAACCAGATGCGCTGGTCTGGATTTGCATCGGGATGCTAACACTACGAGCGAACAGGATGCTTGGGCGCATCGTTCTGTATTTTAGGACGGCTCGGCACCTTCGTTGGACGCAATTGGTGCATCGCCCGCTTCGGCGCGTTCAGAATTATCTGCCGAGTTTGTCGAAGCCTAACGTGCGGCCGCCGTCAGCGGCCGTAATCGAACGCCTGGAGTCAGAGGTGACGCGATGGGGGGCGGGCGTGCTCGAGCAGCGAGTTGAAAGAGCTCGTTCCGTGGTTCGGGGTGAGTTCACGTTTCTTAACCACACCGAGGTGCTTAGTGACATTCGCTGGCAGGAGCGATACGTCAATCACCTTTGGAGCTACAATCTCCACTACTTTGACTATGCGGTCGACCTCGCATGGGCATATCGGAGCACGGGCGAGAGGCGGTATCGCAATCGATATCTCGACCTTGCCCTGAGCTGGATCGATGGTGCCGGGCGCGGTCGGGGCATTGGGTGGGAACCGTACGCGGCATCCGTGCGGATCGTCAACTGGATCTATGCGATTCTACTGCTGGGCGGGGATATCGATTCCGCCACTAGACGCGTGATCGAGGGAAGCATCGCTGTTCAACTTGAGCACCTTTCGACGCGCTTGGAATGGGATGTTCTCGCCAATCACTTGCAGAAAAACCTTAAGGCATTGGTCGTCGGAGGAATGTACTTCGGTGGGCGTTCGGCAGAGGCATGGCTCCAACGCGGCTCTGAGCTACTATGGCGCGAGTTGTTTGAGCAGGTTCTGCCCGACGGAGGACAGTATGAGCGATCGCCCATGTACCATGCGATCTCGCTTGGCGATTTTCTAGAGGTCGTTTGCCTGAGGCGTGCGCTGCAGCTTCCAGTCCCCAAGTCTGTTATGGAGCGCTTGGGCCGGATGGCGCGGGCGTTAGCAGTACTTACTCATGACGATGGATCTCTGCACCTCTTCAATGACTCAGCAGGGGGCGTTGCCCCGGATAGGGCATGGCTGTCCAGCTTGTCGATGCATGCACTGCAGGAGTCTATACCGGCGAAAGATGGAGAACTGATCCTTCCAGAAACGGGATACTATGGGTTCTCGCGCAGATTGAGTGGCGAGCGCCTCCTCATCGACTGCGGGCCGCTTGGGCCAGACTATCAACCGGGGCACGGGCACTGCGATTTGCTCAGCTTTGAGTGGCTCTGGGCCGGACAACCAGTGGTGGTCGATTCTGGGGTGTGTGGCTACGCCCAAGATTCGCTCCGGGAGTATGTGCGCAGCACACGCGCTCACAACACGGTGTCAATCAACGGTCGCGAGCAGGCTGAGCTATGGGGGGCGTACCGGGTTGGGCGGCGACCGACGGTTCTGGAAGCGAAGCATGTGTACTCGGACAGGATGTACCGTTTCGAGGGGGCGTATAGCCCCTACTTCGACCGCCGCGTGGTCCACCGGAGGATGATCGAGCGCGACGCGGCGACTTTACGCATCCGTGATTCGCTTACGTGGCCAGGATCCGGCAGCGCCTCGAGTTACATGCATTTTCATCCGCGCTTTGCACTATCCGCCAGCAACGGGACGATTCGCGCTATTTCCAATGACATCGAACTCGTTGTCACGGTAGAAGGGGCTCAGCGCGCAAGCGTCGTCAAAGGCGCGTCGGATCCTGCACAAGGGTGGTACTGTCCGGAGTTCGGCGTGGCCTTGCCGGCTCCTGTTCTCGTTCTCGAGGCGGACGGACACGGGGGATGCGATCTAACTGTTGTTATCCGGCCCACGCACGTCGCAGTCGCTAGATGAAGGGTGAATCGCGAGCAGCCCGAGATAAGGGACGAAGCGCTCATACTGTTCGGAAAGGTGTTTCCGGCGAGCCATGAGAGTCTTGGTGTTCTATCAGTACTTTACTACTCCTCAGGGCGCGTGGAGCACCCGCGTCTATGAAATGGGCCGGCGTTGGGTTGAGGCTGGTGACAAGGTGACGGTCGTAACGAGTGTTTACGACAAGTCGGACCTTCGGCCAACCCGACTCGTCCAGCGGTTCGACGTTGATGGTATGGAGGTCATCGTCCTCAATGTGCGGATCTCCAATAAGGATGGTGTTCTCAAGCGCATCTACACCTTCGCGATGTACGCGCTTCTTGCTTCGTGGTATGCAGTAAGGACCCCGGCCGATGTAGTCGTCGCGTCATCCGGTCCGCCAACTGTGGGCATTCCGGGGCTGATCGCGCGTTACCTTGGGCGTCGCCCCTTCGTCTTTGAGATTCGGGACTTGTGGCCCGATAGTCCCGTGCAGCTTGGTCTGCTGACGAAGGGGTGGATGGTCCGGCTCGCCCGGTGGTGGGAGCGCACGTGCTATCGAGCTGCGTCCCATGTAATCGCGTGTTCCCCCGGCCAGGCATCTGGAGTTACGGCAATTGAACCTGGAGTACCCGTTACGGTGGTTTCCAATGCAGCAGATCTCAACTTGATGGAGGAGGTTCAGCCCGTCAGCACACTTCCGGACTGGGCGCGCGGCCCGTACGTGGTTTACGCAGGAACCATGGGCCGAGCGAACGATTGCAGGCAGCTAATCCGCATGGCTGAAGTTCTGCAGAATCGTGGGCGCGGCGACATTCAGGTCGTCCTCATCGGTGACGGAGCCGAACGTGCCGAGCTCGAGAGGGAAAGCGTGGCCCGAGGTCTCAGTAACGTGCGGTTTCTCGGTCTGAGGCCGAAACGAGAGGTCGTGACATGGCTACACCATGCGAGCGCCTCAATCCTCTGTCTTCGCGCAATCCCGGTTTTTGATACGGTGTCGCCGAACAAGCTGTTCGACTCGTTCGCAGTGGGAGCTCCCGTCATCCAGTCCACACAGGGCTGGATAAAAGACTTGTTCGCGCGGGAGGAATGCGGAATTACAGCTGCCCAGAACGACGCCGAGTCGCTTGCGGATGCCGTTTGCAGGCTGGTTGACGACCCTCACGAAAGAGCCCGCATGGCCATGCAGGCCCGGCGAGTCGCGGAGACGCGCTTTAGCCGCGATCTGCTTGCTGCCCGCATGCGAGCGGTGCTGGCGGAGGTAGCAGGGATAGCGAGAGCAGAGTCCGCTGAGTCTGCGTGCGCTGCCTGATTACTGGCGGGACAGGTTTCGTCGGCCGCGCTCTGACGTTCCATATGCGTGAGCGCGGTTGGGACGTGCATGTCCTCAGCAGAAATGCCTCTTCGAATGCTGTGCAGGCGGACCTTGCGGCTGGACCCCCACGCCTTCCTGCCGAGCGATACGATGCCGTGTTCCACGCTGCGGGGCATGCGCATGTAGTCCCGAGGTCTGATTTCGACCAGAAGCGCTTCTTCCTAACGAACACTGAGGGGACCAGGCACTTGTTGGCCGCCCTCGATGCCCAAGGGAACGCTCCAGAGGCTTTCGTTCTCATCAGCTCAGTGGCGGTCTACGGTCGGGAAGGTGGGAAGCTTCTCGGCGAGGACACTCCGAGAGATGCAGCCGACGCGTACGGCTTGAGCAAGCGTCTAGCCGAGGACCTTGTGATGCATTGGGGGCAGGAGCGTGGCGTGCGGGTGGGTATTGCGCGCTTGCCTCTGGTTTCTGGTGCAGGCGCGCCAGGCAATCTCGGTGCGATGATCCATGCCATGCGGGTTGGACGCTACGCAGGCATCGGAGATGGGTCAGCCCGACGGAGCATAGTGGACGTCCACGATGTTGCCCGGGGGGTCGAAGCGATCGCCGCGATCGGAGGCATCTTCCATCTCACCGATGGCTACCATCCGACCTTTGCAGAGATAGAAGCCGCCATCGCGAGGGAACTGGGCCGCCCGCTGCCGAGAAGGATCCCGATCACCATGGCGCGACTGGGAGCGGTGTTGGGCGACGCAATGAGCCGGGTGGCAGGAGCCCAATTCCCGCTGACCACCCGTACGCTGGAGAAGATGACTGCGACGCTGACCTTCGACGATTCACGAGCCCGACAGCAGATCGGCTGGGCGCCGGCCCCGGCGCTTGAGAGGGTCCGAGAATGGTGTCAAGGTAAGCGCGAATCAACCTGAGCTGCGTCGAAGGTCATTACGGCGTCGGTGGCGTCCTGAAGCCAGGTCGTGGACGACTGGCTCAATTCTTTCAGGACGATTCCCGGAGATAGCGCGTGCCGGCCTAAGGTGTTGAGCGAAAAGGTGTTGCTCCAGCATGAGCCGCGCGGTACGTTCTTCGGCGCCTTCGCGGAACCACAACGGCGGGTGTGCGATTTGATCTATGCAGAGAGCAGCGCAACCTAGTGGTTGACATGACAACATCACTCCTGCCGATGCTGTTCGCCAGGAGACGCCACCTCGCGGTTTTCCTGTACGGGATCGCCGCGTTCGTAGCGTATTTCTGTGCATACCTCATTCGCTTCGATTTCCGGCCGCCAGCGCCGCACCTAGGCCTCTTCGCATGGACGGTCTGGCCTCTGGTTGCGGTTAGGCTGGCGACCTTTCGCCTGTTTCGGTTGACTCGGGAGCGCTGGCGATACGCAGGGGCGCAGGATGTGGTACGACTGATCACGGCGACGCTATGTGGCTCCGTGATGTTCCTGGTACTGGTGCGCTGGGTCCTCCCGCTCAATCCGACAGTGCCTATTTCGGTGGTTGCCGCTGAGCTGGTGTTAATGTCCTGGTTCACCGCCGGGATGTGGCTGACCTATCGTCTTTTCTACGAGCGGATCCGCCACAAGGGGGATGACCAGAAACGGAAGCGCGTCCTCTTGATTGGTGCCGGCGAAGCCGGCAACCTGCTGCTCCGCGAGATGGTCCGCTTCCCGACCGGATATCAGCCGGTCGGGGTTGTGGATGACGACTCCTGGATGTGGGGCGCTACGCTCCACGGGATCGAGGTGATCGGGGCGACGCGGGATTTGCCCGCGATTGCCGCGTCCACGCGCGCGGAGGAAATAATCATCGCCGTACCGTCCGCGACGCCGGACGATTTGAGGCGGATCGTACAGAAGTGCGAGGCAACCGGGTTGCCTTTCAAGGTGCTCCCTGGCATCCGCGAAGTGCTGGCAGGTGACGTACGGCTTCAACAGCTTCGCGAGGTCCGTATCGAGGATCTCCTAGGCAGAGAGCCAATCGAGCTGGAGCTACCGGAGCTTGCGGCAGATCTGGACGGGGAGACCGTTCTGATTACTGGAGCCGCCGGGTCGATCGGGAGCGAGCTGGCACGTCAAGTCGCCCTCAACGCGCCCGCAACGCTCGTGCTGCTTGACCAGGCGGAAACCGATCTATTCTACCTCGAGCTCGAGCTTCGCCGGCGCCATCCGAGGCTCCAGATCATCCCGGTGATTGCCGATATCGTCGACGTGGCTGCAATGCAGGCTGTGTTCAACACATGGACTCCAGATCAGGTGTTCCACGCAGCCGCGTACAAGCACGTCCCGATGATGGAGTTGAACGCACGGGAGGCAATCAGCAACAACGTCATTGGGACGTGGTGCGTTGCGGAGCAGGCGGGCCGGATCGGCGCCTCGAAGTTCGTACTGGTCAGCACCGACAAGGCCGTGCGGCCTGCTAACGTCATGGGGGCGACCAAACGAGTGGCTGAGCTGCTCGTGCTGGAGATGCAAAGCCGATTCCCCAATACCCGATTCGGCGCTGTTCGATTTGGCAACGTTCTCGGGAGCAACGGCAGCGTAATACCGGTGTTTCGCCGGCAGCTTGCTGCGGGTGAGCCATTGACCGTGACCGATCCGGAAACGACACGCTACTTCATGACGATCCCCGAGGCCGTTCAGCTCATCCTGAAGGCTTCACTGCTGCCCGAGTTCGCCGGTCATATCGCGATGCTGGACATGGGCGAGCCTGTCAGGATTGTGGATCTTGCTGAAAACCTGCTGCGTCTGTCCGGAGTGCCGGTCACGAAGGACCGCATTGTCTTCACAGGCTTGCGACCGGGCGAGAAGCTTCACGAGGAGCTCGCCGCGCCGGACGAGGAGACGATGCAGACAGAGATCGAGAAAATCCGGATTATTCGCTCCCGGCCGCACCAGTACGGCGGCCTGCTCCGCCGCATGGAGCTGTGGCGCCATGATCTGGAAAGCGGACATCTGACCACGATCGCCCAGGACTTCGCCGCATTGTTTCCGGGGTTGTCGCTTCACCTGCAGGTCAATCAGGTTAGCGCTGGTCAGCTCCAAGTTGTCGCGGGTGACTGACGTCACCTAGGGCCATGGCCGTGCCCCGCAGGGCCGGCTACCCTAGCGGGTATGCCGGCTCCGATTACGTCCTGGCCCATCCACGAACGGCCCCGCGAGCGATTGCTGCACGCCGGCCCGAGTGCACTCGCTGATCGTGAACTCCTGGCTATCCTGATCGGGAGTGGCATCCGCGGAGTCAGTGCCGCGGAGCTTGCCACGGAGTTGCTCTCGCGCACCGGAGGCTCACTCCGCCGGCTCGCCGCGCTCCCCCTCCATGGCGACTGCCTCAGGGGGATCGGACCCGTAGCCCGGTCGCGCATTCTCGCAGCCGTTGAACTGGGCCGCAGACTTGCACGGGAGGGGCCCGCGGAGAGGGCCGTGATACGGGGGCCGCGCGACGTGTTCGAGCTGTGCGCGCCGGCGCTCCGCGACTTGACGCAGGAAGAGTTTCGCGTCCTGCTACTCAATACTCAACACGCCGTGCTGCGCGAAGTCGTCGTAACCCGTGGGACTTTGGACGGATCACTCGTTCATCCGCGCGAGGTATTCCGCGCGGCCATCGCAGATGGCGCGGCAGCGATCATTCTCCTGCACAATCATCCTTCGGGTGATCCGACACCATCCCCCGAGGATCGAAGCGTGACACAGCAGCTTGCCAGCGCCGGCCGGGTGGTCGGGATCCCCGTGGTTGACCACGTCATTATCGGGGATGCACGGTACACGTCCTTTGTGGAGGCTGGGCTTCTGCTCGATTAGAGCAGTGGCATGTGCAAGCGCAGCGACCTATACTCCGCGCCATGAATCTGAAGGCACCAGATGTTGCGGCGGCGTACGCTGCCTTCGAGCGGGGTGAATACGCGACGTCGCTCGACCTCGCGCGTCGTATCT
>Ga0180220_1001409_pt1 | contig 17904 bp, 17 predicted proteins | sample eDN5th37CBELigBY_FD_151335 | JGI IMG/M metagenome (GOLD analysis project Ga0180220, IMG submission 151335) | Enriched backyard soil microbial communities from Emeryville, California, USA - eDNA 5th pass 37_C BE-Lig BY (version 2) (version 2) | ecosystem: Environmental > Terrestrial > Soil >...
CACAGCAAGACCGGGATAGGCGGAGCGGAACCGGTGGACGAAGCCGGGCAGCCAGTAGTTGCCCACGGTCTGGCTGGCGACCAGCCTGAGCGAGCCGACCTTCAGGCCGGCGAGATCGGCCAGCACCAGTTCGGCGCCGGCGGCGCGGGCCAGCACGGCCTTGGCCTCGGCCAGAAAGGTGCGGCCGGCGTCGGTCAGCGCGATGCGCCGCCCGACCCGGTCGAACAGCTTGGTCGCATAACGCGCCTCGAGCGCGGACACTGCCGCGCTCGTCGCCGATTGGGTAAGATTGAGGTCTGCGGCAGCCCGCGTCACATGCTCGCGCTCGGCGACGGCGACGAAGATGCGCAACTGCTCAAGCGTCATTTCCCGCGTTCAACCCAACAGCTTCACCAACAGCAGACTGAAGCCAGCGATAAACACAAACGCGGAAAGCGCAAGCAGAAGCGGCGCCAGGCCGCGCGACCTGATCTCCGACACATTGGCATTCAGCCCCATGGCGGCAAGCCCCATGGTCAGCATCAGGGTGGTGACGAAGACGACCAGCGGGCGCACCGTGTCGGGCAGGCCGACGAAGCTGTTCCACAACACGACGGCGACAAAGCCCAGCACGAACCACGGCATCGGCGGGCGGGCGCCGCTTTCGCCGCCGCCGGAGCGGCGGGCGGCAAAGCCCATGGCGAACACCATCGGCGCGAGGAGGGCGACGCGGGTGAGCTTCGAGACGGTGCCTGCCTCGCCTGCCTGCGCCCCGTACTGGAAGGCGGCGCCGATGACCTGCGCGACCTCGTGGATGGAGGCGCCGGCCCACAGGCCGAAGGCGTTCTGGTCGAGGCCGGCAAGCGCGCCGAGCAGCGGATAGGCCAGCATGGCGACGGTGCCGAACAGGGTGATCGAGGCCACCGCATAGGCGACGTCCTCGTCGCGCGCATTGGTGACGGCATTGGCCGCCACGATGGCCGAGGCGCCGCAGATCGACGTGCCGGCGGCGATCAGTTGCGCAAGCCGCCGCTCGACGCCGAGCAGGCGGGCGACGCCAAGGGTGAACAGGAACGTCGTCACCAGCGTCACGGCGATGATGCCGAAGCCGCCGAGGCCGATGGAGGCCGCCTGGTCGACCGTCAACTGGAAGCCGAGCAGGACGATGGCCAGGCGCAGCAGCGTCTTCTGGCTGAAGCGGATGCCTTCCTTGGTGTTGGCCGCGACCCCCACCGTGTTGGCGAACAGCATGCCGATGATCACCGCCAGGATCATCGGGCTGAAGATGACGAGGCCCGGCATTTCGCGCAGCGAATAGCCCGCGCCGGTGATGACGCCGACCAGCACCAGCCCGGGCCAGACGCCACCGGCACGCTTGACGGTCGCCTTGCTGGCAACCGGCGCCGACAGGAAGCTTTCACTTGCAGACACGACATTCTCCAATTCAGGTCGAATGGGGAATGCCATTTCCGTTATATGCAATCCAACGCATTATTTATGTCGTAATGTTCGATTTCTCCGAACGATCGCGGATATTCGATCCCGCCGGACCCGGCAATCGGCGCTTGCGGGCGGCAAGGCGACCGGCCATGGTGGATGGATGACGCCTGTGCATGCCATGTCAGCTTCCGACCGCACCTTGATCTCCGCGCCCCTGGCATCGGGCCCGGCCGATTTCATCGGCCTGTGGACGGTGCGCCGCCGGCTGGTCGACCATCTCGGCCACGCCCATCTGCGCTTTGCCGGGCAGGCACGGATCGAGGCCGACGCCATCACCGAAACCGGCGAGTTGCGCAGCGATCATGGCACGACGGAGGCGAGGCGTCTCTACCGCCTGTCAATGGACGCCGACGGTGTCGACGTCCTGTTCCCGAACGGCTCGGAATTCGTGCGGCTTGGCCTGTCGGCCAGCCAGAGCGTGCGCCATCACTGCGGCGACGACCTCTATGAAGGCCGTTTCGTCTTCCGCAGCCGCGATTGCTGGATCGAGTTCTGGCGGGTGTCGGGACCACGCAAGCGCTATGCCAGCCTCACCCGCTACGAACGGATTCCCGCCACCGGCTGAGCCCGCGACAAGATGCGGCTTGTATGCGGGCGCGGGCAATGGTTCGCTGGCCGTGCGAGGCGATGCAGCCCCTGGGGGTGAATGGCGATGTACGAGCATATTCTTGTGTCCAGCGACGGGTCCGAAGCCGCGCAGGCGGGTGTCGATCACGGGCTGGAACTGGCCAAGAAGCACGGCAGCAAGGTCACCGCCGTGACGGTGACCGAACCGCTCGGCGGCCAGTTCGCCTTCGCCTCCGACCTGTGGTCGCCCAGCGAAACGGAGGTGGCCGCCTTCGACGAAGCGCAGGCCCGCATCGCCCAGCGCATACTGGAGCCGATACGCCGCAAGGCCGAGGCGCTCGGTATCCCCATCGAGACCGTGCACGTGCCGTGGCGGCTGGTGGCCGGCGCGCTGGTCGAGGCGGCGCAGGAATGCGGCTGCAGCCTGATCGTGATGTCTTCCCATGGCCGCACCGGCATCAACCGGGTTATGCTGGGCAGCCAGACAGCCGAAGTGGTGGCCAGCGCCAAGGTTCCGGTGCTGGTGGTGCGCTGAAAGGCATCGGGTCTTCAGGATTGGCAACGAGGGAGAAGGCGGCATGATCATCACCGAAATGAGCCGGGTCGAGTGCATGGCGCTGCTGTCGGCGCAACGCGTCGGCAGACTGGGCTGCAGCCGGAACGGCCAGCCCTATGTCGTGCCGATCACCTTCGCGCTGGAGGGCAACCATCTCTACAGCTTCTCGCTCACCGGCCAGAAGATCGACTGGATGCGGGCCAATCCGCTGGTGTGCGTGCAGGCCGACGAGTTCGGCCAGCATGGCGAATGGCGCAGCGTCGTCGTCAACGGCACGTTCGAGGAACTGCCGGACCGGATCGGCTGGAAACATGCCCGCGACCATGCCTGGTCGCTGCTCAGCACCCATGCCAACTGGTGGGAGCCGGGCGGGCTGAAGCCGGCGCCGGAAGGCCCGACGCCGCATCTGTTCTACCGCGTCATCATCGAGACCATGACCGGCCGCCGCGCCGTGGCCGAGTAGGCTTTCACGCAGCCGCAAGCCGCAACCGGCCTTTCGATCCGGGCCGCGGGGACCCCCCCTGCGGCTCTTTCTTTGCAGCCATGTTCTTTGAGCAGCCGGGGTTGTGCAGCTGCAGCCGGCGGCTTAGAGCCTTTCTGAACCTGAAACCGGATAGAATACATGCGTATGGGCGGAAGGCTGGCCGCAGCCATGGAAGTGCTGGCCGATATCGATGGACGGCAGCGGCCAGCCGCCGAGGCGCTGCGCGACTGGGGCGCCGCCCACCGCTTTGCCGGCGGCGGCGACCGCGCGGCCATCGGCAACATCGTCTACGACGCCCTGCGCCGCCGCCGCTCGGCCGCATGGCTGTTCGACGCCGACAGCCCGAGAGCACTCGCCTTCGGCGCGATCCTGCTCGAATGGGGCGAGACGGCCGATGGCGTCAACGCCCTGCTGTCCGACGACAGGTTCGCCCCGCCGCCGCTTTCCGACGACGAATTGCAGGCCGTGCGCCAGCGTCTTGCTGAGGAGATGCCCGAGGACGCCCGCGCCGACTGTCCGGACTGGTGCGCGCCGCTGCTCAAGGCCGCCTTCGGCGAGGACTGGGCGGCCGAGGCGGCCGCGCTCGCCCGCCGTCCGCCTCTCGACCTGCGCGCCAATCTGCTGAAAGGCGGCCGCGATGCGGTGCTGGCCGACCTCGCCGCCACCCGCGCCCAGGCGACCGCGATCGCCCCGCACGGCATCCGCATCGCGCCCATCGAGGGCAGCGGCCGCCATCCCAATGTCCAGACCGGCGAGGCTTTCGCCGAGGGCCGGTTCGAGGTGCAGGACGAGGGCTCGCAGATCGTTTCCGAACTGGCCGGCGTCCAGCCCGGCATGCAGGTGCTGGACTATTGCGCCGGGGCCGGCGGCAAGTCGCTGGCGCTTTCGGCCGCGATGCGCAACCAGGGCCACATCTTCGCCCATGACGCGCTGAAGCCCCGCCTCGCGCCGATCGTCGAGCGCATCAGACGCGCGGGCAGCCGCAACATTCAGGTGGCCGCCGGACCGGACGACCTCACCCCGCTGGAAGGTCGCATGGACGTGGTGCTGGTCGACGCCCCCTGCACCGGCTCCGGCACATGGCGGCGGCGTCCCGACACCAAATGGCGGCTGACGCGCCAGCAGCTCGACGCCCGCCTCGCCGAACAGGCGCAAATCCTCGATATGGCCGCCGCCTACGTGAAGCCCGGCGGGTTGCTCGCCTATGTCACCTGCTCGGTGTTTCAGGAAGAAAATGACGGTCAGGCGAAAGCCTTCACCGAACGCAACCCCGCCTTCGCACCGGAAGACCATGCGGCGCTGTGGAAACACCATTTCCCGAGCCACGAGGACCGCGCGCGCATCGGCATGGGCGTTTCCCTTTCGCCCGCACGCACGGGCACCGACGGCTTCTATTTCTGCGCGCTTCGCCGCACTTGACCTGTCCGGCTCGCGCCCCAGTTTGCACCGGTGCCGCCACCACAGGGGTCTACCTTGAACAGATATGCATCGCTTGGCGTCTTTCTGCTGGCCGTCGTGGGCGCGGGCATGGCGATCGGCATCGCGACGCCGCCCGGCGAATGGTATGCGGGACTCGTCAAGCCGGCTTTCAATCCACCGAACTGGCTGTTCGCCCCGGTCTGGACGATCCTCTACATCCTGATCGCCATCGTCGGCTGGCGCACATGGCGGCGCGATCCGTCCGGCATCGCCATGAAGCTCTGGTTCGTCCAGATGGCACTCAACTTCGCATGGTCGCCGATCTTCTTCGCCGCGCATGCCACGGCGGCTGCGCTCATCGTCATCCTGCTGCTGCTGGTGACGATCCTGTGGTTCATTGCCCGAACCGCCAGCAGCGACAGGCCCTCAGCCCTCATGTTCGCGCCCTATGCGCTGTGGGTCGCGTTCGCCACGCTGCTCAATGCCTCCATCCTTTATCTGAACTGACCGTCCGAAACCGGTTCCCACTTTCGCCGGTCTTGCTCTATGGTCGCTGCCCATCAACGAATCCGGGACAGGCATGAGCACCGACATCAAGCGCATCGCAGCGATCATTTCCGCCGAGATCAACGCCCGGCCCGACCAGGCGGCCGCCGCGATCACGCTGCTGGACGACGGGGCCACGGTGCCGTTCGTCGCCCGCTATCGCAAGGAGGCGACCGGCGGGCTGGACGACACGCAATTGCGCACGCTGTCCGAACGCCTCGCCTATCTGCGCGAGATGGATGCGCGCCGCGACACCATCCTGTCCTCCATCCGCGAGCAGGGCAAGCTGACGCCCGATCTCGAAGGCAAGATCGCCGCCGCCGCCACCAAGGCCGAGCTTGAGGACATCTACCTGCCCTACAAGCCGAAGCGCCGCACCAAGGCCGAGATCGCCCGCGAGCGGGGGCTCGGGCCGCTGGCCGAGGCGATCCTGTCCGACCGCGCCGCCGTGCCGGCCGAGCTGGCGGCCGCCTATCTCACCGACGGGGTGGCGGATGTGAAGGCGGCGCTGGAAGGTGCGCGCGACATCATCGCCGAGCAGTTTTCGGAAAATGCCGATCTCGTCGGCCGCCTGCGCAGCTACATGCATGAGCGCGCCGTGCTGCGCGCACGCGTGGTGGACGGCAAGCAGGAGGAAGGCGCAAAATTCTCCGACTATTTCGACCATGCCGAGCGCTGGGCCGGAGTGCCCAGCCACCGAGCGCTGGCCATGCTGCGCGGCCGCAACGAGGAGGTGCTCGCCCTCGACATCGAGGTCGATGTCGACGACACCTCGCCCATGCGCCCCACCGTGCGGATGATCTGCGACGCCTACGCCATTGGCCGCACCCTTCCCGGTGACGTGTGGCTTTCCGAGGTGGCCGGCTGGACATGGCGGGTGAAGCTGTCGCTGCATCTGTCGCTCGACCTGATGCGGGACCTGCGCGAACGGGCCGAGGAGGCGGCGATCCACGTCTTCGGCCGCAACCTGAAGGACCTGCTGCTTGCCGCTCCCGCCGGCTCGCGCCCGACCATGGGCCTCGATCCGGGCATTCGCACCGGCGTCAAGGTCGCCGTGGTGGACGGCACCGGAAAGCTTCTCGCCACCAGCACGGTCTATCCGTTCCAGCCGCGCAACGACCTGCGCGGCGCGCAGGCGGAACTGTCGGCGCTAATCCGCAAGCATGGCGTGGAGCTGATCGCCATCGGCAACGGCACCGCCAGCCGCGAGACCGAAAGGCTGGTGGCCGACATGCTGTCCGACATGCAGCCGCCGAAACCCACCAAGGTCATCGTCTCGGAAGCCGGCGCCTCCGTCTATTCGGCCTCGTCGACGGCCGCGGCCGAGTTCCCGGACCTCGACGTGTCGCTGCGCGGCGCCGTCTCCATCGCCCGCCGCTTGCAGGACCCGCTGGCGGAGCTGGTCAAGATCGAGCCGAAGTCGATCGGCGTCGGCCAGTACCAGCACGATGTCGACCAGTTCCGGCTGGCGAAGGCGCTGGACGCGGTGGTGGAGGATGCGGTGAACGCCGTCGGCGTGGACCTCAACACCGCTTCCGCCCCGCTGCTGTCGCGGGTGTCGGGCCTCGGCACCTCGCTGGCGGAAGCCATCGTGCTGCACCGCAACGTCAACGGCCCGTTCGCCACGCGGCAGGACCTGCTCAAGGTGTCGCGCCTCGGGCCCCGCGCCTTCGAGCAATGCGCCGGCTTCCTGCGCATCCCCGACGGCACCGAACCGCTCGACGCCTCGGCCGTGCACCCGGAAGCCTATGCGGTGGCCAAGAAGATCGTTTCCGCCTGCGGCCGCGACGTGCGCGCGCTGATGGGCGACAGCGCGGCATTGAAGGCGCTCGATCCGCGCGTCTTCGCCGACGAGCGCTTCGGCCTGCCCACGGTGCGCGACATCATCTCCGAGCTTGAAAAACCCGGCCGCGATCCGCGCCCGAGCTTCCGCACCGCGACCTTCGCCGAGGGCGTGGACGACATCAAGGACCTCAAGCCCGGCATGCTTCTGGAGGGCACCGTCACCAATGTGGCGGCCTTCGGCGCCTTCGTCGACATCGGCGTGCACCAGGACGGGCTGGTGCATGTCTCGCAGCTTGCCGACCGCTTCGTGAAGGACGCGCATGAGGTGGTGAAGGCCGGCGACGTGGTGAAGGTGCGCGTGGTCGAGGTGGACGTGAAGCGCAAGCGCATCGGCCTTTCCATGCGCAAGGACGGCGGCGCGCCGCAGCAGGAGCGGCGCCCGCAGAACGACGGCGCCGGCCGGCGCGATTCGCGCCCGTTCAAGAAGCCGCAGGAGGAGAACAGGCCGCAACAGCGCGCCCCCCAGCAGGGCGCCTTGGGCGCCGCCCTTGCCGAGGCGCTGCGACGCAAATAAGCAAGGGGGACGGGAGGCAACCATGCCCCCGGCACGGTTTCGCCGGCGGCATCACCACAGGATATCAGGTCATGCAGATCGGAATGATGGGCTTGGGCAGGATGGGCGCCAACATGGTTCGGCGTCTCTCGCATGCCGGACATGAATGCGTCGTCTACGACATCGATCCGAAAAGCGTCGCGGCCCTCGTGGCGGAAGGGGCCGTCGGCACCGCATCCATGGAAGAGTTCGTCGGCAAGCTGGCAAAACCCCGTCACGCCTGGCTGATGCTGCCGGCGGCGATCACCGGCGCGGTGGTCGAGCAACTGGCCGGACTGATGGAGGCCGGCGACACCATCGTCGACGGCGGCAACTCCAATTATCGCGACGCCGTGGACCTTGCCGCGCGGCTTTCGGCCAAGGGCGTCAATTTCGTCGATGTCGGCACCAGCGGCGGCGTGCACGGGCTGGAGCGCGGCTATTGCCTGATGATCGGCGGGCCGGACGAGGCGGTGCGCCAGTTGGATCCGGTGTTCGCCTCGCTGGCCCCCGGCGGCGATGAGAAAGCGCCCGGCACGGCCGCGCGCGGCTACCTGCATTGCGGCCCGAGCGGTGCCGGCCATTTCGTCAAGATGGTCCACAACGGCATCGAATACGGCATGATGGCGGCCTATGCGGAGGGCTTCAACATCCTGAAGGCCGCCAATGCCGGCAAGCAGGAGCGCACGGCGGACGCCGAGACCACCCCGCTTTCCGAGCCGCAATACTACCAGTTCGACATCGACGTGGCGCAAGTGGCGGAGGTGTGGCGCCACGGCAGCGTCATCGGCTCATGGCTGCTCGACCTCACCGCCGATGCACTGGCCGCCGACCCGGCGCTGGAGCAGTTCGGCGGCCGGGTTTCGGATTCGGGCGAAGGCCGCTGGACGGTAAAGGCCGCCATCGACACCGGCGTGCCGACGCCGGTGCTGTCGTCGGCGCTCTACAGCCGCTTTTCCTCGCAAGGCAATTCAACCTATGCGGACAAGCTGCTGTCGGCCATGCGCCTTGCCTTCGGCGGCCATATCGAAAAGCCCCACAAGCAGGACTGACCGCAAGGCTTCAGGCCGAATTCAGACCCGGGCCGGAACCCGCGCCGGGCGGCGCGGACCGCCGGCAAAGGGCGGCACCGGCACCTGGCACCACGGGCAGCGCGACGCGGCGCGCGGCAGCTCGCGCTTGCAGCCCCTGCAGACATGCCTGGACGGATCGGAAATCATGGAAACGCTCCTTCTGGGCGATGCCGGGCATCGCGGAATGAGCCGCTTTCAGGTTTCTCCCGGAGCGAATCTGGGCGCGGCCGTCAGGTTTCAGTCGCTTCGCCCCGGGCCGCATGGCGTGCTTTGCCGGCAAGCCTCGAGACCCTTATGAAGGTTTCCATGCACATGCCGGCAAGGTGGACGGCAATCGCGGCTTTTCAAGGGCCGCCGGATCATCCGCCCGGGAATTTCCGCTTTTGTTGCAACGGCTTGGCCCGTCCGGCATCACAGGCATCGCGGGCGGTCCATGGTGCCGGGCGACAAAGCGAAGAAAAGAGGCCGCAAATCCCGTCAAGGCGGCTGGACAGGCAAAAATCACGTGCTATAACCCACGCGCTCTCGCAGGCGTTCCGGCGTCCTGCTGGGCCGGGAAATCTCCCGGCTTCTTCGAGACAGGCCCAGGTAGCTCAGTTGGTAGAGCATGCGACTGAAAATCGCAGTGTCGGTGGTTCGATTCCGCCCCTGGGCACCACTCTTTTTCCAGATCCGATAGTTCCAGCGTGATGCGGCCGCGTGCAGGCCGGATGCCGGTTTCGGGCATGATCTAGACGAACACCATCACCACCAGCGCGCCGACCGTGATGAGGATGAGGCCCGCGATGAGCATGGGCATCAGGCTGCTGCCTTCCAAGTCCCTGCCGCTGGCGTGTTCGCCGGATAGAACAACCCGGTCGCGCTTTTCGCTGTCGTTCATTGTCGTCGGCCTCCGCATTAATGTGGCAAATAATATACCACTTTTATGCACCGCGCGCCGCGACAAAAAATCGCCGCGCTTCGGCCGCCTCTCGGGGGGTGCGCAGCGATCAGACCGAAACGAAAAGGGTATTCGCGGACGGTTCAGGCCCATTCCGGAAAAAGGACGAAGCGGTTTCGAGGCCGGAACCGCTTCGGAAAAGCATGGAGCCGCGGGCGTTACGAAGAACGCCCGCGGCTCCAGGTTGGTTTGCATCGCCAGACGAGCCCGTCCGGCGGCAAAATGCTCTAGCCGGCCAGGATCTCTTTCGAGGCAACGGTGGAATCGGCGTTCAGGCGATAGACGATCGGCACGCCGGTGCCGAGCTCCACCTTCACCACCTCCTCGCCGGACAGGCCGTCGAGCGCCATGATGAGGGCGCGCAGCGAATTGCCGTGGGCCGCCACCAGCACCGTTTCGCCGCGCAGCACATGCGGCTGCATGTCGTGCAGATAGTAGGGCCACACGCGCGCGCCGGTGTCCTTCAGGCTCTCGCCGGCGGGCGGAGGCACGTCGTAGGAACGGCGCCAGACATGCACCTGCTCCTCGCCCCATTTCTGGCGCGCGTCGTCCTTGTTGAGCCCGGAGAGGTCGCCATAGTCGCGCTCGTTCAGCGCCTGGTTGCGAATGGTCTCGAGATCGCCCTGGCCGACCGCATCGAGGATGTGCCGGCAGGTCTTCTGGGCGCGTTGCAGATCGGAGGTGAAGGCGATGTCGAACTTCAGGCCGCGCTCCTTCAGCTTCTGCCCGGCCGCGCGCGCCTCGTCATGGCCCTTTTCGGTCAGGTCCACGTCGCGCCAGCCGGTGAACAGGTTCTTCAGGTTCCATTCGCTCTGGCCATGGCGCACGAGCACGAGGGTTCCGGACATGTTTGCTCCTTCTTCAGTTGCGTTTCGCGAAACGACCCGGCTCAGAAGCCGAGCACGTCGCGCATCGAATAGAGGCCGGGCTTGCGGCCGCGCGCCCACAGGGCCGCCTTGACCGCGCCGCGCGCGAAGATCGCCCGGTCCTGGGCGTGGTGGGCAAGGGTGATGGTCTCGCCATTGCCGGCGAGGATGACCGAATGGTCGCCCGGCACGGAGCCGCCGCGCAGCGTGGCGAAACCGATGCTGCCGGTCTGGCGCGGGCCGGTGTGGCCGTCACGCACCCGCACATCGTTGCCGGAAAGGGAAATGCCGCGCCCGGCGGCCGCCGCTTCGCCCAGCAGCAGGGCGGTGCCGGAGGGCGCATCGACCTTGTGGCGATGGTGCATCTCAAGCACCTCGATGTCGAAATCCTTGGCCTCCAGGGCGCGCGCCGCCTGCTCGACCAGCAGCGCCAGCAGGTTGACGCCGAGGCTCATATTGCCGGACTTGACGATGGTGGCGTGGCGGGCGGCCGCCTCGATGCGGGCGTTGTCTTCCGCCGACAGGCCGGTGGTGCCGAGCACATGGACGATGCGCGCCTGCGCCGCATAGCCGGCGAACTCGACGCTGGCCGCGGGCGCGGTGAAGTCGAGCACGCCATCGGCGGTGGCGAAGGCGGCCAGCGGATCGTCGCCGACGGCCACGCCGGAAGGGCCGAGGCCGGCCAGTTCGCCGATGTCCTTGCCGAGCGCGGGCGAGCCCTTGCGCTCCACCGCCCCGACGATGCGCGCGCCTTCCGCCTCGTGCACGGCGCGCACCAGCGCCAGCCCCATGCGGCCGGCCGCCCCGACGACCACAAGACCCATATCGCTCATATGCTGCTCTCCGATGTTGCGGATGTACCGGCCATATCCGTGGCCTCATCGTCGACGAGGCCCAGCCCCTTGTCACCCTGGAACCGGTAGAAGCGGGCGTAGACACCGTCCGGATCGGCCATCAGTGCGGCGTGGGTGCCCTGCTCGACCACCCGCCCCTCGTCCAGCACGACGATATGGTCAGCATTGACCACGGTGGAAAGCCGATGGGCGATGACGATGGTGGTGCGGCCGCGCATCGCTTCGTTCAGCGCCTGCTGGACGCGCGCCTCCGACTCGTTGTCCAGCGCCGAGGTCGCCTCGTCGAGCAGCAGGATCGGCGCGTTGCGCACCATGGCGCGCGCGATCGACACGCGCTGGCGCTGGCCGCCGGAAAGCGTCGCGCCGTTTTCGCCGACCTGGGTGTCGTAGCCTTCGGGCTGCTGGCGGATGAACTCGTCCGCCGCCGCCAGCCGCGCCGCCAGCTCGATCTCGTTGTCGGTCGCCTCGGGGCGGCCATAGCGGATGTTGTCGCGGATCGTGCCCTCGAACAGATAGGGCTGCTGGGAGACATAGGCGATGGACTGGCGCAGCGAGCGCTTGGTCACCTTCGATACGTCCTGCCCGTCGATGGTGACGGCGCCGCCATCGACATCGTGGAACCGCTGCAGCAGCGCCACCAGCGTCGACTTGCCGGCGCCCGAGGCGCCGACGATGGCCGTGGTCTTGCCGGGGGCTGCGGTGAAGCTCACCCCATGCAGCACCGGCTGGCCCGGCACATAGCCGAAGGAGACGTTTTCGAAGCGCACCTCGCCCTTAGGCACGGCCAGCGCGGCGGCGCCCGGCACGTCGCCCTGGCGCGGCTCGAGGTCGAGGATCTCGTAGATCATGCGGGCATTGACCAGCGCGCGCTCGACATTGACCTGGGTGCGCGCCAGCCGGCGGGCCGGGTCATAGGCCAGCAGCAGCGCGGTGATGAAGGCCATGACGTCGCCGGGCGGATGGTTGGTCGTGGCCGCCTTGTAGGAGGCGTAGCCGATGACGCCGGCGACAGCGAAGCCGGCAAGGCTTTCGGTGATCGGGCCGAGGCGCTCCGAAACGCGGGCGATCTTGTTGTAGCGGCTCTCGGCCTGATCGACCAGTTGGCCGATGCGGGCCGAAAGCTGATCTTCCATGGTGAAGGCCTTGACCACGGCGATGCCCTGCACCGCCTCCTGCATGGCCCCGATGAGGTGCGAGTTGATGGTGACGGATTCGCGCGTCACCGTGCGCACGCGGCGCATGATGTAGTTCACCGCCCACACCAGCGGCGGGCCGATGACGATGATCGAGGCGGCGAGATAGGGCTGCTGCCAGATCATCACCGCGACGAGGCCGATGAGGGCGACGAGATCGCCGGCGACGGAGCGCAGCGTCATGCCCATCAGGTCGCGGATGCCGGCGACGTTCTCGTTGATGCGCGCCGCCAGCCGGCCCGAGCGCGTGTCGCCAAAGAAGTCGATGCCCAGCCGCATCAGGTGCTGGAAGACACGCTTCTGGTAGCGCGCCACGACATTGTTGCCGATCCTGGCCAGCGTCACCGAATAGCCATAGGTGGCGATGCCCCGGATCAGGAAGATGGCGATCACGCCGCCGCAGATCAGCGGGGCGCGGTCATAGCGCTGCCTGACGAAGATGTCGTCGACCAGCGGCTGCATGATCCAGGCGGCGAGGCCTGCGGTGGCCGCCGACACCAGCAGGCAGAATATGGTCAGCGCATAGTACCCGATATATTCGCGGCCGTTCTCGGCGAAAATGCGCTTCAGAACGGCGATGACTTCACCGGGCTGGGGCTTGCTGCGGTTGCTGCCGACGGTCAAGGTTGGGTCCGTTGCATTGGTCTGCGTCCGAAGACGCCGGATGAGGTCGGGCACCCTCTTAGAGCCTTTGCATCCATTTGCCTATGGCCGAGCCCAAAATTGCAGCCGGAGAGCTTACGTTCGCCAGCGCCGTCCCGCCGTTTCCACGCCGAAGCCTGACGGCGTGCGGGCATAGGCGGCAAGCCCGGCCAGCGCCGCCAGCGGATGGCCGACGACATGGACGGGAATGGAGCGCATCAGCGCGTTGTGGGGTGCCTTGTCCTCGAAGGCGGCGCGGAAATTGCCGGCCTTCAGCGCCGGCACGATCTTCTGGGCGATGCCGCCGCTCAGATAGACGCCGCCGCGCGCCTTGAAGATCAGGGCCACGTCGCCGGCAACGCGGCCAAGCAGGGTGGTGAAGATTTCCAGCGTTTCGACGGCGGTCGCGTCGCTGCCGGCCAGCCCGGCGGCGGTGATGTCGGAAGGCGCCGTCAAGGCGGGCTCGCCGCCGCCGGCCCGGGCAATGGCGCGATAGAGATTGGTGAGGCCGCGGCCGCACAATATGTCCTCGCCGGAAACGCGCCCGTCCAGCGTCTCGAGATGCGCAAAGACCTCGTGGTCGCGCCGCGTGCGCGGGCCGAGGTCGATATGGCCGCCCTCGCCCGGCACCGGCACCCAGCCGCCGAAGGCATGGACGAGACCGGCCACGCCGAGCCCCGTGCCGGGGCCGAGCACCACGCGCGCCGCATTGGCCACCGCCTCGCCGCCGCCGATCTTTTCCATGTGGTCCATGCCGAGCGCCGCGACGGCCAGCGCCTGCGCCTCGAAATCGTTGAGCAGCACCACGTCGTCGAGGCCGAGCTCGGCCAGCATGCGCCTGGGCCGTATCACCCACGGGCAATTGGTGAGCCGGACCTCGTCGCCCTCGATGGGAGCCGCCACCGCCAAGATGGCCGTGCGCGGACGGCGCGGGGCACCGTCCAGAACCGCGGCGCGGATCGCCTCGTCGACACCGGCGAAATCCGCCGTCTTGACGATGCGCGGCTCGCCGGCCCCGGAAGTCTCGCCGTCGATGATGGAAAAGCGGGCATTGGTGCCGCCTATGTCGCCGATCAGGACCGGAAACCTGAACCGAACCTCGCCATCATCCGAACCTGTCATTCTGGTCCCCGACAAGCCATCGCCTTTCCGGGTCGATGCTCGATATGTGTGGTCTTGCCGCTCTTGCGCGGCGCCGGATGATTCCGCCCGGCTGCAAAAGGCTAGAGCATCGGACCGAAAAGTGTACTCGGTTTTCGGATTGTTCCGATGTTCAATCAAAGTGTTGGAGCGTCCTTTGCGCGTCCGAAAGGACGCACGGCGCTCCAAAGCGTGTCGCGATCTTTCAGATTCGCTCCATACGCTTCATGTTGTTGTTGTTTTTCGCATGTCGTTATCCCGAAACCGGTTCCCGCTTTCGGGCGACATGCTTTAGCGCATGCCGGGCAAAAGGAAAACACCTTTCCAGCCCGCGATTAAACCGATTGAAATAGCAGCAGTACAGCGGAGGTCCCTTTCCGGTCAATCGGCCGGGCGCGGAAACGGCAGAGGCGCGCCATATTCGGGCGTCGCCGCGAAGGAGCTCACAGCCGTGGACAATCCGTCCGAGGCCGCCAGCGCCGCGATCGGATCGGCCCTGGAGATGGTGGGTGCGCCGGCGGAAGGATAGGTGACGGCGGCGATGGACACCGGATCGGGCGCTTCCAGCACCGCGCGGCAGGCCTTGGGCAGCGACGCCATGGTCATCACGTCGCGGGCCTTGGGGGCGTCGGGGTTCTGATTGGGCCGCCAGGGCTCCTCGGTGAACCACCAGGCCAGCGACTTGTCGCACCCTTCGCCCGCCGCGACCGTTGCCTGCCGCTTGCAGTCGGGCGAGCCGGGCTGGCAGCCGATGCGGACGTGGAAATGGTAGTCATGGCCCCAGAACGGCCGGATCTTGCGCAGCCAGGCGCGGTCGCCCTTCACCGTGTCGCACAGCTTCTTCTTGATGCCCGGATTGACCAGAATGCGCTCCACCTCGGGGTAGGAGGCGGCGCGTTTCAGCAGTCTTTCATGCGCCGGCGTCCACAGCCTGTCGATGACCCGGTGGGTCTTTTCGTTCACCAGCGACGTGGCCGACATGTTCTCCCGTTCCTGCGGCGTCAGGCGGCGGTCGGGCATGGGGGTGAACCAGATGTCGGCATCGAGGCCGATCTGGTGCGAGGCATGGCCGGTGAGCATCGGCCCGCCGCGCGGCTGCGAGATGTCGCCGAGCAGCAGGCCCGGCCAGCCGTCCTGAACCGCATCACGGGACAGTTTCTCGATCAGCGAGATCATCGCGGGGTGGCCCCAGCGGCGGTTGCGCGACAGGCGCATGGCCTGCCAAGTGGGGCCATCGGTGGCGATGGCGACGCCGCCGGAAAAGCAACCCTTGGAATAGAAGCCGATGGATTGCGGCTGGGTCGCGGCCGGCAGCTGGTGGGCCCCGAACAGGTTCTTGGCCAGTTCCTGCGCGACCGCGTCCTGCGCAAAGGTCAGCGTGGACAGTGCGGCGAGCATGGCCACGCCTCTCGCCATCGTCCCCCGCAATGCTCGCATGCCCTCTCTCCAGTCCGGCGCCGCGCACGGCCATCAGAACGCGTCGCGATCTTTCAGATTCGCTCCGTACGCTCCAACTTGTTGTTTTTGCGCATGTCATCATCCCGAAACCGGGCGGCATGCTTCAAAGCGAATCACATGATGCCGCCAACTGTGCCACGATCAAGGCAGGCGCATCCTGGCCCGCGATTCTCCCTGGTCCCAGTTGCCGTCATCCCACAGGGCGCGAAGGGCCGCGCGATAGTCGCGAAAGCGCAAATCATAGCCCGACGCCTTGAGCGCGGCGTTCGAGACGCGCTTGTTCTCGCCATAGAAGGAACGCGCCATGGGCGTCAGCTCGGCCTGGTCGAAGGGAATTTCCGGCGGCGGCTCGACCCTCATCAGCCCGGAGGCATAGGTCACGACATCCTGCGGCGGCGAAGGCTCGTCGTCGGCGACGTTGAAGATGCCGCCCCGCGCAGCATTGGCGAGGTGCAGCAGCGCGCCGGCGATGTCGGCGACATGGATGCGGTTGAAGACCTGTCCCGGCTTGACCAGGCGCTTGGCGGTGCCGTCCCGCAGATTGACGAAGGCGTTGCGGCCGGGCCCGTAGATGCCGGCAAGGCGCAGCACCGCGACCGGCCGGCCGATGGCCTCGCCAAGCGCCAGCCATTGGCGCTCGGCCTCGACCCGCAGCACCGAGCGGCGCGACACCGGCCGGCATGGCGTTTCCTCGTCCACCCAGGCGCCAGCGTGATCGCCATAGACGCCGACGGTGGAAAGATAGCCGATCCAGCGCAGCTTCGGCATCTCGCCCGCAAGGATCTCGCGCGCTCCATTCAGCACCGGATCACCGGCTTCGCCGGGTCCCGCCGAGACGATCAGATGGGTGGTGCCGGCCAGCGCGTCCCGCACCTCGCCCGTCACCACACCGTCGAACAGCAGCGGCGAGATGCCGGCCGCGCGCAGCAGCTCGAACTTTCCGGGCGCGCGCGTGGTGCCGAACACCGGCACATCCTTCGGACACAGACCGGCAAAGGCGCGGGCCGAGTAGCCGGCGCCGAAGATGAAGACCTGCTCCATGCTCATATCCTGACCTCCCCGGCCGAACCCATGCCCTGCATCCATTCCATCCGCACGTCCGGCTCCTCTTCTTCAGGCAGCGCCGCGCGCGCCAGACTGTCGAACGCGCCTTGCGGCAGAAGCCGCGACAGCGCCCAGACGGCAGCGCCGCGCACCAGCGGCGAGGCGTCGAGCGTCAGGGCGCGCACCGCACCGGTCAACCCGGCATCCCCGGAATTGCCGGCCGCGATCAGCACGTTGCGGATGAAGCGGTCGCGTCCCACGCGCTTGACCGGCGAGCCGGAAAAGAAGGCGCGGAAGGCCGGATCGTCCAGTTCCAGCATATCGGCGAGCTTCGGGGCGCGCAGGTCGTCGCGCGCGGCCAGCTTCGCCTCGGAGGCGGCCTGGGCGAACTTGTTCCACGGGCAGGCGGCAAGGCAGTCGTCGCAGCCATAGATGCGGTTGCCGATCGCCGCGCGGAACTCAAGCGGGATCGGCCCCTTGTTCTCGATGGTGAGATAGGAGATGCAGCGGCGCGCATCGAGCCGGTACGGCACCGGAAAGGCGTTGGTCGGGCAGGCGTCGAGGCAGGCGCGGCAGGAGCCGCAACGATCGACGTCGCGTTCGTCCGGCTCCAGCTCTGCGGTGGTGAAGATGGAGCCGAGGAACAGCCACGAGCCATGCGTGCGGCTGACCAGATTGGTGTGCTTGCCCTGCCAGCCGAGCCCGGCCGCCTCGGCCAGCGGCTTCTCCATCACCGGCGCGGTGTCGACGAACACCTTCACGTCCCCGCCGGCGCGGGAAACGATCTTGCCGGCAATCTCCTTCAGCCGCCCCTTCATCACGTCGTGATAGTCGCGGTTGCGGGCATAGACGGAGATGGCGGCCCGGTCGGGATGGGCGAGAAGCTCGCGCGGATCGTGATCCGGCCCGTAGTTCATGGCCAGCACGATGATGGAGCGCACTTCCGGCCATAGCACGCCGGGTTTCGCGCGCCGCTCCAGCGTCTCCTCGATCCAGCCCATGGAACCGTGGAAACCGTCGGCCACGAATTGCGCCAGCCGTGCCGGGGCCTTCGGAATGGCATCGGGCGAGGTGACGGCGACGAGGTCGAAGCCGGCGCGCAGGGCTTCCCTGTCGATCAGCGCGCGAAGCTTGCCGGAATCAGAAGTCGAGGTCCGCATAGTGGGACACCGGCGCCAGGCCGCGCACGCGGTCGGACAGCAACGGGCGGAAGGAGGGGCGCGATTTCACCCGCATGTACCAGTCGCGCGCGGCGGCGTGCTCGCG
>Ga0180220_1001410_pt1 | contig 17894 bp, 12 predicted proteins | sample eDN5th37CBELigBY_FD_151335 | JGI IMG/M metagenome (GOLD analysis project Ga0180220, IMG submission 151335) | Enriched backyard soil microbial communities from Emeryville, California, USA - eDNA 5th pass 37_C BE-Lig BY (version 2) (version 2) | ecosystem: Environmental > Terrestrial > Soil >...
TTCAGTAAACATGCCATGGTATAAAGGACAGACACTTCTTCATTTTTTAGAGAATGTGAATGTGGACAAGGATGTGAACCTTACACACCCACGCTTTCCGGTTCAGTATGTTATTCGGCCTCAGTCCGACGATTTACATGATTACCGTGGTTATGCCGGTACGGTAATCAGCGGAACTTACAAAAAAGGCGATGAAGTGCTGGTACTTCCCGATGGTATTTCTTCTACTATTGAGGCAGTGGAAGTAAATGGTGAAGAGGTAGATGAAGTTTTTGCATCTCAGAGCGCTGTTATCCGCTTAAAAGATGATATCGATATCAATCGGGGCGATTTTATTGTATCCAAACAAAATCAACCAAAAAAAGAGCAGGAGTTTGAAGCGCTGATCTGCTGGATGGACAGCAAGCCATTGCGGGAAGGAAATAAATATTTGATTCAGCTGCAAAGCCGCACAGTACGCTGTGCAATCCGTGAAATCCACTATAAGTTGAATGTAAATACGCTTGAGAAAGAAACCAATGTAGCAGAAGCGGTTTTGAATGATGTGGTAAAGGTAACGATCAAAGCAGCTTCTCCTATTGTTTACGACTCCTATAACGAACTGCGTACCAGCGGCGGGGCTATCCTGATTGACGAAACCGCGTTTACAACCGCCGCAGGCTGCATGCTGCAGTAAAATAATTTTTAATACAATGTAAAAAGCCGCTGTTCTATTTGGAACAGCGGCTTTTTTATTCATGTGCTGAATATAAGTATTAAGTCCTGCTTATTTATATGCTACGACCGAAATTTCTACATTCACATTTTTAGGGAGTCCTGCCGCTGCAACCGTTTCGCGGGCAGGAAAGTCTTTTTCAAAGTAAGAGCCATAGATCTCGTTTACTATCGAGAAGTGCGACATATCACTTAAAAAAATAGTAGTTTTTATGATGTCAGCAAAACTGTAGCCCGCCTCTTTCAAAACAGCTTCCAGGTTTTTTAATACCTGACGGGTTTCAGCTGCTATAGAATTTGTAACGAGCTGATTTGATTCGGCGTCGAGTGCAATCTGGCCTGAGACAAACAAAAAGTTTCCTGCTTGAACCGCCTGACTATAGGGGCCTATTGGTGCAGGTGCATCTGTAGTGTTGATTGTTTTTTTCATTTCGCTAGCAGCCATTCGATCAGTTTATATAGTATCCCAACCAGAAATAAGATAATGGCTAATGCATTGATAAAATGCATCACTCTTAAATTAAAACTGGTTGGGCGCTTCGGATCTTTTTTCCGGAAGAAATACATGCTGTAAAATTAATCATAATATCTACCTGATAAAAACGGCAGCTGTATTTCAAACGATTTTAATTCATCCGGCCGCCGCCTTCCCATCCGCCTCTTCTTTCACGGTCGTATCCCCCGCCGCCTCTGTTAGGCTGTGCGCCAGTAAATTTTTGCAGACGTGTAGTAAATGTCAGCATAAAATACTGGGTCAGGCGATTACTTTGACTGTCGCTGATGGAGTTATCACTGATAGAACGGCTGATATTTGTGCCCTGATTAAGCAGGTCAAAGCCCTGCAGCCTCAAAGTTGTGCCTCTATTTTTTGTAAACTGCTTTTCGATAAAAGTATTAATGATCAGAGGATTATTATTGATGCCTGCATAGCCCCGATTGAAATTTTTGCTTGCATCAAATCCTAAATTGAAGGTTTTAAGAAAATAAACCCGGCCATTCAGGTCCAGTGCCCAGGAATTGATTTTAGAATTATTGCTGGTCCTGAGGCTGTATCTGTTCCAGTTATAGCTGTATGAAGCAGCCGGATAAAGTTCAAGCCATTCTTTAGGGTTGATCTGCAGTCTCATGCGCTGTGAAAAAACCCAGTTTTTTCCGATGTTTTCTAAGTTATCAGTGTAAGAAACATTGTTGTTGTAATTTACTGAACCATTCAAAGAAAGACGGTATTTGCGATCGGCAAATGATCGACTCCAGTTGTAAAATCCGTTTAACGAATAATACCCATCGGCATTGAGGTATCGGGTTTCCTGCTTGCGGCTGTTTAATGTATCGGCGATAAGAACAATATTGCTTACGATGCGGTCCTGAATAAAGTTAGCTGATACCCCTGTGAATAGAGTTTTGCCGCTCACTGGATCGGAATTGTTATACCTCATGTTAATGGAGTGGTTAAAAGATGCTTTCAAGTCCGGATTACCGACGATAGGACGCTGCGGGTTAGTGACATCGCGGACAGGCTGTATCTGCGCAAAGCTCGGCTCACTGCTTCTTCCTGAATAGTTGATCTGCAGTTCCCGGGTACGGGCGAATTTATAAGTGAACCGTGCTACCGGAATCCAGTTAAAAGCAGTCCGGTGGGTCGAGGTATTTTTACTGATCGACTCTCCCGCAAGCAGGCTTGGCTGGGCTGTTAATCCTAATGAATAATTATAGTTTTTGTTACTGAAGCGGTAGCTGACACGAAAGCGGTTGGTCGTAAACGAATAATTGTATATGTTGCTCAACGAGTCTATCTGCTGCTGTACGCCCAGATTATCCATTACATTGGTTATGCGGCTGTTGTCGTACTGTACCCTGTCGTATTCGTAACTGAACTCCATTCTGGAGAACTCACCCAAAGGTTCAGAATAGTCGACAGAGCCGGTAAAGTTCATGCTCTCATTGTCTGTATCAATGATGCGGTGAAGCAGTGAATCTGCCGCCCAATCCGCATCTTCCGGGTTTGCATAATACCAGGTACGGTTATCTACATCTGAATAGTTTCTATTGTTATTATTATTTAACTGCAGATCCGCTGACAGATTTCTTCCACGCTTGGCAAAGCGGTGGTTGTACAGTATTCTTCCTCCCGAGGCCGGTGAAGTAGACTTTCCTAAACTGCTGGTTCTTTGGTCCTGTTTATAAAATCCAGTCTGAAATGATTCACTTAGATTAGTTGAATTCGTATTTCCATATCGAAATGAAGGGTCGAAACGGAAATAATTCATGGAGTCGGGCCGGTATTCCAAAGTAAAATTAAACCGATGGTTGTTGTTCGAGTTTTCCGAATCGCCTTTGCGGGTATTGAAAAGCATTCCGCTTGGATTATTCGTTTGAATAAAACTGCTGGTGATGGAATTGTTATTTCTAACGGCAAAACTGTAACTTCCGTTAATGCTTACTTTTTCGCTCAGCTTATCACGATAGTTTAATCCCGCGGATGTGGTAGTTGTAATACCATTGCCTCCGCCGCCGCCTCCGCTGTATCCACCGCGTCCGCGTCTCCCCGAACTCGCAAAATCAAACATATTGGCATTGGTATTATTGAAATTGCCCATGAATGAAACCTGCTGGTCATCATTATAGTAGTTACCCATCCCGGCAATCTGGTAACGATCTTCATTTCCAGCACCTGCAGAACCACGGCCAAACACTCCTTTATTCCTATCAGGCCTGATTTGGATATTTAATATTTTTTCAGGTTCTTGATCGCCTTTAATGCCGCTGATATTTGCCTGGTCGCCGTAATCATCAATTACCTGCAGCTTTTCAATAATTTCAGCCGGCAGCTGCTGTGTTGCACTTTTTACATCTCCGCTGAAAAAATCTTTTCCATTAACACGAACCTTGGTAATGGCTTTTCCCTGGGCAGTAATATTTCCGTCTTTATCCACCTCTACTCCCGGAAGTTTTTTGAGTACATCTTCTACAACCGAGTTCTCTCTTACGGGGAAATCACTCGCCCTGTATTCTACCGTATCTTCTTTTATTGTTACCGCCGGGGTACCATCAACGATAACCGCATCTAGAACATTTGCTTCTGTTTTTAAAGTTATAGGCTCCAAGTTTGCTGTACTTCCCTCTTTAAAACTATACTGCCGGCTGTATGACCTATAGCCAAGGCTGGTTACAATTATTGTAAACTCAGAAGGAGTATTGCGAAATACGAATTTGCCATCCGCGTCGCTACGGGTCATCAGCGTATCTTTTGCTGCAGCCAGCTTAACTGTTGCAGCTATTACGCTGGTGCCTGTCGAATCATTTACTACGCCTCTTACTTCACGCAGCTTTTGTGCCGACGCTGAAAAACAAATGCTGGTTAACACGGTAACCAGAGCAACAAGATACTTCATGTTTTATTGATGTGCTAAATTAAATTTCACCCGAAACTCTACCGTTTCCGATATTGTCCTCCTGTAGGGCTCACTTCTTCCATATCCATATCCTCCATATCCGTATCCATACATTCCATACCTTCCCATCGTAGGGAGTCCCTGTTCTATTACAGTACGCTGTAATCCGTTTACTTTAAAGCTATAGGTTATTGTTTTATCGTCTTGCGGTTCTATTTCCAGAAGTTTTAATGGGATCGCCAGTTCATAAGTAAAAACCCCGCTGTCGCTTAAAGCACCTGCGGCACTGATCCCAAAGTCATTGTTTAATGCGATACTTCCATCCGGAAGGATTTTGAACCCTTCAATATTCAAACCGTATACTTTTGAAAGGATCTGCTGATTTAAGGAATTGACATCGGCTGGCTCTTTACGCCTTCTTCTTTCTTCTTCGCTGCTTCGCAGAGCGATTCTGTCAACAACAGGAAAAGTAACCGATGTGCCTCCTTTTTTGCGGTTGTCCGGGCTTACACCAAAAGTAAATCCGAAAGAAAGTATTTTGCGAATAACCGCGGGGTCGGATGTTTTAAGAGCAATGTAAAGGTTGGTATTGTCATTGCCGGCGTTGTAATGTAACTTTGACGCTGCATGGTAATAGTTAAGACTGTCGGGCCAGTCAGCCAGCTCTCCATCTACTCGTATTGGGTTTGATATAAAATGGTTTTTGAGAATATCATTCTTTTTCTGCGCTTGTAAATGACTTACAATCAGGCAAAAGAAGAATATTAAATAAATTTTTATAGTTCTCTGCATAGCGAAACTTTAAGACTGTTATGTTTAAAATAGGTTTAATTTAGAAAAGTATAATAATTAGGGGAAAAAGGGACCATGCAATACGGGATTTAATTTCTTTTGTTTTAGTTTGCACGATAATCGGAAGCAGTGATTATCATTATTAATTTATTATGAAAAAATTTGATAAGTCAGCCGCACTTTGGTTTTGAAATATAAAGACAATGAAACTTTGGCAGAAAGATAAACAGGTAGAAAAATCCGTAGAAACATTTACCGTAGGCCGTGACCGTGAGCTGGACGAGCAGATGGCGGCATTTGATGTGCTGGGCTCGCTGGCGCATACGCGGATGCTGGAATCTATCGGACTATTAAACAGTCAGGATTTAGAAGCTGTACAGAAAGAGCTGAAAGCGATTTATAAGGAGATTGAAGCCGGGGATTTCACTATTCAGGAAGGTGTTGAGGATGTTCATTCTCAGGTAGAGCTGCTGCTTACGCAGCGTATTGGCGAAGCCGGAAAAAAAATCCACAGCGGGCGGTCGCGGAATGATCAGGTGCTGGTCGACCTGAAACTGTTTTTCAGAAGCCAGATAAAGAATATGGTTTCAAATACAGAAGGGCTTTTTCAGCAGCTGATCAGCCTCAGCGAAGAACATAAAGACAAACTTCTTCCGGGATATACCCATCTGCAGATCGCGATGCCTTCGTCCTTCGGCTTATGGTTTGGCGCTTACGCGGAAAGCCTGGTAGATGATTTGGAGCTGATGCTGGCCGCTTGGAAAGTTTGTAATAAAAATCCTTTAGGCTCTGCGGCTGGATATGGTTCATCCTTTCCTTTAAACAGAACAATGACAACCGAACTGCTGGGTTTCGAATCATTGAACTATAATGTTGTGTATGCACAGATGGGACGTGGTAAAACCGAAAGAATATTGGCTCAGGCAATGTCTTCAGTCGCAGCAACATTAGCAAAACTGGCCATGGATGCGACGCTGTTTATCAATCAGAACTTCGGCTTTATCAGTTTCCCTGATGAACTGACCACGGGTTCGAGCATTATGCCGCATAAGAAAAATCCGGATGTATTCGAGCTGGTCCGTTCCCGCTGCAACAAGATTCAGGCCTTGCCGAACGAGATCGCTTTAATGACTACAAATCTTCCATCCGGTTATCACCGCGACCTGCAGTTATTGAAAGAAAATCTATTCCCTGCTTTCCAGTCACTCAATGAATGCCTGGAAATGACCACGTATATGCTGCAGCATATCAGCGTGAAAGAAAATATCCTGAAAGACGAAAGATATGCTTACCTCTTTAGTGTGGAAGCAGTGAATGAAGAAGTTTTAAAGGGCGTCCCTTTCAGGGAGGCTTATAAAAAAGTAGGGATGGAAATCGAAGAAGGGAAATTCACGGCTCCCGAAAAAGTACATCATACGCACGAAGGAAGTATCGGAAATTTGTGTAATAAAGAAATTTCGGCTTCTTTTGAGGCGGTAGTGAAGGCTTTCAATTTTGAGAAAGTAGAAAATGCTTTAATGTCACTTCTAAATGAATAATAAAAAATAATTCCACGCAGCGGCACAAAGAATATACGCAGCGACCGCAAAGTTAGCTCCTTGTGTGATCAGCGCCCTCTGTGTTCTCTGCGTGAACCAATTGAATGAAAATGAGCGTATCCGAATTAGCACAAAATCTAAAAGGTTCTGAAATTATTAAAATAGCAGGTGAGATCAACGAATTGAAACGACAAGGCCAGCAGATTGCTAACCTGACCATCGGTGATTTCGATTCTTCACTATTTCCTATTCCAAAAGAGCTTGAAAAAGGAATAAAAGATGCTTATGATGCAAATCAAACGAATTATCCACCCGCCGATGGCCTGCTTAGTCTTCGGGAAAGTGTAAGCGCTTTTATGAATAAACAGCATGGCCTGGATTATAATCCGAATGAGATTTTAATTTCAAGCGGTTCCAGGCCGATCATTTACGCGGCTTACCTTGCGTTGGTAAATCCCGGTGACAAAGTGTTGTATCCGGCTCCATCCTGGAACAACAACCATTACTGTGATTTAACAAGAGCCAATGGAGTGGCCGTGCCTGCTAAAGCTGAAAACAACTTTATGCCTGCGGCCGATGATCTCCGCCCCTATATCAGCGGAGCGTCTTTGCTGGCTTTATGCTCGCCGTTAAATCCAACAGGCACCATGTTCGATAAAAAAGGTCTGGAAGAGATATGCGATTTGGTACTGGAAGAAAATAAGAAACGGAAAGCCGGCGAAAAACCTTTATACCTTCTTTACGATCAGATTTATGCGATGCTGACTTTCGGCGGACATCAGCATGCGGATCCGGTTTCACTGCGCCCTGAAATGAAACAGTATACGGTTTATATAGACGGTGCTTCCAAATGCTTTGCAGCCACAGGTGTGCGTGTGGGCTGGGGATTTGGCCCTGCCGAAGTGATAGACAGTATGCGCTCTATCGTGGGGCATATGGGTGCATGGGCGCCAAAACCTGAACAGGCGGCAATGGCTGAATTTCTGAAGGATGAAACAGCGGTTAGCAGTTTTCTGCAGCAGTTTAAAGATAAAATCCGGAAAAGCCTGGATGCATTGTATCAGGAATTCCGGCAATTAAAAGCGGATGGCTTCCAGGTGGACGCCATTGAGCCGATGGGAGCTATCTATCTGACCTTGAAAATTGATTATTCAGGTAAGCGCACTCCTGAAGGACAAGTTTTGAAAGACAGTGCCGATATTAATTTCTATTTGATAAAAGAAGCAAAAGCGGCCTTTGTTCCATTCTCGGCTTTTGGCACCGGCGACGATATAAACTGGTTCCGGGCATCAGTAGGTGCCTGCTCACTGGAAGATATTCAGGAGATGATGCCGAGACTGAAAGCAGCGTTGTCAAAACTCAGCTAATAACGTTACAAGATTTATAGGAAGATTAAAGGGTTACAGCTGCTATCCATCAATCTTTAAAATATTTTGAAGCAAACTCAATAAAAAAGGGCCAGTTTGGAGCAGGGGTGTGTCCTCCGTCGTGCTGTCTGAAGGCGATATCACCTTGGAGCAATGCATGGTTCACTGGGGGATATGTCCCTGTTTCAATACCATCCCTGCCTAAAAGCCGATAAACGGGCCCTGCCGCCGCTGCTGCCATAAACATTCCCTTTTGGTCTGTCCAGTTATCACCGTCAAGCCCGCATCCGATAAACACTGGCCGGGGAGCGCATAGGGCAATCAATTCGTGTGAGTCGACAGGAAGGTCTTTCCAAGTAAGCGGACCGGCATATTTGATAAAATTACCTGTCATCCAATGATATTCATTCGCAGCGGCAACGTTTTCTACCACTTCCCCAAAATTTCTCCTGTGCAGCTTTGCCCCGCCTGCACCCGACGAACTGATATAACCTGTTGAAAATTGGGGATAATAAGCCAGCGTAACGAGCGCAGCTTTACCATAACGGGAATGTCCGGCGATTGCCACACGCTTTTCATCGGCTGCCGGATCGTTTTTAAAATAGTTTAAAGCTTCGGCGGCGCCCCATGCCCACGCACGTAATGCTCCCCAATCATCAGCTTTTCGATACTGTCCTTTATTTATTAAACCAATAATCCCTTCAGTGAGTCCTGCACCATGATCCGCTTGAATGCTGGATGGATTTAAAAGCGCAAGCGCCCATCCCCGGTTTAAAACCTGTTCCTGCCAGGAAGGGCCTTCCTGACGAAAGAAGGCAGGAATATCCGTTGCAGATTTCCGCCATATCATGCTGCGCTCATGCCATCCATTGAACTCCATAATTACAGGAACTTTAGATTTTATATCCGCAGGAGTTATAAGCGTCAGTTCTATGTTGACTTCCACCGCAGGGTAAGAGGAATTATCAACACGGCCGATGAGTTTTTTAATAATAACCGGGGTCGTTCCGGCAGTATCCGGCTGGCTGCTTATTATTTCCCAATTCACAGCCGGAAGATCTTTAGGAATCCGGCCATAGATTTCACGGTCAAAATCTTCTATAATCTCCGGCCGCCGTTTTGACCACCATATTTTTGCAGTGTTAACCTTATCTCCGTTATTAAGCCGCAATGGGTCAGGAAGTACGGGGAAAGGATTGGCTTTTGTTTCATCATAATTGACACCATTCGGCGCTGCAGGGTCACTCCCATTTACACCCGGCCGTACAGAAGAAATGTTCAGAAGCTGAAGCATGGCACTATAGTCTTTATTGGTGCGGTTTCTGATTACCTCCCTGATACTATCTTGAACACGCCGTTGTTCAGGACTCAGGTTTTGTCCGAAAGGGAATACCTGTGCGTCTGCTGTCAGCAGAAATCCTGCAAACGCAATTAAGAGAACTGGTTTCTTCATATCTGCTTTTATAAAGTTTAGAGGGCGCTTATAGAATCCTGATCGACCGGCTGATTGCATTACTGCTGCTTTTAACGGTTTCATCCGGCTGGCAGCCGCCAATGCTTACTGTTATTTTACCATGATACTGCTGAGCTGTACCTTGAGGATCTATATATGTCAGGTCTTCCGGCTGTAAGGTGAAATTAACGATTTTGCTTTCACCAGGCTTCAGGCTGATGCGCTCAAATCCCTTCAAAGAACGTATGGGCGCTTTTATCGATTTATTATCAAACGAAATATAAAGCTGTACCACTTCTTCGCCGGCTGTTTTTCCGGTATTGGTAACGGTTATACTTACGGGAACAGCTTCACCTTTTTTAACTGAGGATTTGAGCAGCAGCTGGTCGTAATGAAAAGTTGTATAGCTTAATCCGTAGCCAAAACCATACAATGGCTTGCCTTTGAAATACCGGTAGGTGCGGTTTTCCATACTATAATCGGTAAAAGGAGGAAGATCTTCATCACTTTTATAAAAAGTTACCGGCAGCCTTCCGCCTGGATTGTAATCGCCGAACAGCACATCGGCGGCGGCAGTCCCGGCCGCTTGTCCTCCATACCAGATATTCATTATTGAATGGATGTTTTCTGCCTCCCAGGGGATGGCGATGGCACTTCCTGTCATCATCATAAATACAACCGGCTTCCCGGATGTCTTTAATGCTTTCATCAGTTCAGTCTGCACTGCGGGAAGTTGAATTGAAGTACGGTCGCCGCCATTAAAACCGGGGTAATCCACACGCATTTCTTCCCCCTCCAGCTGTGGAGAAATTCCTCCGGCGAAAACAAAAACATCCGCATCACGATGCCGATTTACAAGAGCGTTAAAATCAGTCTTTACAAAATTACCTGTACTTAGCCGTACGTTTCCTTTTCCTTCTCCTTGCCAGTACTCGACAATAAGCTTATACGTTGAACCTTTCTTTGTATTCAGCTTATACGTTCTGCTGCCCCACCGATTACGGGTCCAGGCATCTAATACAGGTTTGCCGTTAATTATAAAACGATAACCATCATCAGCTTCAAGTTCAAATGTTACTGTGCCATCATTTTCGGCTTTAAAATCTGCTGAATAACGGGCAGAGAAATTATTTGCCCGGATTTTTCCTATTACTGCTTCTCCCTCCTGCCAGAAGTGGTTTACACTGGTTTCATATCGAACGGCCTCGGGAGATCCGCTGAGATCTTTATTGTTGTAATATTCTGCTTTGAAACCAGGTTTGCCATCAAAAGAAAACTGGCTGCTGAGATCAGTATAGGACAGCAGCGTGTCGTTTGTGAAATTTACGGCCTTTTCATAAACAACCTCTGTGGTGCTGGCTGCTTTATCCTTTATTCCTTCCAGGATAGTTGTAATTTTTGTAGGTATACCATTATAATTTCCCAATACAGATATTGGATTGTCGGCATTCGGCCCAAGCACAACAATCTTTTTTAATGATTTGCTTAAAGGAAGTGTGTTATTCTGATTTTTTAGTAAAACGATTGACTGACGTGCCATTTTCAGTGCATGTGCCGCATGTTCCGGACTTTCAAGAACCGACGCCGGAGTCTGCGCATATTTTACGATCGAAACTGGATCGAACATTCCTAATTGGAACCTGATTATAAAAAGCCGCTTTACCGAAATATCAATTTGGTCTTCGCTCAGTCTGCCGTTTTTTACAGCTTCTACCAGCGATTGATAAACATCTGTTCCACATTCCAGGTCGGTTCCGTGAAGGACCGCGTCGGCTGCTGATTCTTCCGCATTAGCATGCGTTTTATGATTTTTAAAGAAATCGTCAATTGCCCAGCAATCGGAAGTTACATAGCCGTTAAAATTCCACTGGTTGCGAAGTATATCTACCATCAGCAGATCACTGCCGCAGCAGGGCTGTGTCCGAAACGCGTTGTAAGCGCACATCACACCCGCGACTTTAGATTGGGTCACTAATTTTTTGAAAGCCGGCAGGTAGGTGTCCCAAAGGTCATAATCACTGGCATTGACATCAAAAACGTGGCGTAGAGGTTCGGGCCCGCTGTGAACAGCATAATGTTTTGCACAAGCGGCCGCTTTCAGGTATTTAGGGTCATCGCCCTGAAGCCCTTTTACAAAAGCATCGCCGAGAACTGCAGTTAAATAAGGGTCCTCACCGTAGGTTTCCTGTCCGCGTCCCCAGCGGGGATCTCGAAAGATATTGATATTCGGTGTCCAATAAGTCAATCCCAGATAACGTTCGTTTGTCCTTCCCAGTGCTGCAGCTTTATTATAAATCACACGTCCTTCAAGAGCGCAATAATCTGCCATTTTGAACAGCGAATTTTTATCAAAAGTAGCAGCCATGCCGATTGCCTGTGGAAAAACCGTTACCTTGAACGGAGTTCGTGCTACGCCATGAAGTGTTTCATTCCACCAGTCGTAGGCGGGAATACCTAAACGTGGAACAGCCGGAGATGAGTTGAGCATTTGAGACACTTTTTCTTCCAGTGTCAGCCTGCTTACCAGGTCATCCACTCGTTTTTCAAAGCTAAGATTGTAGTCTTGAAATGGATAAGAAGCATGTTGTGCGGAAGCGGTTGATACAAAAAGGAGAAAAAGAGCGAGCTGTAAGATAGATCTGAGTAATTTCATTAGGTAGTGTTTAACTGGCTGTAACATTACTAAATTTTCAAGATTTGCAATCGGTTACAGTAAAAATAATACTTTGAAAAGAGAAATAATCAGGGAAGGCGGATATTTAACAATTGAGCGATCTTTTTGAACAAAACTATCAGGTGTGGCCGGTTTATCACTCAACAAATACTTTTTAGTTTAGGGTTTGGTGTTGGAAGCAGGTGTTATGTGTGCTGTTATTATGTTCTTCTAAACGCCTTTATTCGTGTGGCCGACATAGAATGAGTTATTCAGGAATTATTTTTCATTATTACCCGGTCCGGCTAACCAGCACCCCGCTGTTTTGGGATGGTCAGATAGTGATTCTAAGCAGCTGATCCAGTTGTTCCCTGTCCTAAATTTTCTCTATCAGTTTTCTGCTTTTAGCTGCCTTAACGGCTCTTTCTAGGAGCACAGCTGTTTCCCCCTTTTCTCCATCCGAAATGGCTTTCCTCAGCTGCCAAGGCCGGTGTTTGGACGTATAGGAATTGTATATGCTGTTATTATGTTCTTTCAGACGCCTTCTAAATCATTGGTGTGGCCAACATAGAATGGATATGAGCTGGGAGAGTATAAAATGTATATATAATACATAAAAAAAGTCCCGAAACTATTTCCGGGACTTGCTCCTGAAGCTGGGCTCGAACCAGCGACCCTCTGATTAACAGTCAGATGCTCTAACCTGCTGAGCTATTCAGGACTTTATTTAAACCAATTTATCCGAGAAAACCCTCTCTTTTCAATTGGGACTGCAATATTCGGGATTTTAATTTATTTATGCAATATTTGTTTACTTTTTATTTTTTATGAGCTTAGTAATTATCGGAACCGTAGCATTTGATGCTATCGAGACCCCCTTCGGAAAAACAGATAAAATTATTGGCGGAGCCGCTACTTATGCCGGCTATGCCGCTTCCTATTTTTTTAATAAGGTGAAAATCACCGCTGTTGTAGGCGATGATTTCCCACAGGATGAGATTTCTGACTTTGAGAAGCATGGAATCTCAACTGAAGGACTACAGATCAAGAAAGGAGAGAAATCCTTTTTTTGGTCAGGGAGATATCACAATGATATGAACAGCAGAGATACATTGATAACAGAATTAAATGTGCTGGCTGATTTTGATCCCATCATTCCTGATTCATATCAGGACTGCGAATTTCTCCTGTTGGGAAATCTAACACCAGCCATACAGCGGAAAACTATTCAGCGTTTAAATAAGCGGCCGAAGCTTATTGTTCTGGACACAATGAACTTCTGGATGGATACCGCTCTGGATGATCTGCTGGAAACGCTTAAAATGGTTGATGTGCTTACCATCAACGATGCGGAAGCCCGTCAGTTATCAGGCGAGTATTCTTTGGTGAAAGCCGCTAAAAAGATTCTGGAAATGGGACCTAAATACCTTATTATTAAAAAAGGGGAGCATGGAGCACTGCTTTTCCATCAGGATTTGATTTTTTCCGCTCCGGCTTTACCACTGGCTGAGGTTTTTGATCCAACTGGTGCCGGAGATTCTTTTGCCGGAGGATTTATCGGATATCTTGCTAAAATTGGCACCGTAAATTTCAATAATATGAAGAACGCGGTTATTTATGGCTCTGCGCTTGCCTCTTTCTGTGTTGAAAAATTTGGAACAGAGCGTATTAAAAGCTTAAGTGAGCGGGAGATCGCTGACCGGGTAAATGAATTTGTAAAACTTAGCAGTTTTGTGATCGAATAAAAAAAGAGCGGCGCATATTGCGCCGCTCTTTTTTTATAGTTGGCATAGTATCATTAAATTTCAATATTCCATTCGAACTCATCAGGAACCAAACCGTAACGAATATCATTTAAAGTCGTAAGTACACGGTTAGAAAATTCAGCGTTAGCCGGATCGGGAAGACTGTACAATTGACCTCCTATTGAGATCTCCGAAATCGAAGCAATTGTAGCGGCAGTTCCAACGCCAAAAGCTTCACTTACTGCCCCGCTTTTTAACCCTTCTTCTATTTCCGCTACAGAAATACGGCGTTCTTCAGCTGGAATCCCCCATTTCCTTGCCAATGCAAGAACAGTGTCTCTGGTAACACCTTTTAAAATGGTGTCTCGGGTGGAAGGGGTCATAAGTACACCGTTCACTACAAACATCAGGTTGGCTGTTCCCAGCTCTTCAATGTATGCATGTTCTTTTGAATCGGTCCAGATGATCTGGTCGAAGCCTTCTTTTACAGCTTCCATCGCTGGTAAAAGTGAACCGGCATAATTTCCTGCCGCTTTGGCAAACCCAAATCCACCGTCGCAGGAGCGTGAATAGTATGTTTCAACCTTAACTTTTAAAGGTTTAGAATAATAGGCACCTGCAGGGCCAGTTAGGACCATGTACTTATACGTGTCTGAAGGTTTTACTCCTAAATATGGATCAGTGGCAAACATGAAAGGCCGGATATACAATGACTGACCCTGGGCTTTTGGCACCCAGTCGCGGTCTGTATCCACTAATGCGGCGATGCTTTGAACAAAAATATCTTCTGGCAGTTCTGGCATACACATCCGCTCTGCGGATTTATTAAAACGCTCTGCATTTTTGTAAGGGCGGAACAGAACAATTTTACCATCTGCCTGGTGATAGGCTTTTAGTCCTTCGAAAAAAGACTGCCCGTAGTGCAGAACAGAAACAGCCGGACTCAGCGTTAAATCTCCATAAGGGACGATTCTAAAATCTTTCCACTCCCCATCCGCATAGTCGGCAATGAACATGTGGTCCGAAAATGTTTTTCCAAATCCCAGATTATTAAAGTCCACCTCGTTGATACGGGAGGATGGCGTGCGGTTGATTCTAACTTCCAGCTGATTACTCACGATATTACAATTTAATGTTGCAAATTAACGCTTTTTTGTACATATTTCACAGGGCCGGGTTCCGTCTTATAGCAATTTAAATGTCATCATCCCGATAAATAACCCGCTTATACTGAGCGATAAGTTAAGCAGCACATTCAGCATTGCAAGTCCTGTATTCCCGTTTTTAAACAACTCGATTGTTTCAAATGTAAAAGAGGAGAAAGTGCTGAAGCCGCCGCAGAAGCCGGTTAGAAGGAGAAGTTTTAAAAGTGGGTTTAAATGCAGTTTTTGTGCTCCCCACATAATGACAGCGCCAAAAATAATACAGCTTATAAAATTTGATGTTAAAGTTCCATAAGGGAAAACCGGGTTTTGGGAGTAAAGCTTCGAAATAAGATATCTTACGACGCTTCCTGCACCTCCTCCCAGAAAAACTATAAGAAGCTGCTTCATATCGCATTTGTGATTTTCAGTTTGTAAATGTATAAATTTCACTCAGGGATTTCTTATTTCAATCTGAAGGCAGAAAACAATAGTCTCGGCCATGCTGTTAATCTGCCGATAATGTTTAAATAAAATCAGTATGCGTTGGTCAGGACGAAGGGAAAGTGGTAATGTTGAAGACCGCCGCGGCAGGGGCGGAATGGCTGTAGGAGGTGGTATTGTAGGTGTCATCGTTCTTGTTGTCGCCCTGCTCTTAGGTAAAAACCCTCAGGAACTGCTCAATTTGGTTCCGGGAACAATGCAGGAGCAGACGGCCTCTTCACCTGGTGCAGCAGATGAGCAGTCAAAGTTTGTTCGTGTAGTGTTGGCCGATACAGAAGATGTATGGTCTAGGATATTTGAACAGATGGGACGTGAGTACGAATATCCTGCTCTGGTGCTTTTCACAGGGCAAAGCCAGTCGGGATGCGGCTTTGCCAGTGCTGCGACCGGTCCGTTTTACTGCCCTTCAGATCAGAAAGTTTATATTGACCTTTCATTTTATGATGAACTTCGCGAACGTTTCGGCGCTCCCGGCGATTTCGCACAAGCCTACGTTATTGCTCATGAAGTTGGGCACCATGTCCAAAACCTGCTGGGAATATCTGATAAAGTAGACAGGATGCGTGGCAAAGTAAGCGAAGCCGAACTGAACCGGCTTTCTGTTCGTTTAGAACTTCAGGCAGATTTTCTTGCCGGAGTCTGGGCGCATTACGATCAGAAAATGAATAATATACTTGAGCCGGGCGATATAGAAGAAGCATTGAACGCCGCGAATGCTATTGGCGACGACCGGCTGCAGAAGCAGGCTCAGGGTTATGTAGTCCCTGATGCATTTACGCATGGCACTTCTGAACAACGTATGCGCTGGTTTAAAAAGGGATTTGAAACCGGAGATATCTCTCAGGGAGATACTTTTTCAGCACCGAGCCTCTGAACCAGATCTTTTGTTTCAACCTGCACTATATTAGAAGGAACACTTTCATTCTTTAAGCGGTCGATAGCTGTTACCGTATATAAATAATCCGCGTCAGGAAGCGCATTCTCGTCAGTAAAGCTGGTAGTACTGCTGTCAAAACTGATTTTGAGGATATTCTTTGGATTCTCAATATCCACCTTTTCGCCTTTTTTAAACCGGTATACTACATAACCGTAGGCTGTTTCGCCATCACGTGCTTTCAGCGGTTCGGACCAGTGTAGAATTACCTGGTTAGCGGCTATCCTGCTGGCCTGAAGCTCTAAAGGGGCTTGAGGCGGGACATCATCCAGCCACAGCATTTGCGGCTGTAACGATGGATATTGGTAAAAATCCTGTCTGAGAGAATCCCGTAGCCCCGCGAAATTTTTTCTTAATGAAACAGAACTAAAATATACGCTTCCCTGCACCCGTGCGTTGTCCCGGATATAACGGATCTGATTTGGAATTTGCTGCTTGTCTCTCCAGCCCTCACGATTTTCTATTGCTCTGTACGCACCCTGGCCAATGTATAAATGGCGGCCAAAAGCGTTATCGCTCCACCAGTCGACCAGCTTTTCAAACGGTGCTGCGGGATAAAAAAATGGAAAATAAACCTGTGGATTGATATAATCTATCCAGCCTTTTTCAACCCATTTCCGGGAATCAGCATAGAGCGTACTGTAAGCTTCCAGTCCGCGGGTTTCAGATCCGGCAGGATCCTTGGACTTGTTTCTCCAGATTCCAAACGGACTGATACCGAATTTTATGTGCCTTTTTGTATGTCGGATACTGTCAGACAAAGTTTTGATCAATGTATCTACATTGTGCCGGCGCCAGTCGGCAATATTATTAAAGCCTTTTCCAAAAAGGTGATAAGTGTCTGCATCGGGGATAGGTTTTCCCCCTTCAGGATAAGGATAAAAATAATCATCGAAATGAACGCCGTCAATATCATAGTTCTTTACTACATCCATAATGACATTCACGATATAATCACGGACAGCCGGAAGGCCTGGATTGAATAGTTTTTTTCCTCCATATGTAAAAAACCATTCCGGATGCCGGCGGGTAATATGGTTGGGGCTTACATGGCTGTCGACCAGATCTGTTGTTGCCCGATAAGGATTAAACCAGGCATGAAGTTCCATGCCGCGTTTATGTGCTTCCTTTATCGCAAATTCAAGCGGGTCATAATAAGGAAAAGGTGCGGTATCTTGATTGCCTGTTAAAAAACGGCTCCAAGGTTCGCAGCCGCAGCCTTTGGCATAAATCGCGTCAGTTGCCGGCCTTACCTGAAGGAAAATCGAATTAATCCCACTTTTCTGATGTTCATCTAATATCTCTATCAGTTCTTTTTTCTGCTGTTCAGAAGGAAGACCGGGCTTTGAAGGCCAGTCAATATTCGCTACAGTTGCTATCCACACCCCCCTGAATTCACGTTTAGGAGGATTGACCGTTTGAGAATAAGCCGTTATTGTCAGAAGTGATAAGACAATAACAACAGCTAAAGAACGTATTCCACTCATCATATTTTCCTTTTCGGGAAGGTGCTTTAAAGGTTACATAAATTTTTATTTTAGGAATTAAGCTGACAAAATTTATGCTGCATCTCCCTCTTTCCACTCATAAACCTTGTAATATAATGTATACAGCGGCCTTAGTCTTCCCTCTTCTAAGCGGCCTGCTATACATTTTAGGA
>Ga0180220_1001411_pt1 | contig 17873 bp, 25 predicted proteins | sample eDN5th37CBELigBY_FD_151335 | JGI IMG/M metagenome (GOLD analysis project Ga0180220, IMG submission 151335) | Enriched backyard soil microbial communities from Emeryville, California, USA - eDNA 5th pass 37_C BE-Lig BY (version 2) (version 2) | ecosystem: Environmental > Terrestrial > Soil >...
GCGCAGGCCGAACAGGTCGATCTCGCTGTCCACCAGCTTGCCGGCGCGCCAGTGCTCATAGCGCAGGCTGGTCGTGGTGGTCTGCCCCACATAATCCGTGTCGATCCGGTCGGCGGTCAGCGTCAACAGGTCATCGCCTGCCTTCCATGTCCGCACCGAATGCGGTGCATCGAGAAAGCCGTCGATGGCATCGAGGTCGAGGATCAGCCGCCCGCCCGGAGCGAGGTGGTCGTGGAAGCGCTTCAGCACGCCAAGCGCCGCTTCATAGTCCGTAACGAGCTGGATGGAACCGAGCGGTACGAGGATGGCCTCGAAGCGCTCGTCATAGGAAAAAGCCTCGAAGGTCTGCCTGCTCAGGCTGGCGGGCAAGGAGCGGCTTTCGCAAGCCGTGCGGCAATAAGCCAGCATCTCGTCGGAAGCGTCGAAACCTTTCACGTCCAGCCCCGCCTCCAGCAGCGGCACGAACAGGCGCCCGTTGCCGACAGCCGGTTCGAGCACCGGGCCGCTTACGCCGTTCAGCCGCTCCAGATAGAACTCGACGTCACCAAAAGACCGCCCCACCGGCTTGTCCAGTTCGTAGACCCAGGCGGCCAGCGTCGCATAACGATTTTGCACTAGAACTCTATTCCCTTCTGCGCCTTCACCCCGGCGGCGAAATGATGCTTGGTCGCCCCCATTTCAGTAACAAGATCGGCCGCCTCGACCAGTGCCGGCTTGGCGTTGCGGCCGGTGACCACGACATGCAGGTCTTCACGCCGCGCCTTCAGCGCGGCCACCACCTTGTCGAGGTCGAGATAGTCGTAGCGCAGCGCGATGTTGAGCTCGTCCAGTACGACGAGGCCGATGGCCGGATCGGCCATCAGTTCCAGCGCCCTGGCCCATGCCGCTTGCGCCGCGGCGATATCACGCTTGAGATCCTGCGTTTCCCACGTAAAGCCCTCGCCCATCGTGTGCCAGGAAACCAGATCGCCGAATCGGGCAAGCGCGTCCTGTTCGCCCGAATGCCATGCGCCCTTGATGAACTGCACCACGCCCACCCGCCTGCCATAGCCCAGCATGCGCAGGGCCAGCCCGAAAGCAGCGGTGCTCTTGCCCTTGCCCGGCCCGGTGTTGACGATCAGCAGGCCCTTCTCGACCGTCTTGCCCGCCACCTCGGCATCCTGCACCGCCTTGCGCTTGGCCATCTTGGCGCGGTGGCGTTCGGCTTCCGCCTCGTCGATCGTGCGTTCGTCCGTCATCTCATCTCACCTTCAGCGGCAGCCCGGCTACCATGAAAAGCACGGTGCCGGCTATGGAAGCGACCTTCTGGTTCAGCCGCCCGGCCTCGTCGCGGAAACGGCGGGCCAGCGCATTGTCCGGCACGATGCCCTGCCCAACCTCGTTGGAAACCACGAACCATGGCCCGCGTGGCGACGAAAGCACTGTGGCAAGGCGCACAGCTTCCGCCTCCAGGTCATGCCCGGCGAGCATATGGTTGGTGAGCCACAGCGTCAGGCAGTCGAGCAGCACCGGCTGGCCTTGCGGCTGCGCGGCCAGGGCTCCGGCAAGGTCGAGCGGCGCGTCGACCATGTGCCAGCCCGCGCCGCGCCGGGCGCGATGCTCGGCGATCCGCTCGCGCATCTCCTCGTCATAGGCTTGCGCCGTCGCGATATAGGTCCATGGTCCCGGCAGCGCCGTGACCAGCTCCTCCGCATGCCGGCTCTTGCCGGAGCGCGCGCCGCCAATGATGAATGTCAGGCCGTTCATGGCGGCACTCTTACATCGACTTCGGCACGTAACGCCAGCTTACCACCGCACAACCCACCATCAGCAGGCCGAGCGTGGCGAACACCGAGCCGAGGCCGAAGAAGGCCAGCACGATCGAATAGACCATGGGCGGCGTCAGTTCCGAGAAATCGAGATAGGTGCGGTAGACCGCCGCCATCTGCGAGCGCTCGTAAGGGTGCACGGAGCGCATGAATACGGTGGAGCCCAGCGCATCGATGGCGATGGTGAACAGCGCACCGCACAGAAGCAGCGCGCCGGTGATGAGTGGCGCCGTCGTGCTCACCCAGCCGGCGGCAAACAGGATCACGCCCATGGCGGCGAAGGCGAAGGCAATGGTGGCCCGCGCGCCGAAGCGCTTTCCCGCCCTGCCCCAGTAGATGGCGGTGAACAGCAACGCGTTGCCGGCCGAGATCAGCAGTCCGCCCGCCACCTCGCCCTCGCCGGCGATAACCATGAACAGCGGGCCATAGACGAAAAAGGTCGTCCAGTAGCAGGAGCGGCCGAAGGCGATCAGCCATGCCAGCCGCAGCCGCGGCTGGGCGATGAAGCGGCCGATATTGCTGATCGGGTTGAGGGCTCGGCTCCTGCCGGCGGCGATCATCTGGTTGTCGCTCAGCCGGTAATACCAGAACAGCGCCAGCAGGATGAGCGCGAACACCGCCACCGCGCCGTGGGCAGCATAGATACCGTAGCGGGTGTAGAGCAGGATGCCGAGCGTCGGCCCGCCGGTCCAGGCGAAGGTGGACCATGCCATGCGCAGCGATTCGGAACGGATGAACTCCGTCTTGCGGATATGGTCCATGATGTAGAGGTTGAGCGTGATCGACAGCGCGCTGGCGCCCATCACCCGGCACAGCATGCCGAGCGCCTGCCCGAAAAGCGTGTCGGTGACGAAGAACAGCGAGCCGATGGCCAGCAGGCAGGCCCCCGCGGTGTAGACCCAGCGCCGGGCGAATCGCCTGATCAGCATGGGCATGAACAGCGTCACCGAAAGCCCGAGCAGCGAAACGACCGTATAGAGAACGGAAACCGACTGCTCGCTTTGCAGGATTTCATAAGCCTGGATCGGGATCACGCTCGAGATGGTGGCACGCGCGAAGGACTCGACCGTATAGAGCGAGGCGAAGGTGCGGGCTCCGGCTGGACGAACCTCCCGCAGCCAGATCGGATGCCGCACATGCGTTGCCATCAAGTCCTCCCGTCGAATCCCACCGCCGGATTCGCCGGGCCGCATTGTGTAGCCTTTGCGGGTGGTTTCAGTAGCGGGAAACCGACCTTCCGGGGCGGAAACGCGAGATAGTCCAAAGACTTTCCCGGACTGGACCAACCCGGTGCGCTTAAATTTGCGCTGCCGCAACCGCCACGGGCATGTTAGAAACCGCAGGCTTACCCCCGCCGGAGTTTCCATGCAGACATCCACGCTCACGGGCAGCATTCCAGCCCCGGCACGCCGTATCGAGGCCATCGACGCAGCGCGCGGCATCGCCCTTCTGGCCATGGTCAGCTACCATTTCACCTGGGATCTGGAATTCTTCGGCTATGTCACGCGCGGCCTGACGGCCTTCGGCGGCTGGAAGATCTATGCCCGCAGCATCGCCTCCAGCTTCCTGTTCCTGGTCGGCGTCAGCCTGATGCTCGCCCATGGCAACGGCATTCGCTGGAACGGGTTCGGCAAGCGGCTTGCCATGATCGTCGCGGCGGCACTGGCCATCACGGTCGCCACCTGGTTCGCCACGCCCGGCTCCTTCATCTTTTTCGGCATATTGCACCATATCGCCCTCGCCAGCGTGCTTGGCCTCGCCTTCCTGCGCTTTCCGGTCTGGGCGCTGGTGCTCGCCGCCGTGCTGGTAGCGGCAGCGCCGCAGTTCCTGCGCCTGCCGGCATTCGACCATCCCTCCTTGTGGTGGCTTGGCCTCTCGACGATAAATCCCCGCTCCAACGACTATGTGCCGCTGTTTCCATGGTTCGCGGCGGTTCTGGCTGGCATGGCCGCAGCCAAATTCGCCAAAGCATCCGGCCTGCTCGCGCGCCTTGGCGGACATCTGCCGCAGGCCGCAGCCCGCCCGCTGGTGCTGATCGGACAGCACAGCCTCGCCTTCTACCTCATCCACCAGCCGGTGCTCATCGCCTGCGTGTGGCTGTTCGCACAGGTCTGGCCGGCGCCCGCGCAGAGCCCGCAAGCCGCCTTCGTGCCGGCCTGCGAGGCCTCCTGCCGCGAAGTGCGCGAGCAGGCGTTCTGCACCGCCTACTGCGCCTGCATGCTGGACGCGCTGGACAAGGACGGTGCCCTCGACAAGGTGCTGCGGGGTGAGCAGACTGCCGAGCTAAGCAGCCGTGTCAGCGGGCTCGCTTCCACCTGCACGGTCGAGACCGACATGAGCCTGATGGGGAGAGAGGAAGAATGAAAGCAGTTCCCGCGTGGCGCAGGATTCCCTGGCCGCCGCTCATCTATCTTGCGGCCATCGCCGCCAGCGTGGTTCTGGGCCTGCTCGTGCCGCTGCCCCGCATCACCGGGCCGTTCGGCAATGTGCTCTATGCCATCGGCTGGCTCGTCATCATCGCCGTGATCGCCTTGTGGGCAACATCCTTCCGGGCCATGAGACGGGCCGGAACCACGCTCGATCCCTCGGGCGAGCCGAGCCATCTGCTCACCGGCGGTCCCTTCTCCATCACCCGCAACCCGATCTACCTTGCCAACACGCTTCTGCTGTTCGGCGTCGGCTTCATTGCCGGAAACTGGTGGTTCATCCTGCTGGGCATCGTCGCCGCCATTCTCACCCAGAAGATCGCCATCGAGTTCGAGGAGAAGGTGCTGGCCGAGAAATTCGGCCGCAAATATCGCGACTACGCAAAGAAAGTGCGCCGCTGGATCTGACGGCATTTTGCTGGCCGGCCATGCTTGCTTGAAACCGACGGTTGCGGCCCTATCCTTGCGAGAGGCATGGGGCTGCATCTCGTTCCAACAAGCACCGGAGAAAACCATGGCATGGCTCTACCTGATCCTCGCCGGCCTGTTCGAGATCGGCTGGCCGATCGGCCTGAAGCTCGGCTGGACCGGTGCAGGTGCGCAACCGAGATGGATTCTCCTGGCCATCGTCTGCATGACGGTCAGCGGCGCGCTGCTGCTCGTGGCGCAAAGGACGATCCCCATCGGCACCGCCTATGCGGTATGGACCGGCATCGGCGCCATCGGCACATTTCTGGTCGGGGTCTATGCCTTCGGCGACAGCGCCAACCTGTTGCGCTTCCTGGGAGTCGCTCTCATCGCCGGCGGCATCATAACGCTGAAAATCGCCTGAAGCGCGCGGCGATTGCGAAAACCCATCCGGGCGATACGCTTTAGCCGCCGCAGCCTCTACGTAGGGAGCGTCAGGTGTTGACGCCCAGTTCGGCCATGCGCTCCACGCAGGCCTCCTCGGCCTGGTCGAGTTCGGCCAGCGTGTCTTCGAGGTCGCGGCGCTTCTGGCGCAGTTCCTCGCGCTTTTCCTCGATGCGCTTGATCATCAGTTGAAGCTGGCCCACCTCCCCCGGCGGCTCCTTGTACATCTTGATGATCTCGCGGATCTCGTTGATCGAGAAACCCAGCCGCTTGCCCCGCAATATCTGGCGGATGAGATGACGGTCGGACGGCCGAAACAGCCGCGTCCGCCCGCGCCGGACCGGCTGCACCAGCCCCTCGTCCTCGTAGAAGCGCAGGGTGCGGGTGGAGACGCCGAATTCACGGGTCAGTTCGGTGATGGTGTAATATTCCCGCATCGTCATCCTGCATTGAAAGGCGCCCGTCCGCACCGGATCGTCCGGTCCCGGAGGGACGACCATTCGCGATCCAGATTCTTGTTCGAACACCCTTTTCCGACGCGGAACCGCTGAATCGCTGCGGTCGAGCAAGACCGCGAGATTCGCACAGCACTTACGTAAAAGTCAATTAAATCCGTTTAGCCGAAGCCGAACCACAAGGATGCGAGGCCAAGGAAAGCAAAGAAGCCGACCACATCGGTGACTGCGGTGACGAAGACCGCCGAGGCCACCGCGGGATCGACGCCGTAGCGGTCGAGCAGCAGCGGGATCAGGATGCCGGCCACCGCCGCCACGAACATGTTGATGACCATGGCGCTCGCGATGATGCCGCCGAGATAGGGGTCGGAAAACCACGTCGCGGCCACCACCCCGATCAGCAGGGCGAACACGATGCCGTTGATGAAGCCCACGCCCATTTCGCGGCGAATGATGCGCCAGGCATTGTAGATGTCGAGGTCCCTGGTGGCGAGCGCGCGCACCGTCACCGTCATCGTCTGCGAGGCCGCGTTGCCGCCCATGCCGGCCACGATCGGCATCAGCACGGCCAGCGCCACCACCCGCTCGATCGTCTGGTCGAACAGGCCGATGACCGAGGCGGCGAGAAAGGCGGTGAACAGATTGACCAGCAGCCAGGGCACGCGCGAGCGCGAGGCCGCCAAGATGGTGTCGGAAAGCTCCTCGTCGCCGACGCCGCCCATTCGCAGCAGGTCCTCCTCGGCCTCCTGCTGGATGACGTCGACCACGTCGTCGATGGTCAGCACGCCGACCAGCCGCTCGTTCTCGTCGACCACGGCGGCCGACAGAAGGTCGTATTGCTCGAATTCGCGCGCCGCCTCTTCCTGGTCCATGGTGGCCGGGATGGCGTGGCGCGTCTCGTGCATGATGTCCTCGACCTTGACCGCGCGCTTTGTGCGCAGGATCTGGTCGAGATGGACGGCCCCGAGCAGCTTGAAGGTCGGATCGATGACGAAGATCTGGCTGAAGCTGTCGGGAAGGTCCTTGTCCTCGCGCATGTAGTCGATGGTCTGGCCGACGGTCCAGAACGGGGGCACGGCGACGAACTCCGTCTGCATACGACGGCCGGCGCTCTCTTCCGGATAGTCCAGCGAACGCCTCAGCCTGATCCGTTCGGTGAACGGGAGCTGGGCGAGAATCTCGTCCTGGTCCTCCTGGTCGAGGTCTTCGAGAATGTAGACCGCGTCGTCGGAATCGAGTTCCTGCACCGCCTGCGCGATCTGCGCGTTGGGCAGGTTTTCGACGATGTCGAGGCGGATGGCCTCGTCCACCTCGGTCAGCGCCGAGAAGTCGAAGTCCGCGCCCAGCAATTCGACCAGCGAGCGGCGCTGGTCCGGCTGCAAGGCTTCCAGAAGGTCGCCGAGCTCCGATTCGTGAAGGGCGGCGACGTCCTGCTTGAGCGTCAGCGTATCGCGGTCGGCTATCGCCGCACCGATATGAGCAAGAAACGAGGCGAGGATGGCGCCGTCCTCGCCGTAAATGTCGCTGTGCTCCACCTTGGGCGGAGCATCATCGGCAGCTTGTTCGTTCTTACCTTCCAAGACTGCCTCGCGCTGCTTCGATTTGCGGACTGGGTCTCCGTAGCGCAATTCCGGCGGAATTAACAAGAGAGACGAATACGCCGGCACTATCGTCCGCGTGGATGAAGATTTCCGGACAGTCATGACATAGGGCAGTCGCGGCAGAAGGGCAGAGCCACCGCGCGCTTCTATCCGGCAGGCGGTGTGAGCTCCTTCACAGAAGCTGGCGCGGATTCGCGCTATTGTGTTCTCGCGGCTTCTGAGGGGGCCGCGGGCCGGCGCGTCCTCCCGCCCTTAACCGGGTGCGCCGGCCCGTTTTTTTTCACGTTGCCAGGTGGCGGGCGGCGGCTAAGATACAGCATGACCGAACCCGGAAGATTGCCAGACGATAAAGCCTCTCGCTCGCGAAAGGGGCGCATGATCGTCTACGTCCTGCTGGCGATAGGCATTGCCGTGTGGCTGGCCATGGGCGATTGATCCGCCGCACCCGCAAACACGCGCGAGGCTCAATTTCTTGATCGACTGGCCGCTGGTACTGATCGCCCTGTTCGGGCTCGGGGTCGCCCTGTTCATCGTCTACTGCATCGGCGTGTTCATCTTCGCGAAGCCGAAAGGCGATCCGGTGGAACCTGTGCAGATAGACACCGTCGACCTGATGATGTTCCACGACACCGACCGGAACTAAACCCCGCACTCGCAAGGCAAGGAACCGGTATCGGCAGCCTTGGCATTTCATTGTATGCTTCCCCAAAGGGAGCGAAGGCCATGAACGTAGCCAACTTGCAACTGGAAGGGCTTTTGATGGCGATTGCCGCCGTCAATCATCTGCTTGTTCAGAAAGGCGTCGTATCCATGCAGGAGATCGACGCCGCCCTTCAAGCCGCGGAAGCCAGCGAAAACAGGTCCGACGAACTGCCGCCGTCCTATCGGGAGGCGATTGCGTTTCCTATCCGGCTGCTGCAACTGGCGAACCAGTGCCAGCCGGAGGCGGAGCTGCCGCCCTTCTCGCAACTGACCAAAATGGTCGGCCAGATGAGATAGGGCTTGCCCCCCGGTCAGGCCTGGATCACGACTACCCGGCTGCCCGGCGTTGCCCTCTCGTAGAGGTCGATCACGTCATGGTTGAGCATGCGGATGCAGCCGCTGGAAACGGCCCTGCCAATCGAGTTGGGCTGGTTCGTGCCATGGATGCGGAACATGGTGTCGCGCCCGTTCCGGTAAAGATACAGCGCCCGGGCACCCAACGGGTTGTTCGGCCCGCCGGGCAGGCCACCCGCATACCGCCGATTGCGCGGATCGCGTCGCATCATGTTCGCCGTCGGCGTCCAGCTCGGCCACTGAGCCTTGCGGCCCACCACCGCGTTGCCGCGCAACACCAGACCCTCGCGGCCGACGCCGATGCCGTAGCGGATGGCTCGCCCGTCACCCAGAACATAGTAGAGACGGCGTTCGGGCGTGTTCACCACGATGGTGCCGGCGGGGTGCTCCGTGCCGAATGCGACCTCGGTGCGCCGCAGCTCCGGCCTGATCTGGGAGGCCGGCACCGCCGGAAGCGGAAAGCGCTCATCCGGTATCGCCGCGTAATTGGCATATTCGGAGGTTGCGCAACCTGCCAGAACCAATGGCAGCCCAATGATGAAGCCTCTGCGCGAAATTGGCATGTGCCCGCCCGAATTCAGTTTATGTCTCTGAATTGGTTAGGGCGCTATGGTTAACAAATGATTGCCGCAGGGCGATTTCGCCCCTCGCCCGGTGCAGGGCGATTTCGCCTCTCGCCCGGTAATGTGCCCGGTAACGTGACTGTCGGGGCGCCCAAGCCCCACCCCACCCCGACAGCCCGCCTGACTTCCATCAGGTCGCCGGCACAGCCGACATCTCATCCGATGCATTTCCCGTGCCATGCGGTTCCGTATTGAATTGGAACGAAATGGGCAGGCAATCAGGCAAGCAAGCAGTTGGGCTGGTTCAAAACGGGACTGGCCGGGCTGCCGGATGCTTCAGGAACGATACAGGGTTCCCGCGTCATGACCTGAGCAGCCATCCCTCGTCTAACGGCCTGCCCATGCGTCCCCGGCGACTTGTCGACCCGCGTCAGGTGTGGTTCCTTTTACGCGTGCAACAGAGGGAGGGAACGCATGGCAAGGTCGATTGCACGATGCCCGGTCTGCAAGAAGCCGGCGAAACAGACGGCAACGCCGACGGGAGACCACAACCAGATCGACTGCCCGGATTGCGGTTGCTTCCTGGCGTCGGAATCTTTCAGTCAGGCTGCTTCGGCCCATTCCATATCCGCCAAGCGGCTGGCGCTCGAGCATGCCCGTTTTCGGGCCAGATACGGGGCTTTGCCGGTCATCACGACCTACGACCTGCCGTAAGCGTTGCGCCTCTCGCGACAGGACATGCAGACCTGTGACTCCCACATGCGGCGCAGGGTGCGCGCATGACCGAATAAAGGACAGGGAGATGCAATCGACCCCGGAAGGGGGAATGGTGCGGTCGAGAATTGTGCCATAGCGACCGAATGTCAACACGTTAGGTCAAGGTGCGGGCAAAAGCGGCCCATTGATTCTGTTGAGTAATACAGGGCGCGCCCCGCACTATCTCAGGCGGTCTTTACCTACTAACAGATTCTCGCATAGGATTCTCTCGGGGGAATCATATGGCATCAGGCTTCTTTCAAGGCTGTGGTAAATGGCTCGATCATCACCGCGAGCCTATCGCCCTCGTTGTTTCCGCCATAACCCTGCTTTTCTTCACCCGCTTCTGGGGTTGGATGACCGACGAAGCGTCGTCTTGGCCGTGGAAGCTAGGCGGAGCCGGAGGGATGCTGACTGCGGTGAGCAGTACTTGGTTTGCCGCAACCTCACAGGGGACACTCGCTAAGCGTAATTCAGAACTCGAGGCTGAGAACTCCAGTTTGCGAGACGTAGTAACAGGCTTCGGCAGCGACTACTTTGCAATATGGGACCAAAGGCTCGAAGTGCTAGCGGACGAGCTGAATCTGGACGCCCGAGACCGAATAAGCGTCTACCGGCATGCCGATAATGCATTCACAATGGTAGGACGACACGCGATGCTTCCGGCATTTGATAAGCCTGGGAGGAGCGTCTATCCAGTAGATCAAGGCGTGATCGGGTCCGCATGGCGTGCGGGGAGCGGTCAATGCATTGTCCAAGACCTTCCAGATCCCGAATCTGAGTTCGATGCCTACTGCGCGCGCAGCCTCGAAGAGTGGCAGATACCGAGCGACGTGGTGCAGTCGATGACGATGAAACCACGTTCGGTTGCTGCATTTGCATTAAACGATCATCTCAAGTCGTCCAGGCATGCTATTATTGTGTTTGAAAGCACCGATCCTGAACGATTCTCGGTCGGGGCTCTCGAACGGAGAGTGCGCGGGAGCCAAGGGAAAGACATCGTCCATTTGCTCGAAATAATGCGGAACCGTGAACCGTCGCTTGAGTTTGCGAGGGAGAAAGGCTTCTAAGATGGCTGACCTCAAGAACGTTGTAGCCTATCTAGTGACGCATTATCCCCACAAGAACGAGCTGTCCAAAGCTCGTCTTACGAAGATGATTTATCTTGCGGACTGGAAGTCGACTCTAGATCGCGGGGAGCCAATCACAGATATTTCGTGGAAGTTCAACCATTACGGACCCTACGTCGACGACATATATAAGCTCGCACTTGATGATCCGAACTTTGAAGTTCAGTCCGAATTGAATCGTTACGGGCACCTCAAAGAGAGAATTGTCATGAAGTCGAAGAACATCGACATTCGTGTGTCAGACGAAGAAGCATCTATCCTAGATCATGTCATTGAACAGACGCGCCGGCTTACTTGGGATCCATTCATCAAACTCGTCTATTCGACCTACCCTGTTCTCAGCGGCACTCGGGGGGAAAAACTGGATTTGCTGAAGGCAGCGCAGCAGTATCGTAACGTGAAAGCACACTTCGCGCGAAGTTAACCGAACAGCGCCGCCGCCTCTTCGGCCCTACAGCCGATCATCGGTCAGCATCCTGTAGGCCCGCGCTATGGCCTCTTGCTGCTCCGCTGACAGGCGGTTGAACTCTTTCAGCGTCCTACCGCAGGAAAAGGCCCAAGCGCGCCTGTAGGCGTCCCTGCCGCCGCGTTTGAAGGCTTTGTATTGCTGCCGCTCCGTCAGGCGTCGAACCTCGCCAACGCCCTCGATATAGAACTCGTCAGATGCGCGGCGCTCTATGTCCATTTCAAAAGCTCCAGAAGCGGGGATCGTCGGCTTTGGCGGTATCGTAGAAGGTGCCGCCGATCTCGCCCATAGCGGCGCGCTGGATCGCCATGAGGCAGGCCGATGCGCCGTCGATCCGGTCGCGTGACTTCGCCTTGTCAAACAGGCGGTTCCCGTTCCGGTCGGGCGAGGTCATGGAGATGTTTTCAAAGCACCACCGCAGGATCGGATGGCCGCCATGCTGCATCCGGCCTTCAAGGATCACCTCGCGCAAGGTGTCGATCGCCGGAACTAGCATCCGCCAGGACTGATCGAACTTGAAGACCGGCAGCTTGTCGTCAGCCAGGTCGTTCATGATGTCGACGGCGCGGTTCGGGTCGAAGTTGATCTCCTCGACATCGTACTCGTCGCACAGGGTGCGGATATGCTTCGCGACCACCTTGTGATTGATGACCGGCCCCGGCGTCGGGACGATGAAGCCCGCCTCGGCCCAGCCCGGATAATCCACCTTGTCCTTGTCCGCCTTGCGGAGAAGCCCTTCCTCGGGCGTGAAGAACCACGGAACCACGGTGAATTGATCGCCGTCGCGGAACGCGGCCACGATGGCGCACAGGTCATGGCGCTGGGCCATGTCGACGCCGATCCAGCACTTCTTGCCCTTCAGGCTTTCGAGGTCGACCGGCTTGTTGCCCTTGTCATACACCTCCATTTCGATGAAGGGAGCCTCGCTATAATCCTGCCACTGGTTGAGGTTGTATTGCAGGAAGTCGCGGCGCTCGGCCGGGATAGACTCGGCAAGCTTCAGATCGGCCCGGAAGGATTCGATATTGGGGAAGCCGTCGGCAAGGCCAGGGTTGACGAAGTTCCAGAGCTTTTCGTCGCGCCAGTTTGCACCGGGCAGCGTCTCGAACACTACAGGCAGGAAACTATCGTCTTCGACCTCCCCGGCGATGATGGCGCGGGCATGCGTAAGGAGATTGAAGGCAAGGTTCTCCGATCCCGCGCCGGCCTGTGTGATGACGATCATCAAGGGCACCTGATCCGTCTTGCGAAGGCCGGGCCGGAGTGCCGCCCATAGGTCGCGCTTCTTCCATGCGATCAGCTCATCCGCGATGACGAAATCAGGCGTCTTGCCGAGCTGCCCGCCACCGTCCGAAGATATGGCGCGGAACAGCGAACCGGAGTTCGGGTGCAGAAGATGGAACTTTGCGGACAGCGGCTTGGCATAGGGCGCGAGCCACGGCGTTGCCTTCACGATCCCCGCCGCCTCGTCATAAGCAATCGTGGCCTGATCCTCGCTCGACGCCGCGACAAGGGCAAGGCCGCTGGGGATGCGTTCATATCCGAATGTGTGATTGAGGCCGATCGCGGCGGCCATCGTCGTCTTGCGCCCGCCGCGGGGCATCATGATGAAGGCAAGGCGCACCTGTCGATTGCCGTGCTTGTCGACGGGGCCATAGATGCGCCGAATGATCCGCTCCCAGAAGAAGGGCAGATGAAATGCCTTGTCTGGTCGGCGTGACTTCGGGTGCTTCAGCGCCGTGATGAAATCCACCGCACGCTGACCATGGCCCAGCGGGTCGGGGATCTCGGAACCATCATAAATCCAGTCCGGGCGGCGCGCCTTCATAGGCTTTGCTCCCTTGCTGGAAACCCTTGCGGTTGCGCGCGGCCGGCGTGAGCCCGAGCTCGCCCTCGTATCGCAGGCACAGGGTGAGATACTTCGTCAGGTTCGCATGGACGGGATGCTGCTTGATCGCGCCCGTCTTCTCGTTGACGATGAAGGCGTCGGCCTTGTCCGCGAGCGGCCGCAGCTTCTTCACCATCGCCCGGCACGTCGCGTACATCTCCAGCGTGGGCAGGTCCGACCGCGCCAGCACGCCCATGTCGATCAGGTCTTTGCCCGCGCGCTTCCATTCCTCCCGAGCGACGGCGTTCAGGCCGGCAGGAGGCGGCGGCACCTTGGACAGGCCGCCCTCGATCGCGCGAAGCTGGGGTTTAACGCCGCGCATCACACGCCCCCCGGATCGGTCGCTTCGGCCTTCACCTCGATCCCGTCGCGGTTGCCTATCTCCTTGATGCCGAGAATGTCATAGGTCACGCCCATGCACCGGAGACGATCCACGGCGGTCAGGTCGCGGTTGAAGGGCATGGTGAAGGTGACGATGCGCCGGGCATACGCCTGATCGGCGGCGAACACCTCATCGGCGGAATCGTACTTCATCGCTGCCCAGACGCGGCGAACATCGGCCCAGACGTATTCGTCGTTGAACGGGCCGGGAACCAGCGTGTAACGCTCGATCGCAACGCGACGGTTGAGGGTGGCGCGGTCGATGGTCATTCCGCCCCCCACGACACGTTGAAGTCGATGATGACGCGATGCACCTTGGCGGCGTCCTGATAGTCGCTGATCGTCATCGCCATGCGGCAAAGCTGGATATGGCAACCGGCCACCGTGCCGACATAGCCTTGCAGGGCGGCATGCACTGCCTGGGCAAGCTCGACTGAAGCGTTGGCGGTCTTCCCCCTGCACCAGATGCGCACGCGGTCTTCCACCAGCCCGGACGGGCCGCTATGCGTGAAATCCTCCAGCCCGGAAACCAACATGAGCGACACGTTCGGCACGGCCTCATCCTGCGGCACGGCGTTGACATGCACGCCGCCGGCACGCTTCGCGGTCACGTCAGCGTCGGCAAGGAGGATCGAGCGCAGGGCGGCAACGGCTTTCATTTCTTCCCCGCGTACTTCTTCGCCATGCGAGCGGCATCCTTCTCGACGGCCGGGCCAAGCTCACGGCCGAATATCCTGATCGCCTCCGCGCCATGCGCCTCGTAGGCGGGCGTGGCGAAGGGCTGGGCAGCATGGCCGGGATGCTGGATGTCCCCGATCTTGTGCGGCTCGACGCCGAACTCCAGCAGGTGCAAGAGCCGGTAATCCGGGTTTTTCGGATCACCGCCGACAAGGTGCGTGGGCTTCGACTTCGGAGCCTTGCGGTCCTTCTTCATCACCAGCGCCTTTTTCACGCTGGCGTGTTCCGTGTTCGCCTTCGCCGCGTTCAGGATCGGGCGCAGCGCCTTGCGAGCCGCCGCGTCAACCGGGCGGGTGATGTTCCGCCGCAACTCGCGGAACGCTGCCGAGACGCCCTTCGCCCCGTATACGCCGGCACGCTTCGCCATTACTGCCATACCCTCCTGAAGTTCTTGCAGGCGCGGCGGGCGTCCGCAGGAAGCGGCGAAAGGCTCGTGGTGGCGACGTTGCCGCCGAACCGGAACCAGTCCGCGACCGTCTGCATGGTCGCCATGCGGAGCTGGGCCGGGATATCGTCCATGACGTCGCCATAGCCGGCATCGAACGTGACCTTGATGGAGCCGGGAAAATCCCACGTCTCCGGCCATGTGTGCCCGTGCGCCGGTATCAGCTTCGGCCATTCCAGCCGATCCACAAGGGCATAGGCGGCGCTGGGAAGCGTCTGTTCCTCCCCGGCCGTGTCCAGATAGGTGATGCTGGTAACGCCGATCACCGGGCTTGCCGGCAGGGCAATCGACCGGCTGAAGGCGTCGAGCGTGAGCCGGCACGTCCGCTTGAACAGCACCCGCCCGCTGGCACTCTCGATCTTGCCGAGCGCGGCCTCTACGTAGGAGTCGACCAGATCGAGGATTTCCTCCTCGCCGGGATCGGAATAGGTGTCCTCGGGATCGCCCGCTTCAATCTTGCAGTGATCGTAGACCAGACGCAAGAAATCGTCGTCGATGACGGAAGGAGTGGTGATTTCCAGCATCAGAACCCCCTGAATTTTTGCGGCGATTTGGAAGAAACCGCGGAGTCAAGACCCCGGGCCGGTCCAGTCGCATCGGGCCGAAAACGGTCTATACCCCGGGGGGCGCGGCGCTCGCGGTCGGCCTGAATGGCATTGCAGCGCACGCATCCCGGTTTCCAGTTGCTCCGAACCATCTTCAGGTCGGGACGCTCGCGGATGCTGATCTTGTGCATGACGACGGTGGCAGGCGCACCACAGGCGCACCGATCATGGCCGGGCTCGCGGAGGAACGCGGCCGCTGCCTTCTGCCATGCAGTGTCATATCCACGCTTGCGGGCGCCGTCGCGCTGCTTGTCCGCCTCGGCACGCTTGGCCTTCTGGCAGGCACAAGGCTCGCCAGCGGGCACACGATGACCGCATGGGCATATGCGAGGGATGCGGGCCATGTCAGCACCTCCCGATGAAGGGAACGGGGTAGCGCGTAGCATCCCGCTCCTTGCGCCCTTGGCCGGGAGGATTGCCCGGCTGGTGCGCGCGACCTTCACGGCCTTCAACCCTGCTGAACACCCTCGCGGAAGGGAGGAGCGCCGGGCAGGCCGCTTCGGGTTCTTCGACAGGCCGCTTTGCCGTCATGAATCTGGCGCTCCGATCTCAGTCCTTACGCCACCGGGGCGACGTGCGGGTTGCCGAGCACGGCCACGGCACCAAGCGCGATCGACGTGCCGCCTGCCTTGGTGAGCTGGAGCCTGACGAACTGCTTGTTCCCGCGGTATCCCAGCTTGTAGGTGCTGTTCGCCGCGAGCGTGGCCGGGGCATTGCTGTCCACGAAGGCAGCATCCGGGGCACCGAAGCCGCTGTCCGCAGCATCGCTTTCCTGAATGGCAACGCCGAAGTCGCCGTCACCGGCAATCGCGCCGGTGTTCACGACGAAGGCCACGCTGGAGAAGCCCTTGGTATCGACCGTGATGCCGTCGCCGGCAGCGGACTTGACGGCGGGCGCCTGAGCCGGGGCCACGCCGATGTTGGAATGGAGGTCGCGCATCATGATGATGGTTCCTTTCTGCGCCGGGCTTACGCGGTTGCGGTCTTCAGCTTGCGGAAGCGCGCGGCCTGAAGCACACGGCCGCCGGTGCGGCGGGTCGCGTGGATACGGGTCACGCCCTTGCGAGCCTGGGTGTAGGGATCGCTGAGGATCGACAGGTTGAGCCGGTCCACGATGCGATAGGCGCTAAAATCGCCTGCGATGATCGGGAAGTTGCCGTCCCCGATGTCCGGCAGGTCGATCATCTCCAGCACCGGCTTGCCGAGCAGCAACTCCGGCTGTCCCTGCTGGAGGGCGGGCTGCCAGATGTATTCGCCGGTCGTGCCGTTCTTCAGCTTGCGGACGGCGGCCAGCGTGTTGCCGTTCATGGCCCAGCGGAAGCCCGGAGCGTTGCGGTAGGCCGCAGGCAGGGCATACAGCAGTTCAATCAGCTTGTCGGTGCTGAGGTTGGTGGCGTGGCCGTTGACCGTGTGCAGTATCTCGGCATTGCTCATGAAGCCCTCGGGCTGCTTCTGCCCGGAGCCGTTGACGTAGGCCGTGGCTTCCTTCTTGCCGAAGTCTTCCGACAGGGCGAGCCTGACCTCGGCTTCCGCCGTGCCGCCGCTGTCGGCAAGGAGCTCGTTGGAGATGTCTACGAAGGTCGTGAGCTTGTGCATCGGCACTTCGATCATGCCGAAGCTGACGTCCGACTCCTCCGATTCCTCCAGCTCGCCTTCCCACAGGGCGTTGGTGATCGAGGTGCGCTTCGGATACCGGACTTCCGGCGCCGACGTGGTGCGCACGCTGGCAACGGAGCGGATCGGGGAGAACTCGACAAGATCGCGGATGAACTCCGTCGACATTTCCGCAGGGGCGAGATAGCCGGCCTGCGGATCGCTGGAGACCGTGAGCGCCTTCAGTTCCTCGGCCGGCGTCTGGTTGCCGTACCGCAGATACGTGCCGAACGCCTTCCGCTCCTCGGTCGGCTCATCGGCCTTCTTTTCGGTTGCCGGCCGGTTCGCCTTGGTCTCGACGGCGGCAAGCCGCTCCTCGATCTTCGTCAGGTCGGGAGCCTTGAAGCCCTTCACCTGTTCAGTCAGTTCGGAGACCTTGGTCTCAAGAGCCGCGATTTCAGGCGCGGCAACCTGTTCGTTCTTGTCCATATCGGACCCTTTCGCTTTGGCGACAGTGATGCGCGCGCCCGGATGGACCGGGAGCCGACACAACGAAATTTCGGTGACGGTGACGCCGGAGAAGGTTCGGCCGCCGTGGGCGTTCCGCACCGCTTTCTCAGGCGTGAATTTCAGCGAAAGCCCCGTCACCTTCTGGGCCTTCACCTCCTCGCGGGCCTTGCGGGCCGGCGCGATACCATCAACGAAGAGCGAGCCCTTCACCGTGAGCTTTTCGGTATCCTCCGCGAACTGGCTCCACACGCCGACGACGCTGCCCTCGTCATGCTCGCGGACCATCGGGACCGACTTCGCAAAGGTGATGCTCCCCGGCTCGATCATGTCACCGACCGAGTCCGGCTGACCGAAGAGCCAGGCAACGCCCTCGATCTCCCCGGCATCCGAGATTGAAACCCTCGCCTTGGTGACGATCGCGTGTTCCATCAGGCGTCCTCCTCGGGCTTCGCCGGCCGATCCGGGTTGATGTTCGGGTTGCGGTAGTCGTCGAGCTTCGACGGGTCGCGCGGAGCCATGCCGATCCATGTCCGGGCCTCGTCTGCGGACAGCACCTCGGAAGCGCGAAGGCTGTTGATCGCGGTGGCGCGGGAAACCAGA
>Ga0180220_1001412_pt1 | contig 17837 bp, 18 predicted proteins | sample eDN5th37CBELigBY_FD_151335 | JGI IMG/M metagenome (GOLD analysis project Ga0180220, IMG submission 151335) | Enriched backyard soil microbial communities from Emeryville, California, USA - eDNA 5th pass 37_C BE-Lig BY (version 2) (version 2) | ecosystem: Environmental > Terrestrial > Soil >...
TCCTATCGTTGCCCACCTCTCGCGGCGAGTTCTACTACAAAGTCATTGATTCGCGCAGCGGCAAGAAGCGTCCCCCATCGGAGTGGATCACCGTTCGAGTGGACCCGATCATCGATACGGAAACGTTTGAGCGCGCGCGGCAACGGCGGGAAGGCCGGCGGCCGTCCGCGGTGCCGCCGCGCCGACTGTCCTCACCCGTGCTATTGACCGGCCTGCTAATATGTGGCCACTGCGGCGCGCGGATGACCTTGGCGACCGGCAAGAGCGGGCGGTATCGCTACTACGAGTGCACCACTCGCATGAGCAAAGGCAATCGCTTCTGCACCAGTCGGAACCTACCTGCGGAATGGCTCGATGAATTGGTGTTGGCGCAGTTCGAGGGTCGTGTCCTCACGGCCGCCGAACTCTCAAGCATCCTGCGAGAAGCGCGGCGGTCTCTACGGGAACGAACCGCGACTGATCGGCAGACCTTGATCCGTCTGCAAAACCAGCTCCGAAAGGACGATGAACGACTGAACCGCTTGTATGACATCGTCGAGACCGGTCAATTGCCGCTGGACGAAACGCTGCAACGTCGCTCCAGCAGGCGAAGGCGAATCGAGAGTCAAGGCTAGTGGAAATGGCTGGGTTGCGACGGCTTCAGTCCCTGCCCATGACGCAGATTCGACCAAGCCAGGTGGAAGCCTTTAGCCGGCTCTTCCGAGCCAAGCTGCGCCAGAAGAAAGCGACCTTTGGCCGCAGCTACCTACATGCCTGGTCGATAAGATCGTCGTGAGCGAAGGCGAGGCCGTCATGGTGGGAAGCCACGCTAAATTGGCGCAAGCGGTGGCTGCGGGGAAACCCCAGGGCGATCAAGTGCCCAGATTTATCAAGTGCCCAGATTTATGGAGGATTGGCGCGGCCGGAGGGATTCGAACCCCCGACCACCTGGTTCGAAGATCGATGGTCTCGGTGAAACTCAGTTTTCGGCGAAACGTAAGTTGCTGATATTCAACCAATCACTCGCGGGGCGTCCGTTGCAAAATCGATCGCGAGTGTGGGTTTTTCGGGGCCAAAGTCCCGCAAAAGTCCCGCAAAGCAATGGTTGATGGTGCGCGGCGAAACTCGCGCGCGCGTCGATCGAGCATGGAGCTATCGCGTAGAGCAGCGCCTCAGAGTTTCGGCCCGTCTTAACCTCTTACTAGCCAGGTTCCCAAACTTCATAGGATCGCTGGTTGTAACCGATTCCTTCTCCAAGTTCCGCGGTGAATGTTTCCTTAGTAGTGATGTTAATTTTTCCGTCGGATACAGAGCATGCCGTTACAACTGGATTCCATTTGATAAATGGGTATTCGCTACCTGGGGCAGCAAGCTGCTCCGACGTGCCCACGAGCGTTCCGCGCACGTATTTTGCGAGCGGCCAGTACCCAACGGGCTTGTCATAGGGGCTTCGTGTCAACTCATCTATGGTTGCGCTGGCGACGTTCGCCAAGCGAAAAATGGATGCACGAATATGTTTGGCGAGTTCGTGCCGAACAGACTCAGCATTCTCACGAATCGCTTCATAACCTAGATATCCATGCTCAAAGCCGTCGCTGGCTTCCTTAGCCTTCTTGTAGCAATCCGCGTTGCCGTTCAGAATTCGATCTCGTCGAAGCGTTGCATCGAGTTGCTTCAGTTCCACACCTAGCTTCTGAGCAAGCTCCACCGCAGTCGCGACTCCCAGTTCTGCCATTGTTTGGCGCATCTGCACCTTGGTCAGCGCTTCGATCGCCATCCAGAGGTGTGCTGTCGAGAGACTTTCCCGGCCGAGCTTCCATGACTCAAGAGCTAGGCGATACTGATTGGCCGCCCTGAGCAGTCGCTCTGCTTCCACATGCCTGAACATCACGTCTATCACCGAGAGGGCCAACTCGCGTCGACCGAACCGCCAGACATGACCGATCGTTCGCTCTGGCGAGAGGTAAGCCTGAAAGTACTCACGCTCCTTCGCACCGGGAGTAGACTCAAATCCGATCTCTATGTCAGCTTCATGTATTGCCGCATTGAACACGAGCGACAAAGCTGGGAGCACTGATATGCCGGCATTGGCAAAGCGCGTCAGGACTTCGTCCAAGTTTTCACCTTCGCCGGTGACTTCAATCCAGATGTCGCCCGGAATTCGAACGCCCTCCGAGTTGTTGATCCATCGAGACGCGTAGACGATTGAGACCGGACCTCCCTTCGTTGGAAATTGATCGATCCGCAACCCTTTGCGTTCCTCAAATACAACAGCAGAGGGACCTCGCATGACCACCTTGAATAGCTGCATGTCATGTCACCGATTCCGAAGATCTAGTGTACGTTGATGATCCTAAATCACAGACAAAAGCATGTCTTCTTTGGGTCGCGAGCAGGATCTGCACACATCCAGGAGCGAAGCACTCGTCCAGGGTTGCACAACGCTGCCACGGCACATAGAACATTTCTTGTGATCTCCGCAACTTTCGTCCGAGCCTATTCGCGGCCGGATTTGGCAATCGCAGTTACAGAGGTGACTCGGACCGTTCATGCGCACTTTGCGAGTCCATCAACAAATGGCCCCATTGTCGTAGCTCCGCCACGGTCGCGGTGGATCTTCCTGCTGGAATCACAGATCGCTCCCACGAGATCATCGGAACGCTATCAAGACGAACCTCCACGCCAAGAAGATGCTCGATTCCTGAGATGTAAGAGAGCGGAGGATCGTCTGCGGACAACTCCCAACTTTTCGTTGCAACACCAACAATCCTGCCTCGATCGAAAACAGGGCTACCGCTTGCTCCGCCCTTCAAATGGATTGAACTTTCGAGGAAAGGTACTTCTAACGGCACATACTCACCGGCGTATCTGCGGCGGGCTGCCTCGGCAGCATCAACGGCTGCCAGAACCTCACCTTCATAGTAGTCACTGACAATCCGTGGTTGACTGTTTGCGATCGTGAAGTCGAGCACCTCATTCTGCGGATAGGCGTACGTGACAAGACGCGATCCGGCCTTCGGCAGATGCGCTGACATATGCCCGCGCATGCTTAGAAGCGGTCGTTCCGGAATCTTCTCCATGAAGTTGTCCGCATATCCAATAGCAACGTCGGCTTCCTCGTTGATGAACGCGGTTCGAATCTGGCGCAGGCAAACGGACTCGCTGCTGAGCGAGTGGCACACGACCGCAATCCCGAGCGCTCGGCGATCTCGTTCCGCGAGTTCCGAGAAGACATGCCCCGCCGTTGCAAACAGCCCGTAGCGCGTTACATAAAAGCCTGTTCCGATGATTTTCAATCGGCCCGGCGCAAGCTGCTGCATGATCGGGATGATCGCAGCGCGTGGATCGATTGCGAGCCCGTCGCCGTTCTGTGCGCCAGGCCCGATCGTGCCGTGATCGTCAACTAGCGCCACGGGCCAGCAGTCCAGGTGAAGCGGAGAACGTTGATGCGAGACGCGATTCTGCTCGCCGCATAATTTCGGGATCTGAGTTGAAGATAAGGGTCAGCATACCGCCACGAGCAGTCATTCCGGCCCAGTGCACCGCGCCTATGTGGTAATCGTCGAAGCCGCAAGGATTGCGCATGTATATTGGCGGAGCTCTACATCTGCTCGGAATACCGTGGTGGCTGATCAAGAATACGACGAGATGATGGCCCGTTATATCGCGTACAGGGAAAACATGTCCCGCGAACGGCTGGCCGAAGCCGCTGATCTGATTGCGAAGTTCACGGCACTAGCCACATCCAAGGGCGTCATCCTCGGCGCGGAGTCATTCGAGTACATCCCAACTACCGGCATCGTTGCCAAGGCGCCGGGCATTGCAAGGACGCTACTGGGACCGATAAGGACCGAACGCGACGGACTACTGCCGTTCAATGAGATTGCGAGCCGATTCCCTCCGAACCCCCATTGTGAAGGCTGCTTTTTCGGAACTGACTTTATCTTGATGGCGCACTCCTGTTTCCGGCGCGGAATGCACTCAGTAAATAACTGGGCACCGAGGTTCATAGAACTGTTCTGGCGGTTCGACGGCCTTGGCATTGAGAAATACATTGCGCTCGACGAAGATCGGGTCCGGATCGACGTCGACGGGCCGGGCTATTTCGAGGCGGACACTTGGTACGGAGTTCCCTTCGACGAGGACATACGAAACATCAAACCGGGAATCGCAAAGCTGCGCCCACCCCTGGACCTCCACTCACGACATGTCTCCTTCTTCTTCGCCGACGCGTACTGCCTAGACATCAAGTGGAGCGAGTCGGATGGCATCAAGTCGTTTCAGGCTCTGGAAATGAAGACGGAGGACATCTGGATAGAGGTCGAAGGAGTGCACTACTTTCCGGCCCGCTATCTGCATGCCGAGTTCGATCTTACGGCCAACTGTTTCACGCACTTCGACGGCGCGATCCAGTTTTTCACGGAAGAAGAATATTTCCAGCGGCGGGACTCCGACTTCAACATGATGATGAAGAACTCCGCGCACATCAAAGCCAGATCGACCAAGGTCTTCAAGATCAATGGCCCGTTGAGAACAGAAGATTGGGTCGAGTTCTGCTGCCACTTCTATACAGCCAATCCGCTTACGTTCGAGTATTTCAGCGGTGAGTATCCGAAGCACATCACTGAGATTCTCGAAAGGATCCGGAACCACGCATAGCAACTCGCCGGCACGCCCAACCTCGCCGCGTGAATTCTTGAGATGGTTCGTCTTGTATAAGCCGCGAGCAAAAGCGTATCGCTTTTGCTAGTCCGGCGCGCAACGCGTGCGAACTTGGTCCGCCTTGTTAGAGCCCACCGCAGCAGCTACAGAGGCTGCGCCGAACATTGGTCAACGTAGATTGAGACGGCGACCTTCCCTGCTTCTGCCGGAGCGTCGTAGCCCCTAGCGTAATTGAAAGTGGTGTTCGTGCGGATCAGGACACCACGGTTTGATTCAAAAACGTACTCTATCGTGCCGTCTGGGAACTCGTCGGTGGTGAAGAACCATAGCCATAGATAGCGCGAATACGGTCATGGTTCCGTTTGCACCGATGGCTTCTGCGCGCCCACTCGATGTGAGTAGCCAGATGGCTCCAGGCGAAATAGTGTCTCTGAAGTGTTGAGGCTACTGATGTCATGGCGTTTGTGGCCGAGACTTTCGCGTATACGCATGCACAGCTGGGTAAACGCGAGTATTTCTTGCTCTCTTTCCAGCGTTCCGCCATGTTTCCAGAATTCGACGAGCGCCTCGACGACTGACGCATCTCCACAGATGCATATTCGAGTCTTAGAGTCGTTCAGCGCTGCCAAGTCGTCAGGTGTGTCGTCGGTTTTTCCCAAACGCCGAGCCGCCACCAATCGGGAGGCTGCGTTGATGAAGTCGCTGTAAGCGCGGAGTCTTAGCTCGAACAGCTCATCCCGTCGTTTTCTTCGCTGCGAGAGGACATGGCTGGCGACTGCAACTATTAGTGCAGTCGTTACAGAAAGCAAAGTTGCTAGGCTAGGCGACATTGACGCGTCCATTGTCAAGTGGAACTGATTATAGCTGTCGACGATTTACTCATTCCTGCGGTTTGCGTACCGGCTTCGTCACACATGCAGAACTCGGGCGTTTGGTAGTCACGTATAAAAGGCCAACTGGTCGAGCGTCAGAATCGCTTGCAGTGCTTTCGCCATCGTGTAGCTCTTCTCCGCTGCTGCTCCGTGACCGACCGCATGCCGCGATCCTGCTGTGCCAGTCTGCGATACAGGATCGAAACTCGCGAACGTATGGGACTTCAAGTAGTGGCCAAATGCAGTAGGGAGCAACAGCGTGTTATTGCCACCAGCGCGTTGCGTGGCGGATGCTTCGGCGAAAGCTATCAGTTCCTTGAGCTTCGCGCCTCGTCCGCCATGCACAGCTCGGTAAGCATCGTTGAGTACGCCCTCGATCTCTGTAAGCAGTATCTTTATAACCGCGATCGGCTTCTTCTGGACGAAGGCCTCAATGGCCTCCTCAAGAATCACCGCTTTGCCCGCGAAATGCGGCTTCGCGACCCACCGCTCGAAGATGCGCCGAAGGCGCGCGTCGTCAAACCTGGAAACGACCTTATTCTCCATTTCCGCCATATCAAATCCGGCCGCGCAGTGATCCATAAGTTCTCTGAACTCGGCCGTGATGATCTCTGCGAAAGGAAACCAGCCGGACGCGACGAGCCTGTCAAACATCGACGTGTCGCCGACGGCTTGATAGAGGTGGCGAAAGCGTAGCTGCCGGTACAGCGTACCGAGCGTGGAGCTGAACTCCTCCAGATCCAACTTACCGTCTGGGTTGAAGTCGAAGGCCAGTCCGAAGCTCCAGCCTTCCCTAAATAGGCATAGAACCTTATCTGTTGGATCGATCTTGACGCAGGGAAAAGTCATGCCGGTTACATCAGCGATGTCGTTCTCGAAGACAGCTGTCCCGGCCGCGATCGAACGTTTCGCGAGGCAACGCAGACTCACGGCTGCTGTGTCGAGCCACAGCTCTGCCGTGTTGTCGGCCTTGACGATCAGTAGGACCATGTCGGCCCCGGAAAGGCGGACCGCCATACCCGCCTGCCGAGCCGCCTGAGAGACAACTCCGTCAAGATTCTCAACTATCCGGTGAAAGAGAGGTCCATCTGATGTAAGGGCAAGCCGAGTCCAAACCTTTATCATCTGGCCGCGCTGCGCTGATTCCGCCGAAAATCCGGCTAGTGGATCGAAGTTGGAGAAGCGCAGAGGTTCACCCACGTTGCGCACGGTGCCGATTGGGCGTGCCGGTTCCGATGTCAACGTGCGCTCGTTCTGCGGTCCCGTCATAGATCCAGCCTTCTTATTCCCCTTGAATGTCTGATCTTCGTACGTCTATCTCTCGCTGCATCAGTGCTCGTGCTTCGTTCGAGAACGGACGAATGAAGGCAGCCAGCTCCGAGACTACAATCTCAAACGACGGGGTGTCCGCCGAGAGATCGCGGACAAAAGCAAGCCACTGTTGCAGCTTGCCTTCGTCGCGGAAGAACTCGGGAGAGAAGGTATCCGATATGGTCCGCGGAATCTCCGTTCCGCGCCTCTTGAACGTCGCCGCGATCGCTTGCGCGAGGCGTGACCTGTCGAAATCAAAGGTCTTGCTTAGCACCCAGACATCGTAGAAGTCCTTCATGCGGCTATTAGCCCGCCCCAGCGCGACCATGGCCTGGAACTTCTCAGCGATGACTGTCTCGCGTGCGTATGCGCGCAGATGCGGAGCTGGCAGATCAAGCAGCGCCGGAAAGTCGATCTCCTCGAGCCCGGGTTCGGTCGCATCACCGAAGCCAACGTCGACCGTCACGTAGATTTTCGCGCGCGCCAGCGTTGCTGTCGTTTGGAGACGGACTCCGCCATATTCGAGCTCTTCGCGGATCGGGCGCGCGCGCAGGCCCTCACCGTCGAACGTCACGCCATCTTCGGATTCGATAGCACAGACTTCCTTCCAGACCGCGAGCATGGCGTCCGATGACGATTCGCCAAACCCCAGCAGATCCAGATCTCGTGTCGGCCGGTGCGGATCCTCGAACCATGTGGTGACGAGCATCGCGCCCTTAAGAGCGAAGCGATTGCGATGCTTCGAGATGCTGAGTCGATACAGCAATCGCTCGAGGGCATACCGGGTCAACAACAGATCGAAGACCTGCCCGCGTTCGCGGGCCAAGTTCATCAGTCTCGCGCGAACAGATGCGCCGATATCGCGAGGTGCTTTACCCATTTGTTAGCGCGCTTACGTAAGGCTCCATCACTTTCCACACGCCGGCGTCTGCCGCGTATCGAGCGATGTCGCCGGGCGTCGCTTTACGTTGACGGATCGCTTCGCGCAGGCCCTCGATGGCGACATCCAGGCCAACGGTCCGTCGATACCGAAACAGGTCTGGGATTGTCTTTGACACGGAAAAGATCGGTACGGATACGCCATCGATGCGATGGCGTTCGATCCCAGATTTGAGCTGCTCTTCCGAATAGTGTGCAAGCCGCATAGGCGGATACGTGAGTCGCGGCTGCCAGTCCTTCGGCCCGATTGCGAGCCATACGCGGGCCGGAATTCGGTCGGTTAGGCCATGAAATGCGAGCGCAGAAGTAAGGCAGACAACGCCTTTGGGAACCAGCTTGGATGCTTCCGCTAGTGTGTGATTAGCGTCGACGTCAGCGTCGGGCAGCTGATAGAGCCCTCGTGCCAGGCGCGTGATGGCGCCCGCAGCTTCCAGCCGGGAAATCGTAGCCGCCGTGATCCCGGCTCTGCGGAACTCGGACAGCCGCGTGAGCCCCTTTCGCCGCAGGAGAGCGAGGGCTTTGTCCGGTTGGCTAGTCGAGCGGGCTGCGCGCATAATGATACAAATCCTCGGTGGGTAGCTTAGATTGACCGAGGTTTTGTATCAAGTCGAATGGCCTTGCCAGGCCCGGACCTCAGGCTATGAACGAGATCTACATCAGCACCGACGTCGAGACCGATGGCCCAATCCCAGGTCCGCACTCGATGCTGAGTATCGGCTCCGCGGCGTACACCGCAGACAAGGTCCTCGTGTCCACATTCTCTGCAAACCTCGAAACGCTGCCTGGTGCACAACCGCATCCGAAAACAGCCGAATGGTGGGCCAAGCAACCGGAAGCCTGGGCAGCATGCCGCAAGAATCTTGAGTCGCCCGAGCATGCGATGACACGGTACGTGACCTGGATCAAAACACTCGACGGTAGGCCGGTTTTCGTTGCTTACCCTGCAGGCTTCGATTTCATGTTCGTCTACTGGTACCTGATCAAGTTTGTGGGCGAGAGTCCCTTCAGCCACTCCGCGCTCGACATCAAATCGTTCGCGATGGCTCTGCTCAAGACGAACTATCGCGAGAGCACGAAGCGCAACATGCCGAAACGCTGGTTCGACAAGGTTCCGCACACGCACGTGGCGCTGGAGGACGCGATCGAGCAGGGCGCTCTGTTCTGCAACATGCTCACGGAGAGCCGTTCCTAGCGCCGTTTGCAGGCCGAGGATGCAAAGTGGGTTCCATGTATACGCATCGTGTACGTCACTTGATGATGTGCGCGTTGCCGCGTGGCCGGAGTATGCACCAAAGTTTCATCAGCACGGCCCCTGGAACAGTTCTCTGTGCCAGACGAGAGTCCGGAAGTGTTGACGATGCAGTTTGGAGGTTGGAATCTGGGCGCAGACCACAGGCTTATCAGTAGTCATGATCGAAACATTCGACGAAGCGTACAGACGAAATCTCCACGAACGCGCGACCGCGGCGCGCGAAAACCTCAGACGTTGTGTGAGGCCAATCTTCGCGACAACGGATGGCATTCGCCCGTATCCAGTGGGCACGTGCATGTTGATGGACATCGACAGTAGACGGTATGTCGTAACTGCCGCACACGTCCTGGATGAGACCTCCGTCGGTGCTCTTTTTGTGATTGGCACCTCCGGCACTGAGCCGCTCCAGATTCGCGGCAAGGTGGTGATGACTGCACAACCGCCGGGTGGCCGTCACTGTGACAGAATCGACCTCGGATTCTGGCAGGTGTCTGATGACGCCGTTCCGTGGCTCGGCGACGTGCGGTTCCTCACAGAGGGCGATTGCTCACGAAACCGAGTGTCAGCTACCGGTCGTCAGTATATGGCGATGGGCTATCCATACTCTCGAAACAAGAGAAAGATAGACAACGGTCGCGCCACCATAACACCAACGATCAGAACGTACACTGCTGAGACGGTAGAGCTACCGGCGCTTGCTACAGAGATGAATGTTTCTGGCGATAATCATTTTTTTCTTCGCTTTGAGAAGACGTCGTTCTACTCCGATGGCGAGAAAGCAAATACGTTCGCACCGTACGGCATGAGCGGAGGCCCGCTCGTCGACCTCGGAAGTCTCATTTCCGTCGACAGCTATGATCGGCCCTATCGCGCCGCGAGAGTCGCTGGGATCTTGCTCGAATGCCGCAAGAAGCACGGTGCGATCGTTGCTTTGAAGATTGAGCGTGCCATACACGCCATCAGACTCGCACGGAACATCTGAAATGTGGAAGGCTGTCTGCTGCGACGAGTTGGGCAATACAGGGGCAGACCTGCTCGGAGACCTAACAGCCAGCGATCCGTTTCTCCACGCACATGCGCCGCTCGAGGTGGCGAAGCGTCAGTTTCGGCAGAAGTTTTCTGACGCGTGTTATGGCGCGCCCAGAGACGAGCGCTTGGTGGATTTCTTTGATGTCGTTCGCTCTGACGACGCTAGCGCGATTGCTGCAGTGGGAAGTCGTCTTAGCGGCACACTTCCATTTCACCGGACGATTTTGTATCCGAGGCGGTACAGCGGACGGAGTCCCGATGCGGTATTCCGATACTCCGAGCGCCGGGTGGGGAGATAGATCCAACTCCAGGGCGGCCTCGCTATGATGCTCCTTGGTGCCTGGAATTTGAAAGATGGCTGAGGAACGCCAACAGAATTTGATCAGCCCAACACCGGCTGCTATCGGCGCCGCGATCGATTCTGCGACCTCGATCGCCTCGCTCGTACCCTTGGCCGCCGACACGTCTCGGCAAGCCGTGCCATCGATTCGCGGCACGGTTTACCAAGCATGGCAATCAATCGATGCATGGTTGCGACTAACCGATGACAGCACAGCAATCTACCTCGAAGGTGCAGAGGACTTCGACGTAGTCCATCAGGAAGGAGCGGTTACGGTCCAAGTTCGCAATACGGGCCAGTCACTGTCACTGAACACTCGGAAGGCGCTTCAGGCGCTCGAGGCATTCTGGGACGTCAGTTGCAACGAACCGCATCGGCGCATTGAGCTGCACTACGTCACAACGAGCGCGACGGCCCAGGAGGTTGACGCGGACTTCAGCGGGCTCAGCGGCATCGATGCATGGCGCGTTGCGCAGACCGACGCCGAGATGGCTCGCAAGATCGCGAGCTATCTGGCAGACAAGCTAGCCGAAGGCAGTCCGTTGCGCTTGTTCTTGAGCCAAAGCACACCCGCGACCGTGCAGGAACGCCTCATCGGCCGCTTCCACTGGTTCATGACTCAGCCGGGTTTGGAGTCTGTCAAACGTAGTGTCGATGATCGCATCGTAGTGCTACTAGCGACCCAAAAGCGGCCACTCAACTTGGTTACGCCGATTCGCCGGGCTCTTGAGTCGCACTTTTGGGAAGTGATCGTTCGCCCGCAGGCCGCGGAGCGACGCCTCACGCGTGCGGATCTGTTGCGGCAGATCGCCGAGTCAACACACACCTACTTGCCGGTTCCGTTAGAGCAGTTACCTGCGCTGCTGAGTGTCGTATACCCAGGCTTCGGGCTCCTCCGGTTGTTACTCCAGAAGGTTCCTCTACCTCCGTCACCGCTTCTTGAGCGTCCAGCGCTGACCGAGCGTCTTAGGCATGCCATTCAGCAGCGAAAAGCTGTTCTGATCACGGGCACTGTCAACAAGGGGAAAACCACACTAGCTCAAGTTGCTGCTGCCTCACTCTGTCGAGACGCGTGGTGGCTGAATGTCACCGGTCGTCAAGTCAGCGAGTTAGACAACCTACTCTTGGCCCTGGGTCAGCACATGGAGGAAGGTGCTGCCCCAAACCTGATCATCTTGGATGATGTGGACATCAGCGAGAGCGCTTATCGGACGTACCGTTCCTCGCTTGCTCTAGTGTTGCACCGGGCACGCACCTCGGGCCGTGGAGTCATTCTGACAGCGCAGGGTGGGACGCAGGAGGCCGGTGTCGTACGGGAGCTCGAAGGCGTCGAATTGCTTGAGGTGCAAGTCCTCGACGATCAAGAGCTAAACGACCAGTGCAGAGCGTTCGGGTGTCCACCGGATTTGACCGAGATGTGGACCGCGTTCGTCTTCGCATCTACTGGCGGGCATCCGAAACTCGTGCAAGTTCGTTTGGAAGAGCTGAGAGCGCAGGGATGGCGTGTGCGTCAGGCCGAGGATCTGCTGGTCGCATCGCGTGCAGTTCTGTCAGAGCGGCAGATCGCTCGGAAGCTGCTGGGCCAGACCGTTGAGCCACCCGTCGCTGAACTCGTGTACATCATCTCAGAATGCTCGATCCCACTGCACCGATCCATCGCCATCCGCATAGCCGAATCGCTGCCAGACTTGCTGAACGCGGGAGATGTGCTGGATGGGTTAGCGGGCAAGTGGCTGGAACGGGTTGAGCCGAACGAACTCAGAACAACAGCACTGCTGCGTGGAGTGGCGTCCGAGGTATGGTCAGTCGAGAAGCGGCAACAAGTTCACGCACTGCTGCACGATGCATTGCGATCGAAGACGCCCGTAACGCCAAACGAAGCTGCGGCGACACTCTTTCACGCATATGTGGCGCAGGAGCCGAGGAGGATTTCACTCGCCGCGTTGGGCCTTCAGCTGATCGACGAGACGGAAGCGGTGAATCAAGTCAACCGCAACCTGCAGTGGCTCAGCTGGCTTGCCCTCGAACCCGGCCAGTGCATTGCTGCCGATCCTCACACGGCTGCAATACTTCGATCGATGCAATTCCGCGTGGCCACGACGCTGGAGTCCGATTCACTCACTCGCATCTGCGTACGGTGGGCGGAAGAGATTGAGAGGATTGAGGACGACGAGTTCAAACTTGTATCGCGGGCGATGCGATGGTTGTCGATAGGCATCTCAACACAGCCGATCGCGCTCAAGCTTCGACTAGAAGCGGTCGCAGGTGCCAGCAAGTTGCCGTCTGAGCTTCGACGGAACAGGCGGTTGCCTGAGGATATCGCCGGACCACTAGCGCACGAGGTAACGGTCGTACAGGCAATGTTTTCGTGCGCAGTTCGTAGCGTGCGTGAGTATGCAGCGCTCGAGGAACTCGTAACATGGCTCGATCAAAGCGCGGACGATACTCTTCGATCGGAATTTGAGGCGGTACTGGAGTGGCCAGTCGTCCAAGCAATGGGTGCCTTCGTGCACAGCGCGTGGACGGCACAGCACGAGGAAACCACTGATTGGGACCCGTGGCTCGCACTTTTCCAGCGAGTAGAAACGTATGCGCGGCACCACGAGTCGCAGCGTTTTGGTCGCGAGGCCGCCAAGGCCCGTGCCATCGTCTTGACGGAGTATTTGGACCGTGCATCTGAGGCGCTAGATGTACTCGATCGGGCAACCGAAACCTTTGGCGACTCGCCAGTCCTTCGGGAACAGCGCGCTAACACGCTCTTCCATGCGAAAGACGATCTGGCTGTGCTGAGAGTTTGGCACGACCTGCTCGAGAACGATAAGAACGGGATCGCCTTGAGTGCGTTTGCCTATCGGAGGGCGGCGATCAGTGCAGCACGGTTGGAGCGCTGGAGCGAAGCCGAGCATCTGTTCGCGGCGGGTTCGAATGCCGCGAGTCCCCTTTCGACTGAGCCGACGCGATTCGGCCTCCGAGCAGACGCAGTTCTCATGCGAGCCTCATCAGGAGATCTGGCTGGCGCGGCGCGGATGCTGGTGGACGCGCTCGATATCTTGCCGGAGAAAGCGGCTGAAGAGGGCGAGTTGCGATGGGAAGCCGAGCTTCGCGTGACTAGCGAGATTTGTCGCTTTATCGAGTCCCGCGCGCTCGGTGGCGCAGGAGAAAAAGGGAAAACTGAGCCCGGTTGGGCAAGCTCGCCAGACCTCAAAGTTGCGCAGGCTCAACCTGGCCAACCTGCTCGCGCGCTGCTCATTCAGGCTGAAGCTCGAAGACTGGCGGCATGTATCTGCATCTCCGGTCCCAACAGCTCGGCGCAGCTATCCGCTCTGGTAACGCGCCCGTACATAGGCGTGCGCTGGCTGGCAGCGGAAGGTCAACTCGCTCTCGCATACGACACTGGCGCTGGTCCCGATTTCATTGAGGCCTTGCTGACGTTCGAGCGTGTTGTGATCAATGACGGGATTGCGAGGGTCCGCGAAGTCGGCATTCTTGAGCATGATCCGGTCAGCGACGCTGGTTCTCCTCTACCGCAGCCTGAGCGGCTTTCATCACTGCTTGTCGCTGGTGTGGTTTGCGCTGGGCCTCATCTCATCGAGCGATTAGTCAGCTGGGAAGAGGCCAGCTCTCGCATACTTGGCAGCACTGCTCCCTTGTCAGGGTTGATTCGATCTTTGCTCGACGGTGCGCGCCAATCCGACGACAGTCTTGAGGCCACGGTTCACAATCACTCCGATGATTATGTTCGGATCGGTGCAGCAGCTCGGCTGCTCGCTAATCCGCCGAGCGCTCAGTTAGCTCTACAACTCCAACAGCTTCTGATCTCGGGGATAGCAAACGAAGCCGGCGTTCAATTCCAGAGGATTTGGAATATCCATGTCGCGAATCGATTTGCTGGAACGTGGCGAGAGTTGGCGAGAAACAGGTTCCAGTTTGTTGCCCCACGATCGTCCATACCGAATTTGCTGAGTGCGATAGACGCTCTCGACACAGGGAGCGGAAGCCTTGGCAGACTGATGGCCGCGGCCCAAGCTGGTTTGCGCGGGCAGCCGGCGCCGTTCTTAAGCAGAGTACGCTAGAGCGATGTCGCAAGACTGCTCAAGGCCGAGTCGCGGAGAAAACATGCCCCACGCCCTGCCAAAGCGGGCGCTGATCACGCCTCTCACGTCCAGGCAGCCTCGGCCCCATCGTGTAACCGAGAGCAAATACGCAACATGAAGCTTCAACTGATGCCGAACCATCTACGGCCGATGGCGCTTCGAGTCGCGAAGCATGAAGCCGGCCATTTCATCGTCGGCCGCGTGCACGGGTTCTGGTGTGGCGATTGTTCCGCGACAATCGTACATGCGAATGGTGCATACCACGGCGGCGCGGACATCAAGCTGGCATGTTCGCTGACCTCCCTGGAAGACGTGCGTGGATATCTTGAGCGTCGTATCCAGGTTCTATACGCCGGTGCAGTTGCCGAATCGCTAACCTCACTCGGCAAAGTTGACAACCAGATTGCGATCGACCGCTTGAAGAGCGCAGCGAAGGACGACTACTCGAAGGCGAGAGAGCTGATCCAGCTAGTTCGCAGTATTCAACACCCTGAGTGCAAGAGCGAGCCTGAGTGGCAAGCGCAGTTGAATGAAATTGATTCGAAGATGTGGAATGCTGCCGCTGTTTGCGTTGAAGCCGAGCACGAGTTGATCCAAGGAGTTGCCGAACGATTGACTGACGAACTGATGGGAGCAGGTCTCGGGGCAACAGCGACTCTCCGTGCAGAGGAAGTCAACTCCATGCCTGCGATCGTCGACCGATTTGGAGCCGATCCAAAGCCGTGACGTGACCTCGATTGTCTCTGACCGTTTAATCTCACATTTACTCAGGAGCTCAAGGTGAGTGCCTACGATCTCGATGAGCAAACTAAGGTCATGATGGATTCCTGCGCAGAACGGTAACTCCGGGATAGCGCTGTGTTCGGGTACGCAGGTGCCCGCAAGTAAGAAAGAATACGGCAGGCTTTCCTCTGCTCTTTCAGCCTATCACGTCGTGCTCGCCGTCAAGGACGAACGCGAAGACGCGCTCGCCGCCTGCGGCGGTCTTCGATCCTTGACCGCTGCGCGCGCCGTGATTGGGGCGAGCGTCGGCAATCCCGCCGATGCTTGCGGAGGCTCCGCCATGCTCCCGATCAATCAAGTTGTTCAAGGTGATTGCACTCGCGTACTGCGTACGCTGCCGGACGAGTTTGTCGATCTCGTGCTGACCGATCCGCCGTATGGCGTGCGCTATCAGGATAACTTCGGGCGGACGATCGCGAACGACGATGATCCCAGTCGCGTGCTGTGCGCATTTACCGAGCTGTATCGCGTGCTCAAGCCCAACAGTGTATGCGTCTCCTTCTACGGCTGGAGTCAGGTCGATGCATTCTTTCGCGCTTGGCGCCACGCAGGGTTTCGACCGGTCGGGCATATCGTCTGGGTGAAGGAGTACACATCCCGCACGCGCTATCTGCGCTATCGCCACGAGCAGGCATACGTTCTGGCGAAAGGACGTCCGGCACTCCCGGCGGAACCGCTCGACGACATCCAGCCGTGGACCTACTCCGGCAACCCCGACCACCCGACACAAAAGTCCGAGGCAATACTGATCCCGTTGATCGAGGCATTCACTCAGCCCGGACAGGTCGTCCTTGACCCCTTCGCGGGTTCCGGGAGCACGTTGGTCGCGGCAGCACTGACCGCACGACGATACCTCGGTATCGAACTGTATCGGCAGTACTGTGCGGCGGCGCGGAACCGTCTCGCGTGCGTCGAGCGCCAGTGCTTTCCATCGAGCACTCGCGACGACGGGTCCACCGATCTTGCCGTCGATTCGCAGGCGGCGGACTGGGATGGACTGATTCAGTGGTTCGACGAGCGGGGCCACTACGAACTGTCCGATTTCGTTCGCTCGGCGAGGAGGGACTACCTCGCGTGATCCGAATCCACCGATCGCGTGGCAGTGGTGCAGTGTCACGCGATCGTTGTGGCCGCTTCAGTGGCACGAGCAGCCCAGAGGGCGACCGGCGCTAACGTTTAACCATCGTCGACATCGCGAAGGTGGCGAGCGACTTGCATCAAATGGCACGCGGTTATGGTCGAGTATCGGCCGAATTTTCCGCGAAACGCAGGATAGCCATGCGGCGACTGTTGTTAAACACTGTGGCCCATGGCTGCTACGCATCTCATCGCCGCTCGCGTCTCCCCGGAGACGAAGATGAGATTCCGCTCGCTCGCGGAACGGCAGCAGGTCACCGAGTCCGTGCTGCTCAAGCGTCTGATCGAATCGGCCGTGCACGGCGTCGGACAGAGCGACGCCGACGTTCTGAGATCCCCGCACAGACAGCTGCGAGGCTCGCGCCTATGCGTGCGCCTGCATCCGGACGATCAGTTGCTGTTGCGCGAACGCGCGGCGGCGCGACAAATGGCCGCAGCCACGTACGTGTCCGTCCTGGTACGCGCGCATCTGCGGACGCTCTCGCCGCTCCCCAAGGCAGAACTGATGGCGTTGAAGCGATCGGTCGCTGAACTCAGTGCGATCGGTCGAAACCTCAACCAGCTGGTTCGATTGGCTCATCAACACGGCAAGGTCGTCGGGCCTAGCTCGGAAGGGGTGATGGCATTCATCAAGGTGTGCGAGGCGCTTCGTGACCACACCAAGGATCTGATCAAGGCCAATACACGCTCCTGGGAGACTGGACATGAGACCGATTAGATTCCCGCGTGACGGCGCACCGGTCCTCGATATTTGGAGCTATGCCAGAGGCGCGTCCGATACTGGTCATCCTCTCCGCCTGACGCCCGCACAGATCGACCACGTTCGCCGCACGGTCATGCATGCGCCTGAGGTCATGGTGAAGGTGACCGGCGGTGGAGGCGCGAGTAGCAGCCGCGGCATCAAAGCGCACTTCAGCTACATCAGCAGACGCGGCGAACTGGAGATCGAAACGGACGACGGCGAGCGCATGAAAGGGCGGGACGCGGGAATGCGTCTCCTCGAGGATTGGGATCTGGATTTGGATGCGCATCGCAAGCGACCCGATCTGTTCGCGACGACTCGCCGACAAGCACCGAAGCTGGTGCACAGGCTCATCTTCTCCATGCCGGCGGGAACGCCACCGGACAAGGTCCTATCTGCCGTTCGCGACTTTGCGTGCGAAGAGTTCGGGTTAAAGCACCGCTACGCGATGGTGCTGCACACCGATGAGCCGCATCCCCACGTGCATGTTGTGGTCAAAGCGATGAGCGAAGATGGTGCGCGGCTGAACATTCGAAAGGCGACGCTGCGAGCGTGGCGGCAACAGTTCGCCCGCCATCTGCGGCAGCACGGTGTTGAGGTGTCAACGCCGATTGAATTTTGACCCACCCCGACCCGAAAACGCCGAAGTAAATTTGACCCACCTGGGCGCCTGTTACTGAGTCTTCGCTGTCTTGGC
>Ga0180220_1001413_pt1 | contig 17827 bp, 15 predicted proteins | sample eDN5th37CBELigBY_FD_151335 | JGI IMG/M metagenome (GOLD analysis project Ga0180220, IMG submission 151335) | Enriched backyard soil microbial communities from Emeryville, California, USA - eDNA 5th pass 37_C BE-Lig BY (version 2) (version 2) | ecosystem: Environmental > Terrestrial > Soil >...
GGATAGCGCTCGACTCAGCCAGCCGCGTGGTGATGGTCCCGGAATTGTTGACGATCACCGAAGCGCCGTCACCCCCGCCACCGCCTGATCCGCCGACGGAGAACCAGCCCCCGGACGAGCCGCCGTTGCCGCCGCCGCCGCCGATGCTCTGCGCAAAAATTCCGTATGAGCACCCGCTCACGCAAGGCGGCGGTGGATCATTGGGATCGATCTCTCCCGTGGCACCCGGGAGGCCGGTGGCGATGTCGCCTGAGTTCGTCACGATGACCATGCCGCCGTCCGACGTCGTCGCGCCTCCACCGCCGAAGGCGACGAGTCCGCTGGCCGACCCGCCGTCGCCTCCGGTGCCACCAATGCTCTGGGCGAAGATGCCACTGGCGTTGGACCCCGACGTGCGCAAAGTCCCGTTGTTGGTGACGTCGACCTTGCCGCCGTTGCCGCCGGCGCTGCCATGGCTGCCGCTCGAGTAGAAGAGACCGAACCCGCCGCCACCGCTGCCACCGCCACCACCGATGCTCTGTGCCACGATGGCGTGCGCAGACTCCCCGGTTGTAGCGATGATCCCTTCGTTGATGACCGTGACAGCGCCACCGCCTCCGGCACTGCCGCCGTTGGCAGAGAAGTTGACGAACACACCGCCGTCCCCGCCGCCGCCGGCGTGACCGGCGACGCTCTGAGCGATAATGCCGTATGAGCCGTAGCCGTGGGTGGTGATCGCGCCGCGGCTGATTACGGTGACGGGACCCGAAACCGCAGTCGTTCCCCCTGATCCGCCCCCGCCCGTAATGAAGCCGCCGTCGCCGCCCTCGCCTCCACTCCCGCCGAAGCTATAGGCCGCGATTCCGTGCGCCTTCTGACCATTCGTCGTGATATCCCAAGTGCCGTCGACACTTACGGTTCCGCCGGCGCCGCCCCGGCCGCCATTACCGCCGCTCCCGAACACCTCCGAGTTGCCGCCATTGCCGCCTCTTCCACCCTGGCTGAACGCGAGGAGGCCATTGGCACCGTCTCCGGAGGTCGTAATGACACCTGAGCCTATGACCGTGATCGTCCCGCCGGTACCTCCCCTTCCGCCGGAACTCCCGCCTTCAGGCCCGTAACCCCCTTTTCCGCCTCGTCCGGCCATCGAAACGGCCGAGATGGCGTGGGAGCCATCGCCTTGGGTCGTGATGTTGCCATTGCTGCTAACGTTAAGCGTGCGTCCGTCCGAGCCGGTGCCGCCCGACCTCCCGTCGCCAGTGGCGGACCGTCCGCGGTCGCTTCCATCAGACGATTTGCTGTAGACACGGATACCGTCGGCATCCATGCCGCTCGTCACGATCGCCCCGCCCTGGTAGGTGAGCGTCATGGTGCTTCCGGAATGGCTTCCGCCTTTTCCGAAATCAATGCCACGCACACCAAAGACTGGGGTGATCGCCGTCAGGGTGTTCACATTGAGCGTTGTGACATCAGTCGCACCGTAGCCGATGCCCGCCCCGTTATCGCCGGTGCACGTCACTGTCCCGCTCGGGCCCTCCACGCAGCCCGCGTGCACTGATGTTGGGAACACAAAGACTCCTAGCGCCGCGACACCGAAAGCAGCCGCAACGCCCCCGAACGCCAACTGCTTCACCAAACGAACTCCGCCCTCTAAGCACTTCAACTTACTTGTCGCGGCGGCACCCTAGGAAGGAATTGCGGGCGAATCATCAGGTTAACCTCAGAAAAGAGATTAGGGTGTAAGCTGATGTGTCTTTAGCGCCACATTGCTGTACTGCGCGTTTGACGAGCACTTCGAGCCCTGATCCGGCGACGAGACCTGCACCAGCCGCCACGAGGTAGGCGCACCTGCGGGCCGAGCTTCAGCTGATCGGCCACCGACGCGCGCAATGCTTTCATCTGCTCGCGCTCGGGTCGAGCCCTGCCATACTGATCACAAGAAGCAGCGCGATGATAGTCGCGAGGCTAACCTTTCGCACGATATCGGCCTTCGCTCTGTCGTGCTCGTCCTCGGGCGCCGTGCGCGCGGGGAGGGAGTCTCGCCAAATCAGGTCCTGCGTTGACACGGGAGGCAGATATAGACCTCCGCGAACCCATAATCGTTGAGACGCTGACGCCCAATCCAACCCGTGTGGCGGATCATTCTCTGGCAAGAGGGCGGAATGAACAACAACTGGCTGGTTCACATCGTGGCCGCAGCAGCAGTGCTGGTCGCTTCACCGATAGGCGCTAGGGCGGACAATCCCGCCAAACGAAATTCGGCCGCAGTTGGATCGCCAGCTTCGGGGACGATGCTTTCATTGTCACAAGCCAATATCGATGTCGCAACGAACGTTGTTCGCACCACCGGCTACGAGCACCCGGGCGATGGCGGACAGGCGATTTACGTCAGGGCTGGCCGTGAGCCAGCTCATCCGGGCAAATTCCGATCGGCAGACGGATCCTGGTGGGAATTGCGGGAGGATGTCGTTCGCCTCGAAATGTTCGGTGGCGGCGTCAGCAAGGACGGAGAGGCGAACAGCCGAGCCTTCGAGGCCGCACAGGACTATCTGGCGATCGATGGTGGAAGCCAGTTTGCCGAGGGTGGCGCAACGGTAGAGTTTCTGTACGGAGATTACAATCTCGCCCGCACAATAGAGCTCAAGAGGGCCATGCATATCAGGGGCAAAGGCGCCGGGCACGGGCCGGTCTCTGGCCAGAACACTCGACTTTTGTTTCCCGAGAACACAACCGGAATCATAGTTCATCGCCACAACACGATCGCCGACACGATCGAGATGAAAACGACGGCAGGAAACAGGGGTGCGGATAACTCTGTTATCGAAAACCTGACCCTCGTCAGCGCTGGCGGAGAAACGCCGTTGCCTCCGGCTTACAATCTCGATCCAATGCTGGGACACGGAATCTGGCTGCGCGCTCGTGCCGTCATTCGCAATGTCTATATCAACAATTTTCCTCGGAATGGCATCCACATCCGGGCTACGGCCAGGGGCAGGTCCCACACGGAAGGTAACGCGAATCTTTTCCTGCTCGAGAGGGTAAGCAGCTCCAACAACGGCTGGAACGGCGTCTACGTTGATGGGCCAGATGTCAATGCCGGTCTGGGCATCGGCGTCAACGCCACAGGCAACGGCCTGTATGGAATTTTCGATTCGTCATTCCTTGGGAACACCTGGATCGGGTGCCACACCGCAAGCAATAACAAGCACGGGCAGGTGCATTACAAAGGCAAACGATACCGCCTGGTGACGGATGACGAGAAGGCAGGCGCAGCGACCGTTCCCGGCACAGATGAGAATGTATGGCGCTTTGTTCGCGCCGGACGGTCACACGCCGCCTATCCAGATTGGGAACCGAGCGAAACCTACGTCCGTGGCGGCCCCTATCGGTCGGACAACAAAAATGCACGGAACGTTTTTCTCGGCTGTTACTCCGAGGGTGGCCAGGGCGCGAGTTATGTGATATCGCCCTCCATCATCGTCGGTGGACTGTTCGGCGTTAATGACGGAAGTGCCGGCGTATATGCTGCGAGTTCGATTTCCCCAGGCACGCGTATCGAATTTGACGACATGCGTGTGTTGCTCGGTGAGCCGGGCAACGCCACGGCTCTCAAATTCGATCATCCCGGAACGGAGTCGTACCGCTTTCGGTTCAGAGACGGCACCTGGGAGCTCAATAGCGCCAACGCTTCCGGCCGCCGTCCCCTCCGCTTTTCCACTGAGCTCACTCCACTGGACGCTGGCCGCAGCTCTCCCATCGGACCCGGCTTTCCCATCGCGCCCCGCGGCCTTTTTCTCGGCAGCGGACCACGGATGGTCACCTATGGCACCTCCGCGCCTACGTCTGGCGAATGGGGCAAAGGTGACATCGTATTCAACCAGAACCCGAATCCAGGCGGCTTTGTCGGCTGGGTCTGCACGCAAGCTGGTACGGCCGGCGTCGATGCCGTTTTCAAAGGCTTCGGACGGATCGAAGAGTAAGGCGCGACTGACGCGCTAATGGGGCCGCGTGCGATGATGTTGTCGGCGGTACTGGTTTATCGTGCTCACAAGTGCCATCGGAGTTGCGCTGAAACTGGTATTGCTCTCGACATCCAACAAATGTTGAGTGCAGACGAACCTGGGCGGATATGACATCGCTCAGACAGGAACTGTTGTGTTATCCACGACGGTAGATCCCTAACAGAACGTTGCCCACTTTGTGCGACGGGCCGAGGCCTGACAGCAGTCCCTTTGCTGCGCACGTGTCTCACGCCGGCGGGTTCCATCCTCTGATGTGGGTGTAGATCGGTCGCGAAGCCGTCTGATATCGCGGTTCAGATTGCTCAGTTCTGCGGGCGACTGCCCGGCTGCTGCGAGCAGTGCATCGCCGAGGAGGCAACTCGCCTGGGCCCTAAGGGCACGGCCCCGGTGGCCGCATTTCTTCGGGACTCCCAGGTCCCGATCAACATGGCCACGTTGAGGTCGCCACGCCTGAACTGGCCGCGATGCGTGCAGGCATCAGGTTGATGTAGGCGACCGGCCCGAGGTGGCGTGTTTTCCTGCGCCACCTCGTTGGCATTACAGGCATCGTCACGAAGTTTGTCAGGCCCGGACGGTACCCGACAGCACCGCTGCATACGCCTCCGGTGATGCGCCAACGGCCTCCGCCGACGGCAGATCGCCGCCGGCTCGGGACCTTTTCAATCAGGCCAGTCATCAGTTGCGAGTCTTCTGCCCGAGAATTTCGCCGGTTGCCGGGTGAAAATAAGCTTTCACGCGCTTTCCATCTTTGGTGGCCGAAACCTCGTAGACGCCATCGTCGATCTCGATCTCGCGGATGTCGTACCCCTGCGCAGTGAGCTTCTCGGCGATTTGAGCGATCGACAGCCATCGCTCCTTGGAAACGTTCACGCGGACGCCGTCGTCGGATGCGGCGGCGAAACCCGCTGCGGCCGCTGTGGCGAGAACGAGTGCGGACGTCATCAAAACCTTGCGCATATTTTCATCTCCAAATTTCTGGCCAGCACGGAATGTGCGACGCGCAAGGACCATGGCAAAGTGCCGCTGACACCTTCCTGATGATCCGTGTCAGTGAATTGTCAGCTTGGCTGCGGCAGACAATGAGGGATGAAAACGGAACTCGATAAACGGGCGTTTCTGCTGGCGCTTGCTGCCCTGAGCACCGGTTCTCCCGCCCTCGCGCGCGATGATGACGACCGCAGGCAACGCAGGCGTGGTAGCCGCCACGATCACGAGCGGGCCAGGCGCGCGCTCGAAGAGGGTCTCGCGCGGCCGCTGGCCGACATCCTCGCCGAGGTGCGTCCCGGTCTTGGCGGTGAGGTCATCGAAGTTGAGTTCGAAAGAGAGGATGGGCGCTACGTCTACGAGTTCAAGGTGATCACGCCCGCGGGCCAGCTTCGCGAGATCGAGGTCGACGCACTGACTGCGGAGATTCTCAAGGACGAGGCAGACTGATGCGCATTCTCGTGGTCGAGGACGAGCCTCGCATTGCAGCCGATGTGCGCGCCGCGCTCGAGGCGGCCGGGTATCTGGTCGAGATTGCTCGCGATGGCGAAGAGGCTTGGTTCCGCGGTGATACGGAAGATTACGATCTCGTGGTTCTCGACCTCGGACTTCCCCAAATTGATGGTTTGGCGGTGCTCAAGCGGTGGCGTGCCGCCGGCCGCGCCATGCCCGTGCTGGTGCTGACGGCCCGCGGCTCCTGGTCGGAGCGGGTCGAGGGTATCGATGCCGGGGCGGACGACTACCTGCCCAAGCCGTTCCGCATGGAAGAGCTTGTCGCTCGCGTGCGCGCCGTCATCCGGCGTTCGGCCGGTCACGCCGGCTCGGTGATCGAGGCAGGCTCGCTGACGTTGGACCTCCGGCAGATGCGGCTGACGAAGGACGGCGTACCGGTCGCGCTGTCACCGCTCGAGTATCGCCTCGTCGCCTATCTCATGCATCACAAGGAGCGGGTCGTGCCGGGACCGGAGCTGCTCGAGCACCTCTACGGCGACGACGATGCGCACGAGGTGAATGCGCTCGAGGCCATCGTGGCGCGCCTGCGGAAGAAGCTCGGGCCCGGCGCGATCGAGACACGGCGCGGTTTCGGCTACCTCATCGCTGCCGAGGACGCATGAACGGCGGCTCGCTTCGACTTCGGCTCTTTCTTGCCGGTGCGCTCTCGATCGTTGCGGCATTGGCTCTGGCAGCACTGGGCCTGGTGCTCCTGTTCGAGAGGCACGTCGAGCGCCGCATCGAGAGCGAGCTCGGCGTCTATCTCGACCAAATCATCGCAAACCTGGACCGCGACACCGACGGAGCGCTGGTTGTCGCCGATGTGCTTGCGGATCCCCGCTTCGACCAACCCCTGTCAGGCCTCTATTGGCAGGTCCAGGCGGGAGATGCCGTCTTGCGGTCGCGGTCCCTTTGGGACGGCGATCTATCCTTGCCGGGCGACGAGTTGGCCGACAGCGTCGTTCATCGGCATCGGATCATCGGACCGGCTGGTGCAGAGCTTCTCGCCGTGGAGCGCAGCGTCAGACTACCGGCGCGCCTTGGTAACGCGTCCATCCGAGCTGCTGTCGCGATCGATGCCCGCGAAATCACAGCGGCCACCCGGGCGTTCGCCGCCGATCTGCTGCCTTACCTTGCTGTCATTGCAGCGGTTCTCATCGCGGCCGCCTACGCGCAGGTCACGTTCGGCCTGAGCCCGCTGGCAACCATTCGCAAGCGCCTCACCGGCATCCGCGAGGGCAACGCGACGCGCCTCGGCACAGCCTTCCCCAAGGAGGTGCAGCCGCTGGCTGCCGAGGTCGACGCCCTGCTGGAGGCGCGCGAGCACGAAGCTGAACGGGCACGGGCGCGAGCCGCCGATCTTGCCCATGGGCTCAAGACTCCGCTCCAGGTGCTGACCGGCGACGTGGAGCGGCTGCGGCAGAAAGGGGAAGCGGACATCGCCGCCGACATCGAGCAGGTCGCCACGGCGATGCGCCGCCATGTCGAGCGCGAGCTGGCCCGCGCGCGGATGAAAAGCGCCGCCGCCCCGGCCCGCACCCGCGTCCGCGAGGTGATTGACCGCGTGCTCGCCGTCATGATGCGGACGCCTGATGGCGCTCGGCTCGCCTGGACGGTCGAGTGCTCACCGCAACTCCTGGCGCGGATCGATGTCGACGATCTGGCCGAGGCGATCGGTAACCTCCTCGACAACGCAGCGAGACATGCCCAGGGTGCTGTCCGCATCGAAGCGCGAGCAGAGGGCAAGCGCGCGAAATTGCTCATTTCCGACGATGGCCCCGGGATTCCGCCTGAGCGGATGAGCGAAGTCCTCGCCCGCGGAGGTCGTCTCGACGAGGTGGGCACGGGAGCCGGCCTCGGCCTTGCCATCGTGCAAGAGATTGCGGACGCTTGGGGTGGCCGGCTGGAGCTTCGGTCTGATGGCACCGGGCTGCAGGTGGAGTTGGAGCTCGATCTGGTTCGGAGCCTTGAGTTGAGAGGCGAGAGATGAGCGCGTCGTACCCCGCAAGTGGGGTACGACGATGCGCAAGCTGCTGAAAAGGCTTGCGCACCAAAGAGGATGAAGATGAGAACTGGCACGTGAGTCTCATCATCTAGTATCGGAGCTGCAGATCCTATCTCAGCAGCCTAACTTCCCTCGGAAAGTCAGTTGATTAGGAAGCTTGGTCAGATCCGGCCTTGTCTCGCCTGCTCTTTTCGTCCGACTGCTGCTAATCTTGCGACTGGTTCAATTTCCGGGAGGGCCACGATGACGCGCGGCGGGTGACGGCGGCTAGGAAGCGGGCGGAGCGACAAAGGTCTTCTGATTGCGCTCGTGATTTTCTCGGCCATTGAAAGCCTACTAATCGGAAAATCGCTAGCAGAAGGTGGACCGCCGCAGATCTGGGAAAGCGCCTATCAAGACGCCGCGCACTTCTACCGCGAGGGCGATCTGCAGCAGGCTCTCTCGCATGCGATGCGCGCCCGCCGGATCGCGCGCAGTCGGAGCCGCTGCATAGCCGTGCGCTGAAGCTGCGCCAGGAGAGCCTCCATCCTGATGATCACCGTCTCGCAGAAACTCTCAACAATCTGACCGTTGCGGTCGATCTCCTTGGCCGCCACTCCGAAGCCGAGGCCCTGCACAAGAAGGCGCTGGAGAATCGTGAGAAGGCGTTCGACCCCACTCATCCCGAGATCGCGCAAAGCTTGAACAATCTGGCCATGGTCCAGCTCGCCCTTGGGCGCGCCCTCTATCACCTTGCCCAACGGCATTTCAAAGGGCGCATCGTCGAGAGCGATACCCCAGCGGAGGAATCTGCTGACGAAAAAGCAGCTCAATCCGCCCGCGAAAATACGATCCAGATCCTCCGGGCGAGCAGCCAAACCCTCGGTGTGATGTTAGCGGAACGCGCCGCCGCAAGAGGTGAACTTCCCAGACAAAGGACATGCGGCGTCCACGCTCTCCGCGAGCCTGTCATCAAGGATTTCAACAGAATTCTCGAAGCCCAACAGCAACATCACCCCGTCCTGCGCGATCCAATTTCCGTCGATCAGCTGCGAGACGTGGTTTTCAGTCAAAAGCCCATCTTCTGGCGCAAGAATACACTCGGGCAATGCCTGTTCATCCCCGGCGCACAACTATGCCCAAGGGCTCGTGGCTGTCTCAACAGCGCCGGATGCTCGGAGAGCTCAACAATCTCTCCATCGTCGGCGGCAATCTCCGACCACTCGATTCTGAAAAGCGCGCCGCAATTCTCGAAAAGCGGGAGACTCCTTGTGGGCGTCAAGAGGTCTCCACGGGAGTGTGACTGGCGGGTAGCTCGAGTTCATTCCAGTACCACCACTGGCGATCTGTAACCCAGTCCTTCGTATCCTTTAGATATTCGAGGAAGTGCGGTGAGGTGCGATGTGCCTCCAGCGCGGCCTTGTCGCGGTAGACCTCGATCAGGAAGAACAGCGTCGGATCGCTCCGGTCCTGATGCACATCGAAACGAAGGCACCCACCGGGCTCCCGCTCTAGGCTGTTGCGCGCATGCCGGAGCAGGCGGGCCTTGTAAAGCTCGACCGCATGCGGATGGGCTTTGAGATGGGCGGTGTGGAGCACTGGCATCGGACCGTTCCGGCTTACGCGGTGGCATAAAGCAGGCTTCGCATGTCGTGCTCGGCCTCGAAGCCGAGATCGTCGCGTGCCGGCGCAAGATCGTAGAGCGGCGCATAGGGGTACCGATCATAGACCTCGGGCTTCTTCACCGGAATGCGCCGGCCCATGATGCGGGCGAGCCGCTCGGTTGTCGGCTCGGGGGCGAGCGTGTTGCGGGCCGAAATGACGTAGGCCGCGAAACGCGGGTTCTTGACTTCCAGTGCCAGGCGGAACGCGCGGGCGAGATCGCGCGGGTCGACGTAGTGCCACATGGGGCCGCCGCCAGCGGGCTGCCGGCCGCCAGCTTCTGGCCCTTTGTAGCCGTTCGGATTGGCAGCCCGAGCTCGCACCTCGCACTCGAACTCGGGGTAAAGGACGTAAACCGGGCGGATAACGAGCACCTCCATCTTGCCGCGCAGCGAGAAGCTGCGGCCCATGTTCTCGCAGAGCATCTTGCTCAGCGCGTAAGGATCGGTAGGCCGGAGGGGGTGATCCTGATCGACCGGGAGATAGTCGGGCGGGATCATCGCGCTCGACATCACCGTGTAGCCGAGGACCGAGTCGCTGGAGGTTAGAATCACGCGTTTCACTCCGGCCTGCTCGGCGGCTTCCAGAACATTCCAAGTGCCAACGACGTTGGTCTGCATGATTTCGGTGCCGCTACCGCTCCAGATGTCTGGCCGCGCAGCGATGTGAACGACCGCATCCTGGCCCCGGCAGGCCTCTTCCACGAGAGCCGGATTTTCAACCGTGCCCTGGGTGAAGGGAATGTCCACTCTGGGTGGCGCGATATCCAAGCCCGACACCTGCGCCCGCCCCCTCAGCTCGTTGACGACGTAGGCTCCGAGGAGACCGCCAGCTCCGGTGACGAGAACCCTTTCGAACTGCATTCTCTCAGCTCCTATTCCGTCGCTGCACTGCTTTTATACCAGTGATCACTCAGGGCAGAATGCGGGCATCTCGGTATTGCTGAAGCTGGCTTATCAGCATTTCGCCGGTATCAACGATGTCGTGGAATCCGGAACGGCGCAGCCGGTTGAGATTCGAGACGACGTCGTAATCCTGCCCGAATACGAAATCGGCGAAGCCCCACAAAGCCACCTCGTCGAGCCGCCGCGGCACGAGCCCGTGCTTCTCGACAATCCGTTCCCATACGGGTTCCTTATCGGACATCCAGCGCGTCAGCGGCAGTGTGCGAACCGTGCCGGGCTCGAGCCCGAACAGACGAGCAATGCGCGGCCACTCGCGCTCCCAACGGATCAGGTCGCCGTTGGTGATGTTGAAGGCCTGGTTCTGGCAAGCCGGGTTCGTCGCCATGTGCACCATCCCGCGCGCTAGCAGGCTGGCGTCGGTCAGCTCCGTCAGCGCGGTGAAGTTGCCGGGCTTGCCGGGGAAGTCGAACCGAGTTCCCAACTCCGCACAGATAGCGGCATAGGCGCCGATAATGGAAATGAGATTACGCGGTCGCTCCGGAGCGAAATCGCAGATGACGTTCGGGCGGGACGCCGACCAGGTCCACGCGCGGCCTTGCTGGCGGGTCCGAAGCAGGTCCTCCTGATCGTAATAGAAGTTGGGGGGCATGTGCCGCGGGTCGTCCTCGTGCGCCGGCGTCGGATAGCGCACCCCGAGGTGCAGGCCATACCACTTGCCGCCCTCGACGAGATGCACGTGGCGCAAATCACGCGCCGCATGCTCTGCCGCGTCGAGCACGTTGCTCAGCATGGCGACATTCTCTTCTACGCTTTCGACGCCGACTTCGCGGTGCTTGGCGCGGGCGCAATAGAAGACGTGGGTGATACCGGGATACTCGGCGAGAGCGCGCCGGCACTGCTTCTCATTGCCGAGATCGGCCGACACCCAGAGTACGCGGCTCTTCGCAGAGGGTGGATTGCGGCAAAGGCCGATTACAGCCCAGGTATCGTCAGCAGTCAGCAGCTCAAGGAGCCGCTTTGCGACGGCGCCGGTCGCGCCGACAACGAGTGCAGTCCTTTCAGCCACGTCGTCTGTCCCGTGAACCAATTTGGCCTGTCCCGACGGTCGTCGTTCTCGTCGGCACCCCGAATCAGCTGACCGCGATGCGCGAACCCTCTTGCTGAGCTGCTGCCGCGATCGGGTCTGCTTCACCCGACACGATCATGCGCAGGATCTCGTCGCGCGATGTCTCGACGACCCGGCGCGAACCCACGTAGCGGCCCGTTTTGAGCACGGTTATCCGGTCGCTGTTCTCGAATACGTGGTTCAGGTTATGACTGATCATCAGCACGGCCAGCCCTTGGGTGCGCATTTCGCGAACCAGCTCGTAAACTTTGCGCGTCTCCTCGACGCCGAGCGCCGCCGTTGGCTCGTCGAGGATCACCAGTCGGGCGTTGAAGTAGACGCTGCGGGCGATTGCGATTGACTGCCGCTGTCCGCCCGACATCGAGCGCACCTTCTGGCGAATGGACGGGATGTTGATCTTGAGCCGGCTGAGCAACGTGCGCGCGTCCTCCTCCATGCGGCGCAGGTCGAGGAACGGGCGCAGCGGTCCCTTGAGCGTCAGCTCGCGGCCGAGAAAAATGTTCGAGGCGACGTCGAGGTTATCCGCCAGCGCGAGGTCCTGGTAGACCGTCTCGATGCCGAGCGACTTTGCATCGCGCGGCGTGCGGATATCGACCTCCCGCCCATCGAAATGGATCGCGCCCGAGTCGCGAACCACCGCACCCGACAGAATCTTGATGAGCGTCGATTTGCCGGCGGCGTTGTCGCCCACGAGCGCATGCACTTCGCCGGCATAGACATCGAGGTTCACGCCATTCAGCGCCTGAACCCCGCCATAGCGCTTAGAGATGCCGCGCATCGAAACGAGGGGCACAGTCTTCTCGCTCATCACGACTCCGTTTCGCTCCGGCGCTCACAGGCACGCAGTGGTCAGGGAATGGCGGCCGCGAGCTGGCCGCCATCCGCTGGTTTGTCTCAAGCTTTGCCGACGACCTTGTCCCAGGACGGCGCCGACCGCTCTTCGGGCGTCCTGGCGACCTTGCCGGCGTTTTCCTTGTCGATGATGATCACCGGCAGCAGGATCTGCTTGGGGACCTTCTCGCCCCGGAGGTGGCGTACTGCGGCCTGCATCGCCAGATAACCCTGGTCGTGGCCCGAGTAATCCGCCGTCGCGAACATTTTTCCGTCAGCGATCGCCTGAATCGCATCAGGAATGCCATCGATGCCCACCACCTTCGTCTGTCCACTGCGGCCCGCCGCATGGAGCGCCTCGACAATGCCGACCGCCATATCGTCGTTGGCTGAGACAACGGCATCGATCTGAGGGAACCGCTGCATCAGATTTTCGAAGACCTGCGATGCCGGCAGCCTGCGGTACTGTCCAGGCTGCGAGGCCAGCACCTCGATCCCGGGGAACTCCTTAACCGCGCGTTCGAAGCCTTTCTTGCGCAGTTGAGCGGTGAAGGCTGCAGGCACGCCGTCGATGTGCACGACCTTGCCTTTCCCGCCCATGGCGTTGAACAGGTACTTGGAAATCTCGTACTCGAACACCTCGTCGTCGGAGCCGACGAACGTGACCTTATCGACATCCGTCATGTCGTTGCAGTACATGACGATCGGAATGCCGGCCTGGTTCGCCTTCTGGATGCTCGGCACGAGGGCCTTGTAGTCGACCGGCACGAACGCGAACGCGTCCGGCTTCTTCACGATCCAGTCCTCGACGAGACGGGTCTGCTCCTCGATATTGTCCGGCTTCGTGGGCGCAACGACCTCCATATTGACGCCCAGCTCCTTCGCAGCCTTTTCGGCCCCGACGCGGCACGCCTTCCAGAACGGATTGGTGACGTTCTTCACGAAGAAGGCGATGGTGGGCTTGCTCCCCTGGGCGAAGGCGGATCGCGAGGGGAGCGCGCCGAATGCGGCTGCTGCACCTGCCGCCAGTGTTCCGGCTGTGAACTGTCGTCTGCTGATCTTCATGTCGTTTCCTCCATTTGCCGAGCGGATGTTCTGTTATTGCGTGGTGCCGCCCGCCCGTCCGATCCGGCCTCCGACGATCTGGTCGGCAAAAACCGAAGCCAGAATGATGAAACCGAGCACGCCGGCCTGCCAGAATGTTCCGATCCCCAGCAGGTTCATGCCGTTGAGAACGAGCGCGAGAATGAGAGCGCCCACGGCAGTTCCAGCGACGCCGCCCACGCCGCCGAAAAGAGAAGTGCCGCCAAGGCAGACGGCTGCGAGTGCCGGCAGAAGCTGCTCCTCGCCGAGGCTGACGTCGGCCGCGTTTGTGCGCGCCACGACGACAAGCGCCGCGAAGCTCGCCATCAAGCCGCTCACCGCGTAGACGAACATCAGCCGCCGCTGAACGGGCATGCCCGACAGCCGTGCTGCCACCGGGCTACCGCCGATCGCGTAAATGCCGCGGCCGAGGGGCGTCCTGTGCGACAATACATGAAGCGCGATCAGCGTTACGACCATGATCAGAACGGGAACGGGGATTGGCCCGACGAAGCCAGCCCCGATCACGCGAAACTCAGCGGGCAGGCCATAGATCACCTCGCCCTGCATGAAGACGTATGCTAGTCCGTTGGCGATCCAAAGCATGCCGTATGTCGCGATGAACGAGGGCACGCCCGCATAGGCGACCAGCACGCCGTTTATGATACCGCACGCCAGCCCCGCACCAAGCGCCGCCGCAATGCCGAGCACAAGAGAGCCGCCCGTGATCAGCGAGGCCGCAAGGCAGGCCGCCAAGCCCAGGACCGAGCCGACAGAAAGATCGATGCCGCCCGTCAGCACAACGAGTGTCAGGCCTGCCGACAAGAGGAACAGCGGAGCCGCATGGCGCGCGACATTGATGAGGTTTGACCACGTCAGGAAATACGGGCTCAGGATCGACAGTGTCACCACAATCAGGGTTAGAGCGACGAGACGCGAAACGACGACGAAAAGCCGGTCCGGAGACAGTCCAAGAAGGTCGGGCTTCATGGGGCGCGCACTCGGGCGCACGGCCTGCATTGTCATCTATTGAGCCCCCGGAGCGAGTCGAGACTGACGGCGATGATGATCACCATGCCGACGACGGCCACCTGCCACTCCGTCGAGACACCCATCAGGTTTAGCCCGTTGCGCAGAACGCCCACGGCTAACGCGCCGACTATGGTGCCGACTATTCCCCCGCGTCCTTTTTCGAATGAGGTTCCGCCCAGGATCACGGCGGCAATTGCATCGAATTCTAGGCCAACACCGATCGTGGGATGTGCCGCATTCATGCGCGCCGTCATGATGAAAGAGCCGACGGCGGCAAGAGCTCCGGCGTAAACGTAAACGAGCACCTGATAGATGCGCGCGGGGCTACCGGAAAGGATCAGCGCCTGCCGGTTGCCGCCGATCGCGAACGTGTAGCGACCGAGCTTCGTGTAATAGAGAAGAACGTATGTCAGGACGAAACAGGCGGCGGTCGCCCAGATCGGCACTGGAATGCCGAGAAAAACTCCGTCGTTGAACAGGCGCACGTACTCGGGCAACCCAGTGACGGAATTGCCTTCCGTCAGCACCATTGCGAACGACATAGCGATGCCGAAGGCGCCGAGCGTGACGATGAACGGCGGCATGCCGACGTAGGCCACCAGCGTCCCGTTCAGGGTCCCGAACGCAGCGCCGATCAAAAGGGCTGCACCGATCGCAACAGCCAGCGGCCATCCCGCTACCACGAGCAGGGCCATGACGACGCCGCAGAGTCCCAGGACCGGGCCGAGGCTGAGATCGATGCCTTCCGTCAGGATCACCAGCGTCATGCCGAACGCCACGATCGACAGGACGGAAACCTGCAGCGCGACGTTCGTGAGGTTTGCGACTGAAAAGAACTCAGGTGTCGCAATAGTCAGCAGCACCGACATGAGCACGAGGAGATAAGCCGCTCCCGGCAGCTTCGCGAGCACCTGCACCGCACGTGATCTCCTCACGAGCTGAGGATGACCCGCTGCTGTCCTCATTGCAGGACCTCCGGGTGAGCCCGCATCCATTCCGCGAACGACCGGATGCCATCCTCCAGGCTCAGGCGCGGGCGCCAGCCGGTGTCGTTGAACAGCCGGTCGCCGGCGAGCGGTCCGCGCATGCGCGTATGATCCGTCCAGGGAGCCGTGCCGGGACCGACCTCGATCTCCGCATCCGGAACGACAGCCTTGATGGCGCGCACGACGTCATATGTCGTGTAGTTGACTCCCGAGCCGAGGTGGTAGGCGTCGTAATTGAGTGTCGGCGCCAGGTAAGCCGCCAGCAGGCCATCGGCGACATCCGACACATGCGTAAAGCTCGCTGCAAACTCGCCTCCGCTCGGCTCACGGATCGGAATGCCCATAAGCGCGCATTTGAGGTAATACGGAATGGGCCCGCGGGGGTCCTCGCGTTGGCGGGGCACCAGCGGCTGGCCGTACACCCATGAGATCCGCACATTGGCTGCGGACAAGCCGAGCTGCGAGCGATACATACTCGTCAGCAGCTCGCCGCAGTACTTGGTCGTGCTGTAGATGTTCGTGACCGCTTGCTGAGTGTCCTCAAGGATCGGCTGTGAGGTGTCGGTCGCGTTCTGAAATACGGAGCCGGTGCTCACATTGACAAAGCGGCGCCAACCGCCAGCGCGCGCGGCTTCGAGCAACGACGCAACTGCACCGGTATTGACACGCACGGCGTTGAGCGGATCAGGGCGGCAATAGAGCTCGTTGGGAACGGCAGCCGTGTGGATGCAGCCCTCAATCGCGTGTGCAGCGACAAGGGCCTTCAGCGCCGTCTCATCGGTCAGATCGCAGCGCACCCATTTCACGTCACCGCCTGTCGCATTCGCGTCCGCTTCGCGGAAGGTACCCCGATACTGAGCGACGACGGAAAGGCCTCGCCGGGCGGCTTGGCGCACCAGCTCAAACCCCACGTGCCCCATAGACCCGGTGATCAGGAGTGCCATGCTCTCGTCTCGCGAGTACGGCGCGACAGGGCGGGCAGCTCGGCCCCGAAATCCTTGTGGCGCTCGGTTTCCTCCCACCCGTCATTATTCTCACTATGTGGCAACGGGTTTCTAAAAAAGAAAATTGCCGAGCCGAATGCGCGCTGTCAACCGGGAAGCACAGTCCTGCGAGTTCGAGAGCCGCAGGACAGTTCGATGGGATTGCTGTTTAGCCCTTCCCTGTAAGCAGCACGTCGATCCAGGCATTCAGACCTGTGCGCATATCGTAGCGCGGAGAGTAACCAAGCTCCTCGCGCGCTCGAGCTATCGACAGCGCGCCCTTGCGCACCACCTCGGTGCCGTCAACGAAGGTGAGAGGGCCGGGTCCGATCGAGAGATCGGCGTTAGGGAATCTCTCCCGAATCATGTCGACCACATCTGCGAGCGAGGTCGAGACGCCGGTTGCGATGTGGTAGGCATCGAACCGATGCTGAGGTTTGTCCAGCGCCAGCAGCACACCTTGCACGACATCGTCGATGTGCACCTGATCGACACTGAAGCTCTTGCCTCCCGGCAGGTGCAGCGGCCGGTTCGCCAGTGCGGCCTCGAGCAGATTGCGCGGTGCGCGCTGCCGTGGGTAGTAGGGTCCATAGACCCAACACGTTCTCGTGTGGATGCACTCAATGCCGTACGCTGCCGCGTAGTCGCGCGCAACCTGCTCGACGACGAATTTTGAGATGCCGTAGGGCTTTGTGGGCCGGCAGGGATGCTCCTCGTCGATAACGCCGGCCTGAAACGGGCCGTAGATCTCCTCGGAGCTGATGTTCACCATGCGTCTCACTCCGAAGAGGCGCATGGCTTCGAGCAGGTGGATCGTGCCCTCGATGTTGATGCGGAAGGTATTGATTGGCGAGCCGACTGATGCCGGTACGCCGACCACCGCCGCACAATGCACCACCTTTTCGGGGCTACTCTCCTTCACGAGACTGACGAGATGCGGCCACTCGGAGATTTCGCCTGCGACGGCCTTCACTTTACCATTCGCCCCGGCGAGTGCGTTCAGTCGTGGCCCGATCACTAGATCCGTGGCGATGACCTCGTCGCCCCGGGCGGCGAGCGCCTCCGTTACGGCATAGCCGATGAAGCCGCTCGCTCCAGTTACGAGTATGCGCGCCATTATCTTCCTCCCAAACTTGATTACTCGCCCGCGCTCTGCACGTACGGCCTTCGTCGCGGCGCCGCTGCGGCGCAGATTGAAGCCGTTCCGCTGCGACGAGTGGGACCAACGGACAACTCACAACATTGGTCTGACGCAGCCGCCGACAAGTCAGTGGAACAGGCGCGACAATCAATTCATCATTCGAAAAGCGTTTTCAAGATCTGAGATTCGCAATTCGCGGGTGTTAAGTGGCTTCGCTACATGAGCGGGGGTGGCAACAATTGAGGATCGTCAAACGCATTCGGTCAATTGCGCGGAACATGGTTGTGCACCGTGATGAGCACGGCCTATTGGCACCGAGTGCGATCTCTGTTGCAGCGGTTCAATTCCATCATCGCGCGATCCTGCGGCGCTCCGCCGTTTCGACTGGATCAATCTTTGGCGGACAATGCTGGCGGCGAACCCGCCACCAACTTCTATGACGTGTTCCTGCCGACCTACGCCCTTCAAAAACACCGGCCTACATGGCCGCCGTTCCGTGTTACGGCGGCGGAAAAGCCAAAGGTTCTTCTGAAGGTCACGCTGCGATGCTGCCGCTCAATGCCATTGGGAATTGCGTTTTCATGACCGGCATCGGCCTCATACCTTCCTTCGGCCCA
>Ga0180220_1001414_pt1 | contig 17826 bp, 14 predicted proteins | sample eDN5th37CBELigBY_FD_151335 | JGI IMG/M metagenome (GOLD analysis project Ga0180220, IMG submission 151335) | Enriched backyard soil microbial communities from Emeryville, California, USA - eDNA 5th pass 37_C BE-Lig BY (version 2) (version 2) | ecosystem: Environmental > Terrestrial > Soil >...
ACGAAGGTGTCGTAATAGCGGCCCGCCAGGTGCATGGTGGAAGGGCTTTCGACCAGGGTCTCGATCAGCAGGAAGTTGGCTTCGGCTTCGATCTCGCCGTTTTCGGCCTGGTCGACGATGCGGGTGTTGGTGACGATGTGCAGGTTGTAGCGCGGCGCGAACATCTGCGTGCGGTTGATGGCCACCGCGCGGTCGTGCATCATGTCGCGGCCTTCGGCATAGACCAGGCCCACCGGCAGCCCCAGGTCGGCGTTCTCGCGGGCGGTGATGCGGTAGATGGCGTCTTCGGTGAAGAACTCGGGCCACATCTCGACCTGGCCGCCGTCTAGCACGGCGCAGTATTCGGCATTGAAGGCCTCGACTTCGACCAGAATGTGCTGCGCTGTGGCGGCATCGAGCCGGGAGGGTTTGTAGGCGTATTTGTTATTGACTGACTTTTGCATTTAAAACCCCATCACGCTGCGATAGTACTGGTACATGGCGCGGATCGACGCCTCGGAAATCAAGGTGGTGGATGTCCCGACCTTGCCGGAATCGAGCTTGAGCACGTTGAGATCGGTGGTCGAGCGGCGCACGCCCTCTTGCACGAACTTCATGGCTTCGTTGTCTTCGAGGCCGAGGAAGCCCGAGGGCCCCATCAGGTTGCCCTGACGCAGGCGATGGCGGGTCATTTCTTCGGTGTCGTCCTCGTAGCCGAACATGGTCCATTGCATGATCATGCTGTGGGGGCCGTTGGGAACGATCTGGCGAACGCCGAGCGTGTTCATTTCACGCTGCACCATGAGGTTGGGCCAGATGGTCTGCATCGTGACCGACCACGGGGAGTCGAACTCTTTGACGTATTCCAGGAAGCGTTCGTCGCGCAGGCGCAGGCCTTCGTGGAAAGAGCGCATTTCTTTCTTGGTGTCTTCACTGACCTTGGCGTACTTGTCTTCGGTTTTCGCCGAGCCCATGTAGCCGTGGCGTCCGTGGACGCTATCCGAAAGCATGGTGGACTTGTTGCCGGCCACCAGAAGCCCGAACACGACCAGGAAGGAGTGCAGCAGCGTCGCGTGGTAGGGGTCCTTCAGGTTCTCGTGGTACATCTTCCAGTTGCAGGGCAGCTCGTTGCGGTAGTAGCCCAGGATCTTGAGCGGCTTGCCGGGAAAGATGACCTTGAAGTCTTCCAGGATTTCGGGGGTGAGGTACTCTTCGATCGGCTCGACCTTGTCGGAATACGAAGCAAAGATCACGCCATTGAGCGTCGTGACGTTCAGCTTGCGCAGGCCGTGGTCGGCATTGCGGAAGTCCTTGGGCATGCCGCCCTCTTTGTTGACGCCGCGCTTGAACGGAATGCCCTGCAGGTCTCCCTTGAGGGTGTAGGACCACTGGTGGTACGGACAGACGAATTCGTTGGTGTTGCCGTGGCTTTCGCGGCAGAACTCGGCGGCGCGGTGGGCGCAGCGGTTCTCGAAGACATGGATGGTGCCGTCTTCGGCGCGCGACACGACCACCGGCACCGGGCCGACGAAGGAGCGCTTGTAGTCGCCGCTGTTGGGAATTTCGGCTTCGAGCGCGACGAAGTTCCAGGTGTCGCCCTGGAAGATGCGCTGCATTTCGAGATCGTAGACTTCCTGGCTGGCATAGACCCAGTCAGGGATGTAATGCAGGCCGTCTTCCGGCCATACGCACTGAGACAGGGGCAGGTCTTTGGTCGCCCCGGTCTGTCCTATGACGGTTTGTGATTGGTACATGAAAACACTCCTGTGGAATCGTTTTGGTCAGCCCACGGCCGACGCGAGCAGTGCCTTGGCATAGGCTTTCATCGTGGCGGACGTATCGCGGAATCCGGCGGCATCGACCTCGAGCCCGCGCTCCAGCACGGGGCGCAGGGCGCGCAGGTCGCCGCCGGCATTGACGGCCAGCGCGTGGCGGGGAATGGAGCCCTCCAGCCCCAGCATGATGAACTTGGGGCTGGCGTCGGCGGGGTCCATGCCGCCGCGCAAGACATACTGCAGGCCCGCCCGCGGCAGGCCCAGCATCTGGATGTTGCACTCGAACTGATCGGTCCAGAACCAGGGGAAGGCGGCGGGGGGCGCGTCTGCGTCCAGCATGGCGCAGGCGGCGATGCGGGCCTGTTCGTTGGCGTTCTGCCAAGACTCCAGGCGCAGCGCGCCATGCCCTTCATGATGCTGGCTGGTGCAGTCTCCGGCGGCGAAGATGCGTGGATCGCTGCTGCGGCACTGCGTGTCGACCTCGATGCCGCCATTGGCGGCATTCAGCTGCAGGCCGGCCGAGCGGGCCAGGTCCGTAGCGGGGGTGAGCCCCACGGCGACCACGACCAGATCGGCGTCCAGCACGCTGCCGTCGGACAGCGAGACGCGCACCGCATCGGCGGGAAGCTGCAGATCGTTGATGGACTGTCCCAGATACAGCGTAGCGCCCGAGGCGGCGACGCGCGCCTGCAGCCAGGTGGAGAAGGCGTCGGGCACGACGCGGGCCAGTACGCGCGAGGCGGTCTCGACGATCGAGACGTCGACCCCCATGCCGCGCGCGGTGGAGGCGATCTCAAGGCCCAGGAAGCCGGCGCCGATAATGACGGCGCTGCGCGCCTTGCGCAAGGCGTTGCGCAGCCGGCGGGCATCATCGAGAGTGCGCAGATAATGGACCTGCGGCGCGTCGGGCGACAGCCCCGGCAGCTGGCGCGCCGTGCCGCCCGTGGCGAGCAGGCAGCGGTCGTAAGCCACGGCAGAGCCGTCGGACAGCAGGGCCTGCCCGGCGACGGGATTCAGTGAAACGACCTCTGTGCCCAGGCGCAGGTCGATGTCGCGGGCCGAGAAAAAGTCTTCTTCCTTGACGCTGATGCCGGGTTCTTCGGCTTCGACGGCGGCCAGCACCGCCTTGGAAAGGGGCGGCCTTTCGTAAGGGGCGTGGGCTTCGTCGCCCACCACGGTGATGCGGCCCTGGTAGCCCTGGTCGCGCAGCGTGGCCACGGCCACGGCGGCGGCTTGGCCGGCTCCGATGACGAGTATCGATGAAACAGCGCTCATGGTGCGTCCTGTTGGCTGGCGGTGGGCGGGCGGTTATAGTGCGACGAGGATGTCTTCGCCCTCGGTCTTGACCTCATAGGTCTGTATGTCTACGGTGGCCGGCGCGCACATGGCCTTGCCGGTGCGAAGGTCGAACTGGGCCTGGTGCAGGGGGCATTCGACGCAGCCGTCTTCGATGTAGCCGTCGGACAGCAGAGCGTATTGATGCGTACAGACGTTGTCGGTGACGAAGTATTCGCCTTCGGTATGGTGCAGCGCCAATTGTTTGCCGTCCACCTCGATAGCGAGGGATTCGTCTTCGTCGACCTGCCCGACCTGGGCGATTTTGATCCAGTTAGCCATTATTTATCAAGTGTACTGAGTAATAGGAAGTATGCTGAGCAATATAGTCAGTATGCTGCATATTATAGCCTGGCTGTATTAGGGTTTACACTTAAAGTCGCGAAAAATCGATTTTTGGCGTTATCATGACGACCCTTGAGCGCCCTGTGCGCCCGCTTTCGGTGCATGGCGCCCTTTTTCGATGCATATTGAAAGCCGCATCCGCCGAGCCTTACCCGTTTGGCGCCAGGACCGAATTTCTTCATCGTCGGGCCGCAGGAGCCCACTCCCAGAGGCCTTTGCCAATTCGCCCGGATTGGCATGATTGTTGCGAATGATCGCACAAGCCCCGTTATAGTTTCCGGAACATTCTTGGTATTTTCCCTCGTTGACATGTCCCCAGTTGTTCAGCACACTAACAAATCGCTCAGCGTGCTGACGACTATTTGTACCGGTCTTTCGCGGCCGGTGCAGGGCCACGGAGCAGCAGGGTGGAGGCCGGTTTGTGCCAGAGCATCGGGCCGGGGCGTAAGCCGCAAGGCTACGCCTGCAACCGCCGGAAAAATGTCGATATACCGACGAACAATATCCAATACAAACAGGAGCAGCAAATGCAACGACGTCGCTTTCTTACTCAGGCCGCCGCGGCGGCCGGTGCCGGTCTGGCCGCAGCAAGCCTGCCGGCAGCCGCTCAAGGCACTCCCTCCGTCCGGTGGCGCATGTCCACCGGCTGGCCCAAGAGCCTTGACGAAATGTACGGTTCCGCCGAAGAGCTGTGTCAGCGCGTCAGTGAACTGACCGAAGGCAAGTTCGAGATCCGTCCTTTCCCGGGCGGCGAGCTGGTGCCCTACGCGCAGAATATGGAAGCGGTCGGCAACGGCACGGTCGAATGCAACCACGTGCTGGCCACGGCCCACATCGGCACCAACACCGCGGTGGCGTTCGACACCGGCCTGTCCTTCGGCATGAGCGCGCGCCAGCACAACGCCTGGGTTCAGCACGGCGGCGGACTCGAGCTGCTGCGCGAAATGTACAAAAAATACAACGTCGTCAACTTCGTCTGCGGCAACGTGGGCGTGCAGATGGGCGGCTGGTTCCGCAAAGAGATCAAGTCGCTGAAAGACATGGAAGGCCTCAAGATGCGCATCGGCGGCATCGGCGGCATGGTGCTGACCAAGCTGGGCGCCATCCCTCAGCAGATTCCCCCCGGCGACATCTACCCCTCGCTCGAAAAAGGCACGATCGATGCGGCCGAGTGGATCGGACCCTACGACGATGAAAAGCTGGGCCTGAACAAAGTCGCGCCCTACTACTACTCGCCGGGCTGGTTCGAAGGCAGTGCCTCGATCACCACCATGGTCAACGCCAAGGCCTGGGCCGATCTGCCCGCGCCGTTCAAGGCTGCTTTCGAATGCGCCTGCAACGAGCAGACGCTGCGCATGCTGGCCGCCTACGACGCCAAGAACCCTGCGGCCCTGCGCAAGCTGGTCGCCGCGGGCGCCAAGCTCGGCTTTTTCCCGAAAGACGTCATGGACGCCGCTTACAAGGCTTCGCAAGAGCTCTGGAAGGAGCTATCGGACAAGAACGCCGATTTCGCCAAGATCTATCCCGAGTGGCGCAAATTCCAGGAAGCCGAAGTGTCGTGGTTCCGCGTGGCCGAAAGCGCGCTGGACAACTACACGTTCAATGCGGTGAGCCGTTCATAAAGTAGCTAAGCAGTACTGTAAACAGGCAGGTTCAAGTCATGAAAGTTTTAGAACATCCGGCAAGGACGGTAAAGCCCCAGGGCATAGGGGCGCGCGTGCTTCGCAAAGAAGACCAGCGCCATCTGCAGGGCAAGGGCAACTTTATCGGCAATATGACCATGCCGGAGCTCAACGAGGTCGCCTTCTTGCGCAGCCCGTTGGCCCACGCCCGCATCACGGACATGCGCGTGCCCAAAGAGGCCTCGGGCCGCGTCTTCCTGCGCTCGGACATGCCCGACGCGCTGGACATCGTCGCGGACTCCACCTTGCCCAGCTATCAGGTGTCGGCCATGCCGCCGCTGGCGCATGACAAGGTGCGCTATGTGGGCGAACTGGTGGCCATGGCCTTCGCGCCCACACGGGCCGAGGCAGAAGACCTCACCGAGCTGGTCGAAGTCGATTATGACGACCTGCCTGTTTACGTAGATTCCGAGAGCGCCATGCGGGCGACGGGCGACCTCATCCACGACGAGTGGAAGGACAACGTTTTCGTCACCCTCAAGGCGGACACTAATTTCGAAGAACTGGCGGCTCAGGCCGAGGTGGTCGTCAACAAGAAAGTCAGCCTGGGACGTCAATGCATGCTGCCCATGGAAGGCATGGCCGTGCTGGCATACTGGGATCATCAGGCAGACCAGTTGGTCGTCTACGCCGGAACCCAGGTACCCCACCTGGTCCGCACCGGTCTGGCCGAGTTCCTGGAGCTGCCCCAAGAGCAGGTGCGCGTCATTTCGCCCGACGTCGGCGGCGGCTTCGGCTACAAATGCATTTTGCAGCGCGAAGAACTCTGTGTCGCCTGGCTGGCCAAGACTTTCAAGAAGCCCTTCCGCTATATGGAAGACCGCCGCGAGCACCTGATCGCGGGCGCTGTCACGCGCGAGCACGAATACGAGATCACCGCCTACGCCAACAAGCGCGGCAAAGTGCTGGCCCTGGAAGCCACCATCACCATCAACGGCGGCGCCTATTCCGTCTGGCCGTTCACCACCGGCCTTGAAGCGGGGCAGGCGGTGGGCAATCTGCCCGGGCCCTACGCCTTCCGTGGCTATCGCTGCACCACGCGGGCTGTCGCGACCAACAAGCCGCCGTTCATGCCGTACCGCGGCGTGGCGCGCACAGGGGTGTGCTTTGCCATCGAACTGACCATGAACGCAATAGCCCGGGAAGTGGGGCGCGAAGACTGGGAAGTGCGTTTCGAGAACCTCGTCACGCCCGAGCAGATGCCTTACATCAACGTCACCAACAAGCATCTGGACGGCGGCGACTATCCCGCCAGCCTGCGACGCGCCCTCGAAATGGTCGATCTCGAAGGCGTGCTGGCACGCCAGAAAAAGGGCGCGTCGGACGGCCGCCTGATCGGCGTGGGCGTCGGTACGTATACCGAGCAGTCGGCGCATGGAACCTCGGTGTTCGCATCGTGGGGCACTCCCCTCATACCCGGTTTCGACCAGGCATTCGTGCGTGTCACGCCCGACGGGGGCCTGGAGGTCCGCGCCGGCATCCATTCGCACGGCCAGGGTATGGAAACCTCGTTTGCGCAGATTGCGAACGACATCCTGGGCATCGATTTTTCGCGCATCAAGCTCGTTCATGGCGATACCGATCGCACTCCCTACTCCAGCGGGACGTATGCCTCGCGCTCGCTCGTCATGTCGGGCGGCGCCGTGGCATCGGCCTGTAAGCAGCTGCTGCCGCGCATGCGCAAGATCGCGGCTCACCTGCTGAAGTCGGGCGACGCCGCCGCGCTCGAGTTCCGCGATGGGAAATTCTTTGCCGGCGAGGCAAGCGTCTCCATCGCCGACGTGGCGCAAGCCTGGTACCTCAAGCCCCATCTGCTGCCCGCGGACGTGGACACTGGCGGTCTGGAGATCAGTGTCGGCTACAAGACCAAGGTCGACACCGGCGCCTTCACCTACTGCAGTCAGGCCGCCGTGGTGGCCGTAGATCCCCAGACGGGACAGATAGAAATCCTGGATTACGTGGTGGTGGAAGACTGCGGCATCATGGTCAATCCCATGATCGTCGAGGGTCAGTGCATCGGCGGCATCGCCCAGGGCATCGGCACCGCGTTCTACGAAGAAACGCCTTACGACGAGTTCGGCCAGCCGCTGGCTTCCACACTGGCCGACTATGTCATGCCGGGCGCTACCGAAGTGCCCAACATCCGCTTCGATCACTTCGAGACGCCCTCGCCCAACACCGAATTCGGCGCCAAAGGGGCGGGCGAAGGCGGCGGCATCGCCCCGCCGGCAGTGCTGTTCGGCGCGGTCAACAACGCGTTGCAGAGCCTCGGAGTCGAGATGACCCAGACGCCGCTTACGCCGCATCGCCTCTTGACGGCCATCGAAGCAGCACGGCATGCAGGCGAGAACACGTCGACGGGTACGACAGGAAAGTAGGATGAAAGCAGCTAAATTCGAATACGAGCGCGTGGACAGCCTGGCCGCCGCGCTGGATCTCCTCCGCGACGAAAGCGTCGTGGTCAAGGCAATGGGGGGCAGCCAGTCGCTGGGGCCCATGTTGAATCTGCGGCTGGCGCGTCCGGCCAAGGTGGTCGACGTATCGGGCCTGCCCGAGTTGCGCGCCGTCACTGAAGTCGACGGCCGCCTCCGCGTCGGCGGCGCGGTCACTCACGCCGAGATCGAAGACGGCGTCTTCCCGCTGCTGGCCGGCCACATGATGCAAAGCGTCGCCGAGCGCATCGCCTACCGCGCCGTGCGCAACCGCGGCACGCTGGGCGGCAGCCTGGCGCATGCCGATCCCGCCGCCGACTGGGTGCTGGCCACCACGGCCCTGGGCGCGCAGGTCGAAATCGCGGCGCCGGGCGGCAACAGCCGTATGGTGAACATGCCCGAATTCATGATCGGCGCCTACACCACCGAACTGGGCGCCGGCGAACTCATCGCCGCCGTGCACGTGCCCAAGATGAACCCCGGCGCGCGCTGGGGCTACTACAAGTTCTGTCGCAAGACGGGCGAGTTCGCCGAAGCCAGCTGCTCGGCCTTTTTCGACCCATCTACACAAACGGCGCGCATCGCCGTAGGCGCGCTGGACGGCGCGCCCCAGCTGCTCGACGAGCTGGCGGCCCGCGTCGCCGAGCAAGGGGCTGCGGCCATCGACCGCGACGCCATCCATGCCGCCGTCAAGGCCATCACCCCCGAAAAATCCGAAGTGGACCGGGGCTTGTTTGTCACCGTGGTCGAGCGCTGCCTGCGCCAGGCGCTGGACGCGTAGAGGTTATTGCATATGTCTGAACTATCAATGGAAGTAAACGGGCGCAAGGTGACGGGAGACGTCCCCGCGCGCACGCATCTGGGCGATTTTCTGCGCGACAAGGTTCGCCTGACGGGCACCAACCTGAGCTGCGAACATGGCGTATGCGGCGCCTGCACCGTGCTGGTCGACGGCAAGCCGGTGCGTTCCTGCATCACGTTCGCCGTGGCCTGCGAGGGCAAGCAGGTCACCACGATCGAGGGCTACGACAACGATCCCATCATGCGCCGCCTACGCGAAGCCTTTCACGAGAAGCACGCCCTGCAGTGCGGCTTCTGCACGCCGGGCATGTTGACCACCTCGCGCGACATCGTATTGCGCCTGGCCGATGCCGACGAGCGCCGGGTGCGCATCGAGCTGTCCGGCAACATCTGCCGCTGCACGGGCTACCAGGGCATCACGGCCGCCGTCATGTCGGTGCTCGAGGCGCTGCGCGAACAGCCCGATCCCGAGGTCGACGCCCTGCGCCGCGCCGCGGCCGAGGGCAAGGCGGCCCTGCCCGAGCCGGCCAAGGCCGAAGCGTTCGCGGGCTTCACGGCGGTGCAGCGTCCCGTCGCCAAGCCCGCCGCGCCTGCGGCCGCGGCTGCAAGCTCACAAAGCGCCGCTCCTTCCCAGGCTGCCGTGGGAGACAAGGCGGGCAAGGGCTCCAGCATCCAGGGCGGCTTCGACGTGCCCTTCCCCGCGTCCCGGGTCTGGGAGTTCATGTCCGATCTGCCCGCCGTGGCCGGCTGTCTGCCCGGCGCCGCCATCGAAGAACAGGTGGGCGACGAGGTCAAGGGCAAGATTTCCATCAAGTTCGGGCCCATGGCCGCCGCCTTCAAGGGCGCGGCCAAGCTCGAGCGCGACGAGGCCGCGATGTCGGCCGTGTTGCGCGGGGCGGGTCAGGACACGCTCAGCCAGTCCCGCGCCAAGGGCGACGTCAGCTATCGCGTCGTGGCGGTTTCGGAGCAGGCCTCGCGCGTCGAGGTCGATTTGCTGTATTCCCTGCAAGGGCCTTTGGCGCAATTCTCGCGCTCGGGGCTGGTGCAGGATTTCGTGCGCCGCATGATTGCCGAATTTGGCCGCAACGTGGCCAAGCGGCTGGATCTTCCGGAAGGCGCTGAACCGGCTCCACAGGCCGAATTCAGCCCATTCAAGATGTTCATGAGCGTTCTTTGGGATCGCATCAGGCGGTTTTTTGGCGGCAAAGCCTGACGCTCCTTATTCAACACAAGCCCATCCTTACAAAAATCTAGGGAGTGATGATGAAGAAATTTCTATCCAAAGCATGGTTGAAGGGCGGTCTGGGGCTGGTCGCTTTTGCGATGGCCGCTTCGGCGGTCGCGCAGCAGAAGCTCGAGCCCCTGTCGGTCCGCCTTGACTGGACGCCCTGGGGCATCCATGGCGCCTTCCATCTGGCCAAGAGCAAAGGCTGGTACGAACAGGCCGGCCTGGACGTCAAGCTCGAGGACGGCAACGGCTCGGTCACCACGGTGCAGATCGTGGGCTCCGGAGACAGTTTCGACGTCGGCCATGCCGCGCTCGCATCGATGATGATTGCACGCGACAAGGGCCTGCCGGTCAAGGCCGTGGCACCGTTCGCGCGCCGCAGCGATATCGGCGTGCTGGTGCCTCAGGATTCCGACATCAAGGGCCCGGCCGACCTCAAGGGCAAGAAGCTCGTCTACACCGCAGGTTCGCTCGAAGCGCCCTTCATCGACGCCTTCCTGGCCGAAGGCGGCATCAAGCGCAGCGACCTCGAGCTCCTCAACGTAGAGGCCGCCGGCAAGGTCACGACCTATGCCGTGGGTCGCGCCGACGCGGTCGTGTCGACGATTCCTTTCGTCATCGCCTCGGTGTCCGAGCGCCGGCCCTCGCGCGCCATATCCTTTGCCGACTACGGGCTCAACATGCCCAGCTTCGGCATTTTCGCCAGCGAGGAAAAGCTCAAGACCAAGCACGACCAGATCTCGCGCTTTGCCAGCGTGACGGCGCGGGCGTGGCAGTACATCTATGACGGCCATCAGGACGAGGCGGTGAAAGCCATCATGGAGCAACGGCCCCAGGCGCGCCTCGATGCCAAGATCCTGCGCGGCCAGATCGATGCGCTGTACGAATACTTCGGCAAGCCCGCCAAGGGCGAACGCATTGGCGTGCCGGTTCCCGCCGACTGGGACGAGGCAGTCAAGACCCTGCGTTCGGTCGACGTGATCAGCGACAAGCTGCAGGCGGCCGACTTCTATGCCACCGACCTGGTGCATCCCGAGAAGTACGACGAGATGGTGGCCAAATGAGCGTGTCGGCCGTTCATGCCTTGAACGTCTCCAAACAATATCCGGGCGCCCGCGGCGTCCAGGCATTGTCCGGAATCACCGCCGACATTCCCGCGGGCCGCTTCGTCAGCATCCTGGGGCCCAGCGGCTGCGGCAAGAGCACTTTCCTGCGCTGCGTCGCCGGGCTCGAGAACATCACCGGCGGCGAGTTGCAGGTCAACGGCTCTGAAGTGCACGGCCCGCCCGACGGCATCGGCATGGTATTCCAGCGCGATGCCCTGCTCGAGTGGCGCAGCATCCGCAAGAACATCCTGCTGCCGGTCGAATTCGCCAAGAAACGCCCGGAAGACTACACCGGCAAAGTCAATCATTTGCTCGACCTGGTCGGCCTGAGCGATTTCGGGCACAGCTATCCGCGCGAGCTGTCGGGGGGCATGCGCCAGCGGGCGGCCATTTGCCGCGCGCTGGTGGACGATCCCAACCTGTTGCTGATGGACGAGCCTTTCGGCGCGCTGGACGCCTTCACCCGCGACCAGATGAACTTCGAGCTGCAGCGCATCTGGATGGAAACCCGAAATACCGTGCTGTTCGTCACGCACGGCATTTCCGAGGCGGTGTACCTGGGCGACGTGGTCATGGTGTTTTCACCCCGTCCCGGCCGCCTCATGGAGACCATCACGATCGACCTGCCCCGCCCCCGCCCGCTGTCCGTGCGCGAGACGCCCGAATTCGGCCGCTATACCGCACACATTCGCGGGTTGTTCGAAGAAATGGGCCTCATCAAGGAGGGCGCATGAAGTCCGCACTCAACAATCTGGGCATGGGCGCGGCCGGCACGCTGTCCCTCATCGTGGTGTTCGTCGTATGGGAGATCCTGTGCCGTGTGCTCGACGTGCGGGACATCATGCTGCCGCTGCCGTCTCGCATCTTTGCCGAGCTGTGGGCCGACCTGCCGTGGTATCTGAGCCATTCGCTCTACACGCTATGGACCACGCTGGCGGGTTTTGTGCTGTCCGTGGTGGGCGGCGTCCTGATCGCCGTGGGCCTGGTGGGCTCGCGCCTGTTCGAACGTTTTCTGTATCCGCTGATCATCGGCTTCAACAGCGTGCCCAAGGTGGCATTGGCGCCGCTGTTCGTGGTCTGGCTGGGCACGGGCGCCGAGCCCAAGATCGCCATCGCCTTCCTGATCGCCGTGTTCGCCATCATCGTCGACACGGTCCATGGCCTGCGTTCGGTGCCTACCGACGTGACCGACCTGGGCAAGGTGCTGCGCGGTTCGGCCTGGGATTTCTTCTTCAAGGTCAAGCTGCCCTGCGCGCTGCCTTCGATGGTGGCGGGCATGAAGGTGGCCATGTCGCTGGCTCTGGTCGGCGCCATCGTGGGCGAGTTCGTGTCGTCGCAGCGCGGCCTGGGCTACATCATCATGAGCGCCCAGGGCACGTTCGACACCGTCCGCGTGTTTGCGGCGCTGTTCATTCTTGCCGTCATGGGCCTGGCGTTGTATGGACTGCTGGCCTGGCTGGAAAAGAAAGCAACACCCTGGAGACAGGTTCACGGTGATTGATATGGTTTTTCACCGATGACACAACGGGCCCACAAGGCCCGTTGTTCGGTACGCGCTACTTAAGGGGAACACATGCGCAGTCTACTTGCTTTATCGCGCTCGATCGACGCGCTCAGCCGGCTGGTCGGCAAAGCCGTCGGTTGGGTGATTCTGGTGGTCGTGGTCATCAGCGCCACGAACGCCGTCAGCCGCAAGGCGTTCGACATGAGCTCGAACGCCTGGCTGGAACTTCAGTGGTATTTGTTCGGCGCCATTTTCTTGCTGGCCGCCGGCTATACCTTGCTCAACAACGAGCACGTCCGCGTGGACGTCCTGGCCTCCAAACTGTCGGAGCGCGCCCAGATCAAGATCGAGATCTTCGGCGTGCTGTTCTTTCTGCTGCCGGTGTGCTGCCTGGTATTGTGGATGGCCATACCCATGTTCATCGATTCATACGTCAGCGGCGAAGTGTCGTCCAACTCGGGCGGCCTGATACGGTGGCCGGTCAAACTGCTGGTGCCCATCGGCTTCGCCCTGCTCATTCTCGCCGCCGTATCGCATTTGATCAAATGCATCGGCTTTCTGGCGGGGGCCTGCCCCAACCCTACGGTCAAGCTCCACGCCAGGACCGCTGAAGAACAGTTGGCCGAAGAGATCGCGCGGCAAGCCGCCCTCCAGGCAGAAGAAAACACGAAGAAGGGCCCCTGAACCATGGAATTCCTCATCGCGAATATGGCGCCAGTAATGTTCGCCACGCTGATCATCTTTCTGCTGCTGGGGTTTCCGGTTGCTTTTACCCTGGCCGCGCACGGCCTGCTGTTCGGCCTGATAGGCATCGAACTGGGTTTCTTCACGCCGGCGCTGTTCCAGGCCCTGCCGCTGCGCATCGTCGGCATCATCGCGAACGACACGCTGCTGGCCATCCCCTTCTTTACCTTCATGGGGTTGATACTGGAACGATCGGGCATGGCCGAAGACCTGCTCGAGACCATCGGCCAGCTCTTCGGACCCATGCGCGGCGGCCTGGCCATCGCGGTCGTGGTCGTGGGCACAATGCTGGCGGCCACCACCGGCGTGGTGTCGGCCTCGGTGATCTCCATGGGCCTGATCTCGCTGCCCATCATGCTGCGCTACGGCTATGACCGGCGGCTGGCCTCGGGCGTCATCGCCGCCTCGGGCACCTTGTCGCAAATCATTCCGCCCTCGCTGGTGCTGATCGTGCTGGCCGACCAGCTCGGCCGCTCCATCGGCGACATGTATCGCGGCGCCATCGTGCCCGGCTTCATCCTGGTGACCCTGTACATTGGCTACGTCATCGTCCTGGCGCTGTTCAAGCCCAAGGCGGCGCCGGCGATTCCCGCCAGCGCAAGGGCCTATATCGAACCCAACGGCAGCCATGGCACGCGTTCGCTTCTGGTGCTGATGCTTCTGGCCGTGGCGGGCGCGGTGCTGATCGACGAATGGTTCATCGCTGAAGGCGCCGCCATCGACGAAGCGATCGTGATCGGCGTGCTGCTGTGGGGCATGATCGCCTTCGTGCTGGCCGTGGTCAACAAGGTGCTGCGCCTGGGCCTGCTGTCCCAGATCGCCGAGCGCGTCACCTTCGCCATGATTCCGCCCTTGGTGCTGATCTTCCTGGTGCTGGGCACGATCTTCCTGGGCATTGCCACGCCGACCGAAGGCGGCGCCATGGGCGCCGTGGGCGCCATCATCATGGCCCTGCTGCGCAAGCGACTGTCCCTGGCGCTGCTCAAGCAGGCCATGGACACCACCATCAAGCTGACGTCTTTCGTGATCTTCATTCTGGTGGGTTCCACCATCTTCACCCTGACCTTCCGCGGCGTGGACGGCGACCTGTGGGTCGAGCATCTGCTGGTGGGCCTGCCGGGCGGCGAACTGGGCTTCCTGCTGTTCGTCAGCCTGTTCACCTTCGTCATGGCCTTCTTCCTGGACTTCTTCGAGCTGGCCTTCATCATCGTGCCGCTGCTCGGGCCGGTGGCGGACAAGATGGGCATCGACCTGATCTGGTTCGGCGTGCTGCTGGCAGTCAATATGCAGACCTCCTTCATGCATCCGCCCTTTGGCTTTGCACTGTTCTACCTGCGCTCCGTCGCGCCCAAAGAGGACTACAAGGACAAGGTTACGGGTAAAATCATCGCCAAGGTGCGCACGGTGGACATCTACTGGGGTTCAGTGCCGTTCATCTGCATCCAGTTGATCATGGTGGCCATTGTGCTGGCTTTCCCCGGCCTGGTCACCCACTACAAGTCCGGCGCGAGCGACGTCGATCCCAGCACCGTAGAGATCAACATCCAAAGCGACTATGGATCCGGAGGCGTATATGGCAGTGACAACGCAATGCCCAGTTTCGACTGATGCCACTGCGTGACTGGGTTGCCGCCCTAGCCATCATCCTGGCCTGGGGCGTCAACTTCGTCGTCATAAAATGGGGGCTGGACGAGATCCCGCCCTTTTTGCTGGGCGGCCTGCGCTTCGTTCTGGTGGCGCTGGCCGCCTTCTTCATTCCCCGGCCCGCCGTATCGTGGCGCGTGCTGCTGCTGCTCGGCATGACCCTCAGCTTCGGCCAGTTCGCCTTTCTGTTCACGGCGATGACGGTGGGCATGTCCGCCGGGCTGGCCTCGCTGGTGCTGCAGTCGCAGGTGTTCTTCACCGTGCTTCTCGCGGCCGTGGTGCTGGGCGAGCGCATACGGCCGCACCATCTGCTGGGCATGATGGTCGCCGCCGTGGGGTTGGCCCTGATCGAACATGGCGCGATAGGCGGCAACGTCACCCTGCTGGGCTTCGTGCTGACGTTGGCGGCCGCGCTGAGCTGGGCCTGCGGCAACATCGTGGTCAAGTACGTCGGTAAGGTCGATATGTTGAGCCTCGTCATCTGGGGCGCGCTGATACCGCCTATTCCCTTCTTCATCATGTCCTGGCTGTTCGAGGGGCCCGCCGTCATCCGCTCCACTTTCGAGAGCATGACCTGGAAAGGCGTGGGCGCCCTGTTCTACCTGGCGCTGATGGCAACCACCCTGGGCTTTGTGTTGTGGGCCCGTCTGCTGGCCCGCCATCCGGTCAGCAAGGTGGCGCCCCTGAGCCTGCTCGTGCCCATCGTGGGCCTGCTTTCCGCGGCCATATTGCTGGGCGAGCAGCTGCATCCGCTGCAGTGGGCGGGCGGGCTCATCGTGCTGGCCGGACTGTCCGTCAACCTGCTGGGGCCGCGCATGCTCAAGGCCTTGCGGGCCTTGCGCTAAAATCTGCGTTTTATCTCGTCCCCTGCCGGTCCTGGACGGGGCATCTTCGGAGCAATCATGAAATTCGATCAGTCGGGCGTCGACGCGCTTATGGAAATCACGGCTCGTCCGGAACTCGTGTTTGTGCGAGGGGAAGGCTCCTGGCTCGAAGATCACACCGGCAAGCGCTATCTCGACCTTGTCCAGGGCTGGGCGGTCACTTGCCTGGGGCACTGCCCGCCTGCGCTGGTGGAAGCCATTACCGAGCAGGCCAAGCTGCTCATCAATCCTTCGCCGGCCTTCTACAACCAGCCCTCCATGGACCTGGCCAAGCGCATCGTGGGCGCGTCATGCTTCGATCGCGTGTTCTTCGCCAACAGCGGCGCCGAGGCCAACGAAGGCGCCATCAAGCTGGCGCGCAAGTGGGGCCGCGTAAAGCGCAATGGCGCCTACAAGATCATCACCTTCGAGCACGGCTTCCATGGCCGCACGCTGGCCACCATGTCGGCCTCGGGCAAGCCGGGCTGGGATACGCTGTACGCGCCCCAGGTCGAGGGTTTTCCCAAGGCCCGGCTCAACGACCTGGATTCCGTCAAGGCGCTCATCGACGACCAGACCGTGGCCGTCATGCTCGAGCCGGTGCAGGGCGAGGCGGGCGTGCTGCCGGCGTCGAAAGAATTCATGGGGGCTTTGCGCGAGCTGGCCACGCAACACGGGCTGCTGCTGATCGTCGACGAAGTGCAGACCGGCATGGGCCGCACGGGCAAGATGTTCGCCTACCAGCATTCGGACATCACGCCCGACATCATGACCCTGGCCAAGGGCATAGGCGGCGGCGTGCCGCTGGCGGCGCTGTGCGCCCGCGAAGAGGTCTGCGTGTTCGAGCATGGCGACCAGGGCGGCACCTATAACGGCAACCCGCTCATGACGGCGGCCGGCATTGCGGTGTTCGACACCATCAATGCGCCGGGCTTCCTCGATTCGGTGAACGAGCGGGCTCAACAGCTTTCCACCGGCCTGCTGGCGCTGTCGTCCAAGTGGGGCATGAAGGGCGAACGGGGCCTGGGCATGCTGCGAGCGCTCATGATGGACCGCGCCGACGGCGCCGCCATCGTCGAGGCCGCGCGCAATCGCTCGCCCGAGGGCATGTTGCTCAATGCGCCGAGGACGGACGTACTGCGCTTCATGCCGGCGCTCAACATCAGCGCCGACGAAATCGATCTGGCGCTGGCCTGGCTCGACGACATCATCGCCCAGGTGCGGGCCTAGAGTCTGCGCGGCCCGGCCTCGCGCCGAGCCGCCCTGTCAGCAAAGCTAAAAAAGCGCTTGCCGGATCGACCGGCAAGCGCTTTTTCGTAGCGCCATATCTGTATCTCAGCGGGCCTTGGCGACCTGCCGCCAATGATGCAGCAGCGGCTCGGTGTAGCCGTTGGGCTGGTCCAGACCCTTGAAGACCAGATCGGAGGCGGCCTTGAAGGCGACCGAGTCGTTGAAGTTGGGCGCCATGGGCCGGTACAGCGGGTCGCCGTGGTTCTGCTTGTCGACCACCGCCGCCATGCGCTCCAGCGTCTGCTGCACCTGTTCGCGGGTGACGATGCCATGGTGCAGCCAGTTGGCCATGTGCTGGCTGGAAATGCGCAGCGTGGCCCGGTCTTCCATCAGGCCCACGTCGTGGATGTCGGGCACCTTGGAGCAGCCCACGCCCTGGTCGATCCAGCGCACGACATAGCCCAGGATGCCCTGCGCGTTATTGTCGAGCTCTTGCTGGATTTCCTCGGCCGACCAATTGGTGTCGGAGGCCACCGGTATGGTCAGAATCTTTTCGAGCAGCGGTTCGGACTTGCCTTCCATGCCGCGCTGGATTTCCTGCACATCGACCTGATGGTAGTGCAGGGCATGCAGCGTGGCGGCGGTGGGCGAGGGCACCCAGGCGGTATTGCCGCCCGCCTTGAGGTGGCCGATTTTCTGCGCCAGCATGTCGGCCATGAGATCAGGCATGGCCCACATGCCCTTGCCGATCTGGGCGCGTCCGCGCAGGCCGCATTCCAGGCCGGTCTGGACGTTGTTGCGCTCGTAGGCGTCGATCCAGACGCTGCGCTTCATGTCGCCTTTGCGGATCATGGGGCCGGCCTGCATGGAAGTATGGATTTCGTCGCCGGTGCGGTCCAGGAAGCCGGTGTTGATGAAGGCGACGCGCTCCACGGCTTGCGCGATGCAGGCCTTGAGATTGACGCTGGTGCGCCGCTCTTCGTCCATGATGCCCATCTTGAGCGTGTTGGGTTGCAGGCCGAGCAGCTTCTCGACGCGGCCGAACAGCTCGGTGGAAAAGGCCACTTCGGCCGGGCCGTGCATCTTGGGCTTGACGATGTAGATGGAGCCCGTGCGCGAGTTGCCCTTGCGCTGCAGGTCGTGCATGGCGGCCAGGGA
>Ga0180220_1001415_pt1 | contig 17823 bp, 12 predicted proteins | sample eDN5th37CBELigBY_FD_151335 | JGI IMG/M metagenome (GOLD analysis project Ga0180220, IMG submission 151335) | Enriched backyard soil microbial communities from Emeryville, California, USA - eDNA 5th pass 37_C BE-Lig BY (version 2) (version 2) | ecosystem: Environmental > Terrestrial > Soil >...
GCAAAAGCGTAGTGTGGTGGCGCATGGCGCTGGTCCCTTTCGTGTCCGAGAAAGCCGGCAAGCTCTCGAATCACAGAAGAATCAGCGCCATGCGCCCTGTCCACGAATATTGAACCGGACAGCAGTGCACTTGTTGCCGGGACCCATTCCTCGGTTTGCTCAACAGGCCGCGTGGCGTGTGGCGCCACAGCACCTTATCGCTGTCGCCGCACTCGTTGCGAAATGGATCGCGGGCTGAACAACAAGTCCCGCGATGACACGGGGAGAATGACTTCAGCCGCCTGATCCGCCGTTGCGCTGTACATGACCGCCGCCTCGCGCTTACCGTAGGCCAACGTCATTCACGGGGAGAGGCGACGCGATGCGTGTGGGGATCGAGGTCGGAGGCACATTCACCGATCTGGTGGCCATCGGCCCCGAAGGAATTGTCGTCACCAAGGTTCCGAGCGTGCCGAAGGCGCCTGACGAGGGCGCCTTCAATGCGCTGGTGGCGAGCGGCATACCGATCGGCGCCATCGACGACCTCGCGCACGGATCGACCGTCGCGACCAACGCCGTGCTGGAGCGCAAGGGCTTCCCCACCGCGTTCATCGCAACACGCGGCTTTCGCGACATCCTGGCGCTGCAGCGGCACGGCCGCGTACGCATCTACGACCTCGAGTACCAGAAGCCCGAGCCGGTCGTGACGCGCGCCGCAAGCTTCGAAGTCTCAGAGCGCATGCTGGCGGACGGCACCGTGCTCGAAGCGCTCGACGAGGCGGACGTCGCGGAGCGGCTCGTGCCGCTGCTGCGCGACGGCGGCTACGAGGCCATCGCCATCTGCCTGCTCAATGCCTACGTGAACCCTGCGCACGAGGCCCGGCTCGCGGCGTTGCTGGCGGAGGCGCTCCCCGGCGTGCACATCACGCTCTCGTCCGAGATCACGCGCGAGTTTCGCGAGTTCGAGCGGGCTTCGACGACCACGCTCTCGGCCTATGTGCAGCCGGTGATCGATCGCTATGTCGCGCGGTTCCGGTCGCGGCTGGGCGAGGCCGGCTTCCAGGGCCGCTTCTCGGTGATGCAGTCGAACGGCGGGCGGCTGCCGGCAGAGGCCATGCGCGCCAACGCCATCAACGCGCTGCTGTCCGGGCCGGCGGCGGGCGTGATGGGCGCCGTCCGGCAGACGGGCCGATCGGGCTACAAAAACCTCGTGACGCTCGACATCGGCGGCACCTCGACGGACGTGTGCGTCGTTACGGGCGGCACGCCGCAGCTCACGCAGGAGTTCTCGCTCGACGGCCTGCCGATCCGCATCCCGCTGCTCGACATCAATACGATCGGCGCGGGCGGTGGCTCGATCATCTGGATGGATGACGGCGGAATGCTGCGCGTCGGCCCGCACTCGGCCGGCGCCGATCCCGGCCCCGCGTGCTACCGCCGCGGCGGCACGGAGCCGACGCTGACCGACGCGCACGTCATCCGTGGCACCGTCCGGCCGGAAGCGTTTCTCGGCGGCCGCATGGAGATCGACGCAGCGGCATCGGCCAAGGCACTGCAACCGATAGCCGACCGGTTCAACATGAGCCTCGAGGAGGCTGCGGACAGCGCCATCGCGCTGGCCAACGCCAATATCGTGCGCGCCATCCAGCTCATCTCCACCGAGCGCGGACACGATCCGCGCGACTACGTGCTAGTGCCCTACGGCGGGGCCGGGCCGCTGCATGCCGCACAGGTGGCGGAGGAGCTCGGGATCAAGACGATCGTGGTGCCGCCATCGGCAGGGATCATCTCGGCCTACGGGCTGATCGCATCGGACTTCGTTCTGTTCGAGAGCCTGACCCGCCGTGCGCCCGCCGACGAGACGGCCGCAGACACGCTGCGGGACGTGTTTGCCGCGATGCGCGAGCGGGCGCTGACGCGTGCGGCGGAAGCGGGACTCGGCAAACGCGTGACGCTGTCGCTCACTGCCGAGATGCGTTTCGTCGGGCAGGCGTTCGAGGTGCCCGTGATCTTCGAAGAGCGCGAGCTGAAGCGCATGACCGCCGAGGGCGTGCGCAAGCGCTTCGCGGAGGCGCATCATCGCGTGTTCTTCTTCGGCGGCGAGGCCGACAAGCCGATCGAATTCGTCTCGTTCCGGCTGGGGCTGGCAGCGCCCTTGAAAGAGCTTCCGCTGCTTTCCGAGACCGAGACAGCCTCGACGGCCGACAGCGACATCCGCCTCTACGATGCGCGAAGCTGGCACGACGGACGCCTCAAGGGGCGCGCTGCGCTCAAGCGCCGCGACCGCATTCGCGGCCCGGCGCTGCTGGAGGATCCCACGTCGACGCTCTACGTGCCTCTGGGATGGGTCGCGCGGCGGGACGAGAACGACAACACCGTGCTGGAACGGGAGTGACGCCATGCAGGAACGAGCCGCACGGGTGCCCGCGCAATCCAAAGCAAAGAAACCGCCTGGTAAACTCTCGACCAAGCCGCGCACCGTCGCGGTGCATCTCGATCCGGTCGACTACGCGGTGATCTCACAAGCGCTGATCGCGATCGCGCGCGAGATGGGAACGAAGCTGATCCGCTCCTCCTACTCCAACATCGTGCGCGAGGCGCAGGATGCGTCGGCCGCGCTGTTCGATCCGGGGGGCAACGTCGTCGCGCAGGCCGAGCTGATCCCGATGCACCTCGGCTCGATGTCCGAGATCTTCCGCGCCTGCGTCGAGCAGACGCCGATCAGCGAGCTTCGGCCCGGCGACTTTTACATCAACAACGATCCCTATGGCGGCGGCCAGCACCTGCAGGACGTTTTCATTTTCACGCCGATCTTCCACGAGGGCACGCTCATCGCGTTTGCCGGCACGGTCGCGCACCATCTGGATCTCGGTGGCGGCAATCCGGGCATGACGCCCGACGCCGTCGATGTGCATGCGGAAGGCATCATCATCCCGCCGTCGCGGTACACCTACGAGCGCGACTGGAACGGCGGCCCGCTGGAGCGCCTGATCGCGGCGAACGTGCGCGTTCCCTCGCAGACGATCGGCGATTTCTACGCACAGTTCGCCGCCAATGCGATCGGCACGGCGCGCATGTCGGAGCTGTGCGCCCGGTACGGCGCGCCGGTCGTCTCGGCCGCCATGACGGAGCTGATGGCCTATTCCGAGCGCAGGTTCCGGGCGGCGCTCGCCGCGATCCCGGACGGCACGTGGTACGGCGAGGACGCCGTTGACGACGACGGCATCGGAGACACGCCGCTCACGGTGAAGGCTGCCGTCACCAAGCAGGGCGAGACGGTCTCGATCGATTTCGCGGGCACCGTTCGACAAGTGGGGCGCAATCTCAACTGTCCCTGGGCATCGACCGTTTCCGCAACGCTTGCCGCGATCAAGGGCGCGCTGACGAGCCCGGACATCCCGTTCAACGAAGGCTTCAAGCGGCCCATCACCGTGACGGCGCCGGAGGGCACGCTCGTCAATCCGACCTATCCGGCGCCCGTGCGCGCGAGGCTGCTGGCCGCCTATCGCTGCTTCAACGCGACGCTGAAGGCGCTCGCGCAAGTCGTGCCCGACAAGGTGACGGCGGGCGGGAACGATTCGACGCACGCGCTCGCCATCTCGCATCTCGGCGAGCGGGGCTACCGCGTGTATCTGGAGATCTATGGTGGTGGCTTCGGCGGCGGGCCTCGCGTCGATGGCTGCGATGCCGTAGACAGCCCTTTGTCGAACTGCACGAACACGCCCGTCGAGGCGACGGACATGGACTTCGAGCATTTCCGCGTGATCGGCTACGGACTGCTTCCCGATACGGGCGGCGCGGGACGGCATCGCGGCGGGCTCGGCTTCTACCGGCGCTTCGCGATCCTGAAGGACGGCACCAACTTCGCGACCTACACGGACCGCATGCGCCTCTCGCCGTACGGGCTTTTCGGCGGGCACGATGGCAGCCGCACGCGCATCGAGATCGAGCGCGACGGCACGATCATCCGCGTGAAAAGCAAGGACCGCGTCGATCTCAGGAAGGGCGACGTGCTGACGCTCTACACATCCGGTGGCGGCGGCTACGGGCAACCGGCAGAGCGCGATCCGCGCTTGGTCGCGCGCGATGTCGCGCAAGGCTACGTCTCGCCCGAGGTTGCGGCGCGGGACTACGCCTGGAAGGGGAAGCCATGACGGGCGGACTGCCGACCGCGGCGCGCGTGGTGATCATCGGCGGCGGTGTCGTCGGGTGCTCGGTCGCGTACCATCTGGCAAAGCTCGGCTGGCGCGACGTGCTGCTGCTCGAGAGAAAGCAGCTCACATCCGGGACGACGTGGCATGCGGCCGGTCTCATCGGGCAGCTCCGGGCGACCGCGAACATGACCAAGCTCGCCCGCTACGGGGCTGAGCTTTACGGCAATCTGGAAGCGGAGACCGGCGTCGCGACGGGCTTCCGCCGGGTCGGCTCGCTGTCGCTGGCGCTAACCACGGAGCGGCTCGAGGAATTGCGCCGCGGGGCTTCCATGGCGCGGGCGTTCGGTGTCGAGGTCGAGGAGATTTCAGTCGCTGAGGCATCCCGGCGCCATCCGCTGGTCGATATGACCGGCGTGCTCGGTGCGATCCTGCTGCCGCGCGACGGGCAGGCGGACCCGGGGAATGTCGCGATTGCCATGGCGCGCGGCGCGACCCAGCAGGGCGCCACCATCCGCGAGAACGTCAAGGTCACGGGCATCACGCAGGCGAACGGCCGCGTCACCGGCGTGCTGACCGATCATGGCGCGGTCACGGCGGAGATCGTCGTCAACTGCGCCGGCATGTGGGGCCGCGAGGTCGGGCGCATGGCGGGCGTGCACCTGCCGTTGCAGGCCTGCGAGCATTTCTACGTCGTCTCGGAGCCCAGCGACGAGATACCGAAGGGCCTGCCCGTGCTACGCGTCACCGACGAGTGCGCGTACTACAAGGAGGACGCCGGCAAGATCATGCTCGGCGCGTTCGAGCCGAAGGCGAAGCCGTGGGGCATGGACGGCATTCCCGACGACTTCTGCTTCGACGAGCTGCCGGCCGACCTCGACCACTTCGCGCCGATCCTCGAGACGGCGACGCGGCGCATGCCGCTGCTCGGGCGGCTCGGCATCCGCACCTTCTTCAACGGCCCCGAGAGCTTCACGCACGACAACCGCTATCTGCTCGGCGAGACGCCGGAGGTGGCGGGGTTCTATGTCGCCTGCGGTTTCAACTCGGTCGGCATCCAGTCGGCGGGCGGGGCGGGGAAGGCGCTGGCGGAGTGGATCGTGGGCGGCGCGCCGCCGTTCGACCTCTGGGACGTGGACGTCAGGCGCACATACCCCTTCCAGGCGACGCGCGCGTTCATCGTACCGCGCGTCTCGGAGACGCTCGGCCTGCTCTATGCCGATCATTTCCCGTATCGCCAGTTCACCACGTCGCGCGGCATGCGCCGCTCGCCTGTGCACGAGATCATGGCGCGGCAGGGCGCCTTCTTCGGAGAAACGGCCGGCTACGAGCGGCCGCACTGGTTCATCTCGCCGGAGGACAGGCAGCGGGGCGTCGCGCCGGAAGCGCACGACACATGGAGCCGCCCGCGCTGGTTCGCCAATGTTGCCGCGGAGCACAGGGCCGTCCGTGAGCGAGTGGGCCTCTTCGACATGAGCCCCTTCGGCAAGATCCGGGTCGAGGGCCGAGACGCAGAGGGCGTGCTGCAACGCGTCTGCGCGAACGACATCGCCGTCCCGCCCGGCCGCATCGTCTATACGCAGTGGCTCAACGAGCGCGGCGGCATCGAGGCCGATGTCACCGTGACCCGGCTCGGCGAGACCTCGTTTCTGGTGGTGACGGGCGTGGCGACAGTGCGCCGCGAGCTGGCGTGGCTCGCGCGGCAGACGCCGGACGATGCCCAGTGCGCCGTGGTCGATGTATCGAGCGGCGAAGCCTGCCTCGGACTGATGGGTCCCCACGCGCGGGACGCGCTTCAAGCGCTGACACCGGATGACGTCTCCGATGCGGCCTTTCCGTTCGGGACCGCGCACACGATCGAGCTCGGCATGACACACGTGCGTGCGCACCGGATCAGCTACGTCGGCGAGCTCGGATACGAGCTTTATGTGTCATCCGACTTCGCGGCGCATGTGCTCGAGACGATCCTTGCCGCGGGCGAAGCCCACGGCCTGCAGCCCGCCGGGCTGCTGGCCATGGACAGCCTGCGCCTCGAGAAGGCCTATCGGCATTTCGGCCACGACATCTCGGACGAGGACCATGTGCTCGAAGCGGGCCTTGGTTTCGCGGTCAAGACGAACAAAGCGCCGGGGCGATTCGGCCACTTCATCGGGCGCGATGCGGTGCTCGCGAAACGGAACGCGGGCCTGAGCCGTCGCCTCGTGCAATTCAGGCTCGACGATCCCGAGCCGCTGCTTTTCCACACCGAACCCGTGCTGCGGGACGGGGAGATCGCCGGGCACATCCTGTCGGGCGGATACGGGCACACGCTCGGGGCCGCGATCGGGCTCGCCTACGTGCCCGCGGCTCCCGGCAACGCAGACGCCTGCCTCGCGCATCGCTACGAGATCGAGGTCGCCGGACGACGGTTCCCGGCGACTGCCAGCCTCAAGCCCTTCTACGACCCCGACGGCCTTCGCATGAAGGGCTGACGCGCTCGCTACACTTGGCCCCTTGCGCTGGGCCGGGGATCAATTCTAGATGCGCCCGACCCGACGGTGACGCGCGCAGAGATTCGGTCCGCGTTGCCGACCTCATACGCCTGCAAAGCCCGGGGAGCCTCAGCAATGCCGTTTTGCTCCAGGCCCATCTTGGCCCATCTCCTTGCTGCCTGCGGTGCCCTGGCTGCCGCGTCGCTTCCGGCGACGGCCGGTCCGGCCCTTCTCGTCGAGGCTGAGAGCGGCCGCGTCCTCTACGCCGATGGCCAGGACAACGAGTGGTTTCCCGCCTCTCTCACCAAGATCATGACGGCCTATCTGACGTTCGATGCCTTGAAGAACGGGCGGCTCAAGCTCACGGACGAGGTGGCTGTCAGCGAACTCGCGCATGCTCAGGTCCCGAGCAAGCTCGGCTTGCCGGTCGGCACCGCGATCACGGTGGACGCCGCTATCCATGCCGTGGTGATCAAGTCGGCCAACGACGCCGCCATCATGCTCGCCGAGAAAATCGGCGGATCGCAAGCCGCGTTCGTGCAGCTCATGAACGATACGGCGAAGCGCCTCGGCATGACGCGCACGCATTTCGTCAATCCGAACGGCCTGCCAGTGCCGGGGCAGGTGTCGACGGCGCGCGACCTCGCGACGTTGACGCGCGCGGTTCTGCAGGACTTTCCCGAGCGCAATGCGCTGTGGGGCATGTCCGAGTTCCAGCTCGGCAAGCAGAAACTGCGGTCTCACAACGGTCTTCTGCGCAAGTTCGAAGGCGCCGACGGCATCAAGACCGGCTTCATCTGCGACTCGGGCTTCAATGTCGTGGCCAGCGCCACCCGCGACGGCATGCGCCTCATCGCCGTCGTGCTCGGCGAGCCATCAGGCAAGGACCGCAACCTGCGCGCCGCGAGCCTGCTGGAACACGGCTTCGAGACGTCGGCCTGGAAAGCGCAGCTCGGCGCACCGACGCTCGACGGGCTGCCGATGGATGCCCATGCCCAGCCCGTGCAAAGCGTCCGAACGTCGGTGACGGCCTGGGCGTGCAACCCCCGCGCGCCGGCACGAAAGGTCACGCGGAGGAAGCCTCGCGGCACCGTCCAGCGGACAAAGGCGGGCGTCCAGAAAGGGGGCGAGCGGCGCCGACCCGGAAATGGACAGAAATCGGCGGCGACCTCGACTCCGCTACCGGTGCTCAGGGGCTCGCTGCAACCGTCAAGTCAATAGGCGGGGTGCACGGGCGCACGCGCGACGCTCAAACGATCAGCTCAAGCGTCCGCTCCCGGTATCGGCAGCCGCCGCGCGGTTGATAGCGCGGCTGAAGCCGGGTTTCGGGCTCGGCGCGTCCCTGCTCGCCTTGCCCTGCATCGGGCGGTAACGGCTGGGGTATGGGCGTGCGCGGCTCGCCGGGCGTCGCTTGTGGAACCGGCGTCTCCGGCGGGACCGGGCGCGGCGCATCCTGGGCCGACGCCGACGCCGCCAGTGCAAGGGTGAACGCGGGAACGCACAGCGCAGAGGCAACCACCTTCCAGGCATTCATGCGAAGCTGCATTGCGATTGCCTCCGTGCTGGAGCGCGAGATCCGTCGGCCGGCCGCGGCTGACGCGCAGAGTAGCCGACGCACGGCCGTACGTCTGCTGCGTCATTCGGGCCTTTCCAGAGCCAATCTCGCAGCGAGCCGACACCCGAACTTCCCGTCAGGTCCGTATCGGGACACTGGGCGGCGTGCCGTATCGGGCTGGGACGGATTTCGCCTCAGAGTAGCGCGGCATTGCCTCCCGAGCCCCCGAAAAGCCCTCCGAATCCTGGCGCCGATCTTGCTAACCCGTCGCCGAACCGTGCAATTCCTACCATCCACTGAAGGCGAGACCCATGCCGCAACACTGGCATCTGGACGCGGATCTGACCCCCACGCCTCGTGAGGTTGCAGAAATGGCCTCCGTTCTCGAAGGCCGTCATGGGGCTTTCGCGGCGCAAGTCGCCGACTTCTTCTCGACGTACCACGCGCTGGGCGGTGACGCCGGCCGCTCCTGGGCGTGGGCCGGCGTCGCGGAGACCATCCGCAAGCGGACAAAGGCGCGGATCAGGGAGCGTTAAGCGGATCTCGCTAAGTTCTGCGCCGCGCTCACTGCTTCAACAGAGCGGCCGCCGGTACGATGCGGCACAGAGCCTGCCGATCGGCGGGGTCTCGCCCGGCGATCACCGATGCGCTGCTTTAAGGGCCAGTCGATGCTCACGTCCGAGAAGGCGACGAACGTATGGGAGGCCCGCTGGTCGATGGCGGTCTCCCGTGCCGGGATGGCCTTGCAGAGCCTGCGCGGAAGCGACGACAACCTCCGCTCGCGCCGCGATGCGCTGGTCGCGTTCTGCGTCCGCATCGCCAGCGCCGGGCTTCTCTACCTGTCTCAGGTGGTCCTCGCGCGCTGGATGGGCGGCTTCGAGTACGGCATCTACGTCTTCGTGTGGACCTGGGTGCTGGTGCTCGGCGGGCTGTCGAACCTCGGCCTGCCGACGCTGATGATGCGGCTGGTGCCCGAGTATCGCGGGCAAGGAGCGGATGCCCTGCTGCGCGGGCTTCTGCTCTGGGGACGACTTCTCCCGCTGGCGGTCGGATCGATCGTCGCAGCCCTCGGGCTGCTGGCGCTCCATCTCTGGGGCCACGTGCTCTCGAGCCACTACGTGCTGCCTGCCGCGATCGCGCTCGCCTGCGTGCCGCTGATCGCCGTTGGTGATGTCCAGGACGGCATCGGCCGGGGACGGGCCTGGCTCGTCGAAGGCCTCGTGCCGCCTTACATCCTGCGCCCGCTGCTCGTGCTGCTCGCGATGATCGTCGCGCACGAGATCGGCTGGCCGATGTCCGCCGTCACCGCCGCCGGGGCCGCCATCGTCGGGACGTGGGTTGCGGCCGCCATCCAGACCGTGCTGATCGGGCGACGCCTCAAGCGGGAGATCGCGCCTGGACCCGCCGAGCGCGCGCTCGGTTCCTGGCTCGGCACATCGTTGCCGCTGCTCGCGATCACCTTCTGCGAGATCCTGGTGCAGACAACCGACGTGCTGGTCGTCTCGCAATTCATGGGGCCGGGCGACGTCGCCATCTACTTCGCAGCCGCCAAGACGATGAGCCTCGTCATGTTCATCCACTATGCGGTGGGCAGCGCCATGGCGAGCCGCTTCTCGGCGCTCAATGCGCAGGGCGACCGGGAGGGATTGGCCGGCGCGATCCGCGAAGCTGTGAACTGGACGTTCTGGCCGTCGCTCGCCGGTTCCGCGGCGATCCTGCTGCTCGGCAAGCCGCTGCTCTGGCTGTTCGGCCCGAGCTTCACGGACGGCTATCCGGTGATGCTCGTGCTGGTGCTCGGCTTCCTGGGCCGGGCGGCAGCGGGGCCGTCCGAGCTGCTGCTGAACATGCTCGGCCAGCAGCGGGCGACGGCTTGCGTCTCCGTGCTGGTCGCGGCCTCGACGATCGTGCTCAATCTGGTCCTCGTTCCGCGGTTCGGGCTTGTCGGTGCGGCATCGGCAACGGCCGCCTCGCTGCTCGTGGGGGCCATGCTCAACATCGCCGTGGCACGGATTGCGCTCGGGCTCGACATTGCGATCTGGAGCAACCTCGGCCGCCGTTGACGGTAGAGCGGGTTGCGCTTGCCTATCCTTCGATTGTTGGTGTATGGCATGCCACATACCAACGAGGGCAGCAGCGCATGTCCACGCAACCCATCCTCCGGATCGAGCCCATCGCCGAGAGCCTCAGCCTCAAGGCACGCGCCTACAGGGCGCTGAAGGCCGCGATCATGGACCTCAACATCTACGCCGACGACGCCGAGCTCAGGCTGGACGAGCGCGACCTGTCGCTGCGCTTCGGCATCTCGCGGACGCCGCTCCGCGAGGCCCTCGCACAGCTCGAGCAGGAAGGGCTCGTTCGGATCGTGCCGCGACGGGGCATCTTCATCGTGCGCAAGACGAAGGCCGAGATCCTCGACATGATCACGGTTTGGGCGGCGCTCGAGAGCATGGCGGCGCGGCTTGCGGCGAGCCTCGCGACCGGGAAGGAGATCGCGGCGCTGAGGACGCTCGTCGGCTTCTCGGGCGACCAGGCGGCGGCCAATACGGGCGAATACTCCGATGCCAACATCCGCTTTCACCAGACCATCATCGGCCTTGGCGGCAACCCGCTGATCGGCGAGATCACGGACAGCTTGTTCCTGCACGTCAGGGCCATCCGGCAGCGCACGATCTTCGAGGCGGACCGGGCGCGCCGGTCGATCGCGGACCACACCGAGATCGTCGATGCAATCGCCGCGCGCGATGCCGACCGGGCGGAGCGCCTCGTCCGCGAGCATACGATGAAGCTGCGCGATCATGTCGAACGCCACGTCGACCTCGACTAGACAGCGAACCTGCACGTCAATCACCATCGACCCGACGAAAGCCACGCAGCGCCGCAGAGCGACAGACGGGAGTGAAACGGAAATGTCCACCGAAGCACAGACGGAAAACCTGACCGACGGCTTCAATCTTGTTCTCGACGCCCTGCAACTCAACGGGATCGGGACGATCTACGGCGTGCCCGGCATTCCGATCACCGACCTCGGCCGGATGGCGCAGGCGCGCGGCATGCGCGTCATTGCGTTCCGTCACGAGCAGAATGCTGGCTATGCGGCCAGCATCGCGGGCTTCCTCACGCAGAAGCCGGGCGTCTGCCTCACCGTTTCCGCGCCGGGCTTCCTCAACGGCCTCAATGCGCTGGCGCATGCGACGACGAACTGCTTCCCGATGATCCTGATCTCCGGCTCGTCCGAGCGCGAAATCGTCGACCTGCAGCAGGGCGACTACGAGGAGATGGACCAGCTTGCGGTGGCGAAGCCCGTGTGCAAGGCGGCCTATCGCGTGCTGCATGCGCAGGACATCGGCATCGGCATTGCGCGGGCCATCCGCGCGGCATGCTCGGGCCGGCCCGGCGGTGTCTATCTCGACCTGCCGGCGAAGCTCTTCGCGCAGACGATCGATGCGAGCGTCGGCCAGAAATCGCTGGTCAAGGTGATCGATCCTGCACCGCGCCACATCCCAGCTCCTGAATCCATCGCGCGCGCGCTCGACCTGCTCAAGTCAGCGAAGAAACCGCTGATCATCCTCGGCAAGGGCGCGGCCTACGCACGCGCCGATGAGGACATTCGCCGCCTCGTGGAGCGGTCGGGCATTCCGTACCTGCCGATGAGCATGGCCAAGGGGCTGCTGCCGGACACGCACCCCCTCTCCGCAGGAGCTGCCCGCTCGATGGTGCTCCGGGAGTCCGATGTCGTGATGCTGGTCGGTGCACGCCTCAACTGGCTGCTGTCGCACGGCAAGGGCAAGACGTGGGGGGCGCCGGGCTCGCAGAAGTTCGTTCACATCGACATCTCACCGACGGAGATGGACAGCAACGTTGCGATCGACGCCCCGATCGTCGGCGACATCGCATCGTCCGTCGCCGCGCTGCTCAAAGGCATCAGCGACGATTGGACAAAGCCGTCCGCGTGGTCGAGCAGCATCAGGAGCAAGGTCGAAGAGAACGTCGCCAAGATGGCGCCGCGCCTCAAGAACAACAATAACCCAATGGATTACCATGGGGCGCTCGGCGCGCTGCGCGAGGTCATCAAGGAACGGCCCGAGACGATCCTTGTCAACGAAGGCGCCAACACGCTCGATTTCGCGCGATCGATCATCGACATCTATCAGCCCCGCAAGCGCCTCGACGTCGGCACCTGGGGCGTGATGGGCATCGGCATGGGATATTCGGTCGCCGCCGCGATCGAGACCGGCAAGCAAGTGCTCACGGTTTGTGGTGACAGCGCCTTTGGCTTCTCCGGCATGGAGATGGAGACGGCTTGCCGGTACAAGCTCCCGGTCTGCGTGGTCGTCTTCAACAACAACGGAATCTACCGCGGCACGGACGTGAACGGCGGCGGCGACGATCCGGCGTGGACCACCTTCACGAAGGACTCGCACTACGAGATGCTCGCGAAGGCGTTTCACGGCGAGGGCATCCGCGTCACGTCACCGGATGAGCTGACGCGCGCGGTCAACGCCGCAATCGATTCCCGCCAGCCGACGCTGATCAATGCCATCATCGACGCGAAGGCGGGAACCGAGTCCGGCCGCATCGGCAACCTCAACCCGCAGAGCGCGCTGGCGAAGAAGAAGGCCTGAAGCGCACTCGCAACCCGAAATCAACGATCTGAGACGATGGAAGGCTACCCATGTCCGAAGCCCTGAAAGGCGTGAAAATACTGGATTTCACGCATGTGCAATCCGGTCCGACATGCACGCAGCTCCTCGCCTGGTTCGGCGCCGACGTCATCAAGGTGGAGCGGCCGGGCACTGGCGACATCACGCGCGGACAGCTCCAGGACATTCCGAACGTGGACAGCCTCTATTTCACGATGCTGAACCACAACAAGCGCTCGATCACGATCGACACGAAGAACAAGACCGGGATGGAGATCCTGGAACGCCTCGTGAAGACGTGCGACGTGCTGGTCGAGAACTTCGCGCCGGGCGCGATGGACCGCATGGGGCTGACGTGGGAGCGCATCCACGAGCTCAACCCGCGCATGATCTATGCGTCGATCAAGGGCTTCGGTCCCGGACCCTACGAGAGCTGCAAGGTCTACGAGAACATCGCGCAGTGCACGGGCGGCTCCGCCTCGACCACCGGCTTCCGCGACGGCCCGCCGCTGGTCACCGGCGCACAGATCGGCGACAGCGGCACGGGGCTGCATCTCGCGCTCGGCATCGTGACGGCGCTCTATCACCGGACGCATTCGGGCAAGGGACAGCGCGTCACCTGCGCCATGCAGGACGGTGTGCTGAACCTCGCGCGCGTGAAGCTCCGCGACCAGCAGCGCCTCGCGCACGGGCCGCTGACCGAGTACAGCCAGTACGGCGAAGGCATACCGTTCGGTGATGCAACGCCGCGCGCGGGCAACGACTCGGGCGGCGGGCAGCCGGGCCGCATCCTCAAGTGCAAGGGCTGGGAGACCGATCCCAACGCGTATATCTATTTCATCACGCAGGCGCCGGTCTGGGCCGAGATCTGCGAGGTGATCGGCGAGCCGGACTGGGCCGAGCATCCGGACTATGCAACGCCGAAGGCGCGGCTGCCACGGCTCAACGAGATCTTCGCGCGGATCGAGCAGTGGACAATGACGCTCGACAAGCTCGAGGCGATGGAGATCCTCAACAAGTACGACATCCCGTGCGGGCCGATCCTGTCCATGAAGGAGCTCGCCGAGGACCAGTCGCTGCGCGAGACGGGTACGATCGTCGAGGTGCCGCATCCGACGCGCGGCGCATATCTCACGGTCGGCAATCCGATCAAGCTGTCGGCGAGCCCGGCCAAGGTGGAGCGCTCGCCGCTGCTCGGCGAGCACACGGACGAGATCCTGACCAGCGTGCTCGGCTACTCGGCCGACGACGTTGTGGCGATCAAAGCGTCCGGCGCCACCGAGCCAAAGAGGAAGGCGGCGGAGTAACCCGGAAGCGGAGCCCTTATTGCAGTCAGCAGAGCGTCTCCGGCTGCTTCTCGTTGACAAGCTCCCTCGGAGCCGGAGCATCCTGAATAGAACGTCAGATTGAAACCAGGGAAGAACAAGCCAAGGAGACGGCAAGTGAGAATCGTCGTTCACGGCCAGGACGCCTTCGGCAAGGCCGTACTGGAGAAACTGCTCGAGCGCGGCGAGGACGTCGTCGCCGTGTGCTGCGCTCCGGACAAGGCGGGCCGACCGGAAGATCCGCTCAAGGCGTTCGCGCGCGAGAAGGGCCTCGAGGTGCATCAGCCGACGAGTTGGAAGACGCCCGAGGCGCTGACGCTGATGAAAAGCTTCAACGCCGACATCTGCCTGATGGCCTACGTGCTGCTGTTCGTGCCGCAGCCGGTGCTCGATGCGCCGCGGCTCGGCACGTTCCAGTACCACCCGTCGCTGCTGCCGGCGCACCGCGGGCCGTCGTCGATCAACTGGCCGATCGCCATGGGCAAGACGCGCACGGGCCTTACCATCTTCTGGCCGAACGAAGGGCTCGACGAGGGGCCGATCCTGCTGCAGAAGTCGGTCGAAATCGGAGCGGACGAGACGCTCGGCGACATCTATTTCAAGAAGCTCTTCCCCATGGGCGTCGAGGCCATGATGGAAAGCCTCGACCTCGTGAAGGCCGGCGTGATCCTGAAGCACGACCAACGCCTCGCCGACGGCTCCTACGAGAGCTGGTTCAAGAAGGACCTGGCCCAGATCGATTGGTCGAAGCCTGCCCAGGAGGTGCACAACCTGATCCGCGCGACCGATCCGGCGCCCGGCGCGTGGAGCACCATCGCCGGGGTGAAGGTCGATCTCTTCGAACCCCAGAAGATGCCGGGCGCGTCGGGCGAGCCCGGGACCGTGCTCTCGGTCGACGAGGGCGGCGTAGTGATCGCCGCGAAGGACGGGGGCATTCGCGTGAAGCGCGTGCGGCCGGCGGGCGGCAAGAAGGTCGCCGCAGCCGAATGGGCGAAAGCGGCGAACGTCGAGGCCGGCGCCAGATTCGAGGCCGCGCCGCCCAAGCCCGCATGATCCTGGCCCGCATCATCTTGGCAAGAGGCCGCGCAGCCGACTAGGTTGATGCGGCCACCGAGCTCCGATACCCCGCCTTCGCTTTGTGCTGGCGAGGTTCCTGGGCTCGGCCGCTGCAATCTGCCCCCGTCGTGGATCCCCGTCTTCGCGGGGATGACGCCCCCAAAGACCGCTTCCGAGGAGCGCCCATATGGCCGTGAAGTCCGACATCGAGATCGCACGCGAGGCAAAGAAGAAGCCGATACAGGACATCGGCGCGCGACTTGGCATCCCCTCCGAGCACCTGCTTCCGTTCGGTCACGACAAGGCGAAGGTATCGGCCGACTTCCTGAAGTCGCTCGAAAGCAAGCCGGACGGCAAGCTGATCCTGGTCACGGCCATCAACCCGACTCCTGCGGGCGAGGGCAAGACGACGACGACCGTCGGCCTCGGCGACGGGCTCAACTACATCGGCAAGAAAGCGGCCATCTGCCTGCGCGAGCCGTCGCTCGGCCCGTGCTTCGGCATGAAGGGCGGGGCGGCGGGCGGCGGCCATGCTCAGGTCGTGCCGATGGAAGACATCAACCTGCATTTCACGGGCGACTTCCACGCGATCACCTCGGCGCACAACCTGCTGTCGGCGATGATCGACAACCACATCTACTGGGGCAACGAGCTCGGCATCGACTCGCGGCGCGTGACGTGGCGGCGCGTGATGGACATGAACGACCGCGCGTTGCGCGAGATCGTCGTGTCGCTCGGCGGCGTCGCCAACGGCTATCCGCGCGAAGCGGGCTTCGACATCACGGTCGCTTCCGAGGTGATGGCGATCCTGTGCCTCGCGACCGACGTCCAGGACCTCGAGAAACGGCTCGGCGACATCATCGTCGCCTACCGTCGCGACCGATCGCCGATCTTCGCGCGAGACCTCAAGGCCGCCGGCGCGATGACCGTGCTGCTCGCGCAGGCCGTGCAGCCGAACCTGGTGCAGACGCTCGAGAACAACCCCGCCTTCATCCACGGCGGCCCGTTCGCCAACATCGCGCACGGCTGCAACTCGGTGATCGCGACCAAGGCGGCGCTGAAGCTCGCCGATTACGTGGTGACGGAGGCCGGCTTCGGTGCGGACCTCGGCGCCGAGAAGTTCTTCGACATCAAGTGCCGCAAGGCAGGCCTCAAGCCGGACGCGGCGGTGATCGTCGCCACGGTGCGCGCGATGAAGATGAACGGCGGCGTGAAGCGGGAAGACCTAGGCGCAGAGAACGTCGAAGCGGTGAAGAAAGGGCTGGTCAATCTCGGACGCCACATCGAGAACCTGAAGAGCTTCGGCGTTCCGGCCGTGGTCGGCATCAACCACTTCGTCACGGACACCGATGCCGAGGTCGCAGCCGTCATGGAGTATGTGAAAGCGCAGGGCTCGGAGTGCTTCGTCAACAGGCACTGGGCCGAGGGCGGCAAGGGCATTGCCGCGATGGCCAAGCGCGTCGCCGAGATCGCCGATGGCGGCACCTCGAAGTTCACGCCGATCTATCCGGACGAGATGGGTCTTCTGCAGAAGATCGAGACGATCGCCAAGACGATCTATCGCGCCGACGGCGTCGTCGCCGACAAGTCGATCCGTGACCAGCTCAAGGCGTGGGAGGACATGGGCTACGGCAAGCTGCCCGTGTGCATCGCCAAGACCCAGTACTCGTTCACGACGGACCCCAACCAGCGCGGCGCGCCGACCGGCTTCACGATCCCCATTCGCGAGGTGCGGCTCTCGGCCGGCGCGGGCTTCATCGTCGCCATCTGCGGTGAGATCATGACGATGCCGGGCCTGCCGAGGAAGCCTTCGGCCGAAGTGATCCGCTTCAACGAGGCCGGCCAGATCGACGGACTGTTCTGAGCACGTCCGGTCAAACGGTCATCGTCGCGGGACACAGCTCCCGCGATCCCGCGCAATGCTGGGGCCGGAAGACGGCAGCCCAGCGCGAATGTAATGCACCTGTCATCCCCGTGACGTTGTAGCGCACCTAGTTTTGCGCTATACTTTTTAATGCGGTTCGCCGCCTTCGACGAACCGTCACACGTTTTCGATACCGTGCCTCGAATTCGTCGGGGGGATCCATGCTCCAGCTAGACCGGTCGCGCCGAGCGGTGGAGCAACCACGGTTTGCAGTCAGTGTTGCTGCCACCTCCGCTGAAATCGAAGAAGTGCTGCGGCTGCGATGGCAAGTGTTCGTCGAAGAGCAGGGCGCGTCTCCGGATGCGAGCTCGCCCTTCGGGATCGAGACCGATCGCTTCGATGCCCACTGCCATCATCTCGCGGTTCGCGATCTCGAGGCCGGCTTGGTGGTCGGCACGTACCGCGTGCTGATGGCCGACCAGGCCGAGCATCTCGGCGGCTTCTATACCGAGCAGGAGTTCGACCTGCGCGGACTGACCCGACACCGGCGCCACATCGTCGAGATCGGCCGGTCGTGCGTTCATCCCGATTACCGCAGCGGCGTCGTCATCGCGATGCTGTGGACCGGCTTGGCGGGGCTCATCCTCGGCACGGATGCGCGCTTCCTCATCGGCTGCGCCTCGATCTCGATGCAGGACGGCGGAGAGGAAGCAGCGAACATCTACGCGAAACTCGCTGCGGAGCACATGAGTCCACCCGATTTCCGGATGACACCTCGCGTT
>Ga0180220_1001416_pt1 | contig 17819 bp, 11 predicted proteins | sample eDN5th37CBELigBY_FD_151335 | JGI IMG/M metagenome (GOLD analysis project Ga0180220, IMG submission 151335) | Enriched backyard soil microbial communities from Emeryville, California, USA - eDNA 5th pass 37_C BE-Lig BY (version 2) (version 2) | ecosystem: Environmental > Terrestrial > Soil >...
GGACCGGGCATTTCTACTTCATCGTGGGCAGACGACGCCGCAAGGGATCGCGGGCCAGGGGCTTGCGATGGGTTTTTTCGGCCGCGACTATTAAAGGCTACGGATGTTTTTCAACCAGCACGGAGAGTTGACCGATGCCCATCCCCGCCACCCAGATCCGTAAGGGGACGGTCCTGCTGTACAATGGCGATCCCTGCCGCGTCGTGGACTTCCATCACCACACGCCCGGCAACCTGCGCGCGTTCGTGCAGACCAAGATGCGGAACCTGCGTACCGGGCAGATGTTCGAGAACCGGTTCCGCGCCGCCGACACGGTGGAGAACGTTTCGCTCTCCACGAACGAGCTCCAGTATCTCTACACGGATGGTACGCACTACCATTTCATGAACATGCAGACGTACGAGATGCTGGAGATGGACGCCGAGACGCTCGGCGACGCGGCGCAGTGGCTGACGGAGAACATGGTGATCCAGGTCGAGTTCTACGAGGGCCGACCGATCGGGATCCAGCTTCCGTCGACGCTCGAGCTGAAGGTCGTGCAGACGGAGCCGGTGGTGAAGGGCGCCACGCAGACGGCATCGCCGAAGCCGGCGAAGCTCGAGAACGGCGTGACCATCCAGGTACCCGCGTTCATAAGCGAAGGCGACGTGGTGCGCGTCGACCCGACGGAAGGGAAGTACCTGGAACGCGCCCGCTGACAGATACGGCGGCCAGCGTTGTCTGGCCTGCTCGTTGCAGTCTTCTTCCTGGCCACGTCCCCGGCGTGTCGCGCAGGGGTACCTCGCGCCGCCTGCTCCATTGATCCCGTCGAGCAGGCCATGGAAGGAGGCTGGCAATGCTCTGGACGATCGTTCTGATCCTGCTGATCCTGTGGCTCCTGGGCGTGATCACGGGCAACACGCTGGGCGGCTTCATCTACGTCCTGCTGATCGCCGCGATCATCATTGCACTGATCCGCATCATACAGGGGCGACGACCCGTATAGCGCGCCGCCGCGGGACCGGGTCGGGCGCGTCGGGGTAGACACGGCGGGGCGAGGGACCCGCTCGAAGCCCATCCCCTTCCCGGTGACACAACGCGGCTATGCATGACGAAAAGGTGGTTGTCCGCGGCGCGCGCGAGCACAACCTCAAGAACATCGACGTGGAGCTACCCCGGAACCGGCTGGTGGTCATCACCGGGCTGTCCGGATCCGGGAAGTCCTCACTGGCCTTCGACACGATCTATGCCGAAGGCCAGCGTCGTTACGTGGAATCGCTCTCCGCGTACGCCCGCCAGTTCCTCGGCGTCATGGAGAAGCCGGACGTCGACGTGATCGAGGGACTCTCCCCGGCGATTTCGATCGAGCAGAAGACGACGGGGCGGAACCCTCGTTCCACGGTCGGCACCGTCACCGAGATCTACGACTACCTGCGCCTCCTCTGGGCCAGGTGCGGCACGCCCCACTGTCCGGGTTGCGGGCGGGAGGTAAGGCGGCAGTCCGCGAGCCAGATCGTGGACCAGGTTCTGGCCTGGCCGGAGGGTACGCGGATCGAGGTGCTTGCGCCGCTTGTACGCGGGCGCAAGGGCGAGTTCCGGGAGCTGTTCGAGGAGCACCGCCGCAAGGGATTCGTGCGCGTCCGTGTCGACGGTGAGGTCTACGACCTGGATTCGCCGCCGAAGCTCAACCGCTACGAAAACCACGATGTCTCCATCGTCGTCGACCGGCTGAAGGTCGCGCCGGACGACCGGGCGAGGCTCGCCGACTCGGTCGAGACCGCGCTCCAGCTCGCCGGCGGGGTCGTCGAGGTGATCCGGTACGATCGCGCGGAACCGGCATCCCAGCTCTTCAGCGAGCGATACGCCTGCACGCATTGCGGAACGAACGTGCCGGAGCTGGAGCCGCGGCAGTTCTCATTCAACTCGCCGTACGGTGCGTGCGAGGCGTGCAGCGGCCTCGGTACTCGCCGGGAGCCGAATCCGGAGCTGGTGATCGGTGCGCCGATCCTCTCGCTCCTCGAGGGAGTCATTCTACCGTGGGGCGAGCCGGCGGGGCATCTCCGGCGCTCCGTGCTCCCCGGGCTCGCGGAGCACTACGGCTTCGACCTGAACACCGCGTGGCAGGATCTCGGGGAGGACGTCCGCAAGGCGATCCTCTACGGGTCCGGTCGGCAGAAGATCCACTTCCCCTATCGCGCCGGCGGGTCGGCGGGGAGCTACGCGGAGCCGTGGGAGGGCGTGATGGCTCACGTGCTCCGCCGCTACCACGAGACGACTTCGGAGGCCGTCCGCGAGCAGCTCGAGCAGTACATGTCGATCCTGCCCTGCAACGTCTGCGGGGGCAGCCGATTGAAGGCAGAGAGCCTCGCCGTGACGGTGGGCGGCCGCTCGCTCGGTGAGGTCATCGCGCTCAGCGTTTCGGAGGCGCTGGCCTTCTTCTCGTCGCTCCCGATCGAGGGCGCACCGGCACCCGCCGATCCCTCTCCGGGGCCGCCGCTGCCCGCGGACATCGCGGGCCCGATCCTCAAGGAAGTATGTGAGCGGCTCCGCTTCCTGGTGAACGTGGGGCTGGACTATCTGACGCTCGGGCGGAGCGCGGACACGCTTTCGGGTGGAGAAGCGCAGCGGATCCGGCTGGCGACGCAGATCGGGAGCCGACTCGTCGGTGTGCTGTACATCCTGGACGAGCCATCGATCGGGCTGCACCAGCGGGACAACGAGCGGCTGATCCATACGCTCAAGCAACTGCGCGACCTGGGCAATACCGTGATCGTCGTCGAGCACGACCGCGACACGATCCTGGCCGCGGACTACATCGTCGATCTCGGCCCCGGCGCGGGGCGACATGGGGGGGCGGTCGTCGCCGAGGGGCCGCTCGGCCGGGTGCTCGAGGCGCCCGCGTCGCTCACCGCCGCGTATCTCCGGGGCGACCGCCAGATCGAGGTACCGAGCACGCGGCGGCAGGGTGTGCCCGGTCGGGAGCTGGTGGTCGAGCGGCCCCGGCAGCACAACCTCGTTGCCGACGAGGTACGCTTTCCGCTGGGCCTGTTCGTGTGCGTGACCGGTGTCAGCGGATCCGGGAAGAGCACGCTGGTCAACGAGATCCTGCACAAGGCGCTTTCCCGGCATTTCCACCGCGCGCGGGTCGTGCCCGGCGCCCACCGCGCGATCACCGGCATCGAGCACCTCGACAAGGTCATCGCGATCGACCAGTCGCCGATCGGGCGCACGCCCCGCTCCAACCCGGCGACGTACACGGGGCTCTTCACGCCCATCCGGCAGCTCTTCGCCGAGCTCCCCGAGTCCCGGATGCGCGGCTACCAGCCGGGCCGCTTCTCCTTCAACGTGAAGGGCGGCCGCTGCGAGGCGTGCGAGGGCGACGGGCTCGTGAAGATCGAGATGCACTTCCTCCCGGACGTGTACGTTTCGTGCGACGTGTGCCGCGGACGCCGCTACAACCGCGACACGCTGGAAGTCTTCTACAAGGGGAAGAACATCGCCGACGTGCTGGACATGACCGTGGACGAGGCGCTGGAGTTCTTCGACGCGGTCCCTGCGATCCGGCAGCGGCTGCAGACGCTCTCGGAGGTCGGGCTCGGTTACGTCCACCTCGGCCAGTCGGCGACGACGCTGTCGGGCGGCGAGGCGCAGCGCGTCAAGCTGGCGACGGAGCTCTCCAAGCGCGACACCGGCCGGACGATGTACATCCTGGACGAGCCGACGACCGGGCTCCACTTCGAGGATGTCCGCATGCTCCTTGAGGTATTGCACCGGCTCGTGGACCGGGGGAACACGGTCGTCGTGATCGAGCACAACCTGGAAGTCATCAAGACCGCGGACTGGATCGTGGACCTCGGGCCGGATGGCGGCGCGGCCGGGGGGCGCGTCGTCGCGGCAGGACCACCGGAGGAAGTCGCGGCGAATCCGGTGTCGCACACCGGCAGATTCCTCGCCGAGATCCTCGGGCTGGCGGCCGTTGGCTGAGCGAAAACGCGGTCGGGGCTTGCACCAGCTTCGGAAATCGCGCGCTTGCCGAAACCCGGAGGGCGCGAGTAGCGTACGAACTCAGAACCCCCATCCACGCGGCCGGAGCACGTCATGACCACACGCGAAGACCTGGAGAGCTTCATCATACGCATGGGCGTCGACGCCGAGGAGGTCGCCGACGGCATGTGGGTGATTCCGGGCGCGGACGGAAGCGCGCCCGTCGTCATCAACTACTCGCCTCCGATGGTGCTCCTTCGGCTCAAGGTGATGCACCTGCCCGAAGGCGTATCGGATCACGACCTCGCGCCGTTCTACCGTCGCCTGCTCGAGCTCAACGCGACAGACATCGTGCATGGCAGCTACGGTATCGAGGAAGGCGACGTCGTGCTGTCGGATGCACTCGAACTCGATTCGCTCGACTACGCCGAACTCCAGAGTTCATACGAGAGCCTCGTCGTTGCCGCATCGAGTCACCTTGCCGGCCTTGCCCAGCTCGTACCTGCAGCACACGAGGAATAACGCCATGGGTATCTTCCAGAAGCTTTCCACGCTGATCCGGTCGAACATCAACGACGCGATCGCGCGCGCCGAGAACCCGGAGAAGATGCTGACGCAGATCATCGCCGACATGCGGGAGCAGCTCGCCAGGGCCAAGCAGGAAGTGGCGGTCGCGATCGCTGACGAGCGGAAGCTGCGTAGCCAGGTGGAGGAGGAGCTGAAGCAGGCCCACGACTGGGAGGCGCGCGCGGTGCTGGCGGTTCGCGAGAACCGGGACGATCTCGCGAAGCAGGCTCTCCTGCGCCAGCAGGAGCACGCCGAGCGCGCGGCGTCGCTCGAGGAGACGTGGCGGCGTCAGGCCATGGAGACGGAGAAGCTGAAAGCATCGCTCCAGCAGCTCAATGACAAGATCGAGGAAGCGAAGCGCAAGAAGAACTTGCTGATCGCCAGGCAGAAGCGAGCCATCGCCCAGAAGCGGATCCACGAGACCATGGCAGGGCTCAACGACAGGTCGGCGTTCGAGGCCTTCGAGCGGATGGCCGAGCGCATCGAGGAGTCGGAGCGCCGTTCCCTTGCCGCCGCCGAGGTCCAGGCTACGCTCACCGGCGACCACCTGGAGCGCGAGTTCGAGCGGCTCCAGGGACAGGATCGACTGGATCAGAAGCTGCTCGAGCTCAAGAAACAGCTCGGGCTCCCCGCGCCCGATAGCGGCGAATCCGGATCGCTCCCGGGCGGCACCACGGGGGCGAAGCGGCTGCGGCCAGCGCACGTGGGAGACGGTGAGGCCGGGGTTCGGGACGCGGAGATCGAAGAAGGCTGAGCTCGCCACCGGTGTACTCGCGCCCGGATGTTGCATGAACGGGCGGTATGTCGCCGCGCTTCGAACGCATTCCGGTCGTCATCCTCGAAGACCACGAGGAGATCGCGCGGCGCATAGCCGCGCGCATGGCAGAGCTGATCCGTGAGCGGGCCCGCGAGGGCCGCCCGGCCGTCCTGGGTCTGGCGACCGGATCGACGCCGATCGGCATCTATCGCGAGCTCGTTCGCATGCATCGCGAAGACGGCCTCGATTTCTCGACGGTCGTCACCTTCAACCTGGACGAGTTCTACCCGATGGACCCGTCCAGCGTCCACAGCTACCACCGGTTCATGTGGGAGAATTTCTTCGACCACGTGAACATTCCACCGGAAAACGTCCACATCCCGCGTGGCGACATCCCCCGTGACGCCGTGCCCGCGCACTGTCGCGACTACGAGGCAGCCATACGGGCTGCGGGCGGCATCGACTTCCAGATCCTCGGCATCGGCCAGACCGGTCACATCGGATACAATGAGCCGGGATCCAGCGCTGCCTCCCGAACCCGGCTCGTTGCCCTGGACAACATCACCCGCCGGACCGCTGCCGCCGAGTTCTTCGGCGAACAGAACGTACCGGCCGAAGCCATCACGATGGGTGTCGCGACGATCCTCGAGGCCCGCGAGATCGTGCTCATCGCCACCGGAGAGCACAAGGCGGAAATCGTGCGCCGGGCGGTGGAAGGCGATATCGATCCGGATGTCGCTGCCACATACCTCCAGCGCCATCCGCACGCGACGGTTTACCTGGACAGCGCGGCCGCCGCGGAGCTCACCCGTATCAGGACGCCATGGATCGTGGGCGACGTGGAGTGGACGCGCGAGAGGGAGCTCGAGGCCGTCATCTGGCTCAGCCTGACCACCGGAAAGTCGCTGCTCAAACTGGATGACCTCGACTATCGCGAGCACCACCTCGGCTCGCTGCTCGCCCGGTACGGCTCCGCCGGTCCCCTCAATGGGGAGGTGTTCAACGCGCTGAGCCAGAAGATTCGCGGCCGTAGCCGGCTCCCCCGCGAACGACGGATCATCGTCTTTTCGCCTCACCCGGATGACGACGTCATTTCAGCCGGCGGCCTCCTCAACAAACTGCACCAGAACGAAAACGACATCGTCGTCGCGTATCAGACATCCGGCAACATTGCCGTTTTCGACCACGAGGTCCGGCGGTACCTCGACTTCCTTCGTCGGATGTCCAGCGCATTCGCGGTTCCAGATGGCTGGCGTGACGCCCTGATCGGCGAAATCGAGGATTTCCTCGCCGCGAAGAATCCAGGCGACGTGGACAGTCCGGCCGTCCAGATGGTGAAGCGCATCATCCGCGAGTCAGAGGCGATCTCCGCGATCGAGACTCTCGGCATGCGACCGGAACAGGCGAGATTCCTGAACCTGCCGTTCTATCAGACGGGTAAGGTCCGGAAGGATCCCATCGGCGCCGCTGACGTCGAGATCACGCTCGCGCTACTCGAAGAGATACGGCCGGAAATCGTCCTGGTCGCCGGCGATCTGTCCGACCCTCACGGCACCCACCGCATGTGCAAGGAGGCGGTCGACCTCGCGCTCGCGAGATATCCTTACGATCGGCCGGAGATCTGGCTCTATCGCGGCGCGTGGCAGGAGTGGCCCGTCGCCCGCACCGACGTTTTCGTCCCGCTCTCACAGGACGAGCTTCGATTGAAGATCATGGCAATCTTCAAGCACCAGAGTCAGAAGGACAAGGCGCCCTTCCCGGGGCTCGACGACCGAGAATTCTGGCAACGCGTGGACGAACGCAACCGGGCCACTGCCGCTACGCTCGACCGGCTCGGCCTTCCGGAGTATTTCGCGATGGAAGCCTACGTCGTCCAATGACGCCCGATTCCTGAACCAGTCCGACACCACGATTCCCGCACCAGCACAACGGCTGTAACATCTTGCGGCACCGCAACCCGACGGGTATCTTGCGGCGCATTTTCGCATTGTCTCGCAACTGATTGACATGCAGAGCTTTCCACCAGTCGCCGAGCAGCTCGACGAACTGCGGCGCGGAGTCGTCGAAATCGTTCCGGAGGAGGAGCTGGCCCGCAAACTCGAGCAGAGTCGGCGGACCGGCAGGCCGTTGCGGGTGAAGCAGGGATTCGACCCGACGCGCCCCGACCTCCACATCGGCCACGCCGTTTCGATTCGGAAGCTGCGGACGTTCCAGGAACTGGGGCACGAAGTGATCTTCGTGGTCGGCGACTACACGGCCAGGGTGGGCGATCCGACGGGGCGCAGCGAAACTCGCCCTCGCCTGTCGCCGGCGGAAATCGACGCGAACGCGCGAACGTACGCGGAACAGGCAGCCATGATCCTCGATGTCGAACGCGTACGCATCGAGATGAATTCGAAATGGCTGGCGCCGCTCGACCTTGCCGCCGTGCTCGAGCTGACCGCGACGTACACCGTGGCGAGGATGCTCGAGCGCGAGGACTTCTCCAAGCGGTATCGCGAGGGCGTGCCGATTTCGCTCCTGGAGTTCATGTATCCGCTGCTGCAGGCGTACGATTCCGTCGCACTCCGCGCCGACGTCGAAGTGGGCGGCACCGACCAGAAGTTCAACCTGCTCGTCGGGCGAACGGTGCAGGAGCGGTTCGGCCAGGAACCGCAGGTCTGCGTGATCCTGCCGCTGATGCGCGGTACGGACGGCGTCCAGAAGATGTCGAAGTCGTACGACAACTACATAGGGATCACGGAGCCGCCCGAAGAACAGTTCGGGAAGACGATGTCAATTCCGGACACCCTCCTCCGCGAGTGGATCGAGCTCGCCGGCGGATACAGCGGCGAAGCGCTCGCTGCCAGGGTTCGCGAGGCGGCGGAAAACCCGTACGCCGCGAAACGTGCGCTGGCCCGGGAGATCGTCCGGACGTACCACGGCGATGACGCTGCCGCGCGCGCGGAGGCGCATTTCGACCGGCTGTTCCGCGACCGCGAGGAACCCGACGAAATGCCCGACTACACTATCGACCTCGCCGACCCCGCCATGCGGTTCGAAAGCGGGTCCGGGGTGTGGCTGCCGGCGCTCCTCGTCGCCACGGGGCTCGCCGCGTCGAACTCCGAGGCCGGCCGGCTCGTGGAGCAGGGCGCAATCGCGGTGGACGGCACGATTGTCAGCGACCGCAATGCGCGTGTCCCCGCGCAGCCCGGGGATTTCGTCACGCTTCGGCGTGGCAAGCGGCGGTTTGCACGGGTCAGATTCGTGCAGTCGGATGCTGTTGACCGATCTTGACATAGCAAGTGCTCAGCAGTACTAACCCTTGCGATGAGCGCACGATGGCGTGCCTTCGAGGATCGCTCGTCCGCCGCTTGACGGCGCGCGCGGCGACCCGCCTCCCCACGGGTGCTATGGTCCCGAAACGGACGAAAATCCTGGCGCATCTCCGCCGAGCACCCGGCGTCCACCGTAGTTGCTTCAGTCCGGAGGGGTCCATGGCTCCTCGTGTCAGTCGCCCAATCCCTGCCGTTCTGGTTGCACTCCTTTTGTCGATAGTGTCCGCGTTCCCTGCCGCCGCGCAGAGCGGCCGTATCATCGGCCAGGTACGGGATTCCGGTACGGGCGAGCCGCTGGTGGCGGCGCAGGTGGAAATCGAAGAGCTCGACATCGTTCAGGTCACGGGTTCGAACGGTCGATTCGTCTTCGTGAACGTTCGGCCCGGGGTGTACACGGTTTCTGCTCGACAGATCGGGTATGCGACCGTGCGGCGCGAGGGCGTGCAGGTGAGCATTGACGGGACCGCCACGATCGATTTCGAGCTTCCGACGGAGGCGGTAGCGGTCGACCCGCTGGTGGTGGAGGCGGAGCGGGTGCCGCTGATCACGCTCGACCGCACGGGCTCGGGCGAGACGCTCACGTCGAGCTACATGGAGGCGATGCCGGCGAGCAGCATCGTCGATGTGCTGGAGCTCCAGTCCGGATTCCTCCAGGTGCCGCAGAACACCGAGGTGATTTCGTACGCGGAGGAGCGGCGGGGCGTGACGCCGCTCCGGATCCGGGGTGGGCGCGCTTCCGAGACGCTCATGCTGGTGGACGGGATCCCGGTCAACAACTTCGTACTCGGCGGGCCGGCGATCGACCTCACGGTCGAGGCGGTCGAGCAGGTCGATTTCAAGCGGGGCGGCTTCGAACCGCAATACGGGAACGCGCTCTCCGGGATCATCGATGTCGCGACGAAGGAAGGCGGTGCGTTCATGTCCGGCGCCGTCCATTTCCGGACTTCCGCGCTGGGCCGGCTCGTCGGGAACGGACAGGATCGTGTCCGGGACTGGAACTCGATAGAGGGATACATCTCCGGTCCGGTGCCGGGAACATCGCAGCGGCTACGCTTCATCACCGCGGCCAGGCAGAGCTACGGCCCTGCGCGAGTCCTGGAGTTCGATGACGATGTCTTCCACCCGATCCGTACGCCTCGCGAGGACCGGCTGCTGAAGCCGTTCGAGCTGGACCTCGTACCCGGGTGGCAGGCCTTCGGTTACGACGCGACGCGCGACATTTTCGCCAAGGCGACCTATTACTTCCGGCCGACGGCGAAGCTCAGCGCGACGTGGCTGGGCTATGACCGACAGACGCAGGGCTTCGACTACGCGTGGATGTTTGCGGGTGTCGATCCGCTGGATTACGCGAAGACGCCGGAGGATTCGGCCGCCTGGGGGCCGCCGACCAACCGGTTCCGCACCTTCCGCGACCTGGTCCAGGGCTCGGTCCGGCAGCAGCGGAACCTGTACGTCCTGCGCTGGGACCATACGCTGAACCGCACCGCGTATCAGATCACGGCCGGCCTGTTCGACCAGAGCCGCGTCACCTGCAACTTCACGCAGGGCGTATGTCTCGACAGCATATTCGAGCTGCCGAACTTCATCGACAACTTCATTGCGCCGTCGACCGGATTCGCCAACACGCCAACGGTCGGCACCGATTTCTTCTTTGGCGGCGAAACGATCCGGACCTGGGTCGGACGCATCGACCTGAATTCGCAGGTGACGGACAATCATGCGTTCCGCACCGGCGTCTTCCTGCAGCGACACGAAGTAGAGTATGACGAGTGGCAGTGCAGTTGTCTCAATACGGTGGCCAAGCTGCAGAACCGGTGGAGCGCCCAGCCGTGGGATCTCGCCGTCTACGTGCAGGACAAGATCGAGCTGGATTTCGTGACGATCGACCTCGGGTTCCGCTTCGACTACGGCCGGGCGGCGGCGAGCTTTTTCTCCAACCCGCTCGATCCGACGAACGGGACCACGGCGCTCGACGTGTGTCGGGAGCCGGAGAGATGGCAGAACCAGCGCGTCCGCTATTTCGATGGCACGCAGGTCCGGGACTCGATCGTCTCGGCCAATCTGAACTGGACGGCGTCGTCATGCGGTGACCCGGAGAACCGGGCGCTGGCCGCGTTCATCGCCAGCGGCGACGATTTCGCCGAGGCACCTGCGCGAAAGCAGTTCTCACCGCGCATCGGGATCTCGTTCCCGGTGACCGCGACATCGAACCTCTTCCTGAATTTCGGCAGGTACAGCCAGAACCCGGTACTGCGGAACCTGTACTGGCACACGGCGGCCGGCACGGCCAGGGAGGGTACGCCGCAGGCTGTCGATCTGAACGCATTCGAGGCCCAGCGCCCGTTCCTTGGCAATCCGTCGCTGGACATCGAGACGACGACCGCGTACGAGCTGGGATATCTCGCGGAGATCTCCGAGAACTACGCGTTCACGGCGGTGGCGTTCGCGAAGAACCAGACCGGACTCACCGGTGTGCGGCTGGTGGGGCAGGATCCGTACCCGGTGTTCGATCCCGGCGTCACGTACGGCTCGCCGTCGCCGCAGTACCTGGTGCTCGTCAATGCCGACTACGCGACGGCCCGGGGCATTGAATTCGGATTCCGCCGCCGCCTCGCCGACCACTGGGGATTCGACCTGAATTACACCTGGTCGCGTGCACGGAACAACGCGTCGGAACCCGAGCGCGAGCGCGAGCGGTTCGACTCGGAGGGGATCCCCTTCGTGCTGTACGAACACCGCTCCGAGATCGACCAGCCGCACGTCTTCCACATTGCGCTCCGGTTCGAGGGCGGCGAAACGGGGCCCGAATTCCTGGGCCCGCGTCTCGCCGATCTGCTGAGCGATTCGCGCGTATCTCTGACCGTGCAGGGGAGCAGCGGACTGCCGTACACGCCGATTCGCGGGTTCGGCGTCTCGGACATCTCGACGCGCGCGGAACGTAACGAGGCGACCGGCCCGTTCGGCTGGAGCGTGAATCTCCGGCTGCAGAAGATGTTCCGCGCGGGTTCTCTGCGGTACGACGTCTACGCCGACGTCTTCAACGTTTTCGACCGGATCAACTGCATCCAGGTATTCGTCACGACCGGCAGTTGCGATGCCGGCGCAGTCGACCAGCGCCACCGCCTGCACGGCAACGTCCTGTCCAGCACTCAGGTCACGACCACCTTTTTCGACCGCCCGGATTTCCAGGGCGAGCGGAGGCGCATCGATGCCGGCCTTCGCATTGCCTTCTGAGAGCGGCGGACACGGGTCTATGCTGCAGCCGATGAAGATGCCCATATGATCGCCCGTGCCAGGCTCGGCGTCATGGCCAGGTTGGCCATTGTGTTCGCGTGCGCGGCGGCGGCTCTCGTGGTGCCTGCCGGTGACGCGCTCGCGCAGAGTGCATGGCCGACCCTCCCGAACACCCGGCAGAGCCGGCCGAGCGCCTTCGATCTCTTCGCGCTCGGCGACCTCGCCATGACGGGGATACGCGGGACGGGCGACATCGGGATGTGTTTTTCGAACATGGGGATCGCCGCCCCGTTCGACCTCGGGTGCGGTTTCACTGACGCGAACGGCTCCCGGACTCGCCTCGGTGGTCAGATCTTCCTGTTCGACGAGATCAGCTTCTACGTCGCGGCCGGTCCCACGGATCTGCCGCCGCAGATCAACCGGTCGGCGCTGCGCGGAGGCGGGTGGACCGTAAACCGCACTTCGGGCGAACCCCGGGTGCGCAAGCTCATGCCCAGCGACCGCTCGGGGTTGAGCCTGCTGAACGTGGGCGTGCTGACCACTGCCGACGGCAGTTGCCGCGACAGCCGCGGGTTGCAGGCCGGGTATGTCGAGCCCAATCGCCAGATGCTTCCGCTCCTGGGCTGCCCCGAGAGCTGGCCGGCAGGGGGATTCGCCGGGGGGCGCCTGATCCGTGAGGAGTCCTTCCTCGCCTATGCGCTCGGTCCCGGCGCCGACGACCCGTTCGCTTTCTGGCGCGTTCCCGAAGAGCTCCGGGAGCCGCGCTTTCTCGGGGATGATCAGGTCTATGGCGAATTCTCGGATTGGACAGTCGACCTGCGCCAGCAGTACGGCGCCGTGCTCCCCGGCGGCACCGGCGAGCCGACGCTCACGGGGTGGCCGCTCGGCCTGACCATCCATTTCCAGGCCTATTACCACCACCTGCCAACGCTCAACAACGCGTATTTCTGGCGCGCTACCATCGCCAACGAGTCGTACCGCCTCTATGGCGACGGTGTGGATCCCTCGACCGGCGTCGACTACGACTCGCTCTACATGGGTGTGAGTCCGATCAAGGTCTTCCCCGGGAATTCCGTTACCGGGTTCAGCGATCAGGAGTCGTCGTTCTACCTGGATCCCACGCGCAACGCCGCGCTCATGAACAAGTGCGGCATACAGGGTGTGTTCAACAATGCGAAGGATTCGCCGTACCGCGGGAGCGCCGTGGCCTGCGCTTCCGAGTTCGCAACCGGATTCGATGCCGGCGGCCTGGCGATCATCTTCCTGCGGTCCCCACTCGGCGACACCCGCAACAAGTGGTTGACCGATCCGGAGAGCCCTTTCTTCAATCCCCTGCATCCGGAGGCCGATGACACCCTGACGCTCAACCGGATGAACGCGTGCGCCTTCTCGACCTGCCACGCCGGGGCGCACCTGCGGTCCGAACGGGCTCACTTCGGGTTGCTCGCGGGAAGGATCGATGACTGGCTCGATGGTCGGTCCCGCTCCGATTTCACCGATGTCGATTATTTCAGCACCGTGTACCCCCACGACTGGCCGAATCGCGGCGATTTCAACGTGTGGGTGCCCGGCGACTGGGATTACAATGACGACGGTGTTCCGGATGATGTGCGTGCGATAAGCTGCCAGGGCTTCGGGCCCAACGGATGCGCGGAACCGTGGTCCGACACCCTACCCGGCGGCTTCCTCAACATGGGCGGCGTGTTTCCCCACTTCGGTGTCGGGCCGGTCTCTCTCGCTTCCGGCGACACCACCTCGTTCGTGATCGCATTCGTCTGGGAAGCCGATTCCGCAGCGCTCGAGGCGCAGATCGACAACGTCATCGATTTCTACATGAACTTCCACTTCGGCCCCGAGCAGGCACCGCCGCCGCAGCTCTTTGCTGTCGGCAATGCGGATCGGCCGTCGTCGGTCGCCACCTCCGTCGGGTCCGTTCGTGAAGCGAGTGTCACGCTCATGTGGGACGACATGGGCGGGTACCGCGACCCGTTCATCGAGGACGTCGTGCAACGCCTCGCCGAGGCGCCGCCAGGGACGCTGCTCGGCAACATGCGGCTGCTCAATCCATGGCTGCTCGACTCGCTGACCGCGCGGATCACGAACAATCTCACGGCGGTTCACCTGTTCAAGTCGTGCGACGACGGCGTCACGTTCACTGCCGACGGCACGTGCTTCCCGAACCGGGTGCCGGCCGGCGACCAGACATCCAAGTGGCGCAACATCGGGTGGTTGCCGTACGCGACGCTGGACCCGAGCGTCGGGAGGGTGCAGGACCTGACGGTGCAGCCGGGGATCCATCTCCTCTATTCGCTGGTGACCGAGACGCAGGGCGCGAAGTTTCACGTGCTCACGGGGACCACGATCCAGGAGGTGCCGGCTGGCAGCGGCCACTACGTCTGCGTTTCAGCGGATTGCCGGGTCGAGGAATTCGAGTTCGCACCACCGATCATGAGCGCGCTCAAGAACACGCCCGGCGGCTCCGCCGTGCGGGTCTATGTGCCGCTTTCGCGGTCGGCGGGATATTCGGCGCCCACAGCGTCGTTCCTCCTCCCCGGTGACCGGGTCCTCCCGCCGATCCAGCTCACGCTGGCCGATGACGTGCCGGGCGGCCAGTACACGGCGCTTTTCGCCGACTCGGTCGAGGTCGTCGAGGTGCACAGGACGCGCGGTCTCGAAGACCTGGGCTACGCGACAGTGGCGAGGCTCTTCACCATCCGGAACGTCTACGATCCCGGGACGGAGCTGGTCACGCGGCGGGTGATACGCGAGCAGCAGATCTCGGGGCCGACCCAGATGGCGTTCCAGGGCGCGACGCAGGTACTTACCGACACGGATACGGAGGACGGAATCATCGAGACGATCCGGACAGGAGTGTTCCGAGGCGTGACCATGGTTCTCGTCCGGGACGGGTCGGGGCCGATCCTGGCGACCTCACAGCTCGTATCCGGACGCACGACCCCCGGGGAACTGGTCAGCAGCCGCGACTACCCCGGCTTCATGATCGACGTGCTCGGTGAGGCGTCCGGCAGCCTCCGCAATCACCTAGCGCTCACGCCGGCGGGCGACACGATCACCGCCGCTTCGGTCAACACGCGGATCGTACGATGGCTGCACAGCGGCGCCACGAACCTCGCGGGCTTCTTCGGTCGTTACGAAGTGGAGTGGCTGGATCACCCGTTCGGACCGGGACGCGAGTTCCGGATCGACACCGGCAATCCCACGGACGCGGTGCTCGCTTCGATCGCGGCGCGCACGGACGGAGAACGCTCGGCGGCCGGGCCTGACGCGATGGCGGCGCTCCATGCCGCAGGGATCGACGTCGATGAGCTCAGGGAGTATTCGCTCCCGTTCCGGATTCGGAATCTCACGACGGGGCGTGACGTGCAGGTCGCCGTCGTCCAGCATCGCGAGAGCATGCTCCTCGGCACGGGCGCGGACACGTTCCGGATTTTCGTTCCGAACGACCGCTGGATGCCGGGCGACCGGCTGGTCCTGATCGAGCCGATTCCGGCGGATTCCACGATCAACGGCGGTGTCGTGCTCGACGCTGCGGGCAACCCGATCCGTGTCGAGCACGTCAGGGCCAGCTGGATCGTGACCATGGGTTGCGGCGGAGTCGGCGGCGAGCAGTGCAACCCGGTGCCCGGGACGGGCAACTACCTCACGCTCGCCCCCGGGTCGCGCACCATTACGACGTACAACGGGCACTTCACGGCTGACGCGGTATTCGGCATCGTCGTCGAGCCGGCGGCGCTGGCGTCGGCCGGCGACGCGGTGGACCTCTCCAGCGTACGCGTCGTGCCGAATCCGTACATCGTGTATTCGCGCTTCGAGCGTACACCCCAGGATCGCGTGATCAAGTTCACGAATCTCCCGCCCTCCGGGACGATCTACATCTACACGGTTTCCGGGCAGCTCGTGCAGCGGTTGACATACGAGGAAGGCGACCTGGATCCGACGTCGGGCGATCTCTCCTGGAACATGGTCACGCGGGAGAACACCGAGCTCGCGTACGGGCTCTACCTGTTCGTCCTGGAGAGCGAGTACGGTCGTACGTCCGGCAAGTTCGTGATCATCCGGTAGCAGGGGGCCGAGGCAGATATGGCAAGCTCGCGCACAGTCGTACTCGCCGGCGTGGTCGCCCTGGCGCTACACGCCTCGCCCCTGCAGGCGCAGACGTATCTGCGCCCGGACGACGGGGAGGAGCTGACGCAAGTTGCCACGCGGGGCGCCAACTTCCTGACGATCGGAATCGGCGCCCGCGGCCAGGCCCTCGGCGGTGCGCACACGGCACTTGCCGAAGGGATCTCGGCACTGTACTGGAATCCGGCCGGGATGGCCTTCGACGAAGGGATGCAGGCAGGGGTCACGTATTCCCCGCTCTACGCCGACCTCGACATCACGCACACATTCGCCGGCTTCATCATGCCGCTGCGCTCCTCGCGCGTCGGGATCAGTCTGAACACGCTCAACAGCGGGCGGATGATCGCGACGACGGAGAATTATCCGGACGGCGGCGACCCATCGCTGGGCGGGAGCGAGAGCGAATTCTCCTGGGTGTCCACAGCCGTCGGCCTGCATTACGCGATGCCGGTCACGAACCGGCTGGCCGTGGGTCTGTCCGGCAAGTACATCAGCGAAGGCATCAGCGGTGCGCGCGCGACCTTCCTCGCCGCCGATCTCTCCGTCGTGTTCGATGTCGGGATCATGGGCTCGACCATCGCCGCGGCGTACACGAACATCGGCACGGAAGGGCAGGTTCGCGGGCACCGCGTCCGGCAGGGTATCGACCAGCGGAGCACGGCAAACGCAGTCATCCCGACCGGTCGCGTGATCCAGTCGGACCTGGAGACGCGGCGGGTACAGCTCCCGGCAGGCTTCCATTTCGGCGTCGCCTCGGAACTGGTGGGAGGACCGGCCGCGTCTCTCGCCATGTCGGAGGATCACCGGTTGCTCCTCGCGCTTGAGGGCGTGAAGCCGGACGATGCGGCCTTCACCCCGCACGTGGGCCTCGAATACGGATTTCGGGACCGCGTATTCCTCCGGGCTGGGAAGCAGTGGGTGAGCGACTCCGAGGTCGACGAGGGGTCCGGGTACCTCGCCGCGATCGGCGGGGGCCTCAAGCTACCGTTCGGGTCGAGAGTCGCGCGGCTGGACTATGCCTATACGAGTTTCGGCCGATTGAACAACGTCCAGGTATTCAGCTTCGAGGTGGCGTTCTGATGGGAAGCCGGATCCGGGTGTTGCTGCTGGCGCTCACAGCGCTCGCGGGCGCCGCGGGCACCGCGCGCGCCCAGACATTGCCGGGCACCTGGCAGGTGACGCCCCACGCCAGCTATACCCGATTCGACGGGACCAGCGCGATCGAGGACGGCTTCGGGCTCGGCGTCGACATCATGCGGTTCATCACCGACCGCATCGCGGTCGGCCCGAGCGTGTCGCTTAGCCGGACCCGCAGCGATGGCTCGTTCTTCCCGGCGCTGATCTGGAATTTCGGCACTGACTCGTCGCGCATCGCCGTGGTGGGGCAGGAACTGAGCATACTCGCGGCGCTGGGTCGCGCCGAAGTCCACCATGGCTTCGAGGCCGCTCCGCTCAATGCTTTCCTCCATGCCGGCGCGGGCGCGTACCGCATCTACCTGGACCCGCAGTCCAACGGAGACGGTCGGTGGATCACCGAACCGGCGATCGAGGCCGGTGCCGGCGTGGACATCGAGCTGGGGATTCAGACGGGACTACGCATCGAATTCCGGGACTTCATCATGACCGGATACGAACGCGACCGATTGAGTCTCGTCGACGAGCGATTCGAATCCGTGCATTTCGTCCGCCCGGACGTACCCCCGGCCAGATCGACGATCCACAACGTCTCACTGGTACTCGGGTTTACGTATCTGCCATGAACGGGATGGCGGCGGACGTGGCCACGCGCGTGGGACTGGAGGGCAGTATGGGCGGGGAGCCTCGAACGTTTCGCCATG